>Ga0208856_1000016_pt1 | contig 80302 bp, 75 predicted proteins | sample LakMenEpi13Jul12_FD_150690 | JGI IMG/M metagenome (GOLD analysis project Ga0208856, IMG submission 150690) | Freshwater microbial communities from Lake Mendota, WI - 13JUL2012 deep hole epilimnion (SPAdes) | ecosystem: Environmental > Aquatic > Freshwater > Lentic | place: Lake Mendota, Madison...
AGGCGAAACCGTGACGACGAACAACGAGCTCTCCACGTTCGTCGAAGTGGTGGACGGCGGACTGCGCGTGCTCTATCTGGAAGGAGCGTTGCGTGTGGAGCAGCGGTTTCTGCGCCGGGTGCTTTCGGCCAGCCCCGACATGCAGGTCGATTTTCAGTGGATCGACTCCGCTCGCCGCGACCGGTGGCCGGTCGACCTCGGCCGCACGCTCACCACCGACTACGACGTTTTTCTGATCGGCGACCTCGACGCGGCGGCGTTACGATCGCAGGATCTCGCAACGATCGAGGGGAAGGTGCGGGCGGGCGCGGGAATCGGCCTCTTGGGCGGGTTTCACGCGTTCGAAGCGGGAGGCTGGGCGTCGTCGAAGCTCGGCCCGCTCATGCCCTTCATGCCCGACCGGCTCGCACGGCAGCCCTTCGACGAGCCGGTGCGTCCCTCGCTCCACGTCGAGGGGCCGCTGCAGCTCGTGCCCGACGGGCGGTTCGGGGGTGTCTCGATCCTGCGGCTCGGCCAGGCCGACCCAGAGACGCGAGCGGCCTGGCAACGCATGCCGGCGCTCGATGGCGCGAACGACCTCGGCCAGCTCGTTCCCGAGGCGAAGCGGTTGGCGAACACGGCCGACGGCAGGCCGCTGCTCGTCGCCCGGGAGTTCGGCGCGGGCCGCGTGGCCGCCTTCGCCGCCGATTCAACGTGGCGCTGGGCGATGCAGGGGGCTGGCGAGCAGCACCGCCGATTCTGGCGTCAGTTCGTGCTTTGGCTCGCCCGGCAGGACGGCACCGAAGACGATGCGCTCTGGGTTCGGCTGGGGCAGCGACGGATCGCTCCGGGGATGACGATCGGGTGTGACGCGGGCGTGACGCGGCCCGACGGCGAGGCCGTCGCCGACGTCGAGCTCGAGGCCGTGGCGGTGTCGCCGGCAGGCAAGGCCCGGCCCGTCAGGCTGCCGCGTCGGGGTGCGACCTTTTCCGGAACGCTCGCCGACTTCACGGAGCCGGGCGACTGGCAGCTCGTGGTGAAGGCCTTGCGGCCGGGCCGCGAGCCGCTGGAGCGATCGGCACGGTTCACCGTCGTGCGGCAGGATCTCGAACTTGCGAATCCGCGGGCCAACCCACTCCTCATGCGGCAACTCGCGGAATCGACGTCGGGGGGCACTCGCGCCCCCGAGGAGCTCGCCGAGATCTTCGACGAGATTCGCACCCAGCCGGCCGCTTTCGAGACGCTCGAACAGTGGTCGTACACGCCCTGGGACAAGTGGCCGATGTTTCTCGTGCTCGCCGGCCTGCTGATCCTGGAATGGATCCTGCGGAAGCGTTTTGGACTCGTGTGAGGCTGTTTTCCGCCTTTCGGCGTCGACCCAGCTTTGCTACGTTCCCACCCCGCGCCCGCCAGTGACGCGGACGGCCCCAGCCAGCGAGGACCGGCGTGCACAAACGGCGGCCGATTCGTGACAAACTTCTGCTCGGCGGGCTGCTCGTCGGGATCATGGTGGCCACGCTCTCGGCCAGCAGCTTTCTCGGGATCTACTCCTACCGCAGGCTCGTGCGGGCCCTGAGTTGCCGCGCGGCGGAGTTGCCGCGGGCCAGTGCGCTCGAGGCCTGCGTGAGCGACCTCCGGCTGACGCATGCCCGAGCCCTGGCGGGGGATCCGGGCACATTCGACGGCCCCGGGCTGACCATGCCACTGGGCCTGTTGCGGTCTCCCATCACGCCGCGCGACGACGCGGTGTTTGGCGACTGGTTCACCGACCAGATCGAACGCACGTGGTGGGCACTCGAGCGGTATTGCGACGAACTTGCCGCCGGCGAGCTCGACGACATGCCGTTCGGCGACCGGAGCCGTGAGCGGGAAACCGCCCGCGAGATCACGTCGTGCCTGGAGACGATCCGGTCGATCACGGGCATGGACCGCGGGCCTTTGCTGCCGTGGATCGAGGAGTCGGTGCCCGACCAGCGGCGGAAGCTGCTCGCCGTGGAGCCGCATCTCGAGCGGCTCGCAGTGCTCTCGGCGGAGCTGCCCACGTTTCTCCAGGAACGGCTCCACGACCTCTCCGACGAAGTACGGGTGGGCTATCGCACGCTGATCATCACGACGTGGGCCGCCGCCCTGGCGGCGACGATTCTGCTCGCGGCGCTCGGCGTGCTCACGTACCGCTGGGTCTTCCGGCCACTACGGCTCCTCGGCCACGGTTCCCGGAGGGTGGCAGCGGGCGACTTCGGCTTCCGCATCCGCCTCGACACCCGCGACGAAATGGCCGAATTGGCCGGGGCGCTCGACGACATGACGCAGCGGTTTCAGGAGATCCGCGATGACCTCGATCGCCAGGTGCAGTTGCGCACCCGTGAGGTGGTGCGCAACGAACAGCTGGCGAGCGTGGGCTTTCTCGCAGCGGGCGTGGCCCACGAGATCAACAACCCGCTGGCCTCGATCGCGATGTGCGCCGAGTCGCTCGAGAGCCGGCTCGACACGCCTCCTACCGACGAATCCGACACGCAGGTGATGCGCCGCTACCTCGAGCTTATTCAGCAGGAGGCATTTCGCTGCAAGGGCATCACCGAGAAGCTGCTCGATTTCTCCCGGCTCGGCGAGGTGCGGCGGCAGGCGACCGCCATTCTCGCGCTCGTCGACGACGTGGCCGACATGCTGCGGCATGTCGGCCGCTTCGCAGGCCGCACCATTGACATCGAGGCCGGCAGCGACGTGCTCGTGATGGTGAATCCGCAGGAGATCAAGCAGGTGGTGCTCAACCTGCTCGTCAACGCGCTCGACTCGATCGAAGAGACGGGCCGGGTGCATGTGGCCGTGCGGCGCGACGGCGCCACTGCCGTGCTCACGCTCACCGACGACGGCTGCGGCATGACCGACGAGGTGCTCGAGCACCTCTTCGAGCCGTTCTTCACGCGGCGCAAGAGTGGGCAGGGCACCGGGCTCGGCCTCTCGATCGTGCACCGCATCGTGGCCGACCACGGCGGCCGGATCGAGGCCACGAGCGCGGGCCCGGGCACGGGCTCGACGTTTCGCGTCACGCTGCCCGTCGCCGAGGTCGGCGGCACGACGGCCGCCGCGACACACGTCAAGGAGGTGGATCATTCCAGCCAACAAGCAGCCTAGGCCGATGCGAATCTTGTTTGCCGACGACGAGGCGTCGCTGCAGGAACTCATGCGGATCGAGCTCCCGCGGCTCGGCCACGAGGCCACTGTTTGCCCCGACGGCCGCACCGCCCTTGCCGCCCTCGACCGCACGGCATTCGACTGCGTGATCGTCGACCTCGACATGCCGGGGCTCGGCGGGCTCGACGTGATCGCCCGAGTGCGCGAGACGTCGCCCGACACCGAGGCGGTGATCATCACCGGCAAGTCGTCGCTCGAAAGTGCGATCGCTGCCGTGCGCCAGGGCGTGTTCGACTATCTCACGAAGCCCTGCAAGCTCGCCGACATCCAGGCAGTGCTCGAGCGGGTGCGGAAGAAGCGGGAGCTCACGGCCCGGCTCAAGGCCCTCGAGGGCCGCGTGCGCCGTGCCGAGGGAACCACGCATCTTGTCGGTGCATCGGTCGGTCTTGACGCGGTGAAGCGGCTCGTGGCCCGCGTGGCCGCGAGCGACTCTGCCGTGCTCGTGCGGGGCGAGACCGGCACCGGCAAGGAGCTGGTGGCCCGGGCGATCCACGAGGGCAGTCTGCGGGCCGCGGGGCCGCTCGTGGCCGTGAATTGCGGCGCGCTGCCGGAACACCTCGTGGAGAGCGAGCTGTTCGGCCACCGCAAGGGGGCGTTCACGGGCGCCGACGAGCACCGGGCCGGGCTCTTCGAAGTGGCCGATGGAGGGACGCTCTTTCTCGACGAAGTCGGCGAACTGCCGAAGGCGCTCCAGCCGCGGCTCCTGCGGGCGCTCGAAAGCGGGGAGATCCGGCGGGTGGGCGACAGCCATCCGATCACGGTCGACGTGCGCGTGGTGTGTGCCACGCACCGGTCGCTCGAGGACATGGTCGCCCAGGGTGCCTTCCGGGAGGATCTGCTGTTTCGCATCAACACCTTCGAGGTGGCGATCCCGCCCTTGCGCGAGCGGCTCGACGACATTCCGGCGCTCGTCAGGCATTTCGTCCGAAACGCTCGGCCGCAGACTCCGCCTGAGGCCGACGTGGCCGAGCCGGCGGTGCTCGCCGCACTCGCGGCCCACCAGTGGCCCGGCAATATTCGTGAACTGGCCAATGTGATCGAACACGCGCTCGTACTCTGCGACGGTCTCCCGCTCACCGTGGAGCATTTGCCGGCACGGCTCGGGGCCTCGCGGCCGCGGCCCGTAGCGCTCTCGACGCCCGCCGCCCCGGCGTTGGCCGCACAGGCCGTGGCAGCGCCGCCACCCAAAGCAGTGAGCCTTCGAGAGCTTGAAATGCAGGCGATCCTCCATGGCCTCGAGCGCAATAACGGCAACAAGGCCCGCACTGCCGAAGAACTCGGCATCAGCCTGAAGACGCTCTACAACAAACTGCACCAGTTGCAGGACGGCGCCGTGGAACGATCCGCGTAGGGAAGGCGCGAGCCTGTCCTACGTCTTTCGCACCACACCGGCGAGCACACCGAGCACCCGGGCGTTCTTCACGTAAATCGGCTTCATCGACGTATTCGCCGGCTGGAGCCGGATGCGATCACGTTCCGGAAACCACTGCTTCAGTGTCGCTTCGCCATCTTCTGTTTGCGCCACGACAATGTCGCCCGAGTGGGCCGTCTGCTTCTTCTGGATCACCACCCAGTCACCGTCGGCAATCTGGGCATCGATCATCGAGTCGCCCATCACCTTGAGGACGAAGTGGTCGTCGCGATCGAAGAGCTCTTCGAAGTCGATCCGTTCCTTCTGCTCTTCGGCGGCCCGCAGCGTGCCGGCTGCCACCCAGCCCGCCATCGGCAGGCCACGGAGATGCGCCGGCTCCATCACGAGTTCGATCGCTCGCGACATGTTCTTGCCACGGGTGATCAACCCCTTGCGTTCGAGCGCCTTGAGATGACACACCACGCCGTTGGGCGAGCGGATCTTGAAAGCTTGCCCGATCTCACGCACCGTCGGCCCGAAGCCGCGTGACTGAATTTTTTCGCGGATAAAGCCGTAGATCTCCATCTGGCGCTCGGTGGGCACGTCGCCAGGTTCGACCTCGGCATCGGCAGCCAGGGGGAGCAGGCTGCCGAGAGCCGACGGGAGCCTGACCTGCGACGACCGCGCTGCCGAGCCTGCCTTCGGCTTCCGCCCCGCCGCCTTGCCCGCGGCGCGTGCCGGCGACTTCTTGCGGACGGCAGACTTCGACACGGCGGATTTGCTGGGGGAAAGCTTGGGCATGGGTGCCGGACGGCGGAGCCGTTTCCTGGAGGGTGACTGGTGGGTGAATGAAGGTGGCGATCTGGACGCCGGTATCTTACTATACGGCCGTTCAATCGCAAGTCCAGCAGTTTTTTCGGGGGAGAGGCGCGAGACATCTCGCCCCCGTACACTGGGTCTGACGTCCCATTTTCGCAGGAGCCCCGTGATGACGCCCAAATTTTCGTTCGCACGGACCGTCCGATCAATGCTGGCCGTGGTGGTCGTCGCCTTGCTCGCCGGGGTGGCGGCCGCCCGGGGTGAGCCCGCCGACAAGAAGCCCACGGCGGTGATTGCCCAGGTGACGCTGGCCGGTTCCTTGCCCGATGGCGTGGGGCAGGGGGGGCTGCTCGCCGACGTGGCGCCGCACCTGCATCGCATCATCGAGCGGCTCGACAAGGCGGCTGCCGACCAGCGTGTGAAGGGCGTGGTGCTCTCGATCGAGTCGCCGGATCTCGGGCGGGCCCGCGCCGATGAGGTGCGGGCGGCGATCGCCCGGCTGCGCAAGGCAGGCAAGCCGGTGGCCGCACATCTCGTGGGCTCGGCCCCGGTGCATTACATGGTCGCCTTGGCATGCGACACGATCACGATGCCCCCCGCCGCCACGCTCGAGATCACCGGCGTGCGGACGGAGGTCATGTTCTTCAAAGACCTCTTCGACCAGCTCGGCCTCAAGGCGGAGATCCTCCAGGTGGGCGAATTCAAGGGAGCCGGCGAGCCGCTCACCCGGTCGAGCATGAGCCCCCAGCTCCGCGAGCAGTATGAAAGCTTCGTGGGAGACCTCTTCGAGCAGCTCGTGGAGCGGATCGCCGCCGAACGCCGGCTCGCGCCGGAGAGGGTGCGCGAGCTCATCGACACCGGTGTGTTCACGCCCGATGCCGCGCGTGAGGCCGGGCTGATCGACGCCGTCGGCTACGAAGACGAAGTGGCCGCCGCGGTCGCGAAGAAGATCGAGCTCGCCGAGCCCAAGATCGTGCGCGACTACGCCGAGCGCAAGATGGACAATGATTTTTCAGGCCTGGGCGGCCTCGTGAAGCTCGTCGAGATGTTCTCGGGCCAGAAGCAGACGGCTGCCTCGGGCAAGGGAAAGCAGATCGCGATCGTCCACGTGACCGGCGAGATCGCCGAGGGGAAGGGCCGCGACGATCTCTTGGCGGGAGCCGCAGCCGGGAGCGACACCGTGATCAAGGCGATCCGCGAAGCCGCCAAAGACGACCAGGTGGCGGCGATCGTGCTCAGGATCGATTCACCCGGCGGCTCGGCCCTGGCGAGCGATCTGATCTGGCGGGAAGCAGAGCGCACGAAGAAGCCGGTGGTCGCAAGCTTGTCCGACACGGCCGCGAGCGGCGGCTACTACATAGCAGTCGCAGCCGACAAGATCGTGGCGGCCCCCGGCACCCTCACCGGTTCGATCGGCGTGGTCGGCGGCAAGGTCGCCGTCGGCGGGGCGCTCGAGCGCTACGGCGTGCACACAGACGTGGTGAGCAAGGGGAAGAACGCCGGCTGGCTGTCGATGCAGTCGCCCTTCACGGCGGCCGAGCGCGAGGTCTTCCTGGGCACGATGAAAGACGTCTATCGGCTGTTCACATCGAAGGTGGCCGCAGGCCGAAAGCTCGACATGGAAAAGATCGAGAAGCTCGCCGAGGGCCGCGTGTTCACGGGCCGCATGGCGAAGGAGGCCGGGCTCGTCGATCGGCTGGGCACGCTCGACGACGCGATCGACGAGGCGAAGGCGCTTGCTGGCCTCGACACCGACGAGGAAATCGAACGGGTGCTGCTACCCGAGCCGCGCGGCCTGTTCGACGATCTCTTTGGCATGCGGGGCCTCGGCGCACCGCCCGTGGCCGGGGTCGATCTCGCCGCACGGCTGCTCGGGCTGCCGGGGATCGAGGCGATCAGAGCCCACGCCGGCACGCTCACGGCGCTGTCGAGCGGCCGGCCGCAACTGCGCATGCCGGCCAGCGTGCGGGTGCGGTGATCCAGCCGCCTCTAAGACGCACTCGTCGCCTACTCATGCGCTCAGTACTGGTGGACTGACGAATGCCGTGTCAGTCGACCAAACTGCCGGTCCCTACGGGAGAACGCCCGCGATCAGCGGCTCGCAACCAAGGGATTATCCACACCGCCGGATACTATCGCGAGTCCGCTGCATCGCGTTGTTATGCGCTTTCGCGCTGCGATACGGGCTGCAGCTCAAAAACACGTGCAATCGCCGCAGCTTCTGCGACCCGGCCTGCCTTCAAGGCAGATCGCACGGCATCCAGTTTGCGGGCGTCGGCCACGCTCAGGTAGGGCGCCCACCCAGTCTCGTCATGAATCAGATCAACTTCCACTTCAGCTGCAAAGCGGCCTTCATGGATCAACTTGATCTTCTTTTTTGCGGTCATGGACGCACCCTTTTCGTAAACGTCGGATCCCAGAGGGCGGGGTCGGGCTTGTAGGCGGTCACCAGCACAGCAGGACTATTGTACCCGCGAGGAATGCCCCATACCGCATGCACAGGGTTACCCTCGGTATCCAACTGAAGCACGAGCGCTGCGGGGCCTTTCGGATAATCGGGGTATTCCTCGAGTATGACCGCCCTGGGAACGCCTGAAAGAACCTTGTCGATCGTGAGGCCGTCATCAGCGAGGGCGTCATAGCCGTGCTCCGATATTCGCACGGTCCCCGCTGCGATCAGGTCAGCAAGCTTCTGCCACAGGGCGGACATGTGTTTCCTGACCGTTCAGAAGACTGGCTCGCGGAACGACGGCGATCAATGGCTCGCGGCCCACGGGTTGGCCATCACCCAAGACGATAACTGCGAGTCCATTGCATCGCGTGGTTCTGGACTCAACCCGCTACAGACCAAGCCATTTACGGACAACCAGCGAAACTGCATCCATTTGGTCGGGCGTTAGCACGCCAAGACGGCGCACAAGTTTGGCGTGTGGAATCGAGATGAGGTTCTGCGCGTCAAAGACGCCCGGTTTCAGAAATCGGGCCGGAACAGCGACTTCGAAACCGGATCCCCTCGCGCTTGTTGTGTGGGCGACAACAGTCGCGAGCACACGATCATTGGGGCCAGCCGCCGGAACGCTGAAAATCAAGCATGGCCGAATCTTTGCGACCATGCCGAGGTCGACGAGCCAGACTTCACCGCGGAGAGGATTGGCCATCGCCAGCCTCTCGCGAGTCTAGGTCGAGGAACAACTCCTCGGCGATGGCGACAAGTGCATCGTTCCCTATGTCGCCCGCTTCGCCCTGCACGACCTGCCGCAGCAGCAGACCGGCAGCTTCATGCTTCTCGGCGTCGCTGAGCGACTGGAATGACCGGAGTAGGTCGCGGACGGCACTGGTCATGGCTGGTGTCTCATGTAAGGCGTCACCAAGTGTACGCGAGAACAGGCATTTAGCCAAGGCGAGTCGCCGGTATCCAGAACGACCAAGTTGAGCAGCTCGCAGCCGACGACTCACCATACCGCAGGACCGTGTCGCGAGTCTGCTCCAACGCCTGGTTCTGCACTGCCTTAACTGGACGCGTCGCCTTGGTGCTCGCTGGAGCTGTCGCTGAGCAATCGGATTATCCGCCGCGCGAGAGGCTCCTTGATTTCACGATGGCGAGGCACTGGCTGGCATACACCTGTAGCCGGGTTGCGATACCAATCATGCCGCCCGCCATGCCGCACCAAGACGCAACCGCTGGCCTCAATTGACTTGATCAGATCGACACGCTTCATGGCATCACAAGCTCACCGACCTTGCGAGCGCCGGGAATATGACCGCCAGAGAGATCGAGGTAGAGATCCTTCAAATGCTCGATCAGGTCGGGCAAGCTCTCGCCTTGTGTCCAGTAATCCGGATATTCCTCAAGGTAGCCAAGCCACCAATCGCCATCTTGCCAGTGGACGTACTTGATCGTTTGCATGGGACACCTCGTCACGCCTGAGTGGACCCGTCAATCCAAGTGTATCGCCACGGCAACGTCTCACGCCAGCCGGAACCGCGATCCATGCGACTCATCGCCACCGCAGCGCGAAACCGACGAACCGGTCGCCGAGACACGATTTACGCCATCACGCGATTCGATCGAGGGCTGGAGAAAGCAAGCGAACGCGATTTGAGGGAACCCGCCAGCATCGTCGGCGGCAGGCCAACACGGCTGGGCGATTCCCTGCTCTGGATCGGATCTTGATTGCAGAACGATGGCGATCAATGGCTCGCGGCCACTGGATGAACCATCACTCAGGACGCTGCCCGCGAGTCCGTTGCATCGCTTGGTTCCGTGTGCTTCTTCACTGAACCGGACACGATCCGCCGCCCTGACACGCTCTGCCTCTCACGCAGTCGCTGGCGGAACTTTGCGACATCGCCGCCACTAGCCTCCAGCAGGCGACGGCGTACCTCGTGGATTTCAGCTACCACGGGATCGGCGTAAAGGGGTTCAACCGGCATCGGAAAACTCCTCAGGCGTGACAATTAGGGGCGGCGAAAAGCCTTCGGTCCTGAGTGTCTCGTATAGTGCGGGAAGCAAATCCGCATTTGCGATGTGCTTGCAGTTCCAAGTCAATAGGTAGTCTACGCCAGACGTGGCAGCCAAGGCGACGTGCTGAGCATCCGCCGCGGCTTTTGACGGCAGGAGGTGCCTCGCGAGCAGCAGGTCGGCAAGCCGATCAGCTTCCGCCGACTCCCCAAGGAGCGGCAAGCCCTCGAGCAGACGCAGGCGATCCGCCGCTGCGGTCGGATCACCCGCGCCGGCCTCATCCAACACAAGTTGGCTGATGTAGAGGTCGAAACCCTTGCGACGCTGCTGCCACCAGCGACGCGTCAGTTCTTGACGGCCTTGGAAGACCACGTCGGCCGTCGATCTCGCGGTGAGGTAGCCGACGATCGAGGTCTCGACGTAGATCGCACTCATAATGGATCCAGGTGTCTCACGGAACGACCCCGATCAATGGCTCGCGGCCACAGGATTATCCATGCCGCCGGGCTTCATCGCGAGTCCATTGCATCGGGTTGTTATGCCCTGCCTTTTAAGCAGGCGTAATTGCTTGCAGACGTGGGATTGTCCAGATCCACCGCAAATTCCTTTGAACAGGCTACCTCAAAGAAGCCCGCCTTTTTCAAGAGCGCAACATGGGCTGAAGCCAAGAGCCGCCCGCCCTCAAATGATCGGTCAATCGCGGCGGGCCTGATAAAATCAACATTCACAAGAACCCCGCCCTCATGCAGAAGGCTTCGAGCTGCTTCATACACCGAACCGATCAAGTCTTCCCGCCCAAGATCGTGTAAGGCCCATGTCGAGACTATGGCTGCGAATGGGCCACAGACCGATTTCTCCCATTCAGCAGCGGTCAAATCTATTCGCTGAAGCGCGATTCGCGGAGAAAACTCCGCCAATCTCGCTTTCGCTATTTCAAGCATGGCGTCGGAATAATCCAAGCCGCAATAACGGATTTTCGTGAATCGCCTGAGAAGGTGCTGTGCCAGATACCCCGGACCAATCCCCAGCTCAAGAACCACCGATTCACTTTTCAAGCTGGGCGCTAAAAGGTCCGCCAAGTGTTCAAAGCAATCCCTTCTCTCTGGGGTCACTTCAAAGCGTTCCGACCACCAGCGGGCATATTCCACACTGTGGAACTCATGGGTAGCTCCGACTACGTCATCTTTCTCTGGCATAACGGCAGCAATCAGCGGCTCGCGACCAAGGGATTATCCATGTCGTCCGATTTTATCGCGAGTCCGCTGGATTGCGTTGTTCTGCCGCATCCGTTTCCACTATTGAGCGGCACGATTCTTGGGCCTCGTGAAGCAGTGAATACTCATAACGAATAAATCCATTAAATCTGGCCACTTTTTCATACAGACCGCGAGCATCATGATTTTGCTCGTGCGTGCACCAGTAGAAGCGAGTTGCATTTCGCTGCTCCGCTTGCCCAGCCACCGCTGCGATGAGAGCACGCCCTGCACCGATACCTCGTGCATGGGGCACTACAAACAAGTCTTGAAGGTAGCAGACTGTCTTCGCCCACACGCTCTTGTGGAAAAGGTAATGAGCGATCCCAATAAGCTCCCCGTCTCGCTTCGCGGCATAGCCGAAGACATCTTGCTGGCGAAGCAGTCGATTCCATGCGTGCTCTAACTCTGCCGGGGACACTGAGGTTTTGTAGAAGTCCTTGTAGCCGCGCGCGAGCGTCTCCCACGCGGCACGATCCTCCGGCAGCAAGAAGTTCACGGCAATTGTCATGGGAGACGCACGCTCCAATCAGCAGAACGGTAGCAATCAGCGGCTCGCGACCCTACGCGAACTACTCCGACCGATTTTACCGCGAGTCCGCTGCATTGCGTTGTTATGCCGCGTTTACGACCCTCGCCTTACTCGGCCTGTTCATCACGAACCGGACCAGGAGGTACAGGCCGAGGCCCCATGCCAGCGTGAGCGGCAGATTGAAGGTATGAATTCGCGGATTGGGATTCTGAATTTCACGCAGCAGGGCGAACGGATAACTCATCGTCGGGAGCATCAGCACAAGACCGAGAGCCAGATACCAGAATCGCGATAAATCGAGACGGCCAGTCTTACGGAGCGAGACGGCGGCCTGCACGGCGATACCAGCCAACACAATGCCGACGAGGAGAGCAAATGCGTTCATCGTGATTCTTTCTTCAATAGCGTGGATGGCATAACGCCGCCGATCAGCGGCTCGCGACCTTGGATTATCCACACCGTTCGATTTTATCGCGAGTCCGCTGCATCGGCTTGTTCGTCCTAAAGCACATTTTATCGACCGAATAAAAGATCGAGCACATCCATACCGACGCGAGGCCGCTCGAGGATGTCGGTGTTGTATAGCTCGGTGTAACCGCAAGACTCGCAAGACACCGCAACAAACTTATTTAGCTGAATGTCCAAGACTCTCGATAGTCCGGTGCCTGTGGTTGCTATCCGCTTCACTAATCCTCCTTTCGCATCACACTTCGCACAGCGAAACCGTAGGGCGAGTTGCCCTTCTATGGATTCATCGGGCAAAGGCGGCGGATCAAGCCCATCCTTTTTGCAAAAAGATGGATCGGCAACGCCGTCGGACGTCGTGCCACAGTTCCAGCACACCTCAAACGAATCGTCGACGTCCTCCTTGCACTTCTTGCACTGCCACACGCTGCACCTCGATACGGGCGAATCCATCGGCCGAACTTGTATTTCTACGGAACTTGTTAATCGCTGACGATGCTGGATAACGCGTCCGTGGACGCCTCGGCACTCTGCTTTCAAGTGTCGTCGCTGCCAGCGCTTCGATCAAATTGAGACGTAGCCGTCACAGCGCGTTAGCCGGTTTATCTGCCAGAGAAGCGAGGCCGAACGTTCGCAGGGGAGTTCTCCGCCTAGCAAACAAGAACAGGCGGCCAGTCTGTCGCTCTAGGCGGGCAGTGAGAGGCAGGATGCCGAGCCGCATCCGACGAACAGCAAGCCCGAGGCGTGAGCCGAGTGGATGCCGTGTGGGGGCATCAGGCCGGGAGGGCCGGGTTCCTGCCAGCAGGCGGAGGCCTGCCAAGGCAAGTTCGACAGGACGTCGAGACTTGCCGTGAATATAGCCACTTCGCCTACCAGGCGAAGTGCGCGAACGCCTTGTTGGCGTCGGCCATGCGGTGCACGTTGTCGCGCTTCGTGACCGCGGCGCCTTCGCGCTTGTACGCGGCCATGATCTCTTCGGCGAGTTTCTCGTGCGTGGCGCGGCCCTTCTTCTCGCGGACGGCCTGCAGCATCCAGCGGATGCCGAGTGATTGCTGCCGGTTGCGATTCACCTGCATCGGAACCTGATAGGCGGCACCGCCCACCCGCTTCGACCGCACCTCGACCGACGGCTTGCAGTTTTCGAGGGCCCGATTGAAGACCTCGATCGGCTCGACGTCGGTCACCTTCTGGGCGACGATCTCCATCGCCCGGTAGAAGACACCCTGGGCGACGCTCTTTTTGCCGTCGACCATCAGGCAGTTGATGAACTTGCTCGCGAGGAGCGATCCGTAGCGCGGATCGGGAATGAGTTGCTCGCGGCTGGCGGTGATTTTACCCATGGCTCGTGTCTTCCTTCTTTAACCCTTCTTGGCACCGTAAAGGCTGCGCGACTGCTTGCGGCCCTGCACGCCGAGCGTGTCGAGGGCACCGCGCACGATGTGATACCGCACGCCCGGAAGATCGCGGACACGTCCGCCACGCACGAGCACGATCGAGTGCTCCTGCAGGTTGTGCCCTTCACCCGGGATGTAGACGGTCACTTCCTTCTGATTCGAGAGCCGCACACGGGCGATCTTCCGAAGGGCCGAATTCGGCTTCTTAGGAGTCATCGTGCGAACCTGCAGGCAGACTCCCCGCTTCTGCGGGCAGCGGTCGAGCACGGGCGACTTGGAAAACTTGCGCTTTGGCCGGCGACGGCTGCGGACAAGCTGGCTGATCGTGGGCATACCGGAGTGTCGTATCCTGCGAAAAAATGGTGCGGAGCCGCTACGTGGCGGGAGCCCCAGAGACTAGCCGAAACCGCAGGGCCATGAAAGCGGGGGCAGAAATCAGGCTGCGGCCAGCGTCGGCCGCAGGAAAATCTCCCCCCGGCCGCCGGTGACAAGGTCGCCGTGCCACTGCTCCCACGGTCCTTCGAGGAGCGTGCGAATCGAGGGGCACCCCCGGCCAAAACCGGCCGCTTCGAGCCTGGCGGCAAGCAGAGTAAGAAATGCCGGCACCCACACCGCACCCTTGCAAAACGTGGCTGGTGGCTCGAACCGCGCCCCCGCCGCCACGAGCGACCCGCGTTGCATGCCGTGCCCGGCATCAGGGCCCACGGCGCCGGCCACGAGCACCGTGCCCGCGCGCAGTTCGAACGCCGCCGCCGGGCCACAGTCGCCGCCGATCGCCAGGATGCCGCGCCGCATCCGGGCGGCCGCGAGGCAGCCCGCGTGGCCTGCGATCATCACGAGGCCGCCCCGCATCCCATGCCGACTGCCGGGGAGCGCCGCGGCGGCATTGTCGCCGGTCGAACCGGCCACATGCACCGTGCCGCCGGTCATCTCGCAGGCGAGCCAGTCGCCCGCGTCGCCTTGAATCGTGAGCGTGCCGCCCGCCATGGCTTCGCCCGCATGCCGCCCGGCGTTCCCTGCCACCACGATCTCGCCCGCTGCCATCCCCGCGCCCACGCCATGCACGCGGGAGAAATCACCGCGGCATTCGATCCGGCCGTCGGCGGCCGTGCCTGTGATTCGAAACAGCGTGCCGAGTTCCGTGGGCCGCTCGTCGGCCCGCACCACGAGCCGGCCGAGATCGCTCGCCGTGAGCGCCGCGATCCGATCGGGCACGACGCCGGCAAGGTCGATCGACAACACTCCTGAATCGGCGAGCTGTTCGATGGTGAGCGGCATGCGGTCGGGCCTTTGGGCAGGACAACAAAGCGGGGCCGCGGAGAGGCGTGCTCCCCGCGGCCCCGATGATACCGTCTGCACGTGCCGGCCCGGCTACTTCGTGAGCACGGGCACCTTCCGCGACGTGCTCGATGGCGACTTCGTCAGCTCCACCATCAACACGCCCTTGTCGTAGCGGGCCGTGACCTTCGCCGGGTCGACCGACTCGGGCAGCGGGATCGCCCGGCTGAAGCTGCCGTAGTGGCTCTCGCAGTGCGACCAGCCTTCGCCCGACTCCTCGGTGGACGACTTCTTCTCGCCCGAGATCATGAGCCGGTCGCCCGACACGCTCACGTCGACGTCCTTCGGGTCGATGCCCGGCAGTTCGGCCCGCACGCGGATCTGCGTGCCGGATTCCGAAAGATCGATCGCCGGCATCCACTGCCCCGGTTCGGTGGGCTCGAGCCAGCCGGGCACGAAGGCCGTGGGCCGGCTGAAGAAGCCCTCGAAGAGCCGGTTCATCTCGTTGCGAAAATCGGCCAGGGTGGTGAGATTGCCCCCCTCCATGCCGCTCGAGCGCTTCGTGCGAAAAGGAATCAGACTCATGGGACGGTCTCCTTTTCTTGGGAAAGGTGAAACGAAACACGATAAGACACTCTGGGGCCCGCGCAGGCCTGGCCCACGTCGGGATCAGCCGGCCTCAGCCGGCGCGGACCTCGACCTTGCGCGGCCGCACCGCCGCCAGCCGCGGCACGTGGATGGTGAGCACCCCGTGGCGGTAGCTGGCCGTGATCTGCGAGGCGTCGAAGTCGTCGCCCAAGCGGAACGACCGGCGGTAGCTGCCGATGCCGTATTCCTGGCGGACAGCGCGGCCGGGCAGTTCGCGGGCCGGCACCCTCGCGTGCAGCGAGAGCACGCCGTCCTCGAACGACACGTCGATGCCATCGGTGCGGGTGCCGGGGATGTCGGCGACGATCAACACCTCCTTCCCGCAGTCGCAGATGTCGACGTTGGGCTGGTAGGTGAGCGTGGTCTCCGCCTCGGTCGGCGCGGCCGCGGGCCGGGCGGCGGTCTTCATCTCGGAAGTGGTCATGATGAGTTTCTCCTCTCGGGGAAGGGTGGGTGATAAGGGTGTCAGGCCGAACGAACCTGCACCTTGTGGGGCTGGGCCTCGGGCGCCTTCGGGCAGGTGACGGTGAGCACGCCGTCGGCGAGCCGCGCCTCCACCCGCGCGGCATCGACCGCCACGGGCAGCGTGATCCGCCGCTCGAAGCTTCCGGTGCCGCGTTCGCGCCGGTGCCACGTGACGGCCGGCTTGCGGCTGCCGTTGCCCTGCTCGCCGGTCGGCGTGGGCTGGGCGGCCTCCGGCTCGGGACGCGAACCCTTGAGCACGAGCTCGTCGCCCGAAACGGCGATGTCGACGCCGCCCGCTTCGAGGCCGGGCACTTCCGCCTCGATCACGATGGCGTCGTCGGTCTCGCGGATGTTGACGGCGGGAAATGCCGCCGATGTCGCCGACGGGCTGCCCCAGCCGTGCAGCGGCGGGGCCGCCACGAGGTTGCCCCAGAGACGATCCAATTCATCGCGCAATTCGTCGAGTGGGTGCGCGAAGCCCGTGCGGGAAGTCTGCATCGCTGGCTCCATGAACAGGGTGAACGAACGAACGAGGCGAACGAATCAATCGCCGTCCATGGAACGACGAAAATCATTCGCAGGGACGGCCACGAAAAACAATCTGCCGCGCACCGTGGTGCCGAAATCGCGCCCCGCCGGCGGCGGGAGTGAGAAAAGCAAAGAGCGTGCCAACGGACAGGCGCCGGCGTTCGTCCGTGCAGGGCCGTGCAACCCCGAGGAAATCCGGCCCAGCGGCTGCCGACTCGGCTGGAAGCCGTGAAACTCTGACGGTCGTGTCGGCTGTCAGGTTGGCAGCATCGTTCGGCCACCCCTGGCAGGCGGGTTGGACGGTTGTGGGGGGGTCGGCAACGCCATAGACTGCGGCCTTCGTGAACGGACTCGCTCGACGCGAGCACGGCGGTTATCCGACGGCGGATGATTGCTGCCGGCCGGTAACGTCACTCTCAGTCGCAACGGATGTCTCATGCGTTTCACGCTTCTCGATCGTGTCGTCGCCATCGATCCCGGCAAGACCATCACCGCCATCAAGACGCTCTCGCTCTCAGAGGAATACCTCGCCGACCACTTCCCGCGATTTCCCGTGATGCCGGGCGTGCTGATGCTCGAGGCGATGACCCAGGCGGCCGCCTGGACGATCCGGATCGCCGAAGACTTCGCCCACAGCGTCGTCGTGCTGCGGTCGGCGAAAAATGTGAAATATGGCGATTTCGTCGAGCCTGGCCGGGTGCTCACGGTGACAGCCGAGGTGCTCTCGCAAGACGAAACGACCACCAAGGTGAAGGCGAGCGGCACCGTATCGAGCGCGGGCGGTGAGCGGACGAGCCTCACGGCCCGGCTCGTGCTCGAGCGGTACAACATGGCCGACCGTCTCCCCCACGGCGATGCCATCGACGCCCGGGTGCGGGCCGAGATGCGGAAACTGTGGGCGGTCCTCCATCCGACGGGCCGGGCTGGCGGGCAGCCGCGGCGGATGGTGTACGGTGCGGCCGCGGGCAGCATCATCGACGCCCCGTTGCCGGCCGCCAGGGCCGCCACGTTTGCCCGCTGAGTGCCGCGAGAGCCGCGAGAGCCGCCGCTGCCGGGCCGGGATTTGCCGGTTTTTCCGGGCAACGCACTGAAATCTCCGCTTTTCGGGTTTCCACGTGGCGGCGTCGACATTACCTTGTGTCGAAGCTGATCCGATTTCTGGTTCGTTTTCGTTCCCCGTTTTCGAGGTGCCACGTCGATGCCGTCGCGCGATGAAATTTACGAAAAGGTCAAGACAGCCCTGATCGACGCCCTCGGCGTCGATGACGACGAAGTCTCTCCCACGGCGACCATGGTGGGCGATCTGGGCGCCGAGTCGATCGACTTCCTCGACATCGTGTTCCGCCTCGAGAAGGCCTTCGGCATCAAGATTCCGCGCGGCGAGCTGTTTCCCGAAGACGTGCTCTCGAGCACTGAGTTCGTGACCAACGGCAAGGTCAACGCGGCCGGCATTGCGGCCCTCAAGGCCCGCATGCCGTTCGCCGACCTCGCGAAGTTCGAGGCTAATCCCAGCGTGCAAAACTTTGCCAACACGCTCACCGTGGAAGACATGGTGCGATACGTGCAGGGCAAGTTGGCGGCCTGACATGCGCTGGTTTTGGATCGATCGTTTTGACGAGTTCGTCCGCGGCAAGCACGCCACGGCCGTGAAGAACGTGTCGCTCGCCGAAGAGCACATGCACGACCATTTTCCGGGCGTGGCCCTGATGCCGAACTCACTCGTCGTGGAAGGCATGGCTCAGACGGCCGGCCTGCTCGTGGCCGACGCCATCGAGTTCAACCGCCGCGTCGTGCTCGCGAAGGTGGCGGGCGCCGAATTCCATTTCGACGCCGTGCCGGGCGACACGCTGCGGTTCGAGGCCACGATTCTCGACCTCAAGCCGACCGGCTCGCTGTGCAAGGTGACGAGCACGGTGGGCGAGCGTGTGCAGGGCGAGGCAGAGCTGTTTTTCGCCCACCTCGAGCCGGGCGAAGGCGTGCCGAAGCTGTTCGAGCCCGACGAGCTCTTGCAGTGGCTCGATCAGATGCACATTTACGACGTGGGGCGCGACGAAGCCGGGCGACCGCTCGCCCGGCCCGATTGGTGAGCCATCAGGCCGCCGGTCGTTCGCGGCCGCCGGCAGGAAGGAAGCGAGCGAGTGGCTGGCAGACGCAGGGTGGTGATCACCGGGATGGGGCTCGTCACGCCGCTCGGCGTGCGCGTGGAAGAGCTCTGGAAAAACCTCATGGCCGGCGCGTCGGGCGTGGGCCTGACCACCGTCTTCGATGCCTCGCGGTTCCCCACGAAGATCTCGGCCGAGGTTCGCAACTGGGACATCGCCGACGAGGGGCAGGACGCCAAGCACTGGCAATTCTGCGGCCGGCACACGAAGTTTGCCGCCGGCGCCGCCCTCCAGGCGATGCGTGATGCTGGCTTGGAGAAGGGCCTGCCTGCCGATCCCGCGCGGCTCGGCGTGTATCTCGGCAGCGGCGAGGGGCAGCAGGATTTCGATTCGTTCACGAGCATGATGATGGCCGCGATCTCGGGCGACACGCTCGACGTGGCCAAGTTCACGAAGCTCGGCCTCGAGACGCTGCATCCGCTCTCCGAAGTGGAGCAGGAGCCGAACATGCCCGCCGGGCATCTCGCCGGCATGTTCAACGCGCAGGGTCCGAACCTCAACTGCCTTACGGCGTGCGCCGCGTCGAGCCAGGCGATCGGCGAGGCTGCCGAGCTCGTGCGCCGCGGCGATGCCGACGTCATGCTCTCGGGCGGCACGCATTCGATGATCCATCCCTTCGGCGTGACGGGCTTCAATCTGCTCACGGCCCTTTCCACCCGCAACGACGAGCCCGCGCGGGCCAGCCGCCCGTTCGACAACGAGCGCGACGGCTTCGTGCTCGGCGAGGGGGCCGCGATGGTGGTGCTCGAAGAGCTCGAGCATGCGAAGCGGCGGGGCGCGAAGATCCACGGCGAACTGCTCGGCTACGGCTCCACGGCCGACGCCTACCGGATCACAGACACGCATCCAGAAGGCCGCGGGGCCGCCGCCTGCATCACGATGGCGCTCAAAGACGCCGGCCTCGGCACGCACGACATCCACTACATCAACGCCCACGGCACGAGCACCGACGTCAACGACAAGGTCGAGACGCTCGCCATCAAGAAGGTGTTCGGCGAGCACGCCTACAAGATCCCGGTGTCGAGCACGAAGAGCATGATGGGCCACCTGATCGCGGCGGCCGGAGCCACCGAACTGATCGTCTGCCTGCTCGCGATCCGCGACGGCATGCTGCCGCCGACGATCAACTACGAAAACCCCGACCCCAACTGCGACCTCGACTACGTGCCGAACAAGTCGCGCCCGGGGAAGTGCGACCGAGCCCTCTCCAACAGCTTCGGCTTCGGCGGCCAAAACATCTCGCTGATCGTCGGCCGGTATACGTAGGACGGGCTGGTGTTGTGCGTCTGCTCAACGCGCCCAATCCGGCGTCGAAGCCGGCGGTACGCTGCTCCATCGCCGAGGGCGATCGCTAGTCCCTTCTCAACTCTGACGGTGCGCTCGGTGTAAGCCGCGTATCTGCCCGTCGGCTCTTCCGCATCGCACCGACCGTCTCCGCCGCCTCCCCTTTCCAGCTGAGGAGGCTCGGGGTTACCCCTACCGTTGAGACGGCGTATTTGACCAGCGCAGGCTGGGATGCCGGAGCGCAGGCAAATCCGAGCGAACGGAGCCCATGGATGGGCGCAGTGAGCGTCCGGCGAGATGGTAGGGGCGACCCCGAGCCGGCGCGCCTCGGTAGACAGCAAAACGCGTTGCCTAAAGCCAGCGCAGCTTGCCTAAGTTCGCGGCCGCAGGGTTTTCTCAACCGCTGCGACCGATGCGGCCGATACAACCCCTGAACCCTCAGGGAACCAGATCCATGAAACGCGCCACCGGGCTTCTTTTGGCTGTCGCCGTGATCGGCATGTCGAGCGGCTGCTCGATCATCGACCGGCTCTTTCTGCTGAACACCGACGGCCCCTACGGCCATCACGCCCAGGGCGGTGGTGGCGGCGCGTGCCGCGACGGGGCCTGCGAGAACGGCCAGTGTCAGGTCGGCGGGCCATGCGAATCGTGCGGTCCGGGCGGCTGTCAGCCCGGCTGCCGCGACTGTGCCGCCGGCCACTGCAAGAAGCACGTCGGCCGGTATGGCGGCCTCGCCAAGCATCATCTTTCGCCCGCCGAGCGGGCGGCGCTCGCGGCGAGCGACTACGGCGCCACCCAGCCGGCCGGCCCGCCGACGGGGGCCGTCGCCTATCCGTACTACACGACCCGCGGCCCGCGGGACTTCCTCGCCAAGAACCCGCCGTCGATCGGGCCGTGATCGGGCCGCGGCCCGACTGCTCTCCTTTGCCGTGATCCAACGCCGCCGATAGGCTTGCCGCCTGTCGGCGGTGTCGTTTTTGCAGGTGGAGGCATCCATGCAGGGCAAGCAGGGCGGCGGTGTGGCTGCGGACGGTCGGCTGTCGTTCACCGGCTGGCTTGTATGCGCGATCGCGGCGATCGGGTTCGCGTTCGACATCTATGAACTCCTGATGCTGCCGCTGATCATCAAGCCGGCGATCCAGGAGCTTGCGAAGCCGGAGATCGCCGGCCTCGTGGCCGGCGGCATGTCGCAGGCCGATGCCATGGCCCTCTGGATCCCGGGCGGCAAGAGCTACGTCGGCTGGGCGCGGACGCTGTTTTTCGTGCCGGCGATCGCCGGCGGCCTGTTTGGCCTCTTGGGCGGCTATCTCACCGATCTGCTGGGCCGCCGCCGCGTGCTCACGTTCAGCATCCTGCTCTATGCCTTTGCGGCGCTCGCCGCCGGTTTCGCCACGTCGCTCCCACAGCTGCTCTTCTTCCGCTGCCTCGTGTTTATCGGCGTGTGCGTGGAGTTTGTGGCGGCAGTCGCGTGGCTCGCCGAGCTCTTCCCCGACCGCGAGCAGCGGGAGCGGGCCCTCGGCTGGACGCAGGCCTTTTCATCGCTCGGCGGTCTGCTCGTCGGCACGGCCAACATCCTCGCCGCCCGCTTCGCCGACATCCTGCCGGCCATCCACGGCGGCCACGATGCCTGGCGCTACACGCTGATCTCGGGCGTGATCCCGGCGCTGCCGCTGATCCTCATCCGGCCGTTCCTCCCCGAAAGCCCCGTGTGGGCCGAGAAGAAGGCGGCCGGCACGCTGCGGCGGCCGAGCATTCGCGAGCTCTTCAGCCCGGCACTCGTCCGCACGACGGTGCTCACGACGCTCGTGTTCGCGGCCAGCTATGGGCTAGCGTTCGGCGCCATCCAGCAGCTGCCGCAGATCCTCGGCGGGCCGAAGGGGCATGCCGCGATCTTGCAGACGGCAAAGGCTGCGCAAGACGAGGCCGTCGCCGCCGCGGAGCAGGCGGGCAGGCCCGCGTTGCCAGCCGGCAAGCTCAAAAGCATCGCGGGCAACGCCACCGACGAGGCGGTGGCGGGCGTGACGATTTTCCAGGAGGTGGGCGGCTTGGTGGGCCGCGTGCTGCTGGCGTGGGCCGCGCTCAAGGTGCTGAGCCGGCGGGCGCTCCTGCGGGTTTTTCAGATTCCGGCGCTCGTCGTGGTGCCCGCGCTCTTCTGGTGGATCTCCACGCAGCTTGCGAATGCCGACTCGCTGCCCTGGATCAAGGCGGGCATCTTCGTGGCCGGCCTGCTCACGGTGGCCCAGTTCAGCTTCTGGGGGAACTACATCCCGCACGTCTTCCCCACGCACCTGCGCGGAACGGGCGAGAGCTTCGCGGCCAATATTGGCGGCCGCGTGCTCGGCACGGCTGCCGCCTGGCTCACGCTCACGTTCTCGGCGGCCACGCCCCCCGATCCGGTGCGGATCGCCGCCGTGGGCGCGATCGTCGCCGGGCTCTACGCCCTCGTGGGCGTGATCCTCACGCAGTGGCTTCCCGAGCCCGACTCCTCGCTCGAGCATTGATGAGGACGGGCCAGGGCCTGTCCTCGGGTCGGCCTTGTGACCTTGCGATTGCGCGGAGGCGGTCTCACAGCAGTTCTTCGACGTCGCCGAGATCACGGTGCCTGCCGGAGGCGCGTTTGTTGCGCAGCAGGTCTTCCTTGCCGATGAACGTCACCTCGACATTGCCGTATCGGCCCCGGACCGTATTGGCCCGGGCGTCCGCGAACGTGACGCCGTCAATCCGATTGAGCAGGTCGATTCGTACCGGTTCCATGCCGACCGCAAGCACCGCATCGGGCTTACCAAGCGTCTCGATCGGCACGGTGGCTGGCTGGAACCCGAAGTTCACGAGTGCCGACTGGAGCCGGACGAGGTTGTCGCCGGCATCGGAAAAGAAAATGTCGATGTCCTTCGTGAATCGCGGGAAACCGTGATACGCGACTGCGTAGCCCCCGACGATCATGTAGTCAACGCGATGGACCTCGAGCAACCGTAAGAAGTCTTCGAAGTCGGGTTGGGTATTCATAAAGGAATTTGCCCGCCTGCAGCCTCAGGGCCTCGACCGCATCCAAGCGTTCCTCGGGGGTCTGTGTCCGCCACGCTGCCCGGTCGGCTTCAGACTGAGACTTCTGGTCAGTGACAGTGAACCGTACGGTTGGTTTGATCGACTCTGTCGTCATCCTGGTCACCCTTCGAAGACGATCGATTCTACCACAACGAACGCTGCCAGTAAGCCACGCTTTAGCCTGCCGACGACCGTGGCCGATACTCAAGCGGTGACAGGCCGAAGCCTGTCCTACTTTCGGCGGCGGGCGAGGAGCATGCCGACGAGGCCGAGGCCGGCGAGGATGAGCGCCGAGGGCTCTGGCACGGCGACGAACGTCAGGTAGACGTCGCTGCCGACCTGCTCGAGGGCGAACGAGGCGTCGGGCCTGACGTCGAGGAGTGAGTTGCCTCCGGCGTCGAGCCACGTCGTGCCGCTGATCGAGAGGTTGAGCAGGTTCGCCGTCGTGCCGGCCACGTCGTAGACGAGCCAGCCATTCGTGCCCGTCTTGTCGGTGGTCCAGAACGTGTCGTTCCAGTTGACGAGGCTGCCGGAGGCGTTGAACGCGAGGTTTAGCGTCGTGGATCCCGAGAACGTGAGATTCCCGCCGACGTTGATCCCGTCGAACTCCGTGCCGCGGTCGGCGAGAGCGGCTGTGTTGCCGGCCAGTTCCCAGGTGACGCTCGCGCCGGCCGTGTAGGCCAGGTCGCCGCCCACCGTCTGGATGCCCGGCGAGTTGCCCGGGGCGTGGAGGCCCTCGATCGTGGCATTGCCGGCGATCGAGCCCGTGCCCGAGAGCGTGGCCCCCGCGGCGAGCGCGAGCTGCGAGGTCGCAAGCGACCCGTTGAGCTTGAACTCACCGGCCTGGACGGTCGTGGCGCCGGTGTAGGTGTTGTTGCCCGTGAGTTCGAGGAGCCCGGCACCGCTTTTCACGAGCGACCCGGAGCCCGAGATCGTGCCTGCGAAGAGGCCGGCAGTGGCGCTATCCACGGTGAGCTGGCCGCTCCCCAGGGCCACGGTGCCACCGGTGCCGGTGAGGGCTGCGAACGTCTGGGAGTTGCCATGAAGATCGAGCGTGGCGCCTGAGCTCATGACGACCGAGCTGGCCGGGTCGAACGAGCCGCTCCCCGAGAGCTGGAGCGTGCCGCCCTGCACCTTGATCGAGCCGGTGAAGCTGTTGGCCGCGCCCACCGTCGTGGTGCCGGCGCCTCGCTTCAAGATCCCCGCCGCGTAGGTCGTGCCGTTGACCACGAGGTTTTGGATGGTGGTGTTGAGCGCTCCGCTCTGGGTCGAGACGAGCGATGCCACGAGCGAGCCGCCCGTCACCGTGCCGCCGTTCTGCTCGATCGCCCCCACGACGGTCGTGCCCGAGAGCTGGAGCGTGGCCCCGGGGCTCATCGTCACGACCGCGTCGGTCGGCAGGGCATTGGCACTGGCCAGCACGAGCGTGCCGGCGGTGAGGTTCGTGTCGCCGGTGAAGGCATTGGAGCCCGAGAGCGTGAGTGTGCCGGGGCCCACTTGCGTCAACGATCCGTTGCCGACGATCGTGCCCGCAAAGGTGACGGCGTTCGAGCGGTTGAAGATGAGCGATCCATGGTTGACGACCGTGCCCGAACCGATTGCCCCCGTCGTGCCACCATCACCCACCTGGAGCGTGCCGGCGGAGATCGTCGTCGTGCCGGTGTAGGTGTTCGCCCCGGCGAAGGTGAGCGTGCCGCTGCCGGTCTTCACAACGGAGCCGCCGTTCCACAGCGGCGCCGTGACGAGCACATCGGTGGCGGCATCCGTGCCTCGGGCGACGTCGAACGTGATCGACTTGTCATTCAGATTGAAGCCGCCCGCCCCTTGAACCACATTTTGGCTGCCACCCGCGCTCCTGATCGTGAGGCCACTCCCATCGACGACGAGATTCAACCCTGATTCGAGCGTCCCTCCGCCGGACGATCCGAATGCAAACGTCTTGTCCGCAAACCAATACTGGAAGGTTCCAGTGACGAGCAATGCGGCACCATTGCCGATCGTGAGCTCGCCGCCGGTGTAGGTGTACGCCGTGCCGGTCGGGTTATTGAGTTGGAGCGTGCCAGCCGTCACGGTCGTCGCGCCGGTGTAGGTGTTGGCATTCGTCAGCGTCAGCGTTCCCGGGCCGACCTTGGTCAAGCCGAACGAGCCGCCCGACTCGTAGAATCCGGAAATCGACAGACTGCCGGCATCGACGCCGACCATGACGTTCGAACGCAGCGCGTACCCGGCCGCGCCGCTGCCGTCTACGTTCGTGAGCGCGTTGCTGCCGCTCAGATTGCGAATGGCTCCGAGCCCGCCGACACCGTTACCCCACACGTGGAAATGCTCCCCGGAACTGATGCCGCCCTGGAGGGCCAGCGTGGCCCCGTTGCGAATCCAGGTCTGTGAGGCGGTCGTATGGCCGCCCACGCCGAGGGCCGTGTTGCTGGCGGCGACGAGTGTTCCGGCTTGGATGTCGAGTTCGCCCGTGAACGTGTTGCTGCCGGAGAGCATGGTCATCCCGCTGCCCGCCTGCACGAGCCCGCCAGTCCCGGAGATGGCCTGGGCGAATGTCACCGCGTTCGACCGGTTGAAGCGGAGCGTGGCGTTGTTGGTCACGGCGGCCGAGCCGAGCGAGCCGGCCGTACCGCCGTTTCCGAGTTGCAGCGTGCCGCCCGAGATCGTCGTGCCTGCCGCAAAGGAGTTGTTCGCCGCAAGCGTGAGCACGCCGGCACCGAGCTTCGAGAGACCATCGCCGCTGAGGGGGGAGGCAAACGTCACGTTCTGCCCGTTGGTGTCGATCTGAAATTGCTGGCCGGCGGCGGCAGACAACCGGCCCGAATAGTCGGCCGTGTTGCCCGCCGCATATTGCAGTGTGCCGCCGCCAAACGAAATCGTGCCCGCCGTGCCGAGAGCGTCCGCCACGCCGGCTTGGAGCACGCCCCCGTTGATCGCCACCCCGCCACTGAAGGTGTTGCTGCTCGAGAGCGTGGTCGCGCCGCTGCCCGCCTGAATGAACATGCCCGTTCCCGAGATCGCCTGGGCGATGGTCACCGCGTCCGCACGATTCACCGTGAGCGCCGCGTTGTTGATGATCGCCCCCGAGCCGAGCGACCCGGTCGTGCCGCCGTCGCCGATCTGGAGCGTGCCGGCCGAGATCGTCGTGGTGCCGGTGTAGGTGTTGAGGCCGGTGAGCGTCTGCGTGCCGGTACCGGTCTTGAGCACGTGCATGACTCCGGCCGTGGACTCGATGGCCTGATCGGTCAAGACACCGCTGAACGTGCCAGAGCCATTGGCTACGCCGACGGTCAGGGTGCGGGGGCCGCTGTATCCAGCGGATACCACTCCACCTCCCGTGAGCCGGTCGACCGTGATGCCTCCCGGGCTGTCCCACATGCTGACATTCGCGCCCGAGGCGATATTGAGAGAGCCGAGGTTGCCGCTCCAGTCGCCGGCTCCATATTCGTTGCGCAGGACACCCTGCTGAACGTCGATCAGGGCGCCGGCCGAGAGGCTGATGCGTTGCGGAGCTCCGTTGGCACCGAGCATGAGGGTTTGGGCGCCGGTTTTCACGATCGTGCCCGCACCGCTCAACGTTCCGCCGGCGAGCGCGATGTTGCCCCCCGAGGCCACGAAGGCGAGCGTGGCGTTGTTCGTGAAATTCGCGCCAGCGGTCGTGTTGGCGATTACGAGCGTTCCATCGCTGACCGTCGTCATGCCTGTGTAGGTGTTAGCGCCGCTGAGGACCACCGTGCCGGCGCCGACCTTCGTCACCCCGAAGGTGCCGCCTTCCTCATAAAGTCCGCCGGAAATCGTCAGCTGCCCTGCATCGGCCCCCAGCGCGGCATTCGACCGCAGGGCGTAGCCGCTCGACGTGAGGGCATTGCTGCCGCTGAGGTTGCGGATCGCTCCGAGACCGCCGAGTCCATTGCCGAAGATGTGGACATGCTCGTCGAGGCTGATGTCGCCCTGCAGGGCGAGCGTCGCCCCTTCCGCGACCGTCGTCTTGGTGGTCGCGGAAAACCCGCCGGTTCCCAAGGCATTGTTCGCTGCCGCCACCAGCGTGCCCGCGTTGATGAACGTCTCCTGGGTGTAGGTGCTGGCCACCCCGATCGTGAGCGTGCCGGTGCCGGTCTTCGTCAGGCCGTAGGAGCCGCCCGATTCATAGAAGCCGGAGATGGACAGACTGCCGGCATCGACGCCGACCGTGACGTTGGACCGCAAGGCATAGCCGGCCGTGCCGTTGTATGTGTTGGTCAGCGCGTTGGTGCCGCTGAGGTTGCGAATGGCTCCCAGCCCACCGACGCCGGTGCCCCAGACGTGGAAATGCTCCCCGGAACTGATGCCGCCCTGGAGGGCGAGCGTGGCTCCATCGCGGATCCATGACTGCGTGGCCGTGTCGTGCCCGCCGCTGCCCAGCGCGGCATTACTCGCGGCCACCAGCGTGCCCGCGGTGATGTCGGTCTGTCCGCTGTAGGTGTTGTTGCCGGCGAGAACCAGCGTGCCGCTGCCGGTCTTGTTGAGGGCGCCCGTCGTGGCCGAGCCACCGCCGTCGAAAGACTTGTCGGCGACGACGCCCGAGACGAGCAGCGAGTCGCCGGCGTTCGCGATGTTGATTTCCAGCGTTTTGTCGCCGCCGACGCCGCCATGCGAGGACGAGATTCCCACGCCTGCCGAAATCGTGTTGCCCGTTCCCGCAGCGGTGAGCAGGGAGTTCACGAGAATCAGGCCGCCCGAAGCCCCGGTTCCCGTCACCGAGGCATTGCCGTTCATGGTGATTGCCCGGAGATAGTCCCCGTTGCCGCCCATGTCGTAGGTGCCTCCGTTCAGCGTCAGCGTGGAGGAATCGGCGATGACGTTCCTCCCCTGCGCCCGCAGCGTGGCACCGGCGTTCACGGTGATCGGGCCCGCGATCACGTTGACGTCGGTGTTGGAGAGGGCGATGGCCCCGGCGTTGATCGTCGTGGTTCCGGTGTTGGTGCTGTTGCCGGAGAGCGTGAGCGTGCCCGCCCCGGACTTGACGAGTGATCCGCCCTCGGAGAAGCCTCCGCTGATCGTCTGGTTGATATCGCTCGCGATCTCCAGGGTGCCGGCACCGAGCGCGATGTTGCTGGATGTCGTGCCGAACGACCCCGAGAGCACAAGCGTGCCTGGGCCCGTTTTCAGGATGTCGCTGCTCAAGGCCAGCGGCGCGGCGATCGTGTGCGTGCCCGAGGCCGCCGCCAGGATGGCCCGGCCGCCAATATCAGCCTGCAGCGAGAGCGTGTTCGAGCCCGAGAGCGTCCAGGCGTTCGCCCCGGCGAAGCGAAGGTTGCCCACGGTCTGGGCGGCGTTGAGCGCGAGAGTCGTCGGCGAGGCCTGGGCCGTGAAGTCGGCATTGGCACCGACCGCGTTCGGCGCTCCGGCGGTCGACCAGGTTGAGCCGGTCCAGGTGCTGCCGCTGACGAACGTCTTGTTGAACACCTGCTCGGTCGTGAAGGCGGAGTTGTGAAATGAGGCACCGGCCTTCAGCGGCGTGAACGTGATCGCCTCGGTCGCGCCGGTGGCCGTGAACGAATACCGCAGGACGCTCGCGTTGTTGTAGCCGTTGAAACTCTCGTCGAAGGTGGCAGCGGCGCCGCCCGTGGTGGTAATGGCCTGTGGCCTGTCACCGGCAGAGGAATCCCACGCGAAGTTGTAGAACGTGGTGGTGTAGGTCTGGCCCGCAGTCAGACCGCTCAGCGTGACCGTCTGCGGGCCGCCGTAGACGAAGTCGAGGACGACTTTTCCGAGTTCACCGCTGAGATTGATCGGGTCGCGAAAGTAAGTGCTGTCGGCGCCGGTGACCGCGTACGTCGGCCCGCTGGGGTTGCTGTCGAAGTTTCCCCGACTGAAGGTCACGCCGTTCACGGTGCCGCCCCAGCCACCGGCATCAACCGCATTGAGATAGGTCTTCGAGGTGGAGAGGCCGACGTTGGCATCCTGATTGCCGCCCCCGATGTTCGCCCACGAGAAGGCGCCGTCCGCGGCGAATGCTGGGACTGCGAAAACTGCTGCGTTCACGCCGAGCGTGAAGACGAGGGCAGCCTTCCTGGCGGACCGAATCGCCGCCGAGAGCAAGCTGAAACGAGCGACATCCATCCGTGAGATCTCCCACATGGCATACGCAACCGACGACTGGGCTGCAGACATCCACGATCCACCAGCCCGACAGTCGCTCGATTTATCGCTCTCGCGGCCGCTTCGACAAGGTTTTGCGGCCGAAAAGTGACGAATCGGGAACGAGCAGGGACGAGTCGGGCACGACGGTCGCTACGAGTAGTGAGTGCGCGTCGAACGGACCTCAGCAGAACGCAGCGCCGCCGCCGGCGGCGCGACGGCGGATGAGAAACTGGCCGCCGCCGTCCTCACCGACCCGCGAGCAGTTTGTCGAGCAGGTCACCCACCCCGATCGAAGCAGCCATGCGCTGCATGTGTTGCACGTCCAGGGCGTCGCCGAGTAGAGCTACGAGTTTTGAAACGTCGTCCCATTGCCGCTCGGAGGTCTCGTTCGTCAGCCGGAACCATTCAAGCTTGGCGACGACGGAGTCTTCCGCCGTCGCGATCGGGACGGTCAGCGCGGCGTTCACGCCGAGCGGTTGTGCCGTGGCGCGATCCATTGCCAGCAGATCAAACGGCCGTCCGCGACTCACGAACACGTCCACCTTGTAGGCCGTGGGCATGTGAATCAGGTTGAAGCACGACTTTCGCTGCACGGCATCCCGCACCGCCGCGGGGCTCATGTAGAACTCGGCACCGAACGAACCGAGAAATGCGGCGACGTCGGCCTCGCTGAGATCGCAGATCAAATCGACGTCCATCGTCGAACGGATCGCCCCGTGGAACGCGCTGGCAACGCTGCCGCCCACGTAGTATCGGACCCCGAGCCTGCGAAAGGCTTGGGCCACAGGGGCCAGCGCGGCGAGCAGGTCGTCGCCCTCGCTCACGCTCCTCGCTCCTCGAGCCAGCGGCGGACGTCGGCGGCGAGTGCGCTGCCATAGGCGAGATCGATATACGTGAGTTGCACGTCGCGGGGAGAGAGCGAGGGGTGCCGCCGCCGGATGGCCTCGAAGGCCATCATCCTGTTGCGGCGCGACATCGCGCACGCCTTATGGATTCGCTCCGCTGGCGTCAGCGTCCGGAAGCACTGCAGTTGCACTGCTTCTGCCTCGTGCGAGGTATCGTTCGTGTAGACAGGCATGTGCATGATCACTCCCTGATCCACCAGTGTACACGGGTATCACAGGCGAGTGGGACGGGCGGAACAGGCGATGCCCGCTCACTTGGCGCCGCCGAGCTGGTCGCGGAAGCGATCTGCTTCAGGGCCGCGGTGGCGATGGAGTGCGGGCTTCAAGGCTCTGGCAGTCAGTCACATGCCTTGGGCGAGTCACCTTCGGCGGGCCTTGCGGCAGCGGCGGATCGCTCCGGCCCCGAAGGCGAGCGCACCGATACCCGTCAGTACGAGCGTCGAGGGCTCCGGCACCGCGGTGACGATCACGAAGCTACCCGACTGGAGGTAGTCGCCGGTGTAGTTCAGACCGCCCGTCGGCGAGTTGTAGTTGATCGACCAGCCCTGCCCACCGACCATGAATGTGCTGTCATCGGCGAGCGGCGAGCCCCCATAGGTGAAAAGGCCGCCATTCCAAGCGCCGGAATAGTTGATGAGCGAGAAGATCGTCGTCCCGGGAACGAACGGCTGTGCGCCGCCGCTGGCGATGTCGAGGAACGACAAGAGCGAACCCGACGCGATGTCGAGATCGCCGTTGACGACGAGCAGATCCGCCGCGGTCCCGAGGCTCCCCAGTTGCGAGGAGTTGACTTCGTATTCGAACGTGGAACCTGCGGCGAACGAGGTCGTTCCGCCCACGAGCGACTCGATGCTGGTGCCCGGCGCCAAGGTGCCCCCACTGTTCACGATCAGCTGACCCCCGATTTTCCCACTGCCGCCCAAGGTCGCCCCGCTGGAGACAGTCACCGACCCCGTCGCCCCGCTGTTGTCGCCGTTTGACGTTCTCCCCGTTTCTTGATCCATCCGGGATGTTAGGTTTTTTGACCTTGGCATCACCAGAAAGGGTGGGTTTTTCGGATGGGGAAGAAGCATTTTTCGGAAGAGCAGATCGCGTTCGCTTTGAGGCAGGCTGAGTCGGGCACTTCGGTGGCCGAGATCATCCGTAAGCTCGGTATCAGCGAGCAGACGTTCTACCGGTGGAAGAAGCGGTTCGCAGGGCTCGGCATCGCAGAGCTGCGACGGCTTCGGACCTTGGAGGAAGAGAACCGGAAGCTCAAGCAGTTGGTAGCGGACCTGAGCCTCGACAAGAAGATGCTGCAGGACGTGCTCTCAAAAAAACTTTGAGGCCTGCGGTCAAGCGTGTTGTGGTGCGGGAGGTGCAGGTGGCGTATCGAGTGGCCGAGCGTCGTGCCTGCCGCGTTCTGGGGTTTTCCCGAACGACTTACCGTTACCGGAGCAGGCGAGATCCGCGGGCCGAGCTTCGCATCCGACTTCGAGACCTGGCGGCCAGTCGTGTGCACTATGGATATCCGCGGCTCTGGGTTCTCTTGCGTCGTGAAGGGTGGCTCGTGAACAAGAAGCTCGTCTACAGGCTGTACTGCGAAGAAGGCCTGGGAATCCGGCGGCGAAAGCCACGTCGGCGGAAGAGCGTCCAGGTTCGCGAGGCACGTCCGCCGACCGGGCAGACCAATGAGAGCTGGAGCATGGACTTCATGTCGGATCAGCTGGTCGGCGGGCAGCGGTTCCGTCTGCTGACGTTAGTCGATAACCATAGCCGTGAGAGCTTGGCCATCGAGGCTGGTCAGCGGTTGACCGGAGACGATGTCGTGCGCGTCTTGGAGCAAGTGACCGCACAGCGCGGCAAGCCTAAGTCGATTCGAGTCGACAACGGCCCCGAATTTATCTCGAGGAGCTTGGATCTGTGGGCCTACTTCAACGGTGTGAAGCTCGACTTCAGCAGGCCAGGAAAGCCCACGGATAACGCAGTGATCGAGTCGTTCAACGGTCGGCTTCGCGACGAGTGCTTGAACCAGCATTGGGTCTTGTCGCTCGATGAAGCGCGAGCCGTGACAGAAGCGTGGAAGGAGGACTACAATCGCGTCCGTCCGCATGGTGCTCTGGGCAACCGGACGCCGTCGGAGTTCGCTCGGCCGTTATCTGGGCATGCCCAGATAACGGCCCTGCATGGCTAACAACTCGGCTGGTACCAAGTTGGGGGCAGCGTCACCACCAGAGATTCTCTCTCTGAAAGTGGCGACGTTTAAGGGGGGCAGGTCACCAGTCCGCTGAGCCCCACGAAGCCGCCCGTGAAATCACCGGCCTGTGCCGCCAAGAAGGCTGGCGGATCGGCGCGTGGAACTGCGACTCAGGTATGCAGTTCCCGGCCGAACAGATTGCGATGCCCGGCGTGACAGACTCGCAGGACCCGCTGGCTGTGATTCGGGCCATGCCGCAGATTGCAAATGGCTCCGGCACGACGGTTTTGTTATTTGAAAACCTGCATAGGTTTTTGGGCGGCGTCGAACTCATTCAGGCCGTCGCAAGGCAGGCTATCAACGGCAAGCACAACCGGGTCTTCCTCATCGTGCTGGCACCGGTGACCCAGATACCGGCCGAACTCGACAAGCTGTTCGTGTGCGTTGACCATGAACTGCCAGACCATGCGCAGCTCGAAGAGATTGCCCGGGGAGTCGCGACCCAAGACGGCGAACTTCCCGCGGGCGACGAACTGGCCCGGGTGATCGACGCCGCGAAGGGCCTGACACGCAGCGAAGCCGAGAACGCCTTCTCGCTGTCGCTTGTTAGGCACGGCACGCTGAAGGCTGAGACTCTGTGGGAGATCAAGGCTGGGCAATTGCGCAAGAGCGGGCTGGTTTCGATCCACCGGGGCACAGAGAGCTTTCAGCAGCTCGGCGGCCTCGACAACCTGAAGCGGTTCTGCCTCCGGGCCATGCGTCGCCAAGGCGAAGGCCAGCCCAACAACAGGCCCCGCGGCGTCCTCCTGCTCTCTCCCCCCGGCTGCGGCAAGTCTCAGTTCGCGAAGGCTCTGGGCAACGAAACTGGCCGGCCGACTGTGGTGCTCGATGTCGGCGCCCTGCTCGGCTCGCTCGTGGGCCAATCGGAGAGCAACGTTCGGGCGGCTCTCAAGTTGGCCGATGCGATGGCCCCGTGCGTGCTGTTTGCCGACGAGATCGAGAAGGCACTGGCTGGGGCTACGTCATCGGGCCAGACAGACAGTGGCGTAACAGCCCGCGTGTTCGGCTCGCTGCTTACGTGGCTCAACGACCACGAATCAGACGTCTTCTTCGTGGGCACCTGCAACGACGCCTCGAAACTACCCCCCGAGTTCGCCCGTGCTGAGAGATTCGACGGCGTGTTCTTCGTCGATCTCCCCGGGCGTGACCAGAAGGACGCGATCTGGGGCATCTACCAGAACTTCTATGGGCTGGACGCGAAGCAGGCCCGGCCCGACGACACCAACTGGACCGGCGCCGAGATCAAGTCGTGCTGCAGGCTAGCGTCGCTCTTGGACGTGCCGCTCGTTCAGGCCGCGCAGAACGTTGTACCCGTGGCTGTGACTGCGGGCGACAAGATCGAGGCTCTTCGACAGTGGGCCTCGGGTCGGTGCTTGTCGGCGGATTGGGCGGGGGTGTATTCGCGGTCGGAGGTAGGTGGAGGAAGGACGCGGAGGGTGATGCGGGCAGGTTGAGACCACCTCGAAAAACACCAAGGGGAGCAGGCCCATGATGGCGACCTGCTCCCCTCGCGTTGGAATCAGATTGGCCGTTGAGCGTCAGGCCCGCCGACGCCGGAACAGCGTGTAGCCGCCGCAGGCCAGACCGGCGAGGGTCATGGCGTAGGTGGAGGGTTCGGGGACGGCAGCCAGACTTGCGAGACGAAAACCGCGGCTGCTGGCCTCGCTCGGGACCGCCGCGAGCCTGTAAGAGGACGAAATGTCGAACGCGGCGTTGCTCCGGGTGCCGCCCCGAAGCCCACGCAACGAGTCGGCAGCACCCGTGAGATCGTTCAACTCGGCGGCGTTGCCGCTCATGTCAAAGGCGCCGTAGGCGCTCGCTCCGCCGTTGGTGCCGACCGTCGTCATATTGTTTTCGCCGTTCCAGATAGCGACACCGTTGTAGTTCGCGAAGTTGCCCGTGTTGCCAGCAGAGCCAATTCCAGTCGAGTCTGCCGTCACCGCCGTCGGGTCCGTGTCGCTTTGCGTGGCGTAATTCCAGTAGCCCGCGCTCGTGCTGCCGCCCTTGTAGTACGCCGCCTTGTACCACTGGTTTTCCGTCGGGATGTAGAACGTTGCTCCCGGGTTCACCGCTGGGGACGTGCCGCTCGTCTGGCCGCCCACGAGCGTATACGCACCTGTCTCCGTACTCGACGTAGCCGTGGCCCCGTTCATCAGCCAGTTGGAAACTCTCGCCGCATCAAACCAACTCACGTAGTTCACCGGCTTATCGCCCATGTTCGTCCTCACGGCGTACGTATACGACCCCGAGGCACCGCTCCGCGTGATGCCACCGCGGGAATTGCTGCCCATGTTCGTGTTGTAGAGCGAGTAGGTGTCGGTCGCGGCCACGGAGTTGAGGAAGTCCGTGTACTGCTGGTTCGTGAACTCGAACTTCATGATCTGGAATGAGTCGGCCACGGCACCGTAGGTCGTGTCGTCAGCCGCGTTTCCCGGATCGCCCACCGTCACCCAGTCGATGGTGACGGCGTGGGCAGGAACGGCAAGCGAACCAAGCAGGGCCGCCACGCCGACAGAAAAGACGACGCGGGGCAGACGGGTGAACGAAACCGAGAAACTTTTCATGAGCGAGACTCCGTGTGTGTGTGTGTGTGTGTGTGTGTGGATTACCGTCCAGTCACACCGCCACGCTTCCGGTGTTAACGACGCAGGAAAAGAACGTCAATCAACAAAACCCGAAAAGTGACGAATCGGGAACGAGCAGGGACGAGTCGGGCACGGCGGTCGCTAGCTGTAGCGACGTGCGCTGCGAGACGCAGTCACTCGGCGCCGCCGAACTGGTCGCGGAAGCGATAGGCCGCGAGCGGAAGGTTCTTGCCTTCCACCCCGAGCTTCGACGCGATGTTCTTGCGGTGCGTGTGCACCGTGTGCTTCGAGATGCCGAGTGCGGCGGCGATCTCTTCGGTGCACCGCCCTTTGCCCACGAGCGCGAAGATCTGTCGCTCACGCTGCGAGAGCAGCGTGTCGAGCTTCGGGCGTCCGCGCGGGCCCGCCAGAACCGGCGTCTTGGAGCCGCGCTGCGAGATCTCGGCGAGGATCGACTGCAGCACGTCGAAGGCCTCGGATTTGTGCACCACAGCGTGCGTGCATGCGGCGAGCGCCTTGGGGCACACGAATGTGCTCGACTGCCCCGAGACGACGATCACGCGGGCTTTCGGCAGCGTGGCGGCCACGTGCTCCGCCACGCCGATCCCGGTGCCGTCGGGCAGGGCGAGGTCGAGGAGGACGACGTCGGGGCGCAGCCGGTCGCAGGCGGCGATGCCCTCGGCCACGGTGGAGGCGGAGCCGACGACGTCGATCGACAGGCCCGGCGCCGCAGCCAGCATCGTCGTAAGCAGCTCCGTAAACATCTGGTGGTCTTCGACGATCACACAGCGGAGCGGCTTTCGGGTGGAGGGAGCCATAGCGGGCGACTCGCTGGCCACGGAGTGAATCACGACCCTGCGCATTGTCTTCCCGGCTCCCCGCCAAGGCCCATACCTACAACAAGCGATCGCGGCCCTGTGCCGCCCGACCGCCTCCGTCTCTCTTTCAAGCCTACGCCCCGGTCGCCACAATCCGAAAGGTGGTGTTTCCAATCCAGCCTGCCCCGTGAGCCGCCATGGATCCTGCGCGCGTCTTTTCCGCCGCTGCCGTCAACCTCGCACAGGCCTTTGACGGCCTGCCCGTGGCGATCGCGCTCAACACGCTCGAGGCCGAGCCGCGGGTGGTGTTTCTCAACGAGCAGTTCGTGCGGTTGTTTGGCTACACGCTCGCTGACATTCCCACCGTGCCCGACTGGGCGGTGCGGGCCTACCCCGACGAGGCCTACCGGCGCGAAGCCTTCCGCACCTGGGACGCCGCCGTGGCGCGGGCCCGCCGCGAGCACGGCCGCGTCGAGTCGATGGAACTGCGGGTGGTGTGCAAGGACGGTGCGGTGCGCGACGTCGTGATCGGCGCGGCCGTGGTGGCCGACCACCTGCTCGTGACGTTCACCGACGTGACCGAGCGGCGCCGCGCGGAAGCCGCGCTCGCGACGGCCCGCGCAGAGCTCGAACGCACGGCCTACGAGATCACCGAAAACATCCCCGTGGGCACCTACACGATGGTGTTGCCGCCCGGCGGCGGCATGGGGCGGTTCGAGTTCCTGAGCGACCGGTTCCTCGAACTCTGCGGCCTCGATCGCGAGGAGGCCCGGAGCGATCCCTTCAAGGCGTTCGCCTGCGTGCATCCCGACGACTACGACGCCTGGGTCGCCAAGAACGCCGAGGTGTTCGCCAACAAGCTGCCCTTCTACGGCGAGTGCCGCGTGGTCGCGGATGGAGTGGTCCGCTGGATCTCGGCGGAGTCGCGGCCGCGCGACCTGCCCGACGGCTCGACGGTGTGGGAAGGGGTGCTGATCGACATCACCCGCCAGAAGACGGCCGAGGCCGACCTCGCCGAGGCGCTCGAACGCGAGGTGGCCCGCGAACGCGAGCAGCGGCAGCGCTTGGAGCGCAAGCTGAAGACGAGCCTCACCGCCTCCGCCGTGGCCCACGAGATTCACGATCCCTTGAGCACGATCCTGCTCCAGGCGAGCCTCGGCCACGTGAACCCCGACTCCGCCCGGCAGGCCCTGGCCACTGTCGCCGAGGAGGCCCGAAGGGCCGTGAAGACGATCGAGAAGATGAAGGTGCTCTTGCGCAGCGTGCAGACCGCGCACGAGACCGTCGATCTTGGCGACGTGGTCCGCAGCTCGCTCCTCCAGATCGTCGGGCCGCTCGCGGAGCGAAAGATCGTCGTCGAGGAACTTGGCTTCGACGAGCCGGCGATCATCCATGGCGACGCCGCTCAGCTACAATTGGCGATCACAAACGCCCTGCGGAATGCGATCGAGGCCATCGCCTCGACCGGTGCGGCCGAGGGGCGGATCGCCGTGACGCTGGATCATCGGCGCACGTCGATCGTGCTCGCGATCGGCGATTCAGGGCCGGGCTGGTCGGGCGCCGAGCGCGACACCACGCCCTTTTCCACGACGAAGCCGTCGGGCAGCGGCATCGGGCTGTATGTGATCCGGGCGGCGCTCCGCAACCACGACGGCAAGCTCGCCTTCAAACGCTCCCCGCTCGGCGGCGCGGAACTGCGGCTGCGGTTCCCACGTGCTATCCTTGAGGCCGTCACCCGTGAGCGGTGACGACATCGCGGGAGTCGATCCATGAGATGGTGTGTGTGCGTCTGCTGGGCCTTGATGTGGCTGGCACTGCCAGTCGGTGGCCGGCTCACTGCCGAGGATGCAGCTCCTGCAGTCGATGGCTCCACGCTCGAGGATCTCGACTGGATGGTCGGCGATTGGGTGCTCGTGCCGGACGACGAGGCGAAGACCAAGCAGGCGGGCGCGATGCGGATGACAGTGCGGTGGGACGAAGGCCGTGCGTTTCTCATCCGCGAAGCCACGCTCACGCCGCCCGAAGAGTCGGGCGAGCCCGTCGTCACGCTCCAGCAACGGATCGGCTGGGATCCACTCGTCGACCGGATTCGCTCGTGGAGTTTTTCAAGCGACGGTAGCCGCGGGGAGGCCACCTGGTTTCAGGATGGCGGCTCGTGGGTCGTGCGCGGCACGGCCGTACTGCCTGACGGCACACAGACGAGCTCCGTCAATATTTACACGTTTGACGGCACAGATCGCTGCGCGTGGCGGATCGTGCCACCGGCGCTCGCTGGTGATGACGGCGGGCCCACGCGGGCCACGTGGGTTCGGCAGGCCGGGAGCAACGTCCGATGACCATGCACCATCACACTCGCCGACGGTTCGCTCCAGGATGGCTGCTGCGCGGCGCCGCCGTGGCGGCCCTCTCCAGCGCGGCATTTTTTACCGACCCCGCGGTGGCTTGCGCGGCTGAGGCCGCCCCTGCTGAGGCCGAGTGCGATCTCACCCGCAAAGCCGACATCATGCACGGGGCTCAGTGGCAGCGGGCGATCGCCGAGCTCGGCAGCTGGCTCACGACGCAGACCGTCTATCCTCCCGCCGAAGTGCGGCGGATCAAGGTGCGGTTCAACGAGCAGGTGGCGGCGATGTCGTCGTACGAGCTCGAGTATCTGCTCGACTCGGTCGAACAGAAGATGCGGCTGCTCGACACGCCCGAGGCCCGCGATGCGAAGGCGTGGCTCGGCGAATACCTCTCGGCCATGTCCGATGCCCGGCGGGCCCGCGAGCTGCGGAACGTCCCCAACCTGCTCGACATGACCGCGGCCCAACTCTGGGAGGAGATCCAGCGAATCGACCGCAAGCGGGGTGCGCTCCAGCAGCGGCAGCAGGGCGTGGCGGCACGGCAGAACACGCTCGTCGATCGCGCGACGGCGAACCGCCAGGCGTCGGCGGACGCCGCGCGGGCCACAGCTGAGCGGCTCCGCGCCGCCCCGGCTCAGGCACCCGCCCAGCAGGGAGGCGGCAAGCCGCCGTTCTCCGACGTGCCGCAGCGGCGGATGTCGATCGGCGTGGGGCCGATGGGTGCCTTCATTCAGATGTGACGGGCGGCTGTGACGAGCGGCCGACGTCGAGGCACGTGAGCGTGGTGTCGTCGCGCAGGTAGAGCCGCCCGGAGGCGAGGGCAGGGAGAGCCCGCACGGTGCCGGCGAGCGGCCGGGCACGGGCGAGGACGGTGCTGCCTGTAGGCGTCGCTTTCAGTAGCACGAGTTCGCCGTCGGTCTTCGCGGCGAGGAGTTTGCCGTCGGCGGCGAGGAGCGTGCCGTAGCCGAAGTTGGCCTCGCGCCAGGCTGCACGGCCGGTGCGGAGATCGACGCCCACGAGATCGGCGGGCGGCATGTCGTCGCGGCCGTCGATGCACCACACATGATCACCCGCGGCGATCGGCGTGCAGTATTGCGTGGCGAGGCTGTCGGTGCCCTCCCAGCGCTTCGTGATGCCGGCGGCATCGAATGTGGCATAGACCGAGCCGATGCCGTATGACGCCGTCACGAGCAGGTGGCCGTCGGGAAACACGAGCGGCGTGGCGGCGTTGACTGTCGGCCCGCGCTGGCCGAAGGGAAACTGCCAGCGGATCTCGCCCGACTGCGGCTCGAGCAAGAGGCATGCATAGCGCGTGACCATCAGCACATGGTCGATGCCGCCGACCGTCACGCCGACGGGGGCTGCATAACTGGCAGGCTCGGAGGTCTTCGTCCACACGGTTTCGCCCGTCTCGAGGGAGAACGCCACGATCCCCGCGTCGCGTTTCGAGCCGCCCACGTTCACGATCACATGCCCCCCGGCCACGAGGGGCGTCGAGCCCGCGCCGAAGTAGCCCTCCGGGGCGCCGAAGTCGCCGTGCGTATCGCGGAGCCAAAGCAGGCGGCCCGTCGCCGCATCGAGGCAGCGCAGCACGCCCTGAGCACCGAACGCGATCACGCGGCCGTCGTGCACGAGCGGCACACAGAGTGGCCCGTCGCCCCCGCCCACCTGCGGCCGAAATCTCGTCGGATGTTCGTGCTGCCAGAGCGGCTGGCCGGTGGCGGCATCGAACGCTGCGACGACTTCGGCAGTGCCGACGCGGTGAAACAGGATCGCGCGGCCGGCTGCTACGGCAACGCCGGCGTAGCCAGTCCCCACGGGCCGCTGCCACGCGATGCGTGGCCCTCCGGCCGGCCAGGCCTCGGCGAGCCGTTCGTCGGCCGCCGCGATGCCGTTGCGGCCAGGCCCGAGAATCTGCGGCCACTCGCCGGCGCGGGCGCTCGTGCCGATGCCGGCCACCACGAGCAGGAGGAGCAAGAGGGCCTTCATTCCGCGATCGTCCGCGGGGCGCGGGGCATGTCGTCGGGCAGCGTGGGCACCGTCCAGATCATGTACAGGCCGCAGGCGACCAGGCCGAGCACGGCGTACTTGAGCCACCACGGCAGGCTGTTGAGCACGAGGCTCGTGCACACCACGGCCGCCACGAGCACCACCGTGCGATATTTCACGCTCTTGCGGATGCCGTGGTAGTGCTGCCAGTCGTCGAGCGTGGGGCCAAACCATTTCGAGCGATGCAGCCAGGCATGGATCCGCGGCGAGCCGCGAAAGAAGCACCAGCTCGCGAGCAGCAGAAATGGCGTCGTGGGGAGGAGCGGAAGGATCGAGCCGAGCACGGCGAGCCCCACGCACACCCAGCCCCCCACGACGTAGAGGAAGCTCTTCAGGGGATCGGTCGTGGGCTGGATCTGCATGGGGGCATCCGGGCTGCCGCGGACGGTGTCGTGCATCGTATCACGCGGCCTGGGATCGGGCCGTTTGTGCGAAAACCCCGCAGTTCTTATGCTTCTAGCCCACCTGCCCGTTTTCCCGCCCTTCGCTGAGGATTTTCCATCATGCCGCTCGTCCCGATGCGCATCCTGCTCGACCACGCCGCCGAACACGGCTACGGCCTCGCTGCCTTCAACGTCAACAACATGGAGCAGATCCAGTCGATCATGGAGGCGGCGAAGGAGACCGACAGCCCTGTGATCGTGCAGGCCTCCCGTGGCGCTCGCGGCTATTCGCAAGACAATTATCTGCGGCATCTGATGCTCGCTGCCGCCGAACTCTATCCGGCGATTCCGATTGCGATGCACCAGGACCACGGCAACTCGCCGGCCACCTGCCAGAGTGCGATCGACCACGGCTTCACGAGCGTGATGATGGACGGCTCGCTCAAGGAAGACGGCAAGAGCCCGGCCGACTTCGACTACAACGTGAAGGTGACCGCCGAGGTGGTGAAGCTCGCTCACCGGCAGGGCGTGTCGGTGGAAGGGGAGCTTGGCTGCCTGGGATCGCTCGAAAGCGGTGAGGGCGAGGCCGAGGACGGCCACGGCGCCACCGGCAAACTCTCGCACGATCAGCTCCTCACCGATCCGGACGAGGCGGCCCGGTTCGTGGCGGCCACCGGCGTCGACGCGCTGGCTGTGGCCATCGGCACGAGCCACGGCGCCTACAAATTCACGCGTAAGCCCGACGGCGACGTGCTCGCCATGAAGCGGATCGAGGAGATCCATGCGAAGCTGCCCAACTGCCATCTCGTGATGCACGGCTCGTCGAGCGTGCCGCAGGAGCTGCAAGACATCATCAATAAATTCGGCGGCAAGATGCCGCAGACCTGGGGCGTGCCGGTCGAGGAAATCCAGAAGGGCATCAAGCACGGCGTGCGGAAGATCAACGTCGATACCGACTGCCGCATGGCGATCACCGGCGCGATCCGTAAGGTGCTCGCCGAGACGCCCGAGAAGTTCGACCCGCGCGACTACCTGAAGCCGTCGCGCGAGGCGATGAAGAAGGTGTGCGCCGAGCGCATGGTGCAATTCGGCCAGGCCGGCAACGCCGGCAAGGTGAAGTGCATCTCGCTCGCCGACATGGCTGCGCGGTACGCGAAGACCTGACGCGCCGGCTCAGGGTTACCACCTCCTCCCTCTCCCTCTGGGAGAGGGCTGGGGTGAGGGTGCTTTCGTTGCGCCGCGATCGGCACCCTCACCCGGCCTGCGGCCGGCCTCTCCCAGAGGGAGAGGCGAGATCAGGGAGGCCAGGAGCGAGCGTCCGGCGATGGGATATGGGGAGCCCGAAGCCGGTCCCACGAGGCGGGAAAGCTGCATTGCGGCGGGTTGCCCAGTCGCCCTATAGTCCCGCCCCTCATGGACGCCCCACGACCCTCCGCCGACCAGACGGACGCCGGCCTCGTTGCGCACGGCCGTGGGATTCTGCGCGCCGAAGGAGAGGCGATCCTGCAGTCGGCCGACTCGCTCGATGCGGCGTTCGCCCGCGCGGTGCGGATCGTCGCCGACTGCACCGGCAGTGTCGTGGTGACTGGGATCGGCAAGGCGGGGCTCGTAGCCCGCAAGATCTCGGCCACGCTCGCGTCCACCGGCACGCCGAGCCACTTCCTACACCCGGCTGAGGCGATGCACGGCGACCTCGGGGCGCTGCGGCGCGACGACGTCGTGCTCGCCCTCTCCCAGTCGGGAGAGACGGAGGAGATCACGCGGCTTCTGCCGCACGTGGCGGCACGCAAGATCCGGATCGTGGCGCTCACCTGCTCGACGCAGAGCGCGCTCGGTCGGGCTGCCGATGTGGTCGTGCCGACCGGCAGCGTGCGGGAGGCCTGCGCGCTTGGTCTCGCACCCAGCACGAGCACCGCACTCATGCTCGCCCTCGGCGACGCGCTCGCCCTCGTCACGAGCCGCCTGCGCCACTTCACACATGAGGAGTTCGCGGCCCGGCATCCGGGCGGCAGCCTGGGCAGGCAATTGATGCTGGTGGACGACGCCATGCGGCCCTTCGCCCAGTGCCGGACGGCCCGGCCGACCGACACCGTGCGCGACGTGTTCGCCCGGCCACTCCCGGCTCGCCGGACCGGCGCCGTGATGATCGTGGCCGACGACGGCCAGCTGGCTGGTATCTTCACCGACAGCGATCTGGCCCGCCTCTTCGAGCGCCGCAACGACGCCGCACTCGATCATCCGATCGGCGGCGTGATGACTGCCCGGCCCACGACCGTCGCGCTCGGCACGCGGCTGCGCGACGCGCTGGCCCTGCTCGAAGCGCGGCGGTTGAGCGAATTGCCGGTGGTCGACGAGACGGGCCGCGTGGCCGGTCTGCTCGACATCGTCGATCTCGTCGGCATGGTGCCGCCCGAGATGCTCGAACTCCCTCTTCCCACGCCCTCCGTGTCTGCTCCGTCAGCCGCCTGAGGCGGCCGAAACAGAGACTGCGACATGCCCACCGCCGCGAATCTCCACGACGCCCTGCACCAGCGGCTCGCGCAGGTGAAGCTGCTGCTCGTCGACGTCGACGGCGTGCTCACGGAAGGCGGCGTGACGTGGACGAACGAGGGGATCGAGCAGAAGACGTTTCACATTCGCGACGGCCTCGGCATCCGGCTCTGGCAGCGGGCCGGCGGCCGCACGGGCATCGTCACCGGCCGGGCGAGCCGCGTCGTGCAGCTGCGGGCCGAGGAGCTGGGAATCGGGATCGTCAAGCAGGGGGTCGAGGACAAGCTCGAGACGACCGCGGCGGTCTTGGCGGAGTGTGGCGTGACGTGGGACGAGACGGCCTTCATCGGTGACGACCTTCCCGACCTCGCCGTGATCATGCGGTGCGGCGTGGGCGTGGCCGTCGCGAACGCCTGCCCCGAGGTGATCGAGGCGGCGGCGATCGTGACGCGGCTGCCGGGCGGGCAGGGGGCCGTGCGCGAGGTGATCGAGCAGTTGCTCAAGGCTCGCGGCAGCTGGGATGCGATCGTGCGCCGTTATCAGCCGACCGCGGCCTGACGAACCGGAACCAGGCGGCCCCCATGGAACATCGCCTCGGACGCACGCTGCGGGTGTTCCTCATCGCGCTTTCCGCAGCGGGGTTCTACCGGCTCGCGATCGTGCCCTGGGTGGAGCCGCGGGTCGCGGACACGGCGACCGCGCTCGAGCTCTCGCCGGAGCAGGCGGCCGCCATCCGGGCCCGCGCCGACAAACGGCTCGCGGCCCTGGGCGACGTGTTTCCCGAAGGCTCGTGGGAGCGCGATGATCCGATCGTGCTCGAGAGCCGGCAGATGCGGCTGCTCTTCAAGCAATACCATTCGCTGCCGGACGGCCGCGTGAACCTCGTGCCCTGCACGCTCGTGATGCTCTCCGATCGCAACCGTTCGGCCGACGATGGCGGGCCCGGTCGCACGGTCGTGCTGCGGGCTCCGCAGGGCGCGGTGCTCGAGTTTGACGAACCGCTCGACCTCCGGCAGGGCCGGCTTGCGAAGCTCGTGGGGGGCAGCCTCCGCGGGCAGGTCACGATCCGCGGCACGCCCACCGGGCCCGACGCCGACGACGAGATCGAGATCGTGACCCGCGATGTCGAGCTGGCGGAACTCGAGATCTGTACCACCGAGATAGTGCAGTTTCGCTACGGCCGTTCGACGGGCAGCGGCCGGGGGCTCGTCGCAGCCCTGCTTCCCAAGGCCGGGGGCGGGGGGCCGGGGATGAGCGGGCCGAACATCGGCGGTGTCGATTCGATCCGGCTCGATCGCGACGTGCGGATGCGGCTCGAAGGATTCTCGGGCGGGCTGCTCTCGGGGCCGGATGCGCCGCGGCCGGCGGTGACGGGCACCACCGGCGCCGCAGCCGAACAGCCTCCGGTGCTCGTGAGCTGCCGCGGGGCCCTGTGCATGAACGTGTCGGCCAACGTGATCACCTGTGAAGACAAGGTCGAGGTCGTGCGCACCGCGGCGGGCGGAGCAACCGATCAATTGTCGTGCGACCTGCTCGCGATCATGCTCGCGCGGGGTGAGGCCGAGCCCGGCCGGGGAGCCACTGGCGGCGGACTGAAGCCGGTGGAGATCCAGGCCCGCGGCACACCCGTGATCGCCCGGTCAACCGCGGCCGAGCTCGAAGCGAAGGGGGCCAGGCTTGGCTACGAGATCGCGACCCGCCGCATTCTCCTCGATGGTGAGGAGCCGGTGTCGCTCGTCGTGCAGGGCTCCGAGATGCAGGCCCGCTCGATCGACTATTGCCCCGGCCCGCCGGGCGATCCGGGCTCCTTGATGGCCGTCGGCCCTGGCGTGCTCGCGACGCGGTCGCCGGGATCACCACCAGTGCAGGCCCGTTGGCAGAAATGGCTGAGAATGCGGCCAGACGGCGCGGGGCATGTTGCGTCGCTCGCAGGCGAGGCCGACGTGACGATCGAGGGGCAGGGCCGGCTCAGCGCCGCCGAAATGCATCTCTGGCTCGACGTCGAGCGCGGCATGCCCGCCGCGCCACGGCCGGCGGGTGCCGCTGGCCCGACCCTCGCCGGCGTGAAGCCCACGCGGATGCTTGCTCGCGGCCTGGTGGAGATCGACACCGAACCTCTCACGGCACGCACCGAGCGGATGGAGCTGTGGTTCAAGCACGTGGCGGCAGCGGCCCCGACACCGGCTCCGGGGCTCGTGCCGGCTCAGTCCACTGCCACGCCAGCGGTGGCGGCGGCACCCCCGCAGGCCGTCGTGCCGGCCAAGCCCGCCGATCCCGCGCCGCCCACGCGGGGCAAGATGATCGCGACCGGTGGGCTCGTGCGCGGGCTCATCAGCATGGCCCCTGGCAATAATCAGATCGAGGAGATCTCGCTCGAGAACCAGGTGCTTCTTGTCGAGGAGCCGCGCGGGCTGGCGGCAGCCGCACCGGCCGAGTCGGGGCTCTCGATCGCGGGGGATCAGCTGCAGCTCTCGCGGCCCACGCGGTTCGACGCCCGGGCCGTGGTTTCGGGGCGGCCGGCGAAGGTGCAGGGCCGCGGGCTCGATCTCGAAGGGCCGCTCGTGGAGTTCGATCGCGGCCGCAACCGTCTGCTCGTGGACGGGGCCGGCACGCTCGGACTGCCGATGACGAGCGCCGCGAGCGGGTTTGAATCGCTGGGAATGATCGGTGGAGCCGCGCCACCAGTGGCGCCGGCTGCCGGCACTCCCGCCGGCCGGCTCGTCGTGGCCTGGCAGGGACGGATGGACTTCGACGGTCAGACCGCCCGGTTCGTCGATCGGGTGACGACGACGAGCGGGGCGACGGCGCTTCAGGCCGGGTCGCTCGACGTCGTGTTCACGCAGCCGATGGACTTCAGCGCCGAGGGAATGCAGCGCGGCGCGCCGCGGGCCGATGTGGCGCGGATTGCCTGCGGGAGCGGCGTGAAGATCGAGAGCCAGTCTGCGGCTGCCGACGGCTCGCGGTCGCTTGAGAAGCTGTTCGTGCGCGACCTCGTGCTCGACCGCGCGACGGGCGACGTGTCGGGCACCGGTCCCGGCAGGCTCACGAGCACCCGATTCGGGCAGGGGCCGGCACTGGGGATGCCGGCGGTGGCCACGCCGGGCCAGCCCGCGCCGGCGCCGCCGCCGACACGGCCCGACGAGCTCACGTATCTCGGCGTTGATTTTCAGAAGGGGCTGCGCGGCAATATGAACCGCCGGCAGATGGAGTTTCACCAGCGAGTGGAGGCGATCTGGGGTCCGGTGGCCGGCTGGGGCGACGCGCTCGACCCACACGCCCCGGGCGGCCTTGCACCACGGGCGGTGGCGATCACGAGCGATGTGCTCGGCGTGGCACAGGCGCCGCCGCCTCCGGGCCAGCGGCGGGCGAGCCTCGAGCTCATGGCCGGGGGCAATGTGCTCGTGGAAGGCGAGTCGTTCACGGCCAGAAGCGCCCGCCTCAGCTGGAGCGAGGCCAAAGATCTGCTTGTGTTCGAGGGCGACGGCCGCAGCGACGCGCAGCTCTTTCGGCAGGTCAAGGTGGGCGCACCGATGTCGAGCGCGTCGGCCGGTAAGATCCTCTACTGGCGGGCGCTCAACCGCGTGGACGTCGACGACGCCCGCTTCCTCGACCTCGACCAGCTCGGCGGCGGAGCCGGTGGCCCACGGCTCCCCGGCTTCGGCTCGGCACCCGCTCAGCCCGTCAGCCGCCCCCTCCCCGGCACGTGAGCCTCACGCTCCGAGGCGGGCGAGCGCGGGGCTACTCGATTCGGCGGGATTCTTTGTCGAGGGCGTTCACCACGAAGGCGACCGCAGCTGCGGCCATGCGGCGCTCGAAGGCGGCCTGATCCTCGCCGGGCAACGGTTCGAGCACAGCCTCGTGCGGAATGCCGAGGGCCACGAGTTTGCCGTGCAGCCGTGACGCGCCGTCGTGCCAGTCGAGATCGTCGGGGCTGCTCGCAAACCACTGATGTCGCGGCCAGTTGAGCGGATGCACGTGGAGGATCGCCGTGTCTTGCCGGGCGCGCTCGACGTCGCCGAAGGTTTCCCACAGCGTGTCGAACAGCTCGCCGTCGTCGCGATCGGCCGCGTTGCGCATCCCCAGATGAAAGTCGAGCGCCGGCGCGATGGCGGCTGCAATTGGAAACACGCCGGGGTGTCGGTAGGCCAGTCGCAACGCGCCCTGGCCCCCCATGCCGACTCCGAGCAGCGCGATGCCCGGCGGCTGGACGCCGAGGCGAACGCTGATTTCGGCGACGACAGCGTCGCGGACGAACCGCTCGGGTGTCACGCCACTGTCGAACGTGGGCATGATCCGATCGAGCCACCATGAGCGGCCGGTGAGCGGTGCGATCGTCGGGAGGCCGGCTGCTTCGATCGCGGAGCGGACGGCGTCGGCCTGCGAGAGTGGCCGGCCGGCGAGATCGTGAAGGAAGACGAGCGCCCGGCCCGGCACGGCGTCGGGTGGTGTGAACACCTCGCACGGCTGGCCGGTGATGGTCACGTGCGACCAGTGCAGACGGGGTGGAATGGTCATGGCAGGTGGGCCCTCGGGTGGCATTCCGGCCGCCCTGAAATCTGTTACGCTCTTCCTCGATCATGCGCACGCTGCTCTCATCTGCACAACTCGCCGAGGGGATCGAACGGCTCGCGGCCGAAGTGCGCGGCGACACGATCGAAAAACCACTCACCGTGATCGGGGTGCTGACGGGCTCGATCATGGTCGTGGCCGACCTGATCCGGCGGCTCGAGGGGCCCGTGCAGCTCAACATGGTGTGGGCGAGCAGCTACCGCGGCACGGCCACTTCGCCCGGCCGGCTCGACCTGCGGCTCGACCTCCTGCCCGATCTCACCGGGCACGACGTCCTCGTCGTCGACGACATCTTCGACTCCGGCCGCACGATGCAGGCGCTGATGGAGGAGCTGCGGCGGCTCGGCGCAGCGAGGGTGCGGTCGCTCGTGCTCCTGCGCAAGCAGGGACGGGCCGAGGTGGCGATGGAGCCCGACTTCGTCGGCTTCGACATCCCCGATGCCTTCGTCGTTGGCTATGGCCTCGATTTCGACGGCCTGTGGCGTCACCTGCCGTACCTCGCGGCCCTCGACGACGACGACATCGCCCGTCATGCGTCGGCAGCGGCTGGTGCGGGCGGATGATCGGGCAGCGGCCGAGGTCGATGCTCATGGTCGCGCGCGGGCTCGACCAAGTGGGCACCGGTCGGCAGATCGAGCTTGCGGCACACGCTTTTCGGGCCGCCGGCTGGGACGTGGCGGTGGCAGTGGGCACGGCGGGCGGGGCGGTGCCGGCGCGGCTCGCCGCCCGGGGCTATTCGGTGCACCGCATCGGCACGCGGCCGACTTTCGACATAGCCGCAGCGGCGCGGCTTGCCGCGCTGTGCCGAAGCCAGAAGCCCGCGGTCGTCCACGCGTGGGGTCGATCGGCGGCACTGGCCACCGGATTGATTCGACCGTTCGCCGGACGCATCGCAGCCGTCGCACATCTGGCCACGGGGCCGCGGTCGCGCAGGCTTGGCTGGGCGCTCGCGCGGCTTGACCGTGTGATCACCGTTTCGGCCGGCGTCGCGGGCCGCTGCGAGGCCGTCGGCGTGCGATCGGGCCGGATCGACATTCTCGCGCCGGGGATCGAAGCGGCGGAGCCGGCCGGGCTGTCACGGCACGATCTGGCCGCCCGGCTCGGGCTTCGCACCGACACGCAGTGGACGCTGTGCGTCGCCCCGCTCGTGGGCGAGGCCCGGCTCGAGCGGCTCGTGTGGGCGATCGATCAACTGGAGGTCGTGCACCGCGGTGTCGAGCACGTGCTCGTGGGGCAGGGGCCCCTTGCGTCGCGGGTGCAGCGGCGGGCGCGTGTGCAGCAGCTCGCGGAACGGCTGCGGGTGGTGTCCTTCTGCGACGTGCTTCCCGATCTCGTCAAGGCGAGCCAGCTGGTCTGGCAGTCGGGCGACGTGGCCTACGGTGGGGCGATCCTCGATGCCATGGCCTGTGGGGTGCCCGTCGTCGCAGTGGCGAGCGATGCGGCGCGACAACTGATCGGCGACGGCGTGACGGGCCGCATCGTGCCTGCTGATCCCGAGAGCGAGTTTCCTCGCCGGGCATTCAACGTGCTCGAGAATGCGGAGTTGGCACGTCGCTACGGTGATGCGGCCCGCCAGCGGGCGGCTGAGCAGTTTGCCATCGGGCCGGCGCTCGCGAGGCACGTCGAGGCAGTGGAACGAGTGGCGGCGATGTAGGACAGGCTTCAGCCTGTCATGCACTCCGACAGGCTAAAGCCTGTCCTACAGGGAGGCCGTCAGCGTCTTGCCCGACGGTGTCGCCTTGAGCTCACCCTCCTCGGCCACGAGCACGCCCGCCTTGTACACCCGCGCGGGCATCGAAAACATCCGCGCGAGATCACGGCTCGGACGGTAGAGCGTGATGTCTGCATCGGCCCCGACGCCCAGATGCCCCTTGTGCGCGAGGCCCGCAATTCGCGCCGGTGCCGCCCGCGTCACGATGCACAGTTCTTGGAGCGAGTATTCGCGGCGGATGCCGGCGAGCGGGCTCCGCTTTCGCACCGCCGGATGAATCCTGGCGAGTGCCTCGCGGCGAAACGCCTCGTCGCCCAAGAGCTGCATGAGCACGGGATACGCCGTGAAATGGGCGCCGTTGGGATGGTCGGTCGAGAGTGCGACGCGCCACGGGTCGGTGACGGTGAGAAACCATTCAAGCCCGATCGCCCACTGCCAGGCATGGATCAGACTCTTTTCCTTGTAGGCGATCGGAAGCACGCCGCAGCCGCCCTCCAGATGCAGGTCGTGCGACATCCATGGTGTGCCCGTCGCCTGCGCAAGATGTTCCGCGGCGGCCGAGTCGCCCGTCATCGCCACGGTGTCACCGAACAGGATCTGCCCGACGTCGAGCGTGAGGGTGTCGTGCGCGTTGAAGTGCTCCACGAGCGGGGCGACTCCCGAACCAAACGAACCCTCGTCGAGATCGCCTCCGGAATAACTGTGGAACTGCACGTGGGCGAGGTGGGCGGGCAGGCCGTCAAACGTGCGCATCGTTTCGAACATCGTGCGCCAGTTGCCCGGCAGGCCGAGATTCGCCGTGTGCACATGGAGCGGGTGCGGCAGGCTGACCGACTGCACGGCCCGCACGAGCCGGTCGAGGATCTGCCGGGGCGTGACCTGCCGGTCGGGGAGCCGCGTGTCGAGGTCGTGATGGTCGCCGCGTCGGCCGTGTTTCCAAAACGACGGCCCGCCCGGATTGGCCACCTTCACGGCCCAGCCGCGGCCGGCACGCATTTTCTCCCGGAGCAAGGCCTCGCAGCGGGGCATGTCGTGGGCCGTGAGGGCGGCGAGCGTGTCGGCGTCGTCCGCAGCGAGGAGATAGATGCCTTTGTCGAGGATCGGCAGCTCGTCGAGCTCTGCATGGGCGATCGCCGCCGCTCCGGTGGCGATCGCCGCGTCAAAGACCGTGGTGTAGCCGAGGGCTGCATAGAGCGCGCCCGTCGAGTGGATCGTGGGCACGGCGGCAGGGCGGGGAGAGCGGTGGCGGGCCAGGTGGGGCGCGATCCGCCGACCGGCGTTTACCTTGGGGCCTGCGACGTGGCTGTGGAGATCGACGCCGCCCGGCATGACGACGAGCCCTGCGGCATCGACCACCGCGAACGCCGCCGGATCGGCCGGCCTGCCGACGACCGTGCCATTTTCGATCCAGATGTCGGCGACCACACCGTCGCGATCGTGCGCCGGATCGTGGATCGTGCCACCGCGGAGGACGAACCGGTGCGCTGCGGTCATCGACGGCCTCCATCCGCCCGCGCGGTCATTGCCGCCATCATGCCGCGGAGCGAGCTCTCTTCGGCGGGCATCCGGATGACGGTCAGGCCGGCGCCACGGCGGGCGATCGCCTCTTCAACCCCATCGGCGAGCCGGCCGATCACGAGCACGCAGTCCACTTCGCCCCGTTCCACGAACCGTCGGGCGGAGGCTTCACCGGGCAGAAACCGGCCGCCATCGCGGTCGGCTTGGGCGATGGCCCCGGCGGCGCCGTAGCGCCACGTGCACACCGCCGCCGCCGCGGCGTGGTCGGCCGCTCGGAGAGGAATCTCGAACGCGGGCTTCACGCGGGAGATCTCACGAACCAGTTGTACGATGCTCCAGGCCTCGAGGCCGAGCGGATCGGCTGAGCCATCGGTGACGATCGCCACGCACGTGGCCTGCGCGATCGCCGCGCGGGCGGCGATGCAGGCGTCGATCAAGGGCCCATTCGCCACCGGCGGCTCGCCGCCGCGCACGAGATGCTGGAGGAGTCGCGCAGCATCCACCGCAGGCGCGGCCGTGGGGGGCATGCGCAGTATCGCAGCCCGTGGTGGCAGGAGCGCTGCGATCGTCGGATGCGATCGGGCCGGGTCGCAGCCCCAGAGGATCACGAGATCGGCACGGTCGCGCATCTCTTCAGGGTCGGCGGTCACAGCCCCAGCCCGGGCAATCGTCGGCCCGGTCGGACGATCGAGATCAATCGCTCCGAAGTCGACCGCCGCTCCGACCGCCTCGGCGAGGTCGCAGGCCGCGCGGGCGGCCTCGACGGACGCGCCGACGAGCCCCGTCAGGAGCACGCGGCGGGCACTCGCCAACTGCGCGGCAGCGACGTCGAACTCGCCGGGGGCGGATGGCTTCCCACGGGATGTCATGACTTCGGCAGCACCCAGATGTTGCGATAGCGCACCGGATTACCGTGGTTCTGCAGGTGGAGCGGCCCCGTGGGCTGCTCTTGTTTCTGCGGTCCGCCGGGGGTGATCTTCGGCACCGCGACGTCGTCTTGGATCAAGACGCCGTTGTGTCGGACCGTCATCCGTGGGTCGGCAATCTTCTTTCCACCTTCGAACCTGGGTGCGGTGAAGTCGATGTCGTAGGTTTGCCACGACAGCGGCGGAAGGCACATGTTCACGCTCGGGGCCGCCACGGAATAGACACCGCCGCACTCGTTGTTTTTCCCCTCGAGCCCGAAGCTGTCGAGCATCTGCACTTCGTAGGCTCCGGCGACGTAGGCCCCGCTATTGCCACGCTGCTGGCCGCGATCCTTGGGCTGATACGGCAGGCAAAACTCGATGTGCCAGCGAGCATCGCCGAAGGAATCGGCCGTCGTGACCCCTTCCATCAACAGTCCATCATCGGTGACCCGTGGGCTCACGAGCGTCTTCGTCTCGTCGATCGGCCCGGCTCCATCGAAGATCACGATCGCGCCGGGAGGCGGCTCTGCCCCGAGCGTGGGGCTCTTCCGTTCGACCTTTGAAAACGAGGCCACCACGTCGCCATCGTCGCCGAGCATCACCACGGCTTTGCCGCGAATCTCGCCGCGCCGCTTCTGGCCGGTCCAGTCGACGCCCTCGAGCACCACCACAGGCGTGCCATCCCGATCGGTGCGCGTGCCCTTGCCGACGACCTTGTTCGGCTGGCTCCAGCCGGCGCCCGGAAGCCCGCCGGGATACGCGACCACGTCGAACGCGCCGTCGCCGAGGGCCACGACCTGAATGCCGAGTCGCAGGGGCTGGCCGTCGATCGACGCCTCGCCGGAGTATTCGCCCTGGAGGGCGAAATCAGTGTCGGCAAGGGAAGCATCGGTGAACACGGGCTTGTCTGCCGCGGCTGCCAGCGCGAGCTGGGCCATGCAGGCCATGAGGCAGACAGCGAGGAACCGGAGGGCGGGCGAAAGCATGAAGGTTCTCCAGGGAGACGACAGTATGCGCCACGCCCGAAGCGGCGAGAAAGGGATCCGGCGAATCAGGCGAGGCCGGCGAGCGGGCCGTCGCCGCAATAGTCGGGGTTGCCGAATCGCACGAGCGACGTGTGGCCCATCGCGTGGGCGAGCGACAGATGGAGCCGGTTGTGCGGCACCCCCGGGAATTGCAGGGCCCGGCCCGTCTGAAACCCGAGGCCGCCTCCGATCATGACCCACGGGATGTCGTCGAGGGAGTGCGAGTTGCCTTCGCCGAGTTCGTTCGTCCAGAGGATCGTGGTGTTGTCGAGCAACGAGCCGGAACCGCCCGGCTCGGGCGTCTCAGCGAGCCGTTGGGCAAGGTGCGCGATCTCGCCCGCATACCAGGTGTTGATCTTCGTGAGCTTCTCCTGGGCGGCTTCGTTCGTATTCGGCTCGTGGGAGAGCTCGTGCTGCCCCTCGTCGACGCCGAGCCACTTCATGTGAGGCTGCCCCACCGAGTTCGTGAACTGGAGCGTCATCACGCGGGCGAAGTCGGCGGCAAGTGACGAGACGACGAGCTCGATCTGCATCCGGCTGATCTTCGGCATCTGGTCGTTTTGTTCCACGATGCCCTGCTCGAGCACCGGCACCGGGTGGCCCACGGTTTCCCTGTGGGTCGCCAGTTCCTGCTCGAAGTCGCGGACGAGCGCCGTGTGCTCCTCGAGAATCCGGCGGTCTTCGGCCGGCAGCGCCCCCGCCACCTTGGCCAGGTCTTCATGCAACTCGTCGAGCACGCTCTGCATGCTCTCGCGGTCTTTCATCTGCCCGTAGAGCTTCGCGAACATCTGATAGGGGTCGTCGATCGGCGCCACCGGCTTGTTGGGGCCCGCGTAGACCATGCGCGTCCAGGTGTCGGCACGATTGGGCACGAGCACGCCGAACTCGAGCGAGCCGAAGCGGGTGGCCGTCTCGGGCCTCGCCTGGAGATGATTCTTGATCTCCTGGTCGATCGAGAGGCCGCTCGACCATCCCGCGGGCGTCTCGCTCCCGCCCTGGATGTTGCCGGGAAACAGTTCGATGCCGGTGAGCAGGCAGCCCATGCCGCGCATGTGGCGGTCGCCGTCGCCGCCCACCTTGTCATGCACGCCCTGGAGCGTGAGCAGCCGATCACGAAACGGCTCGAACGGCCGGAGGATCGGCGGCAGTTCGGCTGGCACCCGCACGGGGCCGGGCGTGAGGAAGGGGCCGGGGATCGCAGGCCAGAAGTTTTTCTTCACCACGCCATCGGGGCTAAACACGACCACGAGCCGCCGCTTTTCCGGTGCGCCTGCCACCGCGGCGAGACTCGGCAGGTTGCCCAGGAAGGGGAGCACTCCCGCACCGACGCCGAGCGTGCGAAGCAGATCGCGGCGCGAAAGCTGAGCGAATCTGGTCATGGCTGTGATTCCGGAGGCTGAGCCTGCGCCTGGGCCATGTCGAACTTCGGCGGTGTCGCCGCCATGGAAATGATATCGACGAGAAGCCGGCGAATGTCGAATCCGCCTGTTTCAAACGAAGTCCGCAGGTTTTCCAGCGTGTCGGGCCCCCAGGCCCGCATCGGCTGCTTCACGAGGGCATGGAACAGGCTTTGCACGAAGGCCTCCTGCGCGTCGCGGCTCGAGGCCACATAGGCGGCGAGTTCACGGGCGCCCTTGAATGTGGCCTCCGAACCCTCGCGCGGCAGGTAGGAGCCGGAGGCATCGACCGGCTTTTCCGTGGCGCCGTGCTTCTCCGCGGCGCGATGGCGGCCGATCGCATCGAACTCCTCGAGGGCGAATCCGAGTGGATTGATCATCGTGTGGCAGGTCTGGCAGGCGACGGCGCTCGTCTGCAGCGCCACGCGCTCCCGCGTGGTGAGATCAGGATGCTGTTCCGGTGCCAGCGGGGCCACCGCTTCTTCGGGCGGGCGGAGCACGTTGCCGAGAACGCTCCGGGCCAGGAATACGCCCCGGTGGATTGGCGAGGTGGCGGCCGTGTAGGAAAGCACACTCATCATGTAGGGATGCGAGAGCACGCCGCCGCGGCGGCCTTCATCGAGCCGGATCCGCGTGAACGGGGCATCGGGCGGAAGCGACGCGCCGTAGAGCGGGGCAAGCCGGCCGTTGAGGTAGACCGTGTCGTCGGTGAACAGCCGGCGGAAGTCGGTGTTCGACGGCGCCCCGGATGCGCCAAGAACGTCGTCGAGCGAGAGCAGCAGGCTCGACCGCAGGTCGGCCGCCACCTCCGGTGAAAAGCCGGCGTAGAGCGACTTGTCTTTGGCGAGCTCAGGGCCGTGGTCGACGCGCAGCCAGCCGAGGAGAAAGTCTCGGAGCTTCGCCTGCGTGCGACGGTCGCCCGTCATGCGCTCGGCCTGGCTGCGGATCTGCTCGGGCGTGGCGAGCTGCTGCCGTGCGGCAGCCTGCCACAAGGGCTCGTCGGGGATCGAGTCCCAGAGGCCGAATGAGAGACGAGCCGCGGTGGCGAACGGATCGGCCATCCCGCCGGCCGGCTCCCGAAACAGAAACCGGGGCGAGCCGAGCACGAGGAGCAGCGAACGCTTCAGGCCTGCATCGAGGTCAGGAGCGTCGGCAAAGGCACGGTCGATGACGAGCGTCCTGATCTCGGGCGACAGCGGCCGACGGAAGGCCCGCTCCGCGAAAGTGGCTGCGAACGACTGGAGCTTCGCCGCCCGATCGGGGGCATCTCGCTTCACATGGGCCAGGTGTTCGACGTGGTCGAGCACATAACCGGCCGTTTCGCTCGCGGCTGCGGTGGCCGCCTGAAACCAGTCTTTCGAGACGGATGTGCCGCGCTCGTAGCCGATCGACTTGTCGTCCGGTGGAAACGGGGCATTGAGCACGAACACAGGCTGGCTCTCGTGCGGAATCAGGCACCGCTCGGGCACCGTCTCGAGCACCCCGTGCGGAGGCTTCCAGAGCAGCTCGACCGAGGCGTGCGCCGGCAGTTCGTGCTTCGTGTTGTCGACCCCTTGATTGGCCTTCGAAAACTCGAGCCGCAAGGGATAGGCCCGGCCGCCGAGCAGGAAGATCGTGCCGCGATGCTCGGTCTCGTCGCCCGACTTCACGTAGGCGTCGATCAGCGGCGGCTCGTACCAGGCCGTGTTGAGCACGAGCTTCGCCGAGTGGGCCGTGCGGATCACGAACTCGTAGTGGCCTGTCTCCGGCGGCACGATCGATCCCGTCCAGCGGATTGCGAAGCGGTTGGGCTCGAACCGCTCAGGGTCTGGCCCCTCGACACCGAAATCGAAAGCCACCTGCGGATCGACCTGTTCGTAGACGAGCGCCTTGCCGCGGTCGAAGTTGCGGCCACGGAAGTATTCGGCCTTGAGGCCCCGGCCTGGATCGACGCCCGGCCCCCGGCCGCGGAAGCTGGCCACGAGGTCGGCGACGACGTTGCGATACTGCCGCACGGTGAGCCGAGAGAGCTCGGCCCGGGCCGGGCGATTGCGGTCGCGGGCGACGGCCGAGTAAAAGGCCCCGTGGATGTATTCGGCCACCTGCCGCGCCGCGGTGCCGGTCACCAGCGACGGGTCGTCTTCGGGCATCGTCTCGTCGATGTAGGCGGCGAGTTGGTTGACGGAGAGGTCTCCGAAGAGCGGGTCGGGTACGTCCGTCGTGCCCGCGCCGGCGTCGCCGTGGCAGCGGCCGCAGTGCTCCTTGTAGACGGCCAGGCCCGGGTGATCGGCGGCGCATGCATGCCAGCACACGAACACCGCGATGGCGAGCGCGGCCGGCATCACATTACACGGGGAATGCATGCAAAAAGCCTCAGGATATACTCCATGATATTAGTCGTCGTTCACGTCGTGAAACATCGCATGAATCCGCGGGGAAAAACTGGGGCTGGCAGAGTTCGGCGGCGCACGTTCACGGGCCTTGTCGCGGGCCTACCCGGACTTTTCGCCGGCCACGGATTCGGGGCGGCTCGGGCTGAAGGTCCGTCCGACAAGCTCAACCTCGCGATCATCGGGATCGGGGGACAGGGGGCCGCGAACCTTAAGGACTTGAAGCAGCAGAACATCGTTGCACTCTGTGACGTCGACGAGCAGCGGGGTGCGAAGGCGTTCGAGGAGTTTCCGAAGGCCCGGCGGTTCACGGATTTTCGGAAGATGTTCGACAGTATCGAAAAGGAGATCGACGGCGTCGTGATCAGCACGCCCGACCACACGCACTTTCATCCCGCATGGTGGGCGATCGATCGCGGCAAGCATGTGTATCTGGAAAAGCCGCTCGCGCACGAGGTCGAAGAGGTGCGGCGAATCACCGAGGCTGCCCGGGCGAAGAAGCTCGCCACCCAACTCGGCTCACAGCGGCATGCGTTGCAGGGGCTGCGGGCAGGCGTCGAGTTCGTGAAGGCCGGCACGATCGGCACCGTGACGGAGGTGCATTCGTGGATCGCGAGCAAGCGGGGTATGCCGAAGCCACCGGGAAGCCCGGCGCAGCCGCCCGCCACGCTCGACTGGGATCTCTGGCTCGGGCCCGTGGCAGAGCGGCCCTACACGGCCGGCTTCGCGCCCTACGACTGGCGGTTCTGGTGGGAATTCGGCACCGGAGAGACGGGCAACTGGGGCTGTCACGTGCTCGACATTCCGTTTTGGGCGCTCGACCTCGCGCATCCTGTGCGGGTGTCGGGGAGCGGGCCCGAGCCCGATCGCGACCGCACGCCCACGCAGCTCACGAGCCGGCTCGACTTTCCGGCGCGGAAAGGCGTCGACGGCAAGGCTCTGCCCGCCGTGAGCGTGCACTGGTATCAGGGCCTGCCGCCGGTGCTCGCCGACCGTGGCATCAGTGACACGATGGCCGACAAGAAAAACACGCTCTTCATCGGCACCGAGGGGATGCTGCTCTGCGGCTTCGAAAAGTGGCTGCTCCTCCCCGAGGCGAAGTTTGCCGAGGTGAAGAGCCCGCCGCAGACGCTCGCGCCGTCGCCGGGATTCCGGCAGGAATGGATCGATGCCTGCCGCGGCGGCACGCCCGCCACGTGCAACTTCGAGTACACCGGGCCGCTCTCCGAAAGCGTGCTGCTCGCGAACATCGCCTACCGCGTGCAGGGCGAGTTTGCCTGGGACGCCGCGGCGATGCAAAGCGACCGGGCCGACGTCAACGCGCTCCTCCGCCGGGCCTACCGCAAGGGCTGGGAGGTCTGACTCACCGCACCTTCTGGTCGGGCAGCGACGTCTGGATGCCCTCGTCGAGCGGCATCCGGTCGGTGTCGGGCGTCAGGCCGTGGGCCGCAAGCAGGGCGGTGAGCCGGCGTTCGAGATCGGCCCGTGTCGCCGCGTGGGCCGGATCGGCAGCGAGATTTGTGAGCTCGCCCGGATCCCCGGCAAGGTCGTAGAGCTCGGGCAGATGCCGGTCGGGCGTGCCGTCGCCGTGCGGATAGCGGATGAACTTCCAGCGGTCGGTGCGGATGCCGCGGATGTTCGGCGTGTAGGGAAACTGCTTTTCGTAGTTGTATTCGTAGAGCCATTCCGTGCGCCACGGCGCGCCCGTGCCGGTGAGCAGGCCCAGCCACGAGCGGCCGTCGATGTCGGTGAGCGGCGGGGCGTGGCAAGCTGCGAGAATGCTCGGCGCCACGTCGGCCGTGAGCACCTGTTCGTTCACGACCCGGCCCGCCGGCAGGCCCGGGCCTCGGCCGATGAGCGGAATCCGGATGCTCGGCTCGTGCATGGTGCGTTTATCCACCATACCGTGCTCACCCTCGAGGAGGCCGTTGTCGCCCATGAACACCACGAGCGTGTTGTCCCACTGCCCGGTCGTCTTCAGGAAATCGACCAGCCGCCCCACGCTATCGTCCACCGAGAGCACGGTGCCCCAGTAGGCATGCACCATGTTCTCGAAGTCCTTTACGCCTTCCAGGCTCGTGTCGGGAAACGACTTTCGCCAGTCGAAGAGCGGGCCGTAGATGCCGTGCCAGGTGGGCAGGCGCTCGCGGATCCAGTCCGGCTTGGCTTCGAGCTGGAAGGCGCTCGGGGGATAGGGCACGCGGACGTCGTCGAAGGCATGCGCGTACTTGGGCTCAGGAAAATAAAACGAGTGGGGAGCCTTCTGCCCCACGCACAGCGCCCAGGGCTGGCCAGGCTGCCTGCTCTGGAGCCAGTCGAGCGCGTAGTCGGTGACGACGGTCGTGTAGTACCCCTTCGGGGTCTCGCGACGCTCGCCGTTGACGTTCCACTCCGTGTCGAAGTACTTCCCCTGGCCGGTGTGCGACACGAACCAGTCGAAGCCGGGCCGGGGGGAGTCGTTGTTTTCGCCCATGTGCCACTTGCCGACGTAGCCGGTCGCATAACCCTGCTCGCGAAGCCGCCCGGGCCAGTGCGGCAGGGCAGCCGGCAGCTCCGTGAAGTTGTTGCGGACGCCGTGGCGATGGGCGTAGAGCCCGGTGAGGATGCTCGCTCGGCTCGGCGAGCAGAGCGACGTCGTGCAAAACGCGTTGGCGAACCGCATGCCGTCGGTGGCGAGGGCGTCGATGCGGGGCGTCTTCACGTGCTTCGATCCATAACAGCCGAGTGCGTCGGGCCGCAGATCGTCGCAGAGGATGAAGAGCACGTTGGGCCGCGGCGCCGGCTCGGCGGTGGTCGCGACGGCCGCCAGCACGCAAACGAGCGAACAGGCGAAAGCGAGCGTTCGTGCCATGGCCGGTCGTGTCATGGCCGTCCGTGTCATCGCGTGGTGTGGCCGACGCAACGGCCGGTCAGTTGCGGGAGAACTCGGGCTTGGCGAACACGAGCCGGCCGGCCGACGTCTGGAGCGTGCTCGTGACACTCGCATGCACGAGCCGGCCGATCTGGTCGCGGCCCCCCTCCACCACGACCATCGTGCCGTCGTCGAGGTAGCCCACGCCCTGGCCGGGCCCTTCGCCGGGCTTCACGAGCCGCACGTCGACCATGTCTCCGGCAACGAACGTAGGCTTGAGCGAGAGGGCGATGTCGTTGATGTTGAGGGCCTGCACGGAGCGGACGCCCGCGATCTTCACCACGTTGGGATCGTTGGTGATGATCCGCCCGCCGAGCTGCCGCGCCATCGCCACCACGCGCTGCTCCTCCGAACTTTCGGCGTCTGTGTCGTCGGCTGGTGCGAGCACCTCGATGTCGATCGTCTTGTTTTCGCGCAGGGCGCCCAAGACGTCGAGGCCCCGACGGCCCCGCAGGCGGCGTTGCTTGTCGGGCGAGTCGGCCGCCTGCTGGAGTTCGTCGACCACGAACGAGGGCACGACGAACCGGCTCTGAAACAGGCCCGTCTCGGCGAGGTCGGCCACGCGGCCGTCGACGACGGCACTGGCGTCGAGGATGTTCGGCCGCAGCCCCTTCACGTCGCGGGCGAATTCGACGTAGGGAATGAGAAAGCGAAAGTCGTCGCGGGTCTGGAGGAGCAGACTCGTGCAGATGTAGCAGAGGATCATGCCGAGGATCAGCGGCAGCCACGACGCCACCGGGTTGTCGGAATTCGCCGCCAGGATCGGCGTCAGGGCGAGCACCGCGATGTAGGTCAGAAACACGCCCACGAGCAGGCCGAAGTAGATGGCCGTGATCACCGTGAGGTCTTTCCGTCGAAGTGACGAATCGATGCCGATCACCGTGAGTGGCAGGGCGATCATGCCGAGGAGCACGGCCCACGGCACCCATTCGGGCGCCTGGCGGATCATCGGCGTGCCGAACATCAGGACGGCGATGCCGACCGAGACCGCCACGAAGATCGCTCGCAAAACGACGAGTGCCATGAAAAAAGTCTAGCAGAGTCGCCGATCGTGGTCCTGTTCCAGAAAGCGGTCGGTCATGCCGGCCAGATAGTCGGCCGTGCTGCGCCGCACACCCCACTCGGCGGCCCGGCCCTGGAACCGGGCAGGCAGCTCCTCGGGATGGGCGACGTACCACTGGAACAACTGCGAAAGTTTTTCCTGGGCGGCCGCCCGGACGGTCATCACGCGGTCGCTCCGGTAGACCCGCTGAAACAAAAAAATCTCGAGTTGCTTCTTGCCCGCGGCCACGGCCGGGCTGTGCGACACCACCCGCACGCCGCGGCCGCCGTCCACGCCGTCGAACACCGCCCGCACCCTGGCCACCGAGTCGATGCCCAGGCGATCGATCGTGGCCCGGCTCTCCGCCACGAGATCGGCCACTTGCAGATCGACAAGCTCGTGGAGCATCGCCCGGCGGAGGGTGGCGTCGTCGAGCGATCCCGCCTGATCGCGGGCTCGGGCGGCGGCTTCGGCGACGAGCGGCAGTTCGAGCAGCTCCTCGAGCCTCACGAGCCCTAGCTCAATGGCGTCGTCGACATCGTGGGTGTCGTAGGCGATCGAATCGGCCGCGTCGACGGCCTGGGTCTCCAGGAGTGGCGCCGGAGCCTTGCCGTCGCGCTTCCGCGTGGCCTGGGCGTCGAGCACCTCGCGCGAGAGATTGAGCCCGGGGTACCGCGCGTAGCGAATCTCCAGCAGCTCCATGATCCGCAGCGCCTGGGCGTTGTGATTGAAGCCGCCCTCGCCGGCGAGCAGTTCGGCGAGCGTGTCTTCGCCGGCGTGGCCGAGCGGCGGATGGCCGATGTCGTGGCCGAGGGCGAGCGTCTCAACGAGGTCTTCGTTGAGCGCGAGGGCCCGGGCGAGCGTGCGGGCGATGCTCGTCACTTCGAGGGTGTGCGTGAGCCGGCTGCGGTGGTAGTCGCCCTGGTTGCCCGTGAACACCTGCGTCTTGTGGGCGAGCCGGCGAAACGCGGCCGAGTGCACGATCCGATCGCGGTCGCGCTGATACGGGCTGCGGAAGGGATGAACCGGCTCGGGGTGCACGCGGCCGGCGGAATCCGCCGAGTGCATTGCCCAGGGGCCGAGGAGGTGGGCCTCGCGGCGGTTCCAGCTCGTGAGATCGGCCCAGTCGATCGGAGTCATCGCGGTGCTTCCGCGGCGGCGGCGACGAGCTGCTCCCAGAGGCTGTCGAGCGCCTGCGGCAGCACCCGCACGCCCGCCGTCGTCGGCATGAAGTTCACGTCGCCATGCCAGCGCGGTACGATGTGCCAATGGAGATGCCCGGGGAGCCCCGCCCCGGCGACACTGCCAAGGTTGAGCCCGATGTTGAAGCCCTGCGCCTGCATTGTGCGTTCGATCACGCCGCACCAGCGCACGAGCGCCTCTTGGAGGTCGAGAAGTTCGACGGCCGAGAGGGCCGAGAGCGCAGCCCGATGGTCGAGCGGGGCGACGAGCAGGTGGCCGTTGGAATAGGGAAAGCGGTTGATCACCACCACGCTTCGCGGCGTCGTGCCGACCACGCCGAGGGCCCGGTGATCGCTCCCCGCGGCGGCGGCGGCCCGGCAGAGAAAACAGTCGTGGTCGGCGCCCGGCCGCCAGGCTGCGGGCTCCAGCTGTTCCCGAGGCCGGCCCTTCTCGTGCCTCTGCACGTATCCCAGCCGCCACGGCGCCCAGAGGGTTTCAAAGGTCATGCAGGTGATCGTACCGAAAATGTGGGGCAAGCGTCTCGCTTGCCATGATTCGGCAACCGGGACTGTTCGCCCACGGGTTCGGCATTGACACGGTTGGCGGCCCCGCGGCAAATGGCCCCATGGAATTCAAGGTTGCCACCGACGTCTTCTCCGGGCCGATGGACCTCCTGCTCTACCTCGTCAAGAAGCACGAGGTCGACATCACGCAGGTGCCGATCTCGCGGATCGCCGAGGAGTTCGTGGCCTATCTCGACGTGCTCGAAGACCTGGCGATCGACCAGGTGGGAGAGTTCGTGGAGTTCGCGAGCGTGCTTCTCGAGATCAAGGCCCGGGCCCTCGTGCCGCGGCCTGAGGAGCAGCCGGAGGAGACGGTGGAGCCGGCCCGCGAAGACCTCGTGCGCCGTCTGCTCGAATACAAGCAGTATCGCGACGCCGCCGTGATGCTCGAAGACCGGGCCCGGCAGTGGGAACTGCGGTTCCCGCGCCTCGCGACCGACGAGCCCGCTCGGCGGCCGAGCCCCGTGGAAGTGACGATCGGCGACGTGCAGGTGTGGGACCTCGTGGGAGCGATGGCCCGCGTGCTTCGCAAGCGCGAGAAGCGGAAGCCCCGCCAGATCGTCCAAGACGACACCCCGATCGAGGTGCACATCGAGCGGGTGGACGCACTCGTGCACGAGCGGGGAAGGGTCGCTTTCTCGGAGTTGCTCGATGCCGATATGCCGCGGAGCCGGCTGATGGGTATCTTTCTGGCGGTGCTCGAGCTCACGCGGCGGGGCCGGCTCTCGACGCGGCAAGACAAGCTGTTCGACGAGATCTGGCTCGAACCGCGAACCGCCGGGCCCGTGCCTGGTGCCGCCGTGCCGGCAAACCCGTCTTCGGAACCCTCATGATCGACAACGCCCCGCTCCGCTCGCTCGTCCACAAGGGGCTCACGATCGAGGGCTACTCCCGCGCGGCCGTGCAGAGCTACTGGCGGATCCCGGAATTGAAGCTGGGCTTCGATCTGGGCGCCCAGCCGTGGAGCTTCATGGCCACGAGCACGTGGTTTCTCACGCACACACACCTCGACCACATCGCGGCCCTGCCCGTCTACGTGGCCCGGCGACGCATGATGAAGATGGAGCCGCCCACGATCTACATGCCGGAGAGTGCGATCGAGCCGATCGAGAAGCTCTTGAAGGCCGTGAGCCGGCTCGACCGCGGCCGGCTCCCCTGCACGCTGCTGCCAGCCCGGCCCGGCGACGAGATCGAGCTCTCGCGGGATCACGTCGTGACGGTGTCGAACACCTGCCACACGCTCCCAAGCGTGGGCTTCGTGGTGTGGGAGCGGCGGCGCAAGCTCAAGCACGAGTTTCAGGGCCTGCCTGGCGACAAGATCCGCGATCTCAGGCTCTCGGGCGTGGATGTGACGCACGAGGTGCGCACGCCGCTCGTCGCCTATCTCGGCGACAGCTCGCCCGAGGGGCTCGACCGCTGCCCGGCGATGTTCGAGGCCATGGTGTTGATCACGGAGCTCACGTTCGTGGCCCACGCCCACCGCAAGGAGAAGATCCACAAGTTCGGCCACATGCACCTCGACGACCTGCTCGCCCGCCGCGAGCGGTTTCACAACGAAGTGGTCATCGCCACGCACTTCTCCACGCGGTATACCGACGACCGCATCCGCCGGATCCTCGCCAAGAAGCTCCCCGACATGCTCGACGGCCGCCTCCACATCTGGCTTTAACGGGTGCGCGCACGTGCCGGCTTCGGGCTCCCCATATCCCGTCGCCGGACGTTCGCTGCGGGCATCCTGCCCTTCGCTCACTCGGATGTGCCTGCGCTGCGCCATCCATGGCTTCGCTGGTCACATACGCCGGCTCCCGGGACACGGGGAGCCCGAAGCCTCCCGTATTCCATGATCAGGAAGCCCGAGGCGTAAGCCGAGAGGATGCCTACTCTGGAAGCCCGAGGCGTAAGCCGAGAGGATGCCGTAGTCCGCACTCCCTTCGGCTCACGCCTCGGGCTTCCTGCGATGAGGGCTTCCCGCATCTATGGTGACATTCGAGATGAGCGATCCTCCCCGCCACGCCTACGTCCACGTGCCCTTCTGCCGCCATCGCTGCGGCTATTGCGATTTCACGCTCGTGGCGGGGCGTGACGATCTGATTGAGCGCTATCTCGCGGCGCTCGCGATCGAACTTGAACGAATCGCGCCTGTGCCCGGCGCGACGTCTGCTTCGGCGTGTCTGGAGCTCGACACGTTGTACTTCGGCGGCGGCACGCCCTCGCACCTCGGGCCTGGCGGCCTGCAGCGGCTGTTTGGGCTTTTGCGCGAGCGGCTCGCGCCTGCCGTTGGTGCCGAGGTGACGGTCGAGGCGAATCCGCTCGATGTGACTGGCGGTTTCGTTGCTGCGTGCCGAGATCTTGGCATCACGCGAGTCAGCCTCGGGGGGCAGTCACTCGACGCGGCCACGCTCCGGGCGCTCGACCGCGATCATGCTCCCGACGACGTGCGGCGGGCTGTCTCGCTGCTGCACGACGCCGGCCTTGTCGTGAGCCTCGATCTCATGACGGCCGCGCCGGGCCAGACGCTCGCTGGCGTGGAGGCCGACGTGGCCGCGGCGGCTCGGCTCGATGTGCAGCATGTGTCGGTCTACTGCCTCACGTGGGAGCAGGGCACGGCCTTTGAATCGGCGCGGCGGCGGGGCGACCTCGTGCCGGCGGAAGAGTCGCTCGAGCGGGCGATGTTCGAGACGGCGATCGACCGGCTCGAGGCGGCGGGGTTCGAGCACTACGAAGTCAGCAACTTCGCCCGGCCGGGCTTTCGCTGCCGGCACAACGAGGCCTACTGGGACTGTCGGCCGTGGGAGGCGTGCGGCCCGGGGGCGGCGCGGTTCGACGGCCGCACGCGGATCACGAATCATCGCAGCACGACGACCTGGATCGCGAAGACGCTTGCGGGTGAGGACGCGACGGGCGACATCGACGCGATGACCGCCGAACAGGCGGCCCGGGAGCGGATTGTGGTGGGGCTGCGCCGCCGCGACGGGATCGACCGCGGGGCGTTTCAGGCGGCGAGCGGGTTTGGCCTCGACGGGCTCGCCGGCGCCGCGATCGCCCGTTGGGTGGAGCAGCGGCTCGCGACCGATGATGGCTCGCGCGTGCGGCTCACGCGGGCCGGGCTGCTCGTCTCCGACGCACTGTGGGGCGACGTGCTCGGGTGATGCTCGGGCATCGTATTCACCCGTGCGAGGGGGTCGCGGATATACTCGTCGGCTTTCGATGCCCCCATGCCTGCCGATGCCAAGCCGTTATCTGCCCGACATGTCTTGCGTGTGCACGACAAGTGTCATACAATGAACTTTATGACGGATTCATTGACCATCCGGCTCGATGCCAGGCAACGCCGCGACCTGCACCGGATTGCCTCCGCGCTCGGACAATCAGATTCCGAGTTCGTCCGCGGCCTCATCGAACGGGGCATCGCCGTGGAGTCGGCTGGAGAGCGGCTCAGGCACCTGGCCGGCGGGCTGAAAGCCGCGGCAGTGGGCCGCCACGGCGCGGCCGGCGGTGATGCCTGGGCGAAGGCGCTCCGCGAGCGGAACTGGCGGAACTGAGAGCCGCTCGGATGGAGACGTGGCTGCTCGACACGGGCCCGATCGTCGCCTTTCTCGACGAAGCCGACGCCGCCCATCGCGGGGTCGTGCATGCCTTTGAGCGGTTCACCGGCCGTTTCGTCACGACGGACGCCGTGGTCGTCGAAGCCATGCATCTGGTGTCACACGCCCCGGCAGGGCCTCGGCTGTTGATCGACTTCTTGTTCTCCTCGCAGGCCGCGATTCATTCTTCAATGGCGGCCGATATTCTCCTGCAGGCAGGCGAACTGATGACGAAATACGCCGATGTGCCCATGGATTTTGCAGATGCCACGCTCGTGCTGCTGGCGACGCGGTTGCGGATCTCTGCCGTGTGCACGCTGGATCGTCGTGGTTTTCGCGCGTATCGCAGCGGCACCCGCAAGGCCTTCGAACTGGTGCTCGACCGGGGGGCGGGGTAGCGTTTCGCCGGGCGAGCGTAAGCCGGGCCATGGATGGCCGGCGTCGCGACGATAGCGGCGTTTCAGCCCTGCTGAAGCGCCGCCGTGAGATCCAGGATCGCCTTCTTGCCGTCGGCGAAATACATCAGCGTGTTGTCGGCGGCGAAGAGCGGATTGGGGATGCCCGCGAAGCCCGGCGAGAGCGACCGCTTCACCACGACCACCGTCTTCGCCTTGTCGACGTCGAGGATCGGCATGCCCGCGATCGGGCTCTTGGGATCGGTGCGGGCGGCCGGGTTCACCACGTCGTTGGCCCCGATCACGATCGCCACGTCGGTTTCCGGGAAGGTGGGGTTGATGTCGTCCATCTCCCGGAGCTTCTCATAGGGGATGTCGGCCTCGGCCAAGAGCACGTTCATGTGTCCCGGCATCCGGCCGGCCACCGGGTGGATGGCGTATTCGACCGTCGTGCCCCGCTTCTCGAGGGCGTTAGCCAGTTCGCGAACGGCATGCTGGGCCTGGGCCACGGCGAGGCCGTAGCCCGGCACGATCACCACCCGCTCGGCCCCTTCGAGCACCATCGCGATCTCCTCGGCGCTCGCGCTCTTGACCTTACCGGCGTAGATGTCGTCGCCCGACACGGTGGCGGTGGTGCCGAGGCCGCCAAAGAGCACACCCGTGAGCGAGCGGTTCATCGCCTTGCACATGATCGCCGTGAGGATCAGCCCCGAGGCGCCCACCAGCGAGCCGGCGATCACGAGCACGGAATTGTCGATCACGAAGCCGGCCGCCGCCGCGGCGAGGCCCGAATAGCTGTTGAGCAGGCAGATCACGACGGGCATGTCGGCCCCACCGATCGGCATCGTGAGCGTGCAGCCGAGGGCGCTGCCTACGATCACGAGCAGCCAGAAGAGCAGGTTCGACGACGGATTGGCACACACGCCCCAGATCAAGAGCAGCGTGGCGACGGCCAGGCCGAGGTTGATCCAGTGGCGATTGGGATCGGTCCAGGCCTTCTTGAACTGCGGCAGCTCCTCGAGCTTGCCGAAGGCCACGAGGCTGCCCCAAAACGTGACGGCCCCGATCAGGCCGGTGAGCGCCGTGGCGATCGCAAACTGCGTCCACGCGGGGAGCGGTGTGGCGGCGGCCTTCGCCGCGGCCGTGGCGTTCCAGAGCTCGGCCCCGGCCACGAGCGTGGAGGCCGCGCCACCGAAGCCGTTTAAGAGCGCCACCATCTGCGGCATGCCCGTCATCGGATACTTGAGCGCCATCGTGGCCCCGATGCCGCCGCCGATCACCGCGGCGATCCCGAGCATCACGAGCGGCCACGCGCCCTGGGCTGCCACGCTCTGCAGCACCGGCTTCTCGAAGCAGGCCGCGAGGAGCGCGATCGCCATGCCGGCGGCGCCGAGGTAGTTGCCCTTCACGGCCGTGCGTGGGCCCGTCATGAGCTTGAACGCCACGATGAACAGCATCGAGGCGGTGAGATACGCGAGGTTGATCCAGGCTTGGCTCGACATGCTGGTCTACTTCTTCCTGGGCTACTTCTTTTTGGGTTGGAACATTTCGAGCATGCGGTGGGTGACGACGAAGCCCCCCGCCACGTTGATCATCGCGAGCACGACGGCGAGGAATCCGAGCAGCGTGCCGGCACCGGTGGCCAGGGCGCCCGCGACGACGATCGCACCCACGGCCGTGATCCCCGAGATCGCGTTGGATCCGCTCGTGAGCGGCGTGTGGAGCCGCTGCGGCACCTTCATGATCACCTCGAAGCCCACCCACATCGCGAGCAGAAATACGGTGAGCAGCCGGATGAACCGCGAGGCGGGATCCTCGGGCAGGACGGCGTCGGCGAAGAGCGTACAAAGAAGGAGCGTCGGCATCGGGAAGACTCCGCGGACGAGTAGATGAGGGCGGTTGTGGGGTGTTGGCTAGGCGGCGGGCGCCGGTTCGAGCGGGGGCAGGCCGGCCCGTTCGCGGACCTTGGGGTGCACGAGCTGCCCGCCTTTCGCCACGAGCGTGTCGCGGTAGATCTCGTCGTCGGCCGATACGTCTGGAAAGCCGCACTTGGCGAGATGACCGAGAAACGTGGCCACGTTTTTGGCGAAGAGCTGGCTCGTGTGAAACGGCACCTCGGCGGCGAGGTTCGTGGGCCCGAGGATCGTGACGCCGTCGAGGATCACGGTGTCGTCGGGAGCCGAGCCCTCGCAGTTGCCGCCGCGTTCGGCCGCCATGTCCACGATCACGCTGCCCGGCCGCATCCGCGCCACCATCTCGCGAGTCACGAGCACCGGGGCTTTTTGGCCGGGGATCAAGGCCGTGCAGATCACGATGTCGCTGTCGGCCACGACCTTGCCGAGCAGTTCCCGCTGCTTGGCGTAAAAGTCTTCGCCCATCGCCTTGGCGTAGCCACCGGCCGCTTCGCTCGTGCCCGTCTCCAGCGGCAGCTCCACGAACTTCGCTCCGAGGCTCTGCACCTGCTCCTTCACGGCGGGCCGCACGTCGTAGGCGCTCACCTGGGCGCCAAGCCGCTTGGCCGTGGCGATCGCCTGGAGGCCGGCCACGCCCGCGCCCAGGATCAAAGCCTTGGCCGGCGTGACGGTGCCGGCGGCGGTGGTCATCATCGGCAGGATGCGGGGCAGGGCGGTGGCCGCCACGAGCACGGCCCGGTAGCCGGCAATGTTGGCCTGGCTCGATAGCACGTCCATGCTCTGGGCCCGCGTGATCCGCGGCACGAGTTCGAGCGAGAAGAGCGTGGCACCCTTCTCGGCCGCCTCGCGGCAGGCGTCGGGCGTGGAGAGCGGGTCGCAGAGTCCGATGATCACGAGCCCGGGGCGGATGCGGTCGCGGTCGGCGCACCACGAGTCGCCGCAGGCGCCGGCCGTGCGAATCGCGAGCACGCAGTCGGCGGCAAACACGGCATCGCGCGACACGATGTCGGCGCCGGCCGCGCGGTAGGTGTCGTCGGAGAAGCCGGCGGCAACGCCCGCGCCGCTCTCGACGAGAATCTCAATCCCGCCCGGCAGCGTGCCACAGGCCTTCTTCAAGGGTGCGATGGCGGCCGGCACGAGGGCCACACGCCGCTCCCCTGGGAATGTCTCTTTCGCGACGGCAACCTTCATGGCGGCACAGCCTGTGGCAGGAGGAACGAACAGCGGGAAAGCCGCGGGTCGGCGGCCAGTGTGATCCGCGGCACCGAGCCTGGCAACACCGCGGCCGGCTGCCGGGTTTCCGCCGCCGAAAGGGGCGTTTTCGGTCTTCGCCGCGTGGCGTCGCGGCCGCTTGCCGGGGTGTCGGGGCATTGGTAGCATCCGGGGCTCTCCGAGAATCGCGGCCCGGCCGCACCATCCGCAGTCAGGACAGGTACGAGATCGATGAAGACATTCATGGCAAAGCCGGGCGAAGTCGAGCAGCGCTGGTGGCTGGTCGATGCCAACGAGAAGATCGTCGGACGGCTGGCGAGCGACATCGCGATGCTGCTGATGGGCAAGCACCGCCCCACCTACACTCCCCATGTCGACACCGGCGACTTCGTCGTAGTGATCAACGCCGAGAAGGTGCAGTTCACCGGCAAGAAGTGGCAGCAGAAGGAATACCGCTGGTACACGGGCTATCAAGGCCTCAAGTCGGAGACGGCCGAGCACCGCCTCAATCGTCGCCCCGAGCTGATTCTCGAAGAGGCCGTCCGCCGCATGCTGCCGAAGACCAAACTCGGTCGCGCGATGCTCGACAAACTCAAGGTCTACGCCGGCACCGAGCACCCGCACCAGGCCCAGCAGCCTGAGACGCTCGAAGTCGGTGCGAAGTAATCCACGATCATTCACGGAATTCAAGCGAAGGAAGAGACGATGGCCGCCGAGCAGACCGCAAAATCAGTCCGCACCACCGACATTCTGGCCACGGGCCGCCGCAAGACGGCCGTCGCCCGCGTGCGGCTTCGCAGTGGAGCGGGCAAGATCTCGATCAACGGCCGTGACCTGGGCGCCTACTTCCCGGCCGTGAAGGATCGCGTGCTCGTGTCGGGTGCGCTCGAGCTCGTGGGCAAGCAGTCGGCTGTGAACATCGACATCACGGTGGACGGCGGCGGGCCGTCGGGCCAAGCCGGCGCGTGCCGCCTCGGCATCGCGCGGGCGCTCAAGGCCTTCGACGCGGAGCTGGCCGAGCCCCTCCGCCACGGCAAGTTGCTCACGCGCGACGGCCGCATGAAGGAACGCAAGAAGTACGGCCTCCGCGGCGCCCGTCGCGGCACGCAGTTCAGCAAGCGCTAGCCGACCCTGGGGCAAGCGTCTCGCTTGCCAATGAGTTGTGGGGCAAGCGTCTCGCTTGCCAATGGCGACCGGGACGGTCGCCCCACATGGCGCCAATGGCGACCGGGACGGTCGCCCCACAGTGGGCGGCACAACCCGCACATCCGGCCCAGAGGGCGGATTTCGTGGGGTCGAATGCCGAAGGCATACTCATGGGGTAGGCCGACCCCAGTTCCCGGAGGATGCCCTGCCATGTCGATTCCCACGCGGCTTGCCGCTTTTGTTGCCGCGCTCGTGGTTGCAGGAGCGGCCGTTCCGGCAGCGGCCCGAGAGCCTGCTGCCCGTTCGCTCGCGTCGTCGTCCGCCACGGTGCACGACGTGCTCGAGGCCGAAGCCGCCGGGCTGGTGACGGTGCGCTACGTGCCGAACGACTCTCGCTCGGCCCAGATCATCGTCACGAATCGCTCGCAGAAGCCGCTCACGCTGCGGCTGCCTGCGGCGTTTGCCGGCGTGCCGGTGCTCGCCCAGATGATGGGCATGGGTGGCGGCGGCGGCGGTGCCGGATTCGCCGGCGGCGGCATCGGAGGCGGTGCCCAAGCGATGGGCGGCGGCGGCATGGGCGGCGGCATGGGTGGCATGGGGGGCGGCATGGGCGGTGGCATGGGCGGCATGGGTGGCGGTGCGTTTTCGATCCCGCCCCAGAAGACCCGCGTGCTGAAGGTCACGACGGTGTGCCTCGAACACGGCAAGCCCGAGCCCTCGCCGCGATATCCCTACAAGCTCACCGAAGTCGAGAGTTTTTCAAACGATCCGAAGCTCGCGCTCGTGCTCGAGCGGCTCGGCCGCGGTGAACTGCCGCAGAAGGTGGCGCAGGCCGCGGCCTGGCATCTTTCGAGCGGGCTCTCGTGGGAACAATTGGCGGCGGAGAAGATCGATCACGCCGGCGGCGTGCCCGACGAGGCGTACTTCAATCCGGCCGAACTTTTCGCCGCCCACCGCGTCGTCGAGCAGGTGACGCAGGCGGTCTCCGCGCGGCAGCCAGCGGGCACGTCGGCCGCTGTTCAGTAGTCGCTGCTGATTGCCTCGCCGCCGGCCCGCGTGCACAGCGCCCGGTAGATTTCGGGAGGGGTGGCTTCGGAGACGAGCCGGCACGATCCGTCCATGTTGAGAAAGTTGGTGCCGACCTTGTAGGGACCAATGAAGCCTCCAGGGCTCCCCGTGAGGCTCGGCACGCTCGAGCGCACATGCACCAGTGTCGCCGTGATCGCAGGCCGCCAGTTGAAGCTCGGTTCAGCGACCCTGTACTGCGGCGATTCGGGGGCGTAAACGAGCTCTTGGCCGGGCACGACGCCCACCCAGCTGCTGCGCGTGTGCCGGCTCATCCGCTCCCCGACGGCAAGCGTTTTGCTTAAGCCATCGGTGATCTGCGAGAACTGAATTCTGCTGTTGCGATGGAAGATGCCGTTGAACGGCTGCTCTTCGTACCGCAACGTCCCGAGTGAGCCCACGTAGCTGCAGACGGCCGCTTGGCAGAGCGTTGTCGGCGTATTCGCATTGGCTGCCGGAGAACCAGAGTCGGTGATGTCGATCAGTCGCCCCGCTGTGTCGCCCGGATCGACAAACACCGGCACGATCGTCTCTCGGGCGGCTTTGTTGGCCGGATCGGTGATCGGCAGTTCGAAGCGAATCAAGCTGTGGAGTGAATTTTCCTCGAGGTAGGGCAACAGCATCGCGTGGAAACTCCACCCTGGCCCCGACTCCGTCACGACCTCGTTCGTGCCGACGCCAGTCGTGCCGGTCGCCGTCGATCGGAATCCTGGGGGCAGGCAGCGCTTGGCATCGTGGTAGCTGTGGAGTGCGATGCCGATCTGCTTCAGATTCGAAAGGCTTCCGTTGCGACGGGCCGCCTCCCGAGCCCCCTGCACCGCCGGGAGCAACAGCCCCACCAGCACGCCGATGATCGCGATCACGACCAACAATTCCACGAGACTGAACCCAGCTCGCGATCTCGGCTGCATTTTTCCACCAGGAACACGATTTTTTCGCATCCTAAACTTTCAAAAACACGGCTTTCGAGAAACTGAGAATCAATCTCAATAAGCCGATTTTAGGATCTTCCCCCGAGGTGTCAACTGTCAATTTCCCGGCCACTTCGCGCGCCGCAGTTTGCCAGTACAACGAAAGAACTTACGTCGATGCCACAGCCGGGGGTGACCAGTATGCATGCCGAGCCGGGAGTGAGCCGTGGTGCCAGTGATCAGGATGTGATCGTCGCGGCCCGTAATCTGTCGAAGACCTACCGCGATTTCTGGGGCCGCAGCAAGAAAGTGGCGCTCAAGCCGCTCGACCTCGAGATCCGCCGCGGTGAGATCTTCGGCCTCCTGGGCCCCAACGGCTCAGGCAAGACCACCACGATGAAGCTCCTCTTGGGGCTCATCTTCCCGACGTCGGGCGAGGCGCTCGTGTTTGGCAAGGATGCCACCGACGTGTCGAAGAACGAACGGATCGGCTACCTGCCCGAGGAGACCTACCTCTACAAGTTTCTCGACGCCGAGGAGACGCTCGATTTCTACGGCCGCCTCTTCGACATGCCGCCCGAAGAGCGCAAGCGCCGGGCCGACGCCCTGATCACGATGGTGGGCCTCTCGCGCGATAAGAAGCGGCAGCTCAAGGAATATTCGAAGGGCATGACCAGGCGCATCGGCATCGCCCAGGCCCTGATCAACGATCCCGAGCTCGTGCTGCTCGACGAGCCCACGAGCGGCCTCGATCCGATCGGCACCCGCGAGATGAAGGATCTGATCATCGATCTCAAAAAGCGGGGCAAGACGGTGATCATGTCGTCGCATCTGCTTGCCGACGTGGAAGACGTGTGTGATCGCATCGCCGTGCTGCACCAGGGCGAGCTCAAGGAGCTCGGCCGAGTGGAGGATCTGTTGCGAGTCACCGACGTCACGCAGATTCGGGCCCGGGGCCTGCCCGCCGCGGCGGTTGACGAACTGCGGGCCGTGCTCCAGCGGCACGGCGGCGCCGACATCGAGATCGGCAATCCCACCACCACCCTCGAGGAGCTGTTTCTCGAAGTGGTACGCGACACGGAGGCCCGCCCCGGCCGGCGGGCCCGGCAGGCCGACAGGAACGGGTGAACCGCTGAACGAACGGGCCCTCGGCCCCGTGCTCTGGACGACACATGGTTCTTGAAGAGGAAATCCCGAAGTTCACCGCCTGGATCGGGCCCGCGCTCGTCTCCTGGCTTTTCGTGGCGGGCCTTGTGGCGGTATTCGCCGCGGCCCTGGCCTGGCTCGTGCAGTCGGCGCTCTACGGGCCGCTCGCCGCTGGCGACCGCGTCTACCGCGGCATCCTCGGCACGCTCGCCGATCTGGCCGGCATGTCGCCGCGACGAATCTGGGCGCTGGCGCGGCTGGCGGTGCAGGAGTCGCTGCGGCGCAACGTGCTCGTGGTGCTCGGCCTGTTCGCCGTGATCGTGCTCTTCGCCGGGTGGTTTCTCGACCCGGCGAGCGTGAACCCCGGCAAGCTCTACCTCGGCTTCATCCTCTCGGCCACGAACCTGCTCGTGTGCCTCGTCGTGCTCGTGCTCTCGGTCTTCAGCCTGCCGGCCGACATCAAGGCCAAGGCGATCCAGACCGTGACCACGAAGCCCGTGCGCACCGGCGAGATCGTGCTCGGCCGGATGCTCGGCTTCGCACTCGTGGGCACCGTGCTGCTCGCCTTGATGGGGGCCGTCGGCTGGGCGTTCGTGGTGCGTAGCGTCCGGCATGAGCATGAACTGCTCGCCGCTGACGTGCTGGAGATGAAGGCCGAAGACGGCTCGATCACCGGCCTCGAGGGCCGCACGAACCTGGCCCGCGGTCACCGCCACCGCGTCGAGCTCGGGCCCGATGGCACCGGCCGCACCGACACCGTGCAGGGGCATCGGCACGCCGTTCGTGCCATCGAGACGGCCGCCGGCCGAGCCTACGAAGTGGGGTCGCCGGAGGGCCTGCTCGAGGCCCGCAAGCCGCTCCGCGGCACGCTCCGGTTTCTCGACCGCCAGGGCAAGCCGAGCACGAAGGGGATCAGTGTCGGCGCCGAGTGGTCGTATCGCCAATACATCGAGGGCGGATCGCTCGCGGCTGCGATTTGGACGTTCGACGGCGTCACAGAGCGGGAATTTTCCGACGGCCTGCCGCTCGAAATGATCGTGCGGGTGTTTCGCACCTACAAAGGCGAGATCGAGAAGGGGATCGCCGGCAGCGTGCGGGTGCGCAACCCCGCCACCGGGCTGCAGAGCGACCCGATCTACTTCACGGCCAAGGAGTTCACGATCGACTCGCTCCTCATTCCCCGGCAGCTGGCCGCCACCACCACCGACGGCGGCACGCGGCAGGTGGATCTGTTTGGCGACATCGTCACCGACGGGCGGGTGGAGGTGGTGCTCCAGTGTCTCGAGCCCGCGCAGTACTACGGCGTGGCCCAGGCTGATTTCTATCTGCGGAGGGGCAGCGGGTCGTTCGTGGCCAACTACGCCAAGAGCTGTCTTGGCATCTGGTTCTCGATGCTCATCGTCACGGCCCTGGGTGTGATGTTCAGCACGTTCCTCGCCGGGCCGGTCGCCCTGCTGGCGGCGCTCTCCGTCGTGCTCGTCGGGCAGTTCCGGGAGTTCATCCAGCGGCTCTTCGAAAGCCAGGTGACGGGCGACAGCAAGATCGTGCCGGGTGGCGGACCGATCGAGTCGCTCTACCGGATCGTCACGCAGACGAGCATCACGCTCGATCTCGACCCGAACCCGGCCGTGACGGCCATGAAGGCGCTCGACACGGTGCTGCTGGCCCCGATGCGGCTGGGGGCCGCGCTCTTTCCCTCGCTCTCGGCGCTCGGCACGAGCGATTTCCTCGCGGGCGGCTTCGACATTCCCTGGGACCTGCTCGGAGCCCACGCGATGGAAACGCTCGGCTATCTCGTCGCCTTCTTCGTCGTGGGGGCGGTGTGTCTCAAGGCCCGGGAGGTGGCGGCATGACCACGCCTGCACCATCGTGGCTCGGACTGCGGCGGGAAACGCTCCTCGCCCTCGTGGCGATCGCGGTCTTGCTCGTGCCGCTCTCGATCCTGAGCCAGCCGGCCGATTCGTCGAGCCCGGGCGGATTCCTGGCCCGGCAGCGGGCGAAGTTCGGCCTCTCGCAGGCGAACCTCGGCGAGGTCGATCCCACGAGCGAGACGATGCGGCTGGCCACGCTCGGCCTCAAGAACGTGGCCGTCACACTGCTCTGGGACCGGGCCAACCACTACAAGAAGGTGGAAGACTGGACGAACCTTTCGGCCGCGCTCGAGCAGATGACGAAGCTCCAGCCCAACTTTTATTCCGTGTGGGACTTCCAGGCCCACAATCTCTCCTACAACATCTCCGTCGAGTTCGACGACTACCACGACCGCTACGCCTGGGTGATGAAGGGCATCGAGTTTCTGCGGCAGGGCATCGCCCTCAACCTGCGCGAGCCACGGCTCCTGGGCCGGATGGGCTGGTTCATCGGTCAGAAGATCGGCCGGGCCGACGAGAAGAAACAGTATCGGCGGCTGTTCAAGGCTGACGACGACTTCCACGAGCGCGACCGCCCTGGCCGCACGCTCCCCGAGCGCGACAACTGGCTCGTCGCTCGTGAGAAATACCTGGCCGCCCAGCAGCTGGCCGACTCCGGTGCAGCCCTCAAGACGACGCCCCTCATCTTCCACAGCGAGCCGATGATGACCGCGATCAACCACGCGCGGGCGCTCGAGGAAGACGGCGTCTTCGGCGAGACAGCCCGCGAGGCCTGGAAACTGGCCGGCGACGAGATGCGCCGGTTTTCGGTGCGCGAGATTCCCACGAGCTGGGACGTGCCGATCCGGCTCGGCATGCGCGAGGCCGAATTGGCCCGGGCCACGAAGCTCGGCGAGGAACTCGAGGCGCTCCTTCCCGGCCTCTTCAAGGAGATCCAAGAACGCAAGCGGGCGGCGCTCAGCGAAGCGCAGCGCAAGGCGCTCGACACGCCGCCGATCGACCGGACGGAACCGCAGCAGCAGGCCGCTGCAGAAGCTGAATCGGCCCTCGCCGTGAACTGGCCGATGGTGGCCCGTGAGGCTCCGGCCGACGTCCGCGACAAGGCCCGCGAACTTGCCCGGCAGTATGTCGAGGCGGCGGAGACGGCCGAGATCATCGCCCGCTACCGCGACATCGTGAATTTCGACTTCTGGCGGGCCTCCTGCGAGGTGGAGGTGACGGAGCCGGCGCTGCGGGCCCGCGAGCTGGTCTGGCAGGCGGAGCGTGAGTTTGAAAATGCTCGGCTCTTGCCCGCGAAAAAAGCCTACGAAGAGGCCTTCGCCGCCTGGCGCGAGGTGCTCGACTCGTCGCCCGTGCTCAAGGCCGACGACCTGACGGGGGACGACCTCGTGGAGATGATCGACCGCTACCGCAAAGTGCTCGATCAGCTCGACGAGAAGTTTCCGCAGCCCTTCATCCTTCAAGACGTGCTCGATAAGGCCGGCCCGACGGGGCAGTGATCAGGCCCGGGTGACGAGCAGTTTGTCGATCCGGCGGCCGTCCATGTCGACGACCTCGATCGATAGTCCCTGCCATTGCGCTCTGTCGCCGGCCGAGGGAATCCGCTCCAGGAGCGCGAGGACGAGGCCCGAGACGGTCGAGTAGTCGCGGGGCACGGAGTCGAGCTTGACCTCGAATCGCTCGGCGAGGGCCTCGATGCCGGCCCCGCCGTCGACGAGCCAGGAGCCGTCGTCGCGCCGCACGAAGGCCGTCTCCTTGTCGCCCCGGTGCTCGTCGTGGATTTCGCCCACGAGCTCTTCGAGCACGTCTTCGAGCGTCACCATCCCCTCGGTGCCGCCGTATTCGTCGAGCACGATTGCGAGCTGGTTTTTCTCTTTTTGAAACAGCCCGAGCAGCCGATCGAGCGGCATCGTCTCCGGCACGAACAGCGCCCTGTGCATCATCTTGCGGAGTTCGATGGGCCAGCCCATCCAGTTGTTGCGCAGCACGTCCTTGAGCGACACATAGCCCAGGATATGGTCGAGCGAGCCCTCGTAGACGGGCAGCCGCGAGTAGCCTGCCATGGCGATCGCCCCGAGCACCTCCCCTGGCGGCGTGTCGATGTCGAGGGCATCGAGATCGATGCGCGGCCGCATGATGTCGCGGACCGTCCGCTCGCCGAGCCGCAGGGCCTCCGTCGCCACCGCCTGCTCCACGGCCTCGAGCACGCCCTCGGCGCGGCCAGCCTCCAGCAGGTGCTCGATGTCGTCGACCGAAACACTCGGCTCGTCGTGCTTGTGGGCACCGAGCAGGAACAGCACGGCCGAGGTGGCGGAGCTCAGCCCCCACACGAGTGGCTTCGTGAGCCCTGCGAACCGCTGCATGAAAGGGGCGACGAATCGGGCGATCGACTCGGCCTGACGCAGTGCGAGCCGCTTGGGCACGAGCTCGCCGAGCAGGAGCGTGAAGAAGGAGAAGATTGCCACGAATACTGTGAGAGCGATCGGCTGCGCGGCCCCGGCGAGTCCGCGGGGGCTGTTCGCGGCGATCAGGGCCGCCAGGTCGCTCACGATCTGGTCGCCGCCGTATGCGGCTGCCAGCGTGCCGACGAGCGTGATGCCGATCTGCACCGTGGGCAGAAACTTGTCGGGGCTCGAGGCCAGCTCGAGCGCCTTCTTCGCGGCGTCGTCGCCGGCATCGGCCATCTGCCGCAGCCGTCCGCGGCGGCTGGCCACGATCGCCATCTCCGCCCCGGAAAAGAATCCGTTGGCGAGGATCAGGGCGAGAACGATGAGGAGTTCCTGGAGCATGGCGGTGCGGCGTCAGCCGGCGGCGTGGTCGCGGCGGGTGATGGCGAGGTTGTCGCGGTGGATCACCTCGTCGTAGGGGCAGTAGCCGAGTTCGTCGGCGATCCGTTCCGTCTTCAGGCCCGCGATCCGCCGCAGCTCGGCTTCGGAATAATTCACGAGTCCGCGGGCGAACTCGCGGCCGTCTTCGGCCACGAGGGCCACGACGTCACCCGTGGCGAAGTCGCCTTCGATCTGGCGCACGCCGGCTGCGAGGAGGCTGCGGCCCTGGGTGGCGACGGCATCGCGTGCCCCGGCATCGACGGTCACCGTGCCGCGGGGGTCGGCAGACCAGCCGAGCCAGCGCTTCCAGGCGGGCAGCGGCGTGGCCCGCGCGAGGAATGCCGTGCCGACGTCTTCCGCAGCCATCAGCCGTTCGAGCACGTGGTCGTCGCGGCCGCAGGCGATCACGCAGTGGGCACCCGCCTCGGTGGCGATGCGGGCCGCCGTGATCTTGCTCGCCATGCCCCCCTTCGACAGGCCGCCGAGCCGGTCGCGGGCCAGGCCTTCGATGCGGGCGTCGATCCGCTCGACGAGAGGCACCCGGGCCGCCCCAGGCTCCGCGGGATGGCGGTCGAACACGCCGTCGACGTCCGACAGAAGCACGAGCAGATCGGCTCCGAGAAGCGTGGTCACGAGCGCCGCGAGACGGTCGTTGTCGCCGAAGCTCGTGCGCAGTTCCTCGACACTGACGGTGTCGTTTTCATTGATGACCGGGATCACGCCGTAGTCGAGCAGGGCGCGAAGCGTGTTGCGGATGTTGAGATAGCGGGCCCTGTCTTGCACGTCGTCGGCCACCAGGAGCACCTGCGCGGCGTGCCGCTTGCTGCCGCGAAACACCCGCTCGTAGGCCTCGATAAGGCTGCTCTGCCCGATCGCCGCCACGGCCTGCAGATGGGCGAGCTCCCGGGGCCGCGTCGTCAGGCCCATCCGGCCCATGCCCGCTCCCACGGCGCCGGAGCTGACGAGCACGACCCGTCTGCCCTGGGCCAGCAGGGCCTCGAATTGCCTGCCGAGCGCCTCGATCCGGGCGATATCGAGCAGGCCGTCGCTGCCGGTGAGCACGCGGGTGCCGACCTTCACGATGACGAGTCGGGAGGTTTCGGCGAGGGTCCGGCGCGACGGATCAGCCATGGGTTTGAGACGACGGAGAATCGAGCCACAAGACAAGCTCAAATCCTACCCACCGGGTGCCACCGTCGGCCACCGCGGCACCGTGTCGACCACTCTCCGACTCCGTGACCGCGGTTTTCATGCCGAGAGAGATCGAGCCGTTGAGGGACGTCGGGATCGCCCGCTATAGTCCGGGGGTGGCGTGGTTTTCCAGCCTTCCCTGCGGACGTCTCCAGTGAGCGAACTCCATCACGAGTGCGGCCTGGCGGCGATCTACCACCTGCCCGGCGGCGAACCGAGCCCACTCTGCCCGGCCCAGGGGCCCGAGGAGGTGTCGCGGCTCGTGCCACGGATGCTGCTCGACATCCAAAACCGCGGCCAGCTGTCGGCCGGCATGACCGCGTGGAATCCCCACCGCAGCCATCTGCTCGCCACACTCAAGGACGTGGGCACCGTGAGTGAGGTGTTTCGCCTCGGCCACCGGGGCAAGTACGAAGCCCTGATGGAGCAGCATGTCGGCCCGGCGGCGATCGGCCACGTGCGCTACGCCACCTGCGGCGCCGACGACCGCGGCTATGCCCAGCCGCTCGAACGACCGCACATCCAAAAGCGCAAGTGGTTTGCCTTCGGATTCAACGGCCAGCTCGCCAACTACCCCGAACTCCGGGCCGAGATCCTCGCCGGCGACGACAACCATCTCGCCCGCGACAACGACACCGAAGTGATCATGCACGCGATCGGCAACGAGCTCTCCGGGCTCGCCGATCCGCAGCCCGTGGACCTCCTGACCGCGATCGCCGCCCGGTTCGACGGGGCCTGGAACCTCGCCATCCTCGACGCCTGCGGCCGGATGATCGTGGCCCGCGATCCACTCGGCATCCGGCCGATGGAATACGCCCGCCTCGGCTCGCTGGTGGCGGCCGCCAGCGAGAGCGTGGCATTGCTCAATCTCGGCTTCCCGGCCGAGTCGATCCATTCGCTCGAACCCGGCACGGCGCTCATCATCGACGGCGGCCAGATGCGGATCGAACGTTTTGCGGCGAGCCCGCGGCGGGCGCACTGCTTCTTCGAGTGGGTCTATTTCGCGAACGTCGCCAGCACGATGGACGATCGCAGCGTGTATCTCACGCGGAAACGGCTC
>Ga0208856_1000017_pt1 | contig 78545 bp, 32 predicted proteins | sample LakMenEpi13Jul12_FD_150690 | JGI IMG/M metagenome (GOLD analysis project Ga0208856, IMG submission 150690) | Freshwater microbial communities from Lake Mendota, WI - 13JUL2012 deep hole epilimnion (SPAdes) | ecosystem: Environmental > Aquatic > Freshwater > Lentic | place: Lake Mendota, Madison...
GAATGCGGGGGTCTAGTCTTTTCTTAACTGCCTGTATTTCTGGATTCCCGCATACGCGGGAATGACGGAGGGAGGCCCCCCGCGCTTTCGTTACCCTTACCCCGCGCTTTCGTTACCCTTACCCCGCGCTTTCGTTACCCTTACCCCGCGCTTTCATTACCCTCGCGAATGCGGGGGTCTAGTCTTGATTTTCATTCTTGGTTTTCTGGATTCCAACCATTAATCATAGGCCAAAGATCCTTCCAGTCGGGATTGAATTTTTCAATCAAATCAAGTTTCCAAGCACGCTTCCATTTTTTTAACGCTTTTTCACAAGTAATTGCTGACTCCATTGAAGGGTGCTGCTCAAACCAAACCAATGAATGCACATGGTGCTTTTTGGTAAATCCCTCCACCGCATTGGTTCGATGCTGCCAAATCCGTTGAATCAAATCACCAGTAACACCAATATAAAGTGTGCCATTTCGCTGACTGGCCAAAAGGTAAACAGTAGGTTGTTTCATGACAATACATTCTACCATCTGGATTCCCGCCTACGCGGGAATGACGGAAGGGTGCCCGCAATCGTCAACTTCGCGAATGCGGAGCTCCATGCTTTTCTTAACTGCCTGTATTTCTGGATTCCCGCCTACGCGGGAATGACGGAAGGGTGCCCGCAATCGTCACCCTCGCGAATGCGGAGTTCCATTCTATTCTTCGTTCCGTGAAATTCCGTGTCATTCCGTGGCTAATGCTTAATCTTTTCTTCCTTGTATTCTTCGTTCCGTGAAATTCCGTGTCCTTCCGTGGCAAATGCTTTATTCTTCCTTCCGTGTCCTTCCGTGGCTAATGCCTTCTCTTGGTTTTTTTCTGGACTGCGCTTGGGCCTTTGGGCCGCCCGCCAAACCACCTAAATTAGCCAGCTTTTAAGCAGGTCACTTGGTAATTAAGTGTGGTCGAAAAATAATTGAAAATTTTACAAAAATAATGATACGAGTTTTTGCAACTCTTTTTTTAAATATTATTCTGTCATTAAATTTTACCTAAACTCATTGTGATATTAGGTTTAGATTCTTCTAAATTAATAACTATCGATTAGTTTATTATTGCACAATATGCCAGTTTTAACACCTTTTCGGGCAGTGTTGTTTAAATAATTTGGGTTACATTTAAATACCGTTTGCGTCTATTTATTACCCAGATTAGACTTAATACATAGTGCGTAATTTGGGCAAGATGCATAGCTGGGGTGTCCTAAGCAATGCTGCGCTCTTAAGCTTTACGAATGTTTAATATTTTGTTTTTGAGATGTCTTCAAGAGGTTTACACATGGCAAGCTCCTGGTTCAAAGGCCTTAGTTCCATTCTCTCCCGCAGGAACAACAAGAAGAAAGTTTCTTCCAGGCAAACTCCTAAGTTGCACAGGGATCTTTATCTAGAACCTCTGGAAACCAGGCTTAACCCAAGTAACTATGCTTATGTTGCAGGTACCGGGGCTTTAAACATTTGGTTGAATAACGATGTTTCCTCCACGGTGTTTACGATTAATAATAGCGCCTCTAATGGGCAAGGTAGTGGTATCCTTACAATCACCACTAGTGCTGGAAATACCTGGGTTAATGGTACTCCTAATACTGGCCCACCCCTCACGGATCAACTGGCAACAGGTGCTGCCGTGGTTGGCACCACCTTGTTAATTAGTACAGGGGATAATCCTTCAGGTCTATCTGCGGGGTTGGCTAGCATTAATTTTATGTCTACTTCGGGGGTTGATGCATCAGTAGTTTTTGGTAGTCAGATTCTTGATGGTATTTATTTAACTAATACGGATCTAATTACTAGAGTTGCTGGCAATGGCTATATTACCGCCCCTAGTACGGCTGCTAGTAGTATTACCATAACGGGGGCGCCTGGTTCAGGTGCAGTTGCTACAAGCAGGGTTGGGTTTCGAAGAGATGATGTTTATCTTTTAACCACTGGTACTTTTGTTGCCGGTGAATCTATAGTTATTGGTGGTTCTGCTACGGCGGTAATGACGGACGCTACCCATTTTAGAATTTTGACTCCTGGTTCGTACAACGACCTTCAACCTGTTACTCCTTTTACCATTACAAGTCAGGTAACTGGGCTTACTGGGACATTTAATTCTACGGCCGCTGGCCAAACCGGAGGTACTTTTGCTACTACCGGTGCTTATGGTGGTTTGGTTAGTGTTACTGTCACCGCTGGTGGCAGCGGATACACCAATCCTATTTCGGTAACCATTGCTACGCCGACCACGGTGGGCATTGGTGGCATTGGCAATGTTGCAGCTACTGCGGTTGCTAACACTACCGGGTTGGATCTTGCGGCTCCGCAGGTTTCGGGGTCTGCCTCCATAGCGGTCAATGTTCTTCCCAGTGCCATTTGGGATGTTTCGGTGAATGGTTATTTAGCTGCTAAAGGAAGCGGTAATATTTCTTTGAATTCAGGGTCATCTCCTGGGAGTAGTTTTACGTTACCAGGTAATGTGTTTAATAGCCTTAATTCAACTAGTATTTTAACTGCGGGAACAGGAAATATTTCCATTACCGCTAATTCGGTAACATCAACCGTTAATATTGGGCCGGGGAATAAAATTTATGCATCCGGAACAGGCTCTATTTCTATTCAAGGAGGTTCTAACCCTTCATCGGGTTTTGGTTCAATTCTTAGTAACGGGACAACTATTGAAACGGTCAGTGGCGATATTAATTTCCCTGTAGCGACTTCTTCTTTGTTGTTGCAAAATGCTATTTCAACTTCCACTAATCCTGGTTCCCTTAGTGCAGTTTCTGTACCCCCCAGTTCGGGCGGTAGTGGTTATATCAATGGCAGCACGGTTACTGTTTTAGGGGGCAGATTGACTGCGGTCTCGGTAACTGGTGGTAGTGGCGGTTCAGGCTATACTAACGGTGAAACGGTTACCATCAAGGGAAATAGGCTTAATACAGTTACGGTGAATAATCAGGGCCAGAATTATGTCGATGGAGCCACGGTAACCATTTCTGGTGCTGGGACGACTAATGCCTTTGGTATTATCAGTGCCACGCCTGGTGGCTTAATTACGGGGATTACTTTAACCACCCCCGGTTTGGGTTATATCAATGGAAATACTTATACGTTGACTGGTGGCGGTGGAACTTTGGGAACGGTCATCGCCAATGTTTTTGATGCCGTAGGCACTGCCACTGTTACCACAGGGGCGATTACTAGTATTACCCTGACGACAAATCCTGGCGGTTTTGTTCAGGATGGCTCTACTTATAATGTAATTGGTTCCACATCCGGTGCTTCAAATGCTCTTGTCACCGCAACGGTTTCCAATGCAACCGGCATTGCAACCACAGGTACAGGGGGCGCCCTTTCCAGTATCAATCTTTTGCTTACCGGTGCAGGGTATGTTAATGATGCAACTTATTTTGTTTTGGGAGCTCCTGGTTCGGGGGGCCGAGTGGTCGGCTTTGTGGACACTAGTGTTTTGCCTGTTTTATTAAAATCAAATACTGGCAGTATTAACATCTCTGGTACGGTGGATAATCTCGTTAATAATGTTCCTGTTGGCCTTACTTTTGCCACCAGTGGTAGTGTTAGCGTTGCTGGCAGGATAGGTTTTTACAATGGTCGTATCGGATCTATCTTATTGCAGGGAAATGGTGCAGGGGTTAATCCCTTGGCAATTCAGAATTTGACCTTTGGAACTGCGCTATTGTCCACCACGGTAAATGCAGAAAGATTGTCGCTGGTTAGCAGCTCAGATGCTCTGCGTGGAAATGTTAATATTTTTGCAACACAAGATTATGCCAATGGAACCGTGGGGACCAAGGCCATTTATTTGGAATTGGTTGGGGGCGCGGGCACCAGCATTAATTTTGCTGATTCTGTAATTGTTTCACAAACCACGAGCAGCTTGTTTGAAGCCGAGGCTTTTGTGGTGTTGGATGGAAATGGGTTAGCTGCGGGCGGAACAGGTGGTTCATTAACTCTTGCTAAGGGTCTGACCACTAGCGGCCAGTTGTCGCTTTTAGATATGAATGTTATCAATGTGGGTAATGGTTCCAGTTCCAGCACGGTGCAAACTGGGGTGCAGGGCATTACCATTGCTAATCCGGTGGCGTTGTTGGGCAATACGGTTTTTCGTGCGGATGATCTGCTCAATGGAGATATTTCGTTTGCCTCCTCCATCACCAATGCAGGAACTTCGCGTAATTTAAATGTAAGAACTGCAGGGGCGGTGACTTTTAATTCGCTTGGTAGCGCCGGTCAGGCTTTGGGGGATGTGACTTTAGATGTTGCCTCCAAAGGTCTTTCGATTCTTGGCGCTGCAAGTATTGTCAATGTGGGTGGGCTTTTCACCACTGTTCCACTTGTGGGGCCAATAAATCTTTCCGCACCTACCGCAGCTCAAAATTACCGTGGTAATGTAGTGCTTAGAACCAGCAGTGGTTCGATTAAAACAAATATCATGAACTTGAATAGTATTGGTAATGTTACCTTAAATAGCACCGATGCTACTTCTGGAACCATAGAAGTGTTGGGTTCGGTATCCAATATTGCTAATTTCTTTTCTCAGGAAGCTGGCACCAAGGTGCTGGTAGGTAACGCTAGTCCCGTTATCTTGACGAGTATAAATGGATCTACTCTTGGATTTAATTTTGTCAGCCCTGTTGTTTTAGTGCAAAACCTTTCAATAAACCCTATTACCGCGGTTTCCGGTACTAACATTACTTTTAACAACACGATTGATTCTGCAACCGCAGTTCGCACCCTTACCTTGAACACCAGCAATGGGGATATTAACTTTTTCAATGATATCGGTAATACCGGTGGCCTTGCAAGAATTACCTTAGCTGCAACTGCAAGTGGCAGTGGCAAGGTGGTGTTCAATACATCTGCGGATGTGATCAATACCCAAAGTGGTTTTTCCGTAACAGGTAATGCAATTATCAATGCTTCTACTACTTTCAATGAAAGTGGCGGAAATATTCAATTTGTGAATGATCTTTCAGGCAATGGTAATTTGACCAACGATGTTACTTTTTCAACAACCGGCCAACTATTGTTTGGTTCGCTCGGGCAAAGTGCCACTGGTCCTGCCGGGGCCTTGCAAGATATTTTGATTACTGGGGCTAACCCTTCCTTATTTAATTCTGGTGCTATTACTGCCCAATCTTTAAAGACGGATGGTTCAGTTACGGTTGCAGGTACCTTTACTGTTTCAGGCGCCCAGACCTATACCGATGCTGGTGGTGCCATTGGTGATAATGATGTATTAATCAATTCTTCGGGCACCATCACCATGGGGGTGATCAATACCGTGGATGGTCTTAATTTGAGCACCATTTCTTCGGGATCTGCCAATATTATTTTAAGCAATACCAATGCGACAGGGGATGCCCTGTTGAATCATGGTGGTAATTTGCAATTCACAGGTACTAGTTTCAAAGCTAATTCTTTTACGGAAACCAGTGGAACTGGTTCTGTTTTGCTTGGCGCGGGCTTGGGCAGTGCTGTGACCATTGAAGTTACTGGCATTACCGAGGATATCTTATTCTCCCGGCCTGTATTGCTTAATGATGGCGCTACCCTTAAGGGTAGTGGTGCAGGGTCTTCGCTTACTTTTGGAAGTAGCGTTCGTTCAGTGGGCGCCAAAGCCCTGAACATCAATAACATTCAAGGCAATATTATTTTCCAGGGGAATGTGGGCGATAATAGTCCGTCCCAGCCTCTGGGCGATATCAGCATTACCAATGGAAGCCCCACGCTTTTGCAGGCGATGGGTACCATTTTTAATGCAGCATCGGTTTCAGTTTCTTCCACTACCCCAGTGATCGGGAATATTGATTTTTCTACGGTAACAACCACCCTTACCGGCACTAATGGTTTAACTTTAAGCACCAACCATGATAATCATATCATCACCTTGCAAAAAGATGTTGCAGGCACAGGGTTTACTATTGGTCAAGTTCTTAATGTTGGCCAAACTGGCGACCCTTCTTTTACCACTATAGCGACCATTGAGGTTCTTAGTATTGATGGGGTAGGTGGAATTGCATCCTTTGAAATCAGAACAGCGGGCGCGGGTTATTCAAAAATTCAATATGACCTTTATAATTCAACTACTCTTGCGATTACCAACGCTAAAGTCACCGTAACGCAGGTTAATAGTTCTTCTAACATCGCCCTTGGGCCGGTTAATTTAAGTTCTGCTGGGGGCCTTACCCTTAATAGTTCAACTTCAGACACTGTTTCCTTGACCGGTAACATTACAAATGCTGCGGGTATCACCCAAAATGGCGCAGTTAAAGTTACTTTGGGATCTAACGCTGCGATTACCCTAACGACTGCCGGTTCTTCTGGGGCGGTATTTGGTGGGGATCTTATTGTTGCACAAAATACCCAGATGAATGTGGGGGGTGGTATTACCATCACGGGTACCATCGATAGTGTGGATGGTAATAATATCCGTTCCTTGGGTTTACAATCAACTCTGGGTACAATCAATACCAATGGGGAAATTGGGTCTTCAGTTCCGTTATTCACTTTTACCGCAAATGCGGGTGCTGCTGGCATCGTTACCATTCAAGATATTACGGATACCTCGGTGAATACCTCGGTGAGTGTATTTACTCAAGCGGGTATTACGATTACTGGTAATTTAAATCTTGTAGAAGACGATACCACCCTGGATGGTGGCACCGGTGGCGCTATCTCAATTAACGGAAATATTTCGGGCCCAGTTGCAAGTACGGATCTTACTTTAAAGACCAATGGCGGGGCTATTAATGTTACAGGTGCTACTGGTATTGGTACTGGTTCTGTGAGAATGGGTGAAATCGTTATCGATGGCACTCCAGCTTCCTTGCAAATCACCGGTAGTATTTATGCAGATTCAATCAGCACCATTAATAATCTTGCAGGGGCTATTACCGTTAGTGGGTCCCAGTTTATCACAAATAATGTAAAGCTTTACAGTAACAATGGCCCTATTAACCTTGGTTCAATCACCACCGATAATGGCGGCCTTTTGACTGCGCCGGTCACCATAACTGGGCCTTTGACTGGTTTTACCAATGGTGAAACTGTAACCATTACAGGTGGAACAACAAGTGCTACGGGTACTGCTGTTGTAAATGGTTCTGGAGATCTTACTGCTGTTAATCTTGCGACCTCAGGTTCTGGCTTTGTCAATGGCCAAACGGTTACGATTACCGGATTATCAGCTAACACTACCGGAACAGCTACCGTTGCTTCTAATATTGATATTGAGGCTTCCACCGGCACAGTAACTGTTGGGGCATTAAATGCAGGTGTCAACGCTGCGGGGGCCATCAACATCAAGCATGGCAGCACCCTTACCCTTAACAATAACATCACTGCGGGATCCTTTACCGAAACTGTGGGCAGCAATGGTAATATTGTGGTTGGTAACACAACTCCTGTTACCTTCCAGGTTTCAGGCACCAATTCGGGTTTCCAATTCCTCAATCCTGTTGAGCTCAAACAAAATCTGACCATTCTTTCCAATAGCGATGTCATTTTTAATGGCACGGTCGATACGCAAACCGGCTCTGCTTCTAGGAACCTTGCAATTACTGTTCAGTCAGGCACCAGCAAAGATGTTACTTTCTCGGGCGCGGTAGGTGGTACTAGTGGCGTGGTTATGGGCGATATCACCATTGGGGGCGCTGCAGCTATTAATGCAGGCACCAATACCATTACAGCTTTATCCTTGGATGCTACTGCAACTGGGGTAATTACACTCAAAGGGTTGCAGACTTACTCTGGTTCTTCAGGGCTTAAACTTACTGCAGATGGCGATATTTTTGTAGGCAGTATCACCACCAGTAATAATGGTTCTGTCTCTTTCACCAACGATGATGATCTTAATATTTTGGGGAACATCAGCAGCGCAGGTAGCATCACTCAGACTACAAAATCTGGGGGATCGGGAGTAAGTCTGGTAACATTTGGCGACACCAATTCTGCAAATACTTTGGTTTTGCAATCCACCACTTCTGGCTTGCCAGTAAGTTTTGATGCTAGCATGGTGTTGAATAAAGATGTGCAGTTTAAGTCTGTAGGCACCGGATCCATTACCGTGGGCACAACTTCTGGTACTAATACCACCATTAAGTCTGGCACTTCAGGTTCTTATAATCTCCTTATCCAGGCTACGGGTGGGGCGCTTATCAACCTCAATAGCGATATTGGTGGCACTAATGCTGAGAATCTTGCTTCATTAACGGTTGCAACCGTTTCTGCTTCGGGTGGTAAAACCAATATTGCATCCCGTACCATTAAAACGGGTGGGGTTGCTGGTCAAACTTTCACAGGCAATGTTGATTACTCAAATGCCTTACTTCTTAGTTCTGCTTCTGGGCCTATTACTTTTAACAGTCAGCTTGATTCAACCAATGCTGCTAACTTGACTTTAACCTCTAACGGGGCACTTTCCTTCCAAGCGATTGGTTCTTCCAACAAGGTTGGTGCAATTTTAATCACCGCTGCTTCCAATGGCCTTTCTGGGACAAGCATCAATGCTGCAAGTTTGAAAACTGATACCGGCATTGCACTCATCGGCAACATTTTGATCACAGGAATTCAAACTTATACTTCGGATATTGATCTTGATACCACGGCTGGAATCAGCATGGGCAATTCAATCACTTCCAATACAGGTAAGATTGATTTAACTTCGGGCGGCACAACTTTGGTGAATGCCCTTACAACCTTGAATGCAGGCGCTGGCACTATCACTCTTAGCCATGGCGCAACCCTTTCCCTTTTGGGCAATATTCTTTCCGGTAATAGCTTTACAGAAAACGCTACACAATCTACAAATATTATCGTGGGTTCTGGTGGTGCTTCCCCTGTAACAATTACCGTAGGCTCTGGTAATTTTTCGATTGGCTTGACCAATGTGACTCAGCTTTTGTTGAACAATGATCTTGAGGTTACCACTTCCGGAGCTTTGGCAGATGTTACTTTTGGTTCGGTGATTGATAGTGCTGCTTCTGCAGCCAAAGGTTTAACCATCAATACCACTGGCGATATCATCTTTGGTGGAAATATTGGTCAAGCTACCAATGCGCGATTGGGTGCTATTAGCCTTTCCAATAATGCTTTATCCCTTACCGCAACCAATGTAAACATTAAAGCGGGTTCCTTTACCACGGGTGCATCTACTGCGGTGAAGGGTGCCATCGATCTTTCTGGCACGATTGACTTGAATGCTGCTGCTGGCCTAACCTTGAAAACGGATGATGCAACTACCCCTGCTAACGGTACCATGAAATTAGGCCCAGTTACTACCATCAATGGCGGTAATGTAATACTCACCCATTCAGGCCTTCTTACTTTATTGGGCGATGTAATAGCCAATGGCAACATTACCGAAACTGCTACGGGTTCTTCAACTCCTAGCGTTGAAATTGGAAACACCACTATCTCGGGTACAGTAACTCTTAATTCAAATCCTGCCAACGGCTTTATCAGCCTATCTAGGCCAGTTACTTTAAATCAGAGCCTTGCGATTCAAGCCAGCGGTAATGGCAATATCGCAATCAATACGGTTGACGCTAATAGTGCAGCTCTTACCAAGGATCTGACTATCACGATTCTTGGTACTACAGGGGTAGTTACTTTGAATGGTTCTTTGGGTGCAGCAACTAACGGGGCATTAACCAAAGTTCAAGTTAATGCAGGGGCTTCTGGTTCTATCGGGATCAATGGTGCAGCAATTACGACCACTGGTGCTAGTGGTCAATCTTTCACTGCAGGCAGCACTGATTATACTTTAAACCTTACCCTTGATGCAGGCTCTGGCCCGATTGCTTTTGTTGGTGGTTTAAATTCCTCTACTAATGCAAATCTTACCCTGACCAATACGGGCACTTTAACTTTTAATGGTTCAGTTGGCGCTGTTGGGGCTCTGGGTGATATCAGAATTACTGATGCTTCTAATGGCTTGACCGCCACCACCATTACTGCAAACTCTCTTGAAACTGCTACTAGTAAGGCTTTGGCAGGGCCCATTTCCATCACGGGGGCTCAAACTTATGCCAATAATCTTAAATTAGAAACTTCAGGCACTTCCAACATGGCGATGACTTCCCTTATCGCAACCACTGGTGGAATCAATTTAAAAACAGCTCAGGGTACTATTTCGGTTGGCGCCCTTACTGCAAGTGATGCAACTAACGGCATCATTGTTCTTAATCATGGTGGTAATCTTACCCTGAATGGAAACATCATTGCAGGGGAATCCCTTACTTTCACCTCTGGTTTGAATACGTTGATTTCCGTAGGCACAAACACTGGCGGTGCTATTCTTATCGATGTGGACAATAGCGATGTTGCTTTCGGGACTAATGTTGATCTCGTACAAAACCTTACCATTCAAAACCGTAATTCCAAGGATGTTATTTTCAGCGGCTTCCTTGATAGTTCTAACACCACTAAAAATCTAAGTATTTCTACCATCGGCGATGTTTCCTTTGCCAAAACCGTGGGCCAGATTGCAGCTTCAAGATTGGGCGATATCGCAATCAGCAATGGCGCTATAAGCCTTACTGCAAGTGCCGATGTTAATGCAAAATCAATGAGTTCTGGTGTTGTTGCTGGTGCTATCAATTTTGCTGGCACCCAAAACTATGCTGGTGCCTCCGGCTTAACTTTAGCTACTACGGGTGCTACGGGTAATATCACCGTTAATGGTGTTACCACTACTCTTGGCGCAGTGAATTTCACCAATAGTAATACCTTGAGTTTGCTGGGCGATATTTCCAGCTTCGGCCAAATTAAACAACAAGCGGGTACAAGCGGTACTGTCGCAGTAACTACAGGTGTTACCACCAACAACACCCAGTTGACTTTTAATTCCACCAACTCCGGCCTTGATTTTGTAACTTCGATTTCCATCAATCAAGATTCCAAGTTCAGTTCCAGCATCAATGGCCTGATTGATATCCGCAGTGCTATTCTCTCTAATGCTACTACTCCTAGAATACTTACTGTAAGCAATGTCAACGGCACCATTAATTTCGGTGGCGATATTGGTTCTGCTGCCAATGATTTTTCCCAGGTCGTTATTAGCGCTGGTGCTACCGGTATTGTAAATCTGGCTGGGGCGAATGTGATTACCACCGGATCCTCTGGCCAAAGCTTCACCGCGGGCAGCACCAATTACACCTCAAACCTTACTCTTGATGCAGGTTCTGGCTCCATTGGTTTTGTTGGTGGCCTAAACTCTTCGAATTCAAAAAATCTTAGTCTGACCAATACTGGTACTTTAAGTTTTAATGGTGCAGTTGGTACAGTTGGTGCCTTAGGTGATATCAGAATCACTGCTGCTTCCAATGGTTTAACCGCAACTGGTATTATTGCAAAATCTCTTGAAACTGGTGCTGGTTTTGCCTTAATTGGCCCAATCTCCATCACCGGAAACCAAACTTATTCTAATAATCTTAAATTAGAAACTGCAGGTACCAACAATATCTCTGTCGGTGTTGTCAACACCACTACTGGTTCTATTGTTCTCTTGACAGACCAAGGCAGTTTGAATGTCGGTGCACTTACTGCTTCTGCAAGTACCATTAATTTGACCCATGGTGGCACCCTGACTTTTGCGGGCGATATTTTTGCAGGTACCACATTAGTGGTAAATTCAACCAATGGTTCTGCCATCATCGTTGGTACTGGTGCAGATATCATCATGCGAGCACTTGCTGGTGGTATTAGCTTAACCGGCCCTGTTTCTTTGGTGAACAATTTAAGTGCAACCGCTGGTGCTGGCGCTATTAATTTTGGCAGTACCATTAACAGTGCAGCAGGCAGGAACCTGGCGCTGTCCCTTACCGCAGCAAACCCTGTAACCTTTGGCGGGAATATTGGTCAAACTTCCCGCTTGGGTGATATCTCAATCACTGGAGCCCCTGCTGGCATTGATGCAACCACCAAGAATATTAGTGCGAAGTCCTTTGTCGCTTCAGCTTCCAGCGGAGCAATCAATCTTCAAGGAACCCTTGATTTTAATGGGGCTAATAGCGGTAACGGCTTCAATGTAACGACGACAGGACAGGGATTGGCATCAGTTGCAATTACTAGCACTTCTGGAGTTGGTTATACAGCATCCTCAAGTTTTGCTGTTAATATTGGAACAGCAGGTTCAGGCGGTGTAATAACGGTAGCAACGGGTACAGCGACAACCAATGCTGCAGGCGCAATCATTTCGATAGTAATCACTTCTGCTGGTTCGGGTTATGTAACTGGCAATACTTATACGGTTGTAGGTGGAACAGGAACTATTACCACAGCAGCAATAGTCACAGCAACGGCAACCACAGGCAACATCACGTTGGGTCAATTGACCACGAGTGGTGGTGCGGTATTGATCTCGAACAGTCAGATCCTGCAGTTGTTGGGAAATGTGTTGAGTTCTGGATCGATCACGGAGAGTGGAGCTGGCACAGTGTTGTTGGGAGATGCAAGTGCAGTAAGCCCAACGATCACGGTATCCACGACGACACCGGGATCGGGGATAGTGTTTGGCAAGAATATTACCTTGAACCAGAGTGCTGTTTTAATTGCAGCGGGTGCAGGTAATGTGACCTTGAGTGGCACGGTGGACAATGCAACGGGAACGGCGCAAGGGCTGACCTTGAATTCAACAAGTGGCACAATCAGCCTGAATGGAAATATTGGTCAAGGTGTTAATGGTGGTTTGTCGAAGGTGAATGCAACGACTACTGGAAATATTAGTCTGAGTGCAAGCAATGTGACCACGGTCAACAATGGCGGCCAGAATTACAGTGGCGCAAACACGAACTTCACGAATGACATGACGTTGTCTGCTGGAACCGGAGCAATTGGATTCGTAGGAACATTGACATCTGGGACCAAAAATTTAATCTTAACGACCACGGGCGGATTGAGTTTTGGTGGAGCAGTGAGTGGCCTAGGCAATATCAGCGTAACAGCAGCATCAGCCGGGTTGATTGGAACGACGATCAGTGCGACGTCCCTAGTAGGAAGTGTGGCGTTGAATGGTGCAGTTTCCATCACTGGCCAGCAGGACTATACCAATCAGTTGCTTCTGGCAACATCTGGTGTTAACAATATTAATGTCGCGGGCGTAAATACCACCACTGGCCCGATTAATCTAACTACCAATTTAGGAACTTTAAATGTAGGCACTTTGATTGCAACAGCAGGTGCTGTTTCCCTTACCCATGGTGGTACGCTAACCATCGGTGGCAATATTTTTGCAGGAACCACACTTGGTGTTACCACAAATAATGGTGCGACGATAATCGTCGGTACGGGTAGCAATGTTTCTATGCAGGCCTTGGCCGGTGGAATTTCCCTCGGGGGCGCGGTCACTTTGGTTAATGATTTAACTGTAAGCGCTTCCGGTGCTGTTGCTTTTGGAAATACCCTTAACAGTATTGGTGGACAAAGAAGAGCACTTTCAATCAGCACCACAAATAATAGTGTCACATTCTCGGGTGCAGTTGGTCAGGCGACCAGGCTTGGTGCAATCAGCATTGCAGGAACTCCAACCGGAATTAATGCAGGCGCTAATAACATTAGTGCAGCTTCCTTTGTAAATACAGGCGCAGCTTCTGGAACCATTAATATTCAAGGTACCCAGAATTATGATGGCGCCCTTGGTTTAAATCTTCTTACAACGGGTGCAGGCGGCAATATTACATTGGGTCAGGTAACCACCACGGCAGGGGGAGTTACTCTTACCAACAGCAATCTGCTTACACTTTTAGGTAATGTTTCTAGCTTTGGTACCATCCTTCAGCAAGCTGGAACCGGTGGTGGTACGCCTACTCTTGATATTGGTGTTACTAGCAATGGAACTGTTTTGAACATTCAAACCACCAATGCAGGATCTGCAATTGACATCGGCAGTGCAACTAAATTGAATCAGAGTGCAACCTTAATTGCAGCGGGCAATGGTTCGGTTGATGTTCGATCTACTGTAAATTCCAACACAACAACTGCAAGGGCTCTTAATATTTCGAACACGGGTGGCACCATCACCACGGCTGGTGCGATTGGTACCGCGACCAGCTCTGCTTTGTCCCTTATTAATATTAACGCTGGAGCTGCAGGTACTATTAACTTGAATGGCGGTGCAATTACCACCAGTACTTCTGCAGGCCAGATTTATACGGGATCCATTAATCTCGGCAATGCAGATCTTACTTTGACTGCAAATGGAACCGGGGTTTTGACCTTCAATGGCAACGTGAATGGCACTCAGAACCTGACTATGACAGCTGCTGGCGCAATCAACTTCAATGGTAATGTTGGCGCTACTAACCCTCTTGGCAATATGTTTATCAGCAACCTTAACCCTTCTGGGTTTACCATTACTGGAACGGTGAATGCTTCTTCATTACAGAACATTGGTAGTTTTGTGAATGGTAACATCAGCATTGTGAGTGCCCAAAACTACAGCGTTGGCGGGCTCGTTTTAGTAACTCAAGGTAATGGCTCTATTACGGTTGGAGATATCATCTCTGGTGGTTCATCTTCCACCGTAAGCTTTACCCATCAGGGGAATCTTAATCTGCAAGGTAATATCAATGATTCTGGCAGCTTTGCACAAATCGGCACCAGTGGTGGCACCGTCTTTATTGGAAATACTGTACCAACCACAATCCAGATTGGATCGGTCGGAGCAGCATTCAACAGGGCTGTAACCTTAAATCGTAGTTTAAGCCTTACTGCACCTGGGAATATTTCTTTCGCTCAAAATCTTAATAGTGCTGTTGGCCAAACCAGCAATCTTACTTTGAATTCCTCAGGTATTCTTTCTTTTTCAAACAATGTTGGTAATACCACAGCTTTGGGCGTGATTGATGCAAGTACTGCAACCCTTACGGGAATTACTGCAACTAATGTTAACGCAGTGATCAAGGCCCAATCCTTTAACTCAGGTTTTGTTGCAGGTGATATCAATCTTACTACGCCACAGACTTATTCAACCGCAGCGGGATTAAACCTTACCACCGTTGTTCCTGGTTCTGGTACCAGCAATATTACACTTGGAGCAGTTACCACCTCCAACGGTGGTGTTGTTAACATTCAAAATGTTGATAGTTTGAAATTGCAGGGAACTCTTGCTTTGGATGGTGCTTTCACCCAAACCAATAACGACCTGTCTTTAAGCAATGAAGATGTTGAATTTGGAGCAGTGAGCGGGATAAGCTTTAGCCTTACCACCACAGGTGATAATATCAGCTTTGAAGCGCCAATCCTGATGAATCAAAACAGTTTGCTTTCTACTGGCGCAACTGGTTTTGGCATAGTCACTCTTTCTTCTTCGGTAGATAGTTTGGTCAATGTGGCAAAGAATTTGACCGTTACCAATGCCAATGGTACAGCCAATATTGGTGGTTCTTTGGGCACAGCAACTAATTCTGAACTTGGTTTCCTTGCGATAACCAGTAATGCAATTAACTTTACAAACAACCTGAGTACCACTACGGTTAAGACCAAGGGCTCTGCTGGTCAGTCTTATAATGGTGTGGTTGCCCTTAATGGCGACGTGGTTATGAATGCTGGAACCACTGGTCCTGTTTCATTCAGCAGTACCATTGATTCTGCACCTTTGGCCACCAAGGCACTTACCCTTCAAGATGTAAATGCAGTCCAGTTGAACGGTAATATCGGGGCGTCTAGTCCGCTTTCTAGTTTTAGTGTTTCGGGTACTTCCAGTGCACTTACCACCTTTAATGCAGGTTCGGTAACCACTATCGGTAGTGGTCAGACTTATAACACGGCTTTGCTGATTGGTAATACCGCTCCTGGACAGATCAACCTGACAGCAGGTAGTGGTGCTGTGGTGTTTGGCAACACCGTTGGCTTGACTTCTAGAAACTTGACAGTTGCTGCAGATGAAATCGATATTAACAGCACTATAGATCCAAGTAGCAGTGGCGTTAGTGTCTTGATTCTTAAGGCGGGTAATACTTCCACTCCTGTGGTGATTGAAGGAGGGGCTACTACTGGTTTGGACATTACTTCTGCTGAACTCCTTAATTTGGTTAATGGATTTAGGAGCATCACGATTGGTGATGCTAATTCGCTTGGTAACCTTACTGTTGCTACTAATCTAACCCTTAATGAAATTCGTGATCCCTTTACCTTGACCACCAGCGGAAACATGTTTATTAATGGCAATATTGCTGCAGTCGATAACGCAACTTTGAGCCTTGTAGACCCTAATTATGCAACTGCCACTATTACCTTAGCAAGTGCCATCTCGACGCAGGGAAATGTGATCACTATTGATGGCGCTACCCAGGTTAATACGGGTGGAGCAATTGCAACTACGGGCATTGGAAGTAGCAATCCTCTGGGTGCAGACATTAAGTTGCTGACTAATAGCAGATTCACTGGTGCTGGAAACTTGACCCTTGATTCTGGTTCAGTTGGTTTAATTGTTGGGAATAATACCTTCAACATGTCTGGTGGCATCACCATCACCAATAGCGGTGGGGCTACTTTCAACCAAAGTGTTACTGCTGGTGCGGTTAATATCAATGCAACGACTTCCGGCAAGGATGTTACTTTCAATGGAACATTAAACGCAACCAGCCTTAACACTGCTAATGGAGCTTATAACCTTAAGGTTCTTTCCGGTGGCAATGTTAGTGGTGTTACTGTTTCTGTGCTTGGTAACACGGGTACTACTACTCTGGGTGACCAGACAACCGATGCACTTACTTTTGTAGCCGGCCTTACCGCAACTAGCAGTTCCCTTTTAAATCTTGCTGGTACCATTGCAACCACTAATACTAATAACGCAATGAATCTTGGCAACTCGGTGCTTACCACAAACACCATTTTGCAAAGCGGCAGTGGAACAATCACCACGGGTAGCGTTACAGGTGGGGCAGGTATCAAACTTAGCCTTCAGAATAACACTGCAACGGGTGCTGTTACCTTGGGTGGTAATGTTAATGTCAATCAGCTTGAAACCTTCTCTGGCAATTATGCTGTTAATCTTATCGGTTCCAGCAACCAGATTTCTTCTGGTACCGCTACTACTTTCTCGAACACCGGCGGGGTAACTTTTGGCGATAGTACTACGGATGTCAGCACTTTCACCAATGGACTTATTGCAACGGCTTCTAATGTGAATCTTGCTGGTACCGTTGCAACCACGAATAGCAATATGAATCTTGGCACAGTTAACTTGTTATTGGATGGTACGGTCAAATCCGGGTCTGGAACCATTACTATTGCTATTGTTAATGGTGCATCTAGAAAACTATCCCTTCAGGATAATACTTCGAATTCCCGTGGTTTGGTTGTTGTCAATGGTGCGGCCACCATCGGCCAAATTGAAACCTTCGCACAAAACTATGCAGTTAGTTTGTTAGGTAACACTACTGTTACAAGCGCTTCAACCTTCAATAATACCGGTGTAACTACCTTTGGGGATGGCGTCACAGGTGTTGATACCGTAACTTTCACGGGCGGCCTGACTGCCAAGGCTGGTGCGGTTAATCTTAATAGCAACCTTGTCACGACTAATAATTTGCTCGATATTGGTGCGGTTACTCTTGCAGGTAATTCTACTCTTCAGAGCGGCACCGGCACCATCACGGTTGGTTCCATCACCGATGGCGCTAACAGTTATAGTCTTTCTTTGCAGAATACCGGCACTCAAGGTTCGGTTATTTTCTCTGGTGATGTGACCATCTCTGCGATTAGTACAGCAGCAGGAACTTATGCAGTCAGTTTCCAAAATAACACCACGGTTGATACTGCGACCACCTTCGCAAACACGGCTGGTGTTTCCTTTGGTAGGAACGCTAGCAGCTTAACGACCTTCACTAATGGTGTAACAGCAACTGCAGGTTCTGGTACGGTGGGCTTGGCTGGTTCCTTGAAAGCCACGGGCCAAGCAATCAACCTGGGTAGTTCTACGCTGAGCATCAATCTTATCAGCGATGCTACTATCGATTCAGGGAATTCTTCCTCTGCGGTTATCACTCTTAACGCAGTTAATACGAACGGTAAAGCTCTCTCGCTTAATTCTGGTAGCACCACGGGCGCGACCATCACAGTTGCTTCGGTGGATAGTACTGCAGGCGGGTTGACGATTGTAAATGCAGGCGATTTGGTGCGCTTTTCGGGTAATGTCGGTGGGGTTACGAACTCCGGAGCAGTTAATATCACTAACTCTCAGCAGGGCGTTGAGTTCTTAGGCCAGCTTTATGGTTCAAATGTAAACATTGTTAACACAGCAGCTTCGAAAACAATTAAGTTCGGGGGCGACCTTGCACTTACAGGCCAGATTGTAACCAGCCTAAACAATTACAATGTGGACATTCTTGGAACTACCAATTCCATAGGTGCAGCAACCAGCTTTAATAACCTTGGAAATGTAAACCTTAACTCTTCTTCTGGTACTACGACTTTTGCCAATGGTTTTAGCGCAGCTTTCCCTGCAGCGGTTAATCTTAATGGAACGATTATTGCTAATGGTGCAGTCACTATATCTAAGCCAGTGAATATCGTTGGGGCTACCACCGCAACCTTGAATAGTAGTACCAATACTATTTCTGGTGCGATTGCAGAATCTAATTCCTTAACCATGAATGGTGCAGGTAGCTTGGTTCTTACTGGAAATTCAACTTATTCCGGAACCATTAACGCTAATGCGGGCAATGTTGCAGTGAATGCGAATTTTGCTAATGCAAATGTGACTGTGGGCGCAGCAGGTAAAATCAGCGGTACTGGTACGATTAGCACCTTGACCGCTAACGGTGGCGTTGTTTCTCCTGGCAATAGCCCTGGTACATTAACAGTAGGAACTGCAACTTTAGGGGCCACCGGCTCACAGGCAACCTACAATGTAGAAATTAATGGGTCTTCTGCAGGCCAGTTTGATCAGATCAAAGTTAATACCTCCGCAAGTTTGGCCAATGCAGTGCTTAATATTACTGCGGCTGGAAACCTTCAGGTTGGCCAGCAATTCCAGATTGTTAGTGGTACAACCACCGGACAATTTTCCAATGCAGTTAGCTCAATTGTAGCTGGAAATACTACCTTCTCTGTAACTTATAATGCTAGTGGTGTATTGCTGACGGTAACCTCGGTTACTCCTAGCCCAACCCCAACGCCTACACCTAGCCCAACGCCTAGCCCAACGCCTAGCCCAACGCCTAGCCCTAGTCCAACACCTAGCCCAACTCCAGCGCCAACCCCTACGCCCCCTGCGCCTTCTCCGACACCTTCACCTACACCAACACCAACGCCTACTGGGCCATACGCCTTGTTTGCGGTGGGTGCTGATGCAGGCGGTGGCCCTGAAGTTAAGGTCAACTTCACCGATGGTTCTTCCGTTAGCTTTTTTGCTTACGACATGGCTTATCGTGGTGGTGTTCGCGTAACCATGGGTGACTTAAACGGCGATGGTACCAACGAAATCATCACTGGCACAGGCCCTGGTGGTGGCCCGAATATTAGGGTCTTTAATGTGACCTCTTCGGGTGGCGTTACCATGGTTGCTAACTTCTTCGCCTTCGAACCCCAGTTCACGGGTGGCGTTTATGTTGCAGCGGGCAACTTGAATGGCGATGTTTCAGGTTCTGGTAATGGCATTGCAGACTTGATTGTTTCTGCAGGCCCTGGTGGTGGCCCTCGTGTAATTGCTTACTCGGGTGGTGCCAACTATGTGAACTTGAATAATCAGCTTTGCGATTACTTTGTTTATTCACCGGCCTTTACAGGTGGGGTATCAGTTGCAGCGGGCAATGTGGTTGGTGCAGCCAATAGTTCGGATGAGCTTATTACGGGTGCAGGCCCTGGCGGTGGCCCTCATGTTAGGGCATTTGTGTTAAGCAATACGAATACCCCTAACTCGGTTCTTGAGTACATGGCTTTTGATCCTGCAATTCGCAACGGTATTTATGTAGGCGCAGGCGACTTGGACGCCGATGGTTACGATGAAATCTTTACTGGTACCAATTCAGCTCCAAACCTGCCTACCATGGTCAATGTAAGATATGGCAATGGCAACCAGGCTGTGGTTTATCCATTTGGGGAATTCACAGGCGGTGCAAGAGTGGGTGTTGCTAAGGATAACAACAATAACCAGTACATGGTTGTTGGAGCAGGCCCTGGCGGTGGTCCACTGGTTCAAATTTATAATCGGAACCTGATTGCAATCGATAGCTTGTTTGCTTTCCCTCTCAACTTCACGGGTGGTGTGTTTACCAACACCTCGATAAGTTGAGTCAAAATCGAAAGATTTTAAAAATAGTTGATAAGACGATAAGCTTTAATGCTTGTCGTCTTATTTTTTTGGAAGTAGCGGAACTTCTAATTGTTCTATTAACGCATTTCTTAATAGTTAAAGCTGAAAACCTGCAAATATAAGTAAAATGATGCGCTCACTTTTCAGATGAACCCTCAAAAAGAAAGCTAAAGTTAGTCTACATGGAGGACTTTATAGTTTTCCAATCGAACACCCTAGTTTTTGTTTTGCGAGGCACTTGTCATGTCTTTCTCCTGGTTAAACCTGAAGAAGTCCAAGAATAATCCCAACCTGCGCTCCAGGTTTTTTACACCAGATTTAATGGGCTTGGAAAGCAGGGTGAATCCCGTCGCTTTTACAGGTACCGTTAATCTGGCTAATAGTTCAGTTGAATTATTAATGACTAGTACCGGGGTTGGAGCCAACGCTAACAATATCTCTATCTCGAATATTAGTTCCACTATCATTCAAATTGATGCGGGTGCGGGTAACACTATTGCGCTTACGGATGGTACTAGTGGAAATCTGATTGTTTCTGGGGGAACTGCTCAAACTGCCACAATCGATTTAAATGCTATTCAGATGGCAGGGTTTAAACTCACTGGCAATGTTGGCGATGATCTTTTCACTATCGGTAATTTTGATGGCACCGCATTGCAAACTGCTGCAAACTTCGATGTTTTAGTGGATTCCAGCACGATTCCTGGTGGTTCCGATACTTTTACCGTAAATGGCGCCTTGATTCTTAAGGGCTCAGGTAGCTTGGCAACCAGTAATAATGCCAATTCTTCCATTAATCTTGCCCAAGCTACTGTTTCAGCTACAGGATCTATTTCTACAGCCGGTACTGGAAATGTTCTTTTGGTTGCGAACTCCCTTGCTGCAAGTAATGTTACCATTAATACTGGCGGCACAATCACCACCACTTCGGGTACAGTGACTTTAATTGCAACGCTAACCTCGAATCCTCTCGGAACTATTTTACTTAATGGCAACGCTGTTACCACCAATGGTGGATCGATTAATTTCAACTCCAATGTTGTTTTGGGAAACGCTACCACGATTAATTCGGGAAATAGTATCACTGCAAATGTTACTTTTAGTGGTAAAGTAGATGGCGCTGATTCTTTGACCGTAACTTCACAAGGCTTGATTAGTTTTATAGGCGATATCGGTAATACTTTGATGGGAAATATAAATATTTCTGGTGGTGGTACTGGGTTGGCAGTAACGGGCAATGTGTCTGCGGCATCTTTAGTAACTACGACGGCTATTAACGGAAATATCTCTTTTGGGGGAACTCAAAATTATACTTCTGCTGCGTTAGGATTGAATTTAAGTACCATTAACAATGGGAATATTACTCTTTCAGGCAATGTAACCCTTGCTGCAAATGCCCCTCTTCAACTTTCCCATTCTGGTAAGCTTTCAATCGGAGGAGATATTACCAATGGTGTCCTTAATGAAGTTAATGTTTCTCCTACCTCGACTATTCAGCTAGGTATTAACAACAGTATTACACTTTCCATGAATCAGGGAATCAGTTTTAATTCACCTACTACACTTGGTCAAAATACAACTTTGGTTACAGGTAATGGCCAAGGGATTACTTTTAACAGTACATTGGATGGATCTAGAACGCTGGTTCTAAATACCGTTGGTGCAGTAAACTTCAGGGATAATGTTGGCTCTACTTCTGCTGTTAGCCAAATTAACACTTTAACCAACAACCCTTCTTCACTTACTTTTTCAGAAGCCCTTACGCCTGGTAAAACATTGAATGTTGGTTTGTTAAATGCAACCACCACGGGTGATATTATTTTAACGGTTGACCAGATTTATTCTGCTGGCGGCCTTACTTTAACCACTATTGGCTCAGGCAATATTACCCTTGGTAGTGTTGTTAGTAACATTGGTTCGGTAGGTAGTGTGATTATTAACAATGCGGGTATTCTTAATATCACTGAAAGTTTAATTTTAGATGGTATTTTCAGCCAGACTACTGCAGGCGCGGTTACCATTGGTACGCTTGCTGGGCCCCCATTGGTTATTACCACTAGAAATCAAGATATGATTTTCACTGGGGCAATTACTTTAAATACTGATTTAACCCTCAATGCAGGAACTGCTAGTACCGCTGATATGACCCTTGGGGTTATTAACAGTTTAGGTGGAAATGCCTTTGATCTTACCTTGTTAGCTGGGGGCAATCTTACCTTTAGTGGCTCGTTAGGTAACTTAACTTCTTTAGGTGCTATTAACACCTCTTTTGTAACATTAAGCAGTTTGAATATGAACTCTAATGTCCAAGTCATTAATGCGGAGTCGCTTACTACTAAAGTTGCTGGTGATTTAGTTATAAATGCTGCTCAAACTTATAGCACAGCTTTGGGTTTAAATATTATCAACACCAGTTCTAGCAATCGCACCCAAATCGCTGCAGTGACAACAACTAACAATGGTATTATTAGCATTACTAATGCTGGAATTTTGCAACTTACGGGCAACATTACTTCAGCCGGAGCAGTTACTCAATCCGGTGGTGGAACAGTCTTTTTTGGTGTAACAGGAAGTTCTTTTTCAATTTCCACCACTAATGATGCTGTTTCTTTTACCGATGCTGTCAACTTAATTTCTAATACCACTATAAATTCAACAGGTGGCAATATTACTTTTAATAATATTGTTGACGGGGACTTTAGTTTTACCCTCAATGCTTCAGGCGGTAATGTTCTGCTTGGCGGCAGACTTGGTTTTAATTCCATCGGGCCTATTACCGTCAATGGGGCTACTACTGTTACCATGTTGGGTAATATTTTTGCTGAGTCTCTTTCGATCCTCAATGCAAGTGGCCCTATTGTTATTACAGGTGAAATGGTATTTAACAACACCACGGGTAACAGTCTTACCATCAATTCATCTACGCCCCAGGCTACTATAAATTTGCAGGGAAAAATATCTGCTCCTGGTAGTATTTTCATACAAAACGCAGGGACATTTACCCTTTCTGATTCTGCTGATATAACCATTACCAATGGGTTTTTCACACAAGCAGGAACCGGGCCTGTTTCCCTTGCAGGTGATATTATTACCACAGGGGATACTATCGCTTTAGCAGGTACTCCTACCATCGCGGGTGGGCAAATTGTCAGTATTCCGGTTTCTTCTGGTGGAAGCGGTTACTTGTCTGCTCCTTCAGTTACGATCACCGGCGGGGGCGGCGCTAACGCTACCGCTGTTGCAAATGTTACTAATGGTGTTGTGACTTCCATTACTGTAACCAATGGCGGTTCAGGTTATACTTCTTCTCCTACCATAACCATTGCAAGCAACGGAAATCCAAACATCTACTTTAATAGTCCGGTCAATCTGGCTGGTAATACTTTGTTAAGCGCCACCAATGGTACCGTTCCGGCTTCCATCTTTTTTGCAAGCACTGTTGATGGCTTGGGAAATCTTGCTATAGAATCTTCTGGCACAGTTTCTTTCAATGGTAATGTAGGTGCCACCAACAGGGTTGGCGTCCTTGAGTTGCGTAGAGCTATTAATAATAATCTTAGTGGTATTGCTGCTAGCTTTAACGGAAATCTTAATACCTCGACTTTGAACTTTTTGAATGTTAATGGTGATGTTAGGTTCTTAGGATCTGCAATTGTTCAAACTGCTTTGAATACATCCGGTGCTAATTACAGTCTTACTTTTTTGGGGAATAGTACCGCCATCGGTGGGCAGGCTAATTTCCTTAATGCAGGGAAAGTCTCGTTAAGTAATACTACTTTGTTTAGCGGAGCGGTTTCTTTTAATAATGCGGGATCTCTTGATATGCAGGGTATTGTTACTGCATCCGGTTCTTTTACAGTGCAACGCCCGGTTAATATTTCCGCCCCATTGAGCCTAAATCTTTCTTCTGCTTCGAATTTGATCAGCGGGGCTATGAGCGGAACCAGTATCGTTACCTTAGGAGGTGCAGGGAACTTGGTTCTTTCTGCCAATTCTCCTATGTTCTCAGGGAATTTCCAGATTAATACGGGTAGTCTTCAAGTGAGCGCCTTTTATAATAATGCAACTGTCAATTTGGGCGGGGGAACTTTAAAAGGTACAGGGCAGGTGTTTAATGTTATTGGTGCAACGGGTAATGTATCCCCTGGTTCTAGCCTAGGCACGTTGACCATTGGCAGTCAATTGGCACTTTCTTCGGGTAATACTTTTGTCACACAAATCAATGGTGCAAATGTTGGCTCTTTTGGCCAGATTAGTGTCACCAGTGGTGTTACTTCGCTAGGTAATTCTATTCTTAGTATTACCTCCGCTACGGGGTTGTCCGCTGGTCAGCAAATAACCATTATCAATAATGGTAATACCGTGCCTATAAATGGCCAATTCAACGGCCTTGTGGAAGGGGCTTCCATCACTGTGGGAAATACCGTTTTCACCATCAGTTATAAAGGCGGCACAGGTAATGATGTTGTTCTTACCGTTAGTAGCATTGTGAATCCTGTACTACCACCTAACTTTTCTGCAACTGGGGTTGATTTCGGCGGTGGCTCGGTAGTTCAAATTAATTACACCAACGGCACTAATCTTTCATTCTATGCTTATAGTTCTGCCTACACGGGAGGCGTGCGGGTTGCAATTGGTGATGTGAATGGCGATGGTTATGCGGATTTAATAACAGGCACCGGAGTGGGCGGGGGCCCCCACATCAAAGTATTTGATCTTCGGGGTGGTCAACCGGTAACAATTGCTAGTTTCTTCGCCTTCGAACCAACCTTCATGGGTGGGGTTTATGTTGCAACTGGTGATATCAACGCTGATGGTTATGCTGATGTTATTGTTGGTGCAGGTCAAACGGGCGGGCCAAGAGTCAAAGTATTTAATGGTGCTGCCGGTTACGCTATTAATACTATTGCACCTGCAATGGATTTCTTTGCTTACGATCCGAGTTTTACCGGTGGAGTCACTGTTTCCGCAGGAAATCGTGATACACAACAAGGTGATGAAGTGATTACAGGTGCTGGGGTAGGCGGTGGGCCAAATATCAGGTCATTTAATGCAGCGGGTCAATTAATTGACAACTTCTTTGCTTTCAGCACTGGTATTACCAGTGGAATATTTATTGCTGCAGGTTATGTGGACAGTGATGGCACTGCAGATATCATCGCTGGCACTGGATTTGGCACAACAACTCAAGTGGCGGCTTTCTTTTCTACGGGGGCTAGACCTACTGCTCTACCGTTTACTAATGTCTTTATTGGCGGGGCCCGTGTTGGTGTTGTGGTGAATTCATTGGGACAGGAAGCTTTTGCAGCAGCAGCAGGCCCTGGTGGTGGCCCTCAGGTTAATATCTTTGACAGCTCCTTGGCTACCATTGATTCCTATATTGCCATCAACCCATTGTTTAATGGCGGATTGTTTATGAATACAACACTTTAGTCTAAATCTAATATTTAAAAAAAAGACCCCGATATGCTTAAGGCTTATCGGGGTCTTTTCTTTTTTTTCTTGCTTGCCGACTTTGGCAATGGCGAAAGCCTTTTTATCTTTGTTGAATGCGTGGGAATAAAAATAAATATCTCTTCCTCTTCATGCCCAACGCTTTTGCCACATGGTCATTTAGGTATTACATACATAGTGAGTACCTGCGTGATGGATCTTAAGCGGTTTGCGTTTACTGGATTTAAGCAAATTGATAGTGGGTACAAGGAATTAGTTCCAAACAGATTCAATCTATTTGGGGAAGGGCATACCGATGTTCAAGAAAATAGTATCTTCACTTTGGAAAAAGAAACCTTCGATTAGCAATTATAACTCTGGGAATTATTTTCGCCCACAGATTCTAAACCTTGAAGATAGGCTTACGCCTTCACAAACAGTTTCCTTAAACCTCGTTGCAGGGGTTTTGCAAATCCAATCCAATACTTCCAGTGGCGAAACAAATACATTTACGATTACTCAAGATTCTCCCACGAGTAACTTCATAAGGTTTACTGGAGCAAGTGGTACTGTTTTTAATGGAAATGCTGCTTTATTTTCAAGTGGTTTTAATACTTCCCTTGCTGAAGTAAACTCTCTTAATCTCACTGATTTCAACAAGATTTTGGTTTATGGCGGTCAAGGTAATGATCTCATGACCTTGGGAAATTTGAATGGAAATATCATTGGTGCAGTTGCTCAGCCTAACTTTGGCTTTGAAATTGATGTTCTTTCAAGTGCTGGCGGTTCTTCGCTTGGTGCTGATAGTTTAATAATCAGCGGCAATGTCGTGATGAAAAATGCAGGCATTTTTACCACCGATGTTTCAAACAATGTGCAGGTTGCTGCTAATCTTGATTCAATAACTATTTCTAATTCTGGAGCCATTACTTCTGTTGGTTCTGGTTTGGTCAGGCTTGTCGCTGATGGAACTAATCTTAGTAATGTTAACATCAATAATGGCGGGCAGATCAACATAGGTTCTGGTTCTGTTTATTTACGAGCAGGTGCCAACGGTTCTAATCGTCTTAATGGCAATGCTATTAACACCATTGGTGGCCCCATTGTTTTTGATTCAGTGGTTACTTTGGAAACTTCTACTCTTATTAGCACGGGATTGGGTTCTGGTGGTGTTAATTTTAACTTTGCTGTTCAAGGGGTTTCAAGCTCTTCTGAAAACTTGACAATTCAAACCTCGGGTGCGGTTTCTTTTTCTGGCGATGTTGGTACTACAACGCTTCCTTTGGGGGCGATAACAATAGGGTCTCAGCAAGCTGCTTCCGTTTCTGTTGGTAATGTCTTTGCTAAGTCTTTAAGTGCTTCTGTTCAGGGCCCTTTCAATGGTTCTGGCACAATTAATTTAAATTATGTTGATGGGCTTACTATTTCTACTTTTAGTGCCATTGGAACTGTTAGCTTAGGGAACGCGGCAACCAGTTCACCTGCAGTTATTACTTCTAATTTAGGTACTGTAACCATTAATAATTCCGCAGCATTATCTATTAATGAAGACCTTATTCTTAGTGGTGGTTTTGCACAAAGTGGGGCTGGAACAACAGCAATTGGTGTGTCTGGAGCAATAGGCGATCTTACTATTTCAACAAATTCTTTTCCAATTTCTTTTGCTGCCGCAGTTACATTGAATCAATCTATTGTTATGTCCTCTAACTCCCTTGGTATATTAGGCCTTGGAAATAATATCACTTTTACATCCACTTTAGATGGGCTTTTTGATATTCAATTAACCGCTGGCGCTGGCAACATTCTATTTAATGGTGCGATTGGTTCTATCACCCCTGTTGGCGCTATCCTTGTTAATAATACCAATAAGCTTACATCTAATTCAACTATCAGTGCCAATTCATTTACAATCACACAGGCAAATAATGCTGTCACATTCATGGCAGCACAAACTTATAGTCAGTTCGCTGGCCTTTCGATTGTCACTAATACCAGCAATGGTGTTGTAACGCTTAATGGTGCCGTTACTGGTACTAATACTGCTCAGATACTTATTAATAATTCAGGCCTACTTGTTATTGGAACCGGGGCAAATATTGTCACAGATCAAGGGGCGATTGTTCTGGGTGGTTCCGGGGGGGGAAGTATTCTTCTTTCTTCTAATTTAACTTCTGGCGTTGGAGCTATTACTGTTTCTAATCCCCTTGAACTTCAGTCCAATATTGTTGTCACGAGTAATACCACTAATAATGTTACTTTTTTAAATACCATTAACAGTAATAGTAGTGGTCCTAAAAACATTATTCTTAATGGTAATAGTAATGCTAATTTCTTATTTCAAACTGCTGTAGGCGCTACTTTGCCCATAGGGGACATTACCGTTAATTCTGCTTTGGGAGTTCTTTTTAATTCTACTTTAAATGCTGGCACTTTTTTGGTTACCGATGCCATTAATACGATTAGTTTTTTGGGAAACATTATTCTTAATGGGGCTTTGACTACTACTGCAACAACTAACCCTTATAATATTTCTATTGCAGGTTCAAATAATCAAATTTTAGGGCTTGCCACACTTGCTCACACGGGCACTACCATCATTGGAAATTTGAATTCCTCGACCACTTTGGTTAGTTCAGGTATTTCTGAAACTGGTGGAGGCGGATTTATTGCCCAGGGTAGCATTGTTTCGGGTGGCGGAATTAATCTCATTAGTTCCTTTATGGTTGGGGGTAACAATATTGGCTTGGTTTCCCTTGATCTTGGTCAAGACAGCGTTTTCTCAGGTGTTCTGCTTGTTCAAGCCAATGAGCGCATTACCAAAACTGGGGCAGGTGGTTTAAGATTAGTCACCAACACTGGGTCAGCTTTCCAGGGAAGTTTTGTTGTTAATTTAGGCACAGTTACCGTTGTCGATGATTTTTCAAGCATTCTCTCTACTACGATTTCAGGCGGTGCAATTGCTGGAACGGGTGTTCTAGGCCAGATTTATGGGCTTTCAGGTTCCATTCTTCCGGGTGACAATGTCGGAACACTTAATGTTGGAACGACATCATTAAATTCACTTATGACTTTTGGTCTTCAGGTTGGTACTGTTTCTGGTATTTCAGATCAACTTAGTGTGACTGGTTTAGTTTCACTTAATAATGCTCTTTTAACTGTTACCCCTGGCCAGAACCTTGTGGTAGGAAATGTTTTTACCATTATCAGTAATAATGCAACGGATGCTGTCTCTGGCACCTTCATTAACCAGCCTCAAGGTAGTTTTTATACCGTTGGAAATTATACCTTCCAAATTTCCTACACTGGTGGCACTGGCAACGATGTAACCCTTACAGTTACCAGCGTAGTATCCCCTCCAGTCGTTGTTGTTCCAGGTAAAAAGTTCACTTTTGCTACGGCTGCTGATGCCGGCGGCGGCCCTATGGTTACCGTTAATTATTCTGATGGTCATACTAACTCATTCTTTGCTTATGATCAGAATTTTACGGGTGGCGTTCGTATCGCAATGGGCGATATTAATGGCGATGGGTTTTCTGATCTTGTAACCGCTACTGGTATAGGTGGTGGCCCTCACATCAAGGTTTGGGATCTTCGTACTGGTACCCCAATGCAGGTTGCTAGCTTCTTTGCTTTTGAGTCCAACTTTACTGGTGGGCTTTATATTGCGTGCGGAAATTTGAATAATGATGTAAACCCAAATACTGGTAAAGTCTATGATGACATCATCGTGGGCGCTGGCCCTGGTGGTGGCCCTAGAATTACAGCATTTGCAGGCGCTCAAGCTTTTGCAATCAATCAAAGTACCGTATTGGTCAACTTCTTTGCCTACGCTCCCCAGTTTACTGGCGGTGTTACTGTAGCTGCAGCGGATCGTACTGGTGATGGAATTGATGAAATCGTAACGGGGGCAGGTTTTGGTGGTGGCCCTAATGTTACGGTATTCCAGCTTCAACAAACTGCACCTGGGCAATTTAATCAAATTGTCATTCAAAATTTCTTCGTGTTTGATACTACTTTTACTGGCGGTATTTATGTTGCAGGGGGAAGTTTTACCAATTCTACCTTTGATGACATTTTTGTAGGTACTGGCCCAGGCACCAAAGCTACCGTAGCAGTTGCTTTTGGTGCATCTTCTGGCGGGATTCATTATTTAAATCCTTTTGGTAATTTCACAGGCGGAGTAAGAGTTGGTATTGCTTCCAGTACTTTGGATGGAACTACTCCAAATTACCTGATGGCAGCAGCAGGCCCTGGTGGCGGCCCACAGGTAAATCTTTATGACACCAATTTTGCTCTGGTTGACAAGTTTTTTGTGCTAAACCCTAATGTAACCTTGGGTGTTTTTGCTAACACCACCATACTTTAAGTAATTTTTACAAAATCACAGCCATCCTTTTAAAAATAGGGTGGCTGTACTGATTTTAACACTTCTTCTGATTGTTCCTTCTTTTCATTCTTAACCTGTAAGTTTGTTCTAACGAGGCTTTGATATGCTTAGGGTAGATAATCCGAATAGTCGAATTAATCAATAAGGCATGGACTGTCAGGAAGACAGGTTGGGTTTATCGTGTTAAACACGGGGCCCTGCAGCCGTATGGATTCAGGAGATATAAGATGAAGCCTTCATGGATGCGGAAGTTGGCAAAATCGTTGTTTGGTTCCACCAAAAAAAATCGTAGCAGGCCTGCTTTTAGTCGCAGTATAGAAATTGAACAACTTGAAAATAGATTAACACCAACAACTATTACCAATGTTGGCGGATTGATTCTAATTCTTGGATCTAATGGCCCTCTATTACCAGATGATAATCTTACAATAAGTATAGCAAATAATCAATTAACAGTAACCGAAGCCAATAGTACCCTTACCGGTACTGTATTTGGTATTGCTGCTGCTAATAACACCGTTACCATTGACTTTGCAACTAATGCAGCAGCAAAAGCTTTGACAGGAATACAAATTAATTTACTTAGTGGTGATGATACTCTTAATATTGTTACCGGGCTTGATTTTAGAAGTCTCCCGATAAATAATAATGCTGTTTCTATACTTTTTGATGGAGATGGACTAGGTAGTCCCGCAGGGAAAAACATTTTTACTTTCCAAGGTCTGACTGCTTCTAAAACTAGCTTTGTATCCTTAAATAATTTCACTGCATTGAAAAATACCGATGCAGCAGGAAATCTTGCAACGATTCAAGCTAATACCGGAATATTATCGCTTTCTAATAACGCTGCTATGACTCTTTCAGCAACTGCTGCTGGTAGCGTTGCTTTTGAGGCCTCTACCAGTGGAAATACAATTGCCATTAATAATCAATTAATTGTTAATACTCCGTTGTTTGTTCGAGGTGTTGCAGCGGCAGATAATATTGGAATCACTGCATCAACTACGACAGGCATATCTTTCAATGGTAATGGCGCAGGTTCCTTAAGCTTCCGAACCCAAGGTGATATAAACATTCAGGGCTCTGTTACATTAAAAAATAGCTTTACTGTTTTGGATTCGGAAAATTTTACTGCCCAAGCAGATGTTACGGCAACTTCTATTTCAATGACAAGTAATACAAATAGCAATGCTACGAAAGTTGCTTTTAATCGCAATGTTACCACCTCCGGTGATTTTTTAATAACAAATCTTGGGAATAGCAAAACTTCGGGGGCACAGTTTTTTATCAATCGTGATGCAATCACCCTTGATACCCCAGGTTTGACTTTTAATGTGGGTGGTATTGGTGGTTTTACTGCTGCTACAACCGGCGGTCTATACGATCTTATCATTGCTGGTCAAACCGCAACTATTGCCTTTGATATCACTATTGCAAATCAGGGTTCCTTAACTTTGGGAACGGTTAATATACCCACTAATCCACCAAATGGTTCGATAACTTCTACAAATGGTTCTTTTGATGCCTCGGCCCTTTTTGGACCGACCAATTTATTCATGGATATTATTAGTGCCTTTGATCTTACAATAAATGGCAATATTACAGTCCAATCTGCAAATGCTGGCACAATTAATCGTAATTTTCTTGTCCAATCTGAATTAGGTGATATTAATATTTCCGGGCAAATTCAGTTGCAAGATAACGCAGGTAATACTTCATTAGGGTCTGACCTTACTCTTTTGGCCGGGATCAATATTTTTGGTTTAGATTTAGATTTTGGTGTAATTAATCTTCAGTCTGTCATTGGTGTTAATAGATCTTTGACCATAATTGACTGTGAAGATTTTACGGCAACAGGTTCAATCCAAGTCAAAAGTTTAGTTCTTCAGTCAACTGGAGGCGATGCAAACTTAGGTGCTGGCCAGTATGTTTTTAATGGAAATGTTGGCCTTCTAAGTAATCCTACTGCAATTACCGCAAATAGCGGAGGCTATGGTATTCAAATTCTTGGTTCTGCTAATGTATTTGGTTCTACTGCCCCAGCGGCTTTATCAGATTTCAACAATACCGGTACGGTTGTTCTAGGTAAAAGTTCAAGTGCTACTATCAATTTTACTGGTGGCGCTATCTTTCATGAAAATACCACGGTTTCAGGCATCGGCGTTATCAGTGGTATTACCCGTATTCAAGGTAATTTAGCACCAGGGGGCGTTACGACTAATGGCGCAGGGGTGCTTACTTTCACCAGCGCTTTGACCCTTGAAGAAACCAATCCTTTGCTTGCACCAGACCTTCGAAAATCTGTTTATTACCCCGAAATTCTTGGCAATATTCCTGGTTCTACTCAAGACCAAGTAGTGGCTCAATCTGGTTTTATTTTAAATAATAATCCAATTTTATATCCAATTCTTAGAAGTTCTACTCTTGCTATTGGAAGCCAGTTTACAATTGTCAGGGAAACCGATGCTTCACCTATTGCAGGAAAATTTACCGGTTTAGTAAACCTTGCATCTAATACCTATGCTGTTCTTAATGAAGGTGACACTTTTTTTGCTTCAGGTGGGCAGTTCCGAATTTCTTATACTGGCGGGGATGGTAATGATGTCGTTATTGCTTTCCTTGGTTATGCTTCCGGTACTAGTGTTTTTGTTGATGCCAACAATGTCTTGAATATTCTTGGTGATAATAAGGCTAGTAATGTCACCACTCAAATCATTGGAGGAGTTTTAAATATTCAAGATAAGGTTTTTGGTCTTACTGGTTTTGCTTATGGTTCCAAGGTTATTAATAACAATATTGATATTGCAATTTCCAGTCCTACAGCCATCGGGCCTAATCAGTTTACCGGACTTCAAGTGCAACAAAATGGGGGAAGTGATAGCTTTAATTTAATCAATGTTGATCTTGTAGCAATTAATGCTGTTAATCCCAATGTGGCTAATGTGTCTTTCTCATTCAATGGCGGTCCTACAGCGACACCTAATCAAGATATTGATATTCTTAATATTACCGGACTCAACCAAAATGTAGAGACGGGCGCTTCAGGTACTTCCACTGTTTTAATCCAAGGTTATGATTTTATTCGTAGCCAGAATGGTTTAAGTGCTTCCTCGGGTGTTTTAAATTCTGCTAATCAAGGATCTAGTTCTCTAAAAGTATTGGGCGGTATTTATTACGATATTGGAGATATAACTTTTGGTAGCAATAATAGAGAAAATTCTACTTTTAGTACTACCCAGGTTCCATCCACCACGGGAACTATAACTTTGGCTAATAATGCTTATTTGCTTGATGGTGTAAAATTAACTCTTGGTAATGGTAGTGCTTCAAACCTAGTTATGCAATCGATTACCGGAACTCAGGGAGGTGTTCCCAGTGATTTAGCCTTTAATGTTGCTAGGTTTAATTCTGTTTTGAATGGAAATAATACTCCTTCCATTATTAATTTAGTTGGCGGTAATATTACCGTTAATGGACCTATTGGAACGGATATTAGTAACTTTGATATTATTGATTCTGGTATCACTGTTTTTAATCAATCAGTTGATGCTGCTTCCATTAATATTCTCAAAAATGATGGAGGTATTAATTTTAAATCTACCGTGGGTGGGTTTTCTTCTCCCGGATTGGAACCTATTATTACTATTGGGGCAATTTCTCAGGGCGCTTTTATTTCCTTTCAAGATAATTTAACTGCAACATCGATTAATAGCACCGGTGCTAATTTAAATTATGGATTGCAATTCCTTGGTTCTTTTACCACGGTTACTAATAATACCAATTTACTTAATACCGGTGGAATCGTCTTGGGAGACTCTATTGACACACTTTCATTCCTTGGTGGTTTAGATATAGCTGCTAATTCTCCGGTTCAAATTAGCGGTATTATTCAATCCCAGGGGGCGCTGATTAATATTGCTTCAAATACCATTATTAATGGTAATATTGAAATCGGTATCACCTTGAATGCTAATACTATTATTAAAACTACTTTTGGGCCTTTAGGTACTTCCGGACCTATTTCTTTAGGTAGGATTTTTTCTAATGCTAATTCTCTTTCCCTTGATGCTGGTAATAATACCGGGTCTATAATTTCTATTGATCAACTACGCGGGGATGGCGGTTCCTTAACTATTATTAATTCTGCAGGGGTAACTATTTCTCAGGTAGGTAAACTTTCTACTGTTAGTGGCAGCTCTACTGAAACCTTTGATACGATTTCTATCTTAGATTCTATTAATGATATTGTTTTTGATGGCCCTATTTTAACCAATAAAATCTTGACTTTTGAGAAAAATTATAATGTGAGTTTTATTGGTGATTCTGCATCTACTTATGATCAGCGTGTTTTTATCATCACTGATCTCAATCCTACCGTATTTCGTAACCGCGGCGATGTTACTTTTGGTTTCAATGGGTCTGATCCAAACACTTCGATGGATTTCTTTATCTTCAACGGCGGTGTTGATACTAGTCCAATTACAGGAACTACAAATCTAGCAGCTAGAATTTATACTAATAATTCAGATATTATTTTTGACGATATTTTGATCAATAATAATACATTCTTAAATACTTATCTTAGTTCTGTTGCTATATCTGACTTTCTTGATCTTGGTTTTCCTAGCACTATATTCGGAAATCCGCCTATTGATTTAACTTCGAATATTCTTAATATTTTTGGTTATCCAAATTCTAGCAGGTTTTCTTTAAATGCTGGGAATGAGGTTCTTCCTTTTTCAACAGGCTCCATAGCACTTTCTTCTGTTGTTAATAATGGTTTTACTTTTTCATTAAATGCTGGTGGCCCAGGAGCTGTCAGCTCTATTGTTGCCGGTAATATTTCAATGGCTTCCTATTCTGGAAATTTTAATGACGTTTTAAGTGTTTATCGGGCCTATGATGTTACCGTTTTTGGGGCTCTTTCTGGTTATGATATGTTCTTTGGTACCATTGCTAATGGTTCCAGTTCATTATTGGTTGAACTTACCGGAACTGTTTCAGTTCAAGGGAATCTTACTGTTACCAATAATTTTCAGGTTTCTACTGATGTCAATAATTTCGCTATCACAGGCGATGTGAACACTTTTTTTGGCCAAAATAATATCAACAATATTGGGTTTCTTCAATTAGGAAATAGTTCCACTGATCTTCTGACTAGTTCTACTAATTTAAATGTAAGGGGCCCTGCTGAACGCAGAATTGCTGGCCTTTTTAATCTTACAGGGTCTCGTACCCTTGATTTCGGCCCTGGTATTACCTCACTTGTTGCTAACACCGTTGTTAATACCAATAGTCAGGTTGGAACAACTATTGGGCAAATTAATAATAATGCTTTTAGCCTCACTATTAATGGCAAGACTCAAATCCAGCGATATGCAAATGATAGTCAGCTTTCTCCTTATCCTTCTCCTACTAATCCTACCAGTATTATTCCTATAAATAATATTCTTGGAGCTGGTACTGGAGGTGGTAATGTTGTTTTAAATGGGGAAGTAAGTATTCAATCTATTGTTCAGTCCGCACTATCAGCTATTCTTGTTACTGATGGGGGTTCGGGGTATACATCGCCTCCAACTGTGGTTATTCAGGGTGGTGGCGGTTCGGGTGGCAACGGTGTTTCTCTTTTAGGTGTTACAGGTATTGATTTTATTATTCCTGGTACCGGTTTTGTTGTTGGGGATGCTGTTACTCTTTCTGATAGATTTTCTTCAAATACTACTGCTTCAGCAGTCGTCTCCGTAGTCTCTCCCACAGGTGGAATTCTTAACCTTACTATTACCAATCCTGGTACTGGTTATTTTAATCGTACTTCTATTCTTGATGTTACTGGCGGAACCGGTACCGGTGCAAGAGTTTTTGCAACTGGAAGTGTTGTTTCTGTTTCCATTACCAATCAAGGTTCAGGTTATAGCGCTCCACCTATTGTTTCTTTTAGTAGTGGTAGTGGCACTGTGGCTTCAGGTATTGCTAATATTACAGTTTCCAATGGGTTTCCTGTTGGTAACATCATTAACCTTCCAAATGATATTTCCCTTCGCAAACAAGGTACTGGTTCCGTAATCCTTAACACCGATAGTTCCGCAAATACCGCTGGCCTTGTCACGACCATCGAGAATGGTAACTTCTTCTTTGAAAATGCTAAGATCAATGCTGCTACCGTTACCAATGTCGCAGGTAATGGTCTTCTCGGTGGGACTAAGGGTACCCTCGGCGCAGTTAATGTTCTTCCTAGAGGCCAACTGTCCCCAGGTAACTTGACTAACTCAATCGGTGTGCTCAATCTTCAAGGCAACTTGAGTGTTCAAAGTACCTATAAGGTTGATATTCGTTCTGTTGCTTTCAACCTTTTTGATCAGGTCAATGTTACAGGCGAAGTAAGCTTGGCTAAAAATAATGTTAATGGTATCTTGGATGTAGCTTTTACCCCTGATGCTAGTGTAACCATCGGTAATGCTTTTGGAATCATCTCTAATGATGGAACTGATTTAGTTACAGGAAACTTTGTAACTGTTGGTGGAAGAGCTCTTACTCAAAATTCCACCTTTACAGTTAATATGCCTAATGGAACTGATGTTGCTACTTTTCAAATCAGTTACACAGGCAATATTGCGGCTAATGGCACCGCTTCCCTTACTGGTGGGAATGATGTGGTGATTCAAATCACTAATATTCAAACTATCAGTTCAACCTTGGCTGCTAAATCCCAAAACCCTAATAAGTTGTTTGCGGTTTCCACTGATTCAGGCGGTGGCCCTATTGTTAAAATCAGCTTTGCTGATGGTTCAGGCTTCTCATTCTTTGCTTATGACACCAGCTTTACTGGTGGTGTTCGAACCGCAATCGGCGATGTCAACGGCGATGGAACTCCTGACCTTATCACTGCAGCAGGACCTGGCGGTGGCCCTCATGTTGTCATCTGGACCATCACCCCTGGAGTTCCCTACGCTACTGTTCAATCAGGATTCTTTGCCTTCGAACCTGACTTTACCGGTGGCATTACTCTTGCTACGGGTAATATCAACGGCGATTCTTCGTCATCTGGAAATTCCTTGGATGACATTATCGTTGGCGCTGGTGCTGGCGGTGGACCTCGTGTAAAGGCTTTCGCTGGTAATGCGAGCTTTGCTGCAATCAACAACCAAAGCCAGCTTGTCGATTTCTTTGCTTATGCACCTGAATTCAATCTTGGTGTTAATGTTGCAGCAGGCGATCGCACCAGCGATGGCAATGATGAAATCATCACGGGTGCTGCCCAAGGTGGTGGCCCTCATGTTCAGGTTTGGCAGATATCAAACGGCACTGCCAACTCTATCCAAAGCTTCTTCGCTTTCGATCCTACTTTCCTATGCGGTGTCTTTGTTGGCTCCGGTGATCTCGATGGCGATGGCCTAGCTGATATCTATACAGGTACAGGCTCAGGCCCTATTGGTTCAGTTGGAATCTACTTTGGCAATGGCGCTGTCTCTAGGCTCGAACCTTTTGGCTCTGGCTTTACTGGTGGTGTTCGTGTTGGGGCGGCTCTTGGTGCACTCAACAGCAATACTAATACTTATCCTCCATACCTGCTTACTGCAGCAGGCCCTGGTGGTGGCCCACAAGTTTCTCTGTTCGATTCCAACCTTAATATCGTGGATGCATTCTTCGCCTTCCAAGAGAACTTTACGGGCGGTGTTCTAGCTTCAACTACGGTTAATACTTAATTAACTCTTTGTTTTTCCTAAAGAGCCTGTTTTATACAGGCTCTTTTTTTATTTGTAACTTCTACAATTATCACATCTCTTTGCATGTTTTTCTTCCCTAGCTTAACTCCCTTTTTTACAATTTTTGTCAATATTACTAAAGTTTATGCAAACTTCATTTGACTTGATTCTTAATTATCTTATTTGACACGCATGTATTTTATTCCAAAGGATTTGATCCTGGAGTTTCGCGTGCTCAATTTAAAGAAAAAGGTTCGCGCCATTCTATTTGCGATTTTTATTGTTCTTTCCTTCTTGAATACAACTATTTTTGCTCAGGAAGAAAAAGAAACTCTTAATCAAAGGCTCGATCGTCTTGAAAAACAAAATGAAGAGCTTTCCAAGGCTCTCAAAGAGCGTTTAAGCTCTACACCATCGGCTTCTTCAAAAGAAGATGTTGATAACTTGTTGCTAAAAAATCCAGCGGAAGCTCCAGTTAAGAATGTGCTTGCCCTTCCTGCTATGGGAGTTGATGCAGTTCCTGGGACCAGTAAAAATCCGGCTCCAATGAAGATCTCTTTCAAAAATGGTTTTTGGGCTGAATCCGAAGATAAAAACTTTAGCTTTAATTTCGGCCCCATGATGCAATTTGATAATGGTTGGTATTCTACTCCTTCAAACATTAATTCCACTTTGGATAATCCTTTGACGGATGGGTCTGCATTACGCAGATTTCGATTGAATGCAATTGGCACCGTCCTCAAACAATTTGATTATCGCATGGAAGTAGATTTTTCAGGCGCAACCGATTTCCGTACAACCACCGCAGATCCTCAAGCTCCACTCTTCCTTACAGATGCTTGGGTTGCTATGAATGAAATTCCTTATATTGGTACAGTTCGAATTGGGCATCAAAAAGAGTTCCTGACTTTTGCCAATGGAACTTCGGACCGTTATTATCCTTTCATGGAAAGGCCTCTTGTCTTTGACGCTTTTGAAGATGGTAATCAGTTTAATAATGGTGTAACCCTCAGTAATTCCTATTTTGATAAGAAGCTTCATATTTGGACGGGGTTATTTCGAACCGGTACAAGAACAGGTGCTTTTGGTGTTGGTGGTGGCAGAACAGCCTTCGATCAACGCATTACTTATTTCCCAATTCTAAATCCTGAAGAACAACACTGGTGGGTTATACAAGCTCATGGTACCGAGCGTAGTTTACCTTTAGTTTCTACATCTGATGGTCAGACGCAATTCTTTAAAGCGCCACAAGTTCAATTTTTTAACAGGCCATTGGTTCGTACGGGTAGCGGTTTTCAAGTGCCCCGTATTATTAGTACTCCTACTCTTTTTAGCCAAGACGGCGAAACAGCATTTGGTTTAGGCACACAAACCGCTTATGGCCGTTGGACTTTTGGTGCTGAATATGTCGCTACACAAATTTATAATGCTTACCTAAATACTGTGCCTGGCTATAAAAGTTCTAACGGAAGGGATGCCCAAAGTATTGGCAATCAATACTACGATGGTTTTTATGTTCAAGGTCTTTGTTTTCTTACACCCGGCGATCATCGTAGTGTTAATCCTGATAACCCTGGTTTTATTCGTATCAGTCCTGTTCGCCCTTTCCAATGGCGTAGAACGGATGATGGTTCAGTTACTCGCGGTCCGGGTGCTTGGGAGGTTAAGTTTCGATATGACTACTCTAATATTCAGAATCCTTTTTTCACTCAAGCATTTATTCCTACAAAAACATCCGGTGGTAATTATCAAGCTTATACTTTCGGCATCAATTGGTACACCAACACCAACATGGCTGTGATGGCTGATTATAATTATAATTATCGAGAGGCTGGAAAGTCTGCTGGCTCGGGCAGCTTTAGTAGCTTTGGTATGCGAACCCAATTCGAATTCTAAAATATGAAAGAAGGTGTATTAAGGTGATTTCATGGTGAAAGTAAGAGCAGGCCCCAAGGCTTGGTTGATTGCTTCTACGCTTTTTCTCAACATTAATATCGTTGGATATTCAAATGCAGAAGAACCGGCAGAAGCGCGTGATCCCCCACAAACTGTTCCCTTAAAGGAAGAACTGGGTGGTTTGACCATTGATGATCGCATCAAGCGCCTTGAATTGCGTAATGAGGAACTTCGTGCTCTTCTTCGTGCTGACCTGCCTATTTATAAGAATGCTGATGCCAATAAAACCGATGGCGTTGCCGTTGAAGGTAAGCCTTTAAATGTTCGGCAAAAACTTTTCCCGGAAAAAGCCCTCGACCCCGAATCCTATTCTCTTCAGGCCTATTGGAATAATGGTTTCGAACTTCGATCTGATGATAAAGCTTTCACGCTTAATATTGGTGGTCGTATCGATTTCGATAATTCGTGGTATCAGCTTCCTTCCGCAATGCAGCCTACGCTTACCAATCCATTACTCGATGGTTCTGAACTGCGCAGGGCAAGATTTCGTGCGGGTGGTAATATTTACAACCAATTTGAATACGCATTTGAGGTTGATTTGTCTTCGGGTTCAGATTTCTTTACTTTGGAACCCAACCCTGGGCAGCCACTTTATTTAACCGATGCCTGGGTTGCTATCAATGATGTACCAATTTTTGGTTCTATTAAAATCGGCCATCAACGCGAACTCCTTACCTTTACCAATTCCATGAATGGTAACTTTTTGCAATTTATGGAACGCCCTTACATCTTTGATGCATTCAATAACTTTTTCCAATTCAGTACCGGGATTTCTGCAACTCGTAATATGTTTGATGATCATCTTCAAGCCTGGCTTGGATTGTTTCGTACCGGAACCCGAACCGGAGCTTTTGGTGTCGGTAATGGCGATGCTGCTTTTAGCGCTCGATTAAATTGGCAGCCTGTTTTATTGCCTGATGAACAGTTCTGGGTGACTCTTGGCTCTGCAGGAAGTATCCGCACCATTCCGCAAGATCCTGGTTATATGTATTATTTTGCAAGGCCCCTTACCCGCGCTGGTTCTGCTTATCAGGTGCCTTACCTTATCAATACGCCTGAACTCCTTTCCGATGATTTGGTTAACTATGTTAACTTCAATTTGCATTCTGCTTATGGTCCTGTTTCTTTTGGTGGTGAATATCTTGCTTCTTACATGACCAATGTTATCAATAACGGGTCGCCTCTGCCCAATGCTCAAAATTCCAACACCCCTAGTCCGGTTGGGAATCTCACCTTTGATGGTTTTTATCTTGAGACACTTTATTTTATTACCCGTAATGATCACCGCCCCATCGATCTTAAAACCATGGCGTATGATCGGGTTATCCCGCAAACACCTTTTATTTGCAGGGATAAATCTGACCCCAACATGCCTAATGGTTGGGGTGCATGGGAAGTTGGATTGCGCTTTGACTATCTTAGCCTTGATAGTAATCAAGTGCAGGCGGGTACTCTTAATTCAATTACCACTGGGTTGAATTGGTATTGGAATCCCAACATGAGAATTATGGGTAATTACATTTATACTTTTAGAGATTGGGATGAACCGAACGCAACAGGCAACATCCAGTCTTTTGGTATCCGTGCCCATGTTGATTTTTGATCAAAGGTGATTATTAATCCAGCTTTTTCTCTTGCATTAAAACTTCCTTTTTTATCTGATACACTTTAATAATTAGACTTTTAGTTTTAACAAAGGTTTTCTTTGGGTTCCTTATTTTCTCAAGATGGATTGCTACGAAAAGCGGTGCGTTACATCAGGCGCATTTACCGCAGGCGTTACGCTTCCCAACTTAATCTTGATGATATTTTGCACTGGCCCAAAATCGATGAATCGTTGAATAAATCTAATATCAAAGATTGGCTTTTTCGCATTCCCACTTCAATCCCTGCTGAACGGCCCAGTAATACGTTTGAATTATCCATGAAGGGTGTGATTACCTTTTATGAAAACCGGCCTGAAGTTCGGGCCATGTTTCCTATAGGAATCACCCTTTCTGGTATGAAGGCATTCCTTGCTTATATGGTTTATCATTTGAAACCTGAAGATGGCCTTTCTCTATTTGATATCTATAGCTTTTTTAGAACGGTGGAGAGTTTTCCATCCTTGACCACTACAATTGTGTACCTCAATCATCTGCAGTATCAAAAATTATTTCCAAATGCGCTTGAGGATGAAGAGCATTGGGTTGAGTTTGTTCAATACCTTAAAAAAACATTTAGAATCAAGGCAGACTGGATCAACGAACCCACGTTAGACAATAAACTTGAAAACCTAATTTACCCCGGTGTTAATGTTCTTGGGCATTTTTGTTACCCATCCGGGTTGCAGGTTGCAGCAACATTAGTTGTTGAGTCTTTTGAAAAAGCAGGCCATCAGGTATTACGAAGAAGTATTCCTGCGACCCCAAGTGATAGCCCCAAGGGTAAATTATTGCGTTCTTTACTTCGATACAAAAACACCATCATTGTTATGGCTCCTGAACCTTACTTTGCAGATTGTTTTAATCGGGCAGGTGTTTATTCTTCGTTAGAAAAGCGCACTTTTGCGATTTGGTATTGGGAACTCGAGGAGGCACCCGCGCATTGGGCTGGGTTAACCCAAGGTGTGCAAGAACTCTGGGCCCCGACCACGCATATTCAAAAGGCCCTTACCAAGGTTGTATCAATTCCTGTAATTCCGATGTTGCCTGCGATTACCTTGCCTTCTTTTACGCCGCTTTCCAGAAAAGAACTTGGATTAAACGAAGATGAGTTTATCTTTTTGTTTGTCTTTGATCTTGCAAGCATCATGGAGCGAAAAAATCCGCTCGGTTTAATTCGTGCTTTTAAGCTTGCGTTTGCTTCAATGCCAAAAATTAAACTGGTGTTGAAGGTTTCTCGTGCGAAGAATTACCCAGAAGAGATTAAGTTATTGCGCGAAGCAATCGAAGGCGCAAATATCTATCTCGATATTAGTGATATGGCTCGTGAGAAAGTTACCGCTCTCATGAATTCATGTGATTGTTATGTTTCGCTTCATCGTGCAGAAGGTCTTGGTTTAACAATTGCGGAAGCGATGCTCTTAGGTAAACCCGTTATCGCTACAGCGTATTCGGGCAATCTCGATTTCATGGACGATAACACTTCTTTATTAATTAAGTATGATCGTGTTGAGCTTGATCAAGATTATCTGCCTTATCAAAAAGGCTGGCATTGGGCTGCCCCCGATGAAAAAGATGCTGCGGAAAAAATGCGCTGGGTTTATGAAAACCATGCATCTGCAAAACTTTTAGGTGAAGCAGCAAAGCTTAAATTGAATGATCTTTTATCGCCCAAGCGTGCTGGTGAGAGAATGATAGCAAGGTTGGATTCGTTTCAATAATCTAAGCAGCGATTTTCTTTTCAGATTTCGACTGCGATAATAATTTTTCTAACTCGTTGCGTACCACTTCAGGGCTGAAATGTTCTCTTGCATAAGCCAAGGCCTTATATTGCCTTTGTTCCCACACTTCTTTGTTGGAATACAATTGAACTATTTCATTGATAAATGATTGAGAGTTTTCCGCAATCGCAACTACTGAGCCATCTTGAATTCCAAAACCTCTGCCTGCTGCAATGCTTGCAACACTAGGGACCCCATGTGCCATCGCTTCTGCCAATTTAAGGGGGATACCTGCGCCAAAGCGTAGTGGGCAGATCACTACTCTAGCTTGATCATAAAGCGGTTGTAAATCTTCTACTCTCCCCAATAATTGTGCTGTTTTGCCTGCAGCTGCAATAATTCTTTTACAAGGGTTGGCTCCTACTATGATCATTTTGCAATCAGGAAGTTGATTACTTATCTCAGGCCATGATTCTTTTAAAAATAGTTCCAGCGCATCTACATTCGGGGCATGGGCATCGGTTAACCCGCCAACGAATAAAAGATTTTTTCTTGAGTCATACCCTGGTGCGTTTTCATTGGCTTCCATCGGCTGACCATAAATCGTAACTCTTTTTCCTTGCAAACCATCGAGTACGGTTTTTTTATCTGCTTCACTCACCACCAGCACGGTATCGGCTTGTTTCATGATTGCAAACTCACGATTTTTCAAGTCTTCAAGGTGATCTGGTGCGATCGATTTCCCTTCGATTAGGGCCCTATCAAGTTCCCTTTGAAAAATGATGGCTTCCGTATCGTAGATAAGATGAGCCTTCGGAAAATGTTTGCGCATGCGCCAAAGCATTGGCTCTGCATGGTGCGGTTTGCAAACCATGATCGTATCGTAAAGGCCATGTCTTTCTTGAAAGAGTGCTTCAAGATCAAAGTGGCCATGAAAAATTTCTATGCCATGAAGTTGTAATTCTTTTACCGTAGCGCCATGGGTTGCGGTATCGGTGAGTGGAATGTAGGTAACTTTATGACCTAGGCCTGCGAGGTCGAGCAGTATTTTTTTGGTTCGAGGCATACCAGCGCCTCTGCTTGGATCGGGTACATAATCATCCATAACAAGAATGTTACGGCCTATTTTTTTATCTCGTGCATGGAGTGCTGATTCTTCTTCTTGAAGAAGCGAAAGTTCGTGGTCGAATTTTTTCTTAAAGATAGGTGCGTTGGTTTGGCACAATTTAAATGCACGCCCGGATAAGTTTCCATTCTCTCGATGTAGTACTGCAGCGTGTGGTTGCACCAAAACTTTATATCCAAGCCTTTTGATGCTCATGCAGAGATCAACATCTTCAAAGTATGCGGGGTTGTAGCGTTCATCAAAACCATTTAAAGTTCGGAACAAATCCGTTCTTACCATCAATGCAGCACCCGAGCAGAAATCAACTTCTCTAACATGATTGAATTCGCATGCATTGGGATTAGCATGGCTTCTGCCATATCCCCAGGTGGAACCATCTTTACGAACCAAGCAACCCGATTCCTGCAATCTGCCATCCATATGAATTAGTTTTGCGCCCACTGCGCCAACATCATTTCTAGATTCCATTAATTGCGAAAGTTCATCGCACCAACCCGGGAGTACCGAGGTATCGTGGTTGAGAAATAGGAGGTATTTGCCATGGGCGTGTTTGCTTGCAGCGTTGTTACCGCGGATGAAATCTAAATTTTCAGAGTTACGAAGGACGATAGCGTTTTCGATGCGGTCCAATAATTCATTAGTTCGATCGGTAGATGCGTTATCTGCGATGATGATTTCGTAGGAATCGTGTGTGTGGTTTACAACGCTTTGCAGGCATTCTAAAAGGAGTGCAGCTTTGTTGTAGGTAAGAACAATGATGCTGACGAGGGGTTTTCGGGCAATCTTGAATGAAATGCAGGAATCTTTGTGGTTAAGGAAGGCATCGAGTTTATGGTTGAAATAAACATCGAGGATATCGCCTTGATCGGTATTTCCATGGTTGTTTTTTGGCGCTTTGGGCAATGGGGTGGTGCGTGCGATGAACCATCTACGCAGGTTTCGCCAAGCTGGTTTGATAGGTTGAAGGAATTCAAGTTGCTTTAATTGCGAATAGTATTTTTTTACGAGACTCTTCATGCAGCACCCTTTTTTTGTAATTGTTTTGAAGGGGCCCATGGCATGGTTACCAGCCGAGATGGAATATTCAGGGGGCATTCAGCGCCTAGTTTTGGAAGATGGGTGAATCCCTCGTTTTCCAAGTAGGGGCTGTAAAAGGGATCACCTGATTTGATGAACGATTCGTAGCGATCCATGAATCGTTTTGTATCTGCAGGGTGGGTGCGATCTGCAAGCCTTGATTGTGATTCCAAATGAAATAGCACTGTGTAAGGGGTTTGCAATATCTTGTAGCCTTTGTCTTTTAACCTTAGGCAGAAATCCGTGTCATTGAATCCAATTGCAAAGGATTCATCAAACCCATTTACTGCTTCATACGCAGAACATGGCACAATCATGCAAGCTGCAGTAACTGCAGAATAATCTCTTACTGCAAATAGGCTGCCATTGGTTCCCATGGTGCCATGGGTGTGGAATTTATGTGCATGATCTGCAGGGCCTGCGAGGCCAAAGATAACACCTGAATGTTGGATGGAATGATCGGGGTAAAGCAAGGTTGCACCAACTGCGCCAACATCTGGGCGTTGTGCAAGAGATGCTAGATGTTCGAGCCAGCCTGGATGGGCTGCTACGGTATCGTTATTAAGCAGAAGAAAATGCGTGTGCTTGCCTTTGGGTACCGACCTTGCACCAAGGTTCATCATTGCAGCAAAGTTAAAGGGGCCAGTGTAAGGTGCAATGGTGCAGGATTTTGATTCCTTTTGCAACAGTTCGCGTGTAGCAACATCATCCGATTCGTGATCAATAATAACGATATCCATCAGTTCTGGTGGAACGGTTTTGCGCAAGCTATCTAGGCAGCCCTGTAAAAGATCACTGCGGTTTTTTGTCGGGATTAAAATAGCAACTTTGGTTTTAGGATTGAGTGGGTGATCAATCCGAAAGAAATTATGATGCAGTGCAGAAGGGCTTACATTTGCGTTGATGTCCAGCCTTTTCAGGTGTCTTTCCAGCGCCCCCATGGTGGACTTGGTTATTTCAAAAAGATTAGTGGAATGGCTGGTGCTACTTTGGTGCAATCTCCAGCGATATAAAACATCTGGTATATGAGCAATGGTGTTTGCTTTTTCAATTAGCCTTAGAAACATATCAACATCATGAGAGACTTTTAGCGAGGTATTTAAGCCGCCCGTGGCTTTTGCTAGGCTGGTGCGAGCACAGATGGGGTGTACCACATACGGATGGCTTAAATAATAATCATGCGAAAACGCAGGGCAGGTTTTTATCTGGTGCACATGGTTTAGATCTTCGCTGGTGAGTGCTTCATCTGCGTAAAGTAAATCGGCATCGGTTTCAATAATTGCTTGGGCGAAACGGTGCAGAGCGTGAGGCTCGAGATAATCATCATGATCCATGAATAAAACATGGGTCCCTGATGCTAGGTTAAGTGCAGTGTTGGTGGCTGCGCTTACCCCTTGGTTTTGGTCAAGGATAATAGCATGAATGCGCTTATCTGCTTGTTCTGCATTTTTAAGAACAAAAGGAACTTGCAAATTACTTGAGTGATCATCGATACACCAAAGTTCCCAATCCTGATAGGTTTGCGATTTCACCGAATCGATGGCTTGTTGCAACCATTGGGGGTTGGTGTTGTAAACAGGCATGAGGATTGAGAATTTTGGTTTGTTGACAGGCCATTGGGTGCTACGGAATTGTTCGAGTAATTCTTTTTTGGGAAGGTATTGATTGAGCCATGCAGACCAAGGGCCTGTGGGTCCGAAGAGTGCTTTTCCAAAAGAAGAATGGCGCAGTTTTTTCAGTGCTGATTTTAACAGAGAAAGCGGGCCTCGCTGTTGCAGGGCCCGCATTATTCGTGTTGGCAGTGATGTTTTTTCAGGCATTAAAAGTTATTCCTAGCCAGATCAGAAGGGCATCCATGATGCAATTTTCCTACGCCAAAGTTGTTTTGAACTTGGCTCGCCCGATTTTACTGCAAGCACCAGATCATGTGAGGTTTCTCCCTTGGATCTGCCACACCATTGGCCAGGGAACACGGTGATCTCGTCTCCAAAACCACTCTCTTTGAATAATTGGTGCACGTATTTTTCTTCGTACCCAACAACCTGTTCGGGGCAGTGGGGGTATTCGATTCTTGCGGGCCCGCGGTGGTGTTGCAGCTTGAAAGCTGATTTACCTTGCGAGATTAATCCTTGTACTTCTGGATTGGTGATGAAGAAGGTAATGAAAGCCTTCCCGCCTGGCCGAAGAACCCGGTGGATTTCTCCCAAATAGTTTTCCATGTCGCGGGGCAGCATGTGGGTGAATACCGAGGTCAAAAACGCAAAATCGAACGAATTATCTTCGTAGGGGAACCGGTACTTCCGGGATACCTGCCTGCCCGATTCGTTGTAACATTTGTTATAAATGTCGGAATGCTTGAAGTTGAAATTGGGCCAGCGGGTGGTGATGTTTCTTTCGCACCAATCGATGCCATGTTTCACAATATCAAAACCTTCAAATCGGCTCGTTGGTTCAAGGTAGTTGACCATAGCAAGGGCCATTCTTCCTATGCCACAGCCTACATCTAAAACATCGTCGGAAGGCTTAAGATGCCCTAACCGGGTGAATAATTGTAGAAAATCGTCCCCGATTTCCTTGAAGTTACCCGCTCCAACATACTGTCTTTCCTCTTCGGAAGGCATGGGAAGATCTAGGTGTCTGGCTGTGCTCATAAGGACCTCTGTGCGATAAGTCTGAATTTCACATTATCTGTCATTATTCAGTTAGCTTATTTCGCCAATCCGTGCAAGGCTAACACTTCGCCTATGATGATTTGGTAAATCAGTTAAAATAGGCTTGACGAAATTCCCTATTATCTCTTACTTATGAAGTATTGTTCGTTACAATATTAATCTGAACACTTTTGAACTTGGGTTTTCTATTTTTCAGGCGATCAGGAGATTCATTACTCGATGGCAAATAGTACCGAACCGGATATGCTCGACCGCTGGAAACTTTCCGATGCCTTCGAAACTTACAGGGTCAACGAGTGGGGTAAGGGCTATTTTGGTATCAACAACCTTGGTAATGTGACGGTCATGCCCACCAAGGAGCCTGAAGCTTCCATCGATCTTAAAGAATTAATCGACCAACTTCAAGCACGTGGTATCCAGCTTCCCATCCTTGTTCGCTTTACTGATATTCTGCGCCATCGTGTTTCTGAAATCCATGCTGCCTTCCAAAAATCGATTGAAGAGTTCGATTACAAAGGCAAGTACTGTTGCGTCTACCCTATCAAGGTTAACCAGCAAAGGCAGGTCGTTGAAGAGATTCTCGATTTCGGCAAGCCTTTTCAATTCGGTCTTGAAGCTGGCTCTAAGCCAGAACTTCTTGCGGTGATGGCGCTGACCAACGGTGGTAATACCCCCATCATCTGCAACGGCTTTAAGGATGAAGAATTCATCCACATGACGATGCTTGCACGAAAGATAGGTAAGAACATTATCCCGGTGGTTGAAAAATTCACCGAGCTTGAACTCATTGTCAAGCAAGCAGAGATAACAGGTGTCAGGCCCGTGATCGGGATTCGAGCCAAGCTTGCTGCCCGTGGTGCTGGGCGCTGGCGTTCTAGCGCAGGGTATCGTTCGAAGTTCGGCCTAACCCTTACCGAAATGCTTGAAGCGGTCGATTATCTTAAACAGCGTGGCATGGTCGATTGCTTGCAGCTGGTCCATTTTCATCTGGGTAGCCAGATCACCAACATTCGCAGTATTAAAGCTGCTCTTACCGAAGTCGGCAGAGTCTACACCGAAATGCACCGCATTGGTGCCAATGTGAATTACATCGATGTGGGTGGTGGCTTGGGCATTGATTACGATGGTTCCCAATCCGACTTTGAATCTTCCATCAATTACACATTGCAAGAATATGCCAACGATGTGGTGTTCCGTATTAAAAGCGTCTGCGATGAAGCAGGCGTTCCCCATCCAACGATCATTAGTGAATCTGGTAGGGCGATGGTTGGGTATCATAGCCTACTTGTTTTTGATGTGGTGGGTGTTTCCAACTTTGATCGCTACACGGTGCCGCCTCAGATTCCAGAAGATGGGCCACAGCAGCTTGCAGATCTCTTTGCAATCTTCCAGGATCTGAAGAAAAAGAATCTTCAGGAAAGTTATCACGATGCCCTGCAGGCGGTCGATGAAGCTGTCAACATGTTCAATCTGGGTACCATTAATATTGAACAACGGGCCCTTATCGAACGATTGTTCTGGGCTGTTTGCAGTAAGATTCTTCGCATGGTGCGGGAACTTGATTACACCCCTGAAGAACTTCAGGGCTTGGAATCGATGCTTTCCGATACCTACTTCTGTAACTTCTCGGTCTTTCAATCCATGCCTGATAGTTGGGCCATCAAGCAACTATTTCCAATCATGCCGATTCATCGGCTTACTGAAAACCCGACTCGCAAAGCTGTTTTAGGTGACATCACTTGCGATTCCGATGGTAAAATTGATCAATTCATCGATCTTCGTGATGTGCGCAATACTTTGCAGCTGCACGAATTCACCGGTCAGCCTTATTATCTAGGGGCTTTTCTTTTGGGCGCCTATCAGGAAATCTTGGGCGATCTTCACAACCTCTTTGGTGATACCAATGCGGTTCACGTTAGCCTTGATGAAAATAATCACCTCAACATTGATGAAGTAATCAAGGGCGATACCGTGCGCGAAGTGCTTGCTTATGTGCAGTACAAAGCGGATGAACTTACCGATCGCATTCGCAAAGATGTCGAAAAAGCTGTGAAGTTAGGTACTATCTCTATTGCAGAGTCACGCGAGTTCCTCGATTTTTATCAATCCGGGCTCGAAGGTTACACCTACCTCGAAGAGAATTAGGATCATGGCAGACCTGACGGTTCACCTTGGCAGACTTCAGCTTGATAACCCCATTCTTGTCGCTTCCGGTACCTTTGGGTATGCGAAAGAAATGGAAGCCATGGTTGATTTCTCGAAGCTGGGCGGCATCGTTCCTAAAACCGTCACACAAAACCCTCGCGCAGGCAACCCGCCACCCCGTACTTGTGAAACCTCTGCTGGTATGCTTAACGCAATCGGCCTTGATAACGATGGACTTGAATACTTCCTTGCGAATCATCTTCCCTATCTAAGAAATCTTCCGACGAAGATCATAGGCAACATCGCAGGAAAGACAGAAAAAGAATTCTTCGAGATGGCTCAAAGAATCAGCAAAGAAACAGGACTTGCTGCGTTGGAACTCAATCTTTCATGCCCAAATGTTTCGGGCGGAGTCGACTTTGCAATCGACCCTGAAAAAACTGCTAGGGTTATAAAGGGTGTCAAAGAATTCTGCAATCTCCCCATCATTGCAAAGCTTACCCCCAATGTTACCGATGTCTCTGTCATTGCTCAAGCTGCTGCAGAAGCTGGTGCTGATGCGGTTTCTCTCGTCAATACTTTCATGGGCCTTGCAATTGATTGGAAGAAAAAGCGCTTTGTTTTAGGCAACGGTACCGGCGGCCTTAGTGGCCCTGCGATCAAGCCTATTGCGCTTCGCATCGTTTGGCAGGTTGCTAAAAAAGTGAAAATCCCGATCATTGGAATTGGTGGCATTGCATCTGTTGATGATGTGATGGAGTTTATTCTTGCGGGTGCTTCTGCGGTGCAATTGGGAACAGTTAACTTCTACGATCCTACTGCTGCTCAGAGGATTGTTTCGGAAATTCCTGCTGCTCTAAAGTTGTTAAACCTTGATAGTGTTTCATCTGCGATTGGATTGCTCGCCCGCTGATCACTCATGGGGCCCTTATCATGTACCTAAAACAGTTTTACTTGGTTGCATTTTTATCTTTAATAGTTTCTCGTCTACCCGCAGCAGAGCCTGAGGGAATTCACCAAGTTCGACACGAACCCGTTGCGCCGAAGCCTGGTACTCCCGTTTTAGTAACTGCAGTTTTTCAAGCCGGCATTTCTAATGTAAAGATCAAGCTGCAGAGTGTTGCACCCGGTAAGTATGTTCATAAGTCTGATCCCACTTATGAAAAAGACTGGGCCGAATTACCTATGCATGATGATGGCAAAGATGGCGATGCCAAGGCGGGTGATGGGATTTTTAGTATTCGTATTCCGTCCTCTTATCAACAACACCGCTGGTTGATTCGGTATCGGATTATTGCAACAGATGAGAAAGGGCAGGGGTTTGTATTGCCTGCTGCGGGTGATTCATGCCCGAATTTTGCCTGGTGGTGTGATGCTGGCCCTGCAACTTGGATCGGTACTCGTCAGCCTGGAAAAACCCCGCCCCTCACTTTCTCCTCTGAATTTCTCAACACCCTTCAATCGATTCATCTTGTTGCAAGGGCGGATGATGTTGCTAGTAGCCAATGGGATGGTAACGCTCATAAACAAAAAAAACTGGGCACGCTCGTCTACCGGGGCATTGTTTACGATCATGTTCAATTCAGTAATCGAGGGCAGGGAAGTGCCCATATTTCAGGTAAAAACAAATGGGGCCTCAAGTTTAATACAGGGCATGATGTGCCTTTTGTTGATCATGATGGCAAACCTTTTCCGGCAGAGTGTGGCAGCATTAATCTTAACCCAGGTGGTTCAACGCCTTACCTGCCTATACTTCGGGGTGTCACGGGTTTAGATGAAGTTCTATCTATGCGTGCATATCTTCTTGCGGGTGTACCCAGTCCGGTATCAACTTGGATTCAATGGCGTGTGGTGACAGGGGCTGAAGAGGTTTCCTTAAAGAATCAATATGAGGGAGATCTTTGGGGTGTTTATGTGGCAATGGGCGATATGAAACCAAAGATGCTAGCAGAACATAAACTCCCTGATGGCCTAACCGTTAGTATTCAAAGTGGCATCAAGCATACACCAAAAGAGATGGTTGATGCGGGCAAGGTTTGGGAGAAATTCATCAATGAACTTCGATCCAACCCTAAGGAGGATTGGTGCAGAAAGAACTTGGATTTAAAAGCTTATTATAGTTTCCATGCAATTAACCGTTTGCTTGCGAATGTTGATTTACGGCCCGATGGTAATCATGGTTACTATCGCCATCCGGATGGGTATTGGTCGCCTATCCCTTGGGATAACGATATGATGTTTGTGCCACGCCATCATCAACCGGGGCATATCGATGCTATGGTTTGCCTTAACCATCCTAATATCGCACTTCAATACCGTAATCGCGCCCGTGAGATTCTTGATCTTTATGCAAGTGATGCATCCGAAAAAGGAGGCCAAGTTGGTCAAATGGCTTATGATTTAAGCTCTGCCCTTACACCTAAGGGCTATGCGGTTGATTGGCCTCGGCTGGATGAAGCTGTGTGGAATCAGCACCCGAGATCAAATCAAAAAGATTCTTTCTTTGTGAACCCGGCTAATGCGGATCATTTTGGTGGCCCTTGGAAGCGAACCATTGCGACAAATGACTTCGCAGGATTTCGAAACTATATCATCGATTTTTGCACTGATTCACGGCCCAATAGAAAATATGCCCCTAACGATGGCGACCAACGCGGGTATGGCTGGGGCTATCTTGCACATGAAGCTATGGATGACAAAATCCCAGCAAAGCCCACGGTAACTAAAGATCTTGCCATGCCTCAGCGCTTTACTGCATCGAAGTTCTTATCCCCTGTGAATCACCAACAATCTGCATTGGAATGGCGAGTGGGCAGGGTTGGTCAGAAGGGTTGGTACGAACTTAGTGACTATTGGCGCATGGATGTTGAAGCTTCTACGGATGTTAATATTCCCAAAGAAGTATTAGGCAAAAGTGGAGATTTTCGAGTCCGAGCCCGCTGGCGTGATAGCACCGGCCGCTGCAGTCATTGGAGCGATCCCATTCTTATTGTTGTGCCTTGATTACTCTTTTCTGTTCTTCTTTAGTCTTCTTTTAGTTATCATGATTTTACTATCTAACCCAATTATTTGAGGATATTCATGCGTAAATATATAATCACCGGCGTGCAGGGTTGTGGCAAAGGCACCCAAGCGATCATGCTTGCCAAGGATTTTAACCTGGTTCATATTAGCGTGGGCGATATTTTTCGCTGGCATATTCAATCGCATACCAAGCTTGCTGCCCGTATCCAACGCTTTACTGTTGAAGGTAAACTTGTTCCTGATGAATTGGTGGAGGAAGTCGTCAAACAAAGGCTTGATCAACACGATTGGAATTATGGTTTTATTCTTGATGGGTTTCCTAGAAATGAAATCCAAGCATCCTTCTTCCTTGAAAGCTATGATATCGATGCCGTTATTTTGATTGATGTTCCTGATCAGGTAGTGCTTGATCGTATTATGAATCGCAGACTTTGTGCCAAATGTGGGCTCGATTATAATCTCATCTTCCATCGCCCGAAAGTTGAAGGCGTTTGCGATGTATGTAAAGGTAATCTGGTCGCTCGTGCTGATGATAACCCAGAAGCCGTGCGTTCCAGACTTAAGGATTACCATCAAAAAACTGCTCCAGTGCTTGAACTATTTAAGCAAAAAGAACTGATTATAAAAGTAGATGGAACCAAAGATTCCAACACGGTGCAAAATGAGATTCGAGAGAAACTTTCACTGATAAAAATAGTGTGAATATTTTTATAAAAATTCTTGACTATAACACTTTTACTACCTATTAATAAATATTATCTAGAGCGATTTGGGCGATCTCTCTTGGATACACAAGGTATCGGGGTAACTCGATACCTTGCTTTATTAATACACATTTTGTAGCACTTATTTATTCTATTAGCATAATGCGGGTTTTTAGAAGTCAACTTGTGCTTGAAGTCCCCATGCATTGGCTTGAGTTTTTACTGAGGGGGTAGTTTGGTCGCCATAGGTTTGTGGTGAATTCAAATAAATCGGAATGTAGTTGAAGGATAATTTGGTGTAGGGGTTCATGTACCAGTTAAAGCCGAAAGTTGGATCCATCAGTGTGCCACCTTTGACGCTACCTGAATCAAGTGTGATGTAATTAAGCCTTGCACAAAGCTCCCAAGCGCCACCAAAGGGATGGCCCTTCCTTGAATTGTTATTGGGAATTATGCGGTCGAAAAGCGCAAGGTTTCGATCATAAACTCTGTGTTCGCCTGTGAGAAACCAAGTCATGAAAAAATAACCGCCAGAGAATATCGGAGTACTTCCATTGTTCAATCTTACTGGAACGATGTCACCTTCAGCTTGAAAAGAGAATGGTCCCCGTACTAATGCAGTTTCAATATGAAAATCTTGATAGTATGCAGTGCCTTTATTTATACCGCCTCTTGAAAGTTGTGATCCGGTGTTTACCATGGATTGGTTCTGTCTAAAACTTGAAGTTCCAAATTGACCTTGGATCAGACCGAGTTCTGGAGAATTACCTCCAAATCTTCCAAACTGTAAACCTCCGTTAGAAGGCCCTAAAATGGAATAGATCGCACCAAAATGCAATAAATCCTTACCTTCATTTTCGTAATACAGGCAATGGGTGCCACGCGCTGCAAACCCGTATCCGCCAACATCGGTAAGATCATTCCCATAAAAATCATTGAAACCCCGGAACCCACTCACATACCAAGTTGTTTTTTTATCTTCGGACCAATCAAAGAAACCAACACCTGTTCTGCGAAAGGGATGGAACACAAACAAACTCGAACGATCAAGAAAAGGGTTGAATCGAAAGCTTGTTAATTCTTCCAAGCTGAAAGGTTGCTTGAAGTGACCAATACGCACATGGCCTAAATATGGAACTTCGAGTATATCCATGTAGACATCGGTTACAGTCGGTCTGCCAAATCCGCCTAGATCAAATTGAAACCGATAATCAACATTCTCAGCAACAGAACCAAATGCAGTTAATCTTGCCCTGCGGATGCCAGTGCCATCAGGTTGATCACCCGAGGGGTTATCAGTATTTATTTGGGTATTGCGATTACTTTGGCTTTGTGAATAGAAAACGGAGTTTACCTGAAAAACGCCACCCATTTGTACATAGGGGTATTTGCCTTTTGAACCCATAATGGGTGGAAAAACCATGGGCTCTGCGTACTGGCTTGGCCTTGGCCCCTCAGGTGGTGTTTGAATCGGTCCTTCTTGAAATCGTTCTAACAGTGAAACTTGCTGAACCAGCGTTTCTTTGGGCTCTGCGTACTGGCTTGGCCTTGGTCCCACAGGCGGTGTTTGAATCGGTACTGCTTGAAATCGTTCTAAAAGTGAAACTGGTGGAACCAGTGTTCCTGTAGTTAAAATTGGTTCTTCAACCGTTGGCGCAACTTCTTCTGCGTTGCATGTTCCCAAAATAATAGTTTCAATTAATCCTGTGATTAAAAGGATTTGAAGAATTCGTACCAAGTTTAATTGAAGGAATGCCATATTTAAAAAAACAACATTTAATGCCATGATAATCATTACAGATGTAATAATCGGCATATTCGCCCCATTTATTCATCCGAATTTAATTATTTATATGGGTAGAGAGTTTGGGAAAGATGCTGTTAAAATAGATAATTATGCGGTTGATTTGTTTCTTAAGTTGGGAAGTTCTTAGTGGAAATATACAGACTTGGTGATTTGGGTTTGCAGATGATTTGTTGAAGTAATGTTTAAGTACACACTTTTTAAGGTGCACGATGATCAAAAATCTTTGTCTTTTATTGTTGGTATTGGTTCTTGTGCAGGGTTGTTCCAAGCCAGGCGGTCAAGGTGTGGGCAGGCCCCGCCCGCCCATGGATGAAGATGAACCATCTCCCGCCAAAGAAAAAGTCATCCCAATTAAATAATGGTTTTAGATAAATCAATTCTAGAAGATGGGTTAATAATAATTATTGGTTTAAGAGCGATTCAATTTCATGCAGCATTTGCAATTCTTCCCGCGCTGTTAATACTAAGACTCTGGTTTTTGAGTTAGGTTTCGAAATATCGCAGTCTGGTTGGCACGCCTTGTTTAATGCAGTATCGATTTCTAGTCCTAGAAAACCTAATGGTGCAATAACCTTCTCTCGAATGAGCGCAGCGTTTTCGCCTACCCCTGCGGTAAATATAACTGCATCTACCCCACCCATGGTGGTGCTTAGAGCCCCTATCGCTTGTTGCACCCGAAGGCAGTATATTTCGATTGCGAGATTAGCCCGGTCATCGCCTGCTTGTGCTAGTGTAATTACCTCTCGCATGTCTGCGCTTTTGCCTGAAACCCCTAGTAGGCCCGAGCCTTTCAATAAAGCTTTCTCGATTTCTTCTATTGAAAGTTTTTGCGTGCGTGCCAGATGAAAGATGATTCCTGCGTCGATGGTTCCGCTTCGTGTTCCCATCATCAGGCCTTCCAAGGGCGTTAGGCCCATGGTGGTATAAACTGATTTCCCGTCGCTGACTGCGCAAGCGGAAGCGCCATGGCCCAGATGGCAGATCACCAGTTTGCTCCTTTCCGATGTCAGTAACTGTGCTGCCTTCGTGCAGCACCAAGCGTAGTTCAATCCATGAAAGCCAAACCTTCGTAATTTAAAATCAGCAGTCCATGCGTAGGGAATAGGATAGGTATAAGATTTTTCAGGCATCGTAGAATGAAACGCAGTATCGAAGCATGCGACTTGTTTTATGTTAGGCAATAGAGAGATAGCTTCATGGATAAGCTTAATTGCAGGTGGATTGTGCAGCGGAGCAAAAGTACTGGCCTGGTTAATTTCCTCAAGAGTATTGGTGTTAAGGAGGGTTGCCTTAGAGAGGTTGCCCCCGTGAACGACTCGGTGCCCAATCACCGTAAGTTGAATCATTTCGGTTTGGAAACGAGATTGTAAATCATTAAGAAGGTGATGGAAGCAAGACGCTGGGTCTGAGACTGATAGCGTTGATTCGACATTAACACTTTGGGAATGAAGTTTATAATTACAATGTTCACCCGCCCAATCTGCTAATCCATGGGCAATGATTATTTTGCTCTTTAGATTAGCTAGATGAAACTTCAGGCTGCTAGAGCCAGAGTTAAGAATCAGGGCGATCACGAGGGTGTCTCGCGATCTTTGGGTTTCCAGCCTGGCCATTTCCAATCTCTGATTGCAGGCATATCATCCCCGTTCTTGCGAATGTAATTTGCATGATCAATCAGTTTGTTTTGCAAATCCTGCTTGATGTAGGCAGCTTGGTTGGAAAGGCATTCAACCCTATCTACTACTGCTTCCACTAAGTGAAAGCGATCAAGCTTGTTGAGAACAGTCATATCGAAAGGCGTAGTCGTGGTGCCTTCTTCTCGGTAGCCATGAACATGGAAGTTTTCGTGGTTGTTCCGTTTGTATGTGAGTCTGTGAATAAGCCATGGGTAGCCATGATAGGCAAAGATAACGGGCTTTGATGTGGTGAAGAGAAAATCGAAATCGCGATCGGGCATACCATGTGGGTGTTCGGAAGGCGATTGCAGTTTCATCAGATCAATAACATTAACGACACGGATTTTAAGCATTGGCGCAACGGTGCGCAGTAGATCAACCGCTGCGAGTGTTTCAAGGGTAGGGACATCGCCACAACATGCCATCACCACATCGGGTTCGGAGCCACGGTCATTACTGGCCCAATCCCAGATACCAATGCCCATGCTGCAATGCTTGATCGCAGAATCCATGTCGAGCCATTGAGGTGCGGGTTGCTTTCCTGCAACAACAACATTGATGTAATCTTTGCTGCGTAAGCAATGGTCGGTCACGCTAAGAAGAGTGTTGGCATCGGGTGGCAGATAAACCCGGATGATCTCTGCTTTTTTGTTGACCACATGATCGATGAAGCCTGGGTCTTGATGGCTGAAACCGTTATGATCCTGTCTCCATACATGAGAGCTAAGAAGATAGTTGAGTGATGCGATGGGCATGCGCCATGGGATGGCGCGTGAGACTTTAAGCCATTTTGCATACTGATTAAACATGGAATCGATGATATGAATGAAGGCTTCGTAGCAGGAAAAGAAGCCATGCCTGCCTGTTAGAAGATAGCCTTCGAGCCAACCTTGGCATAAATGTTCGGAGAGGATTTCCATCACTCTACCTTCAGGATGAAGCGAATCATCGGTGGGTAGGATCGGTTCCATCCACGCACGATTCGTGACTTCGAAAATATCGTTCCAGCGATTGGAGTTGGTTTCATCGGGGCTGAAAATCCGGAAGTTATGTGCCTGAGCATTAAGGCTCATGACATCGCGCAGGAAAGACCCTTGCACCCGGGTTGATTCAGCGAGTAAGAATCCAGGCTTCTGTACTTCGACTGCGTATTCCCTAAAGTCGGGAAGAATAAGATCACGAAGAAGCGCTCCACCATTGGCATGGGGGTTGGCGCTCATGCGCAGATTGCCCACGGGTGCGAGATCAGAGATGAGGGCAATCGGGTGCCCATTTTCATCGAAGAGATCGTTGGGCTTGTAGCTTTTTAGCCAAGCTTCAAGAGCAGCAAGTTGTGCGGGATTTTCGCGGGTTTTTGCAAGCGGGACTTGATGTGATCTAAAGGTGCCTTCGAGTTGTTTCCCGTCGAAAGAATCCGGGCAAGTCCAGCCTTTTGGAGTTTTAAGGATGATCATTGGCCAAAGTGGGCGGGTTAGATCGCCATGGTTTCGGGCCTTATCATGAATATTTCGTATCTCAGAATGACACATATCAAGGGTAGCTGCGAAAGCCTGGTGGATTTCCTCTGGGTTTTCTCCTTCGACAAAGAAAGGCTGATGCCCGTAACCTTGGAAAAGATGGTTGAGTTCTTCTCTGCCTATGCGTGAGAGGAGGGTTGGTCCTGCGATTTTGTATCCATTGAGATGGAGGATCGGAAGTACAACGCCATCGCGCACGGGGTTGATGAATTTGTTGGAATGCCAAGAGGCTGCCAGAGGCCCGGTTTCTGCTTCGCCATCGCCAACCACGCATGCAACGATGAGGTCGGGGTTATCAAATGCTGCGCCATAGGCATGGGCAAGTGCATAGCCAAGTTCCCCGCCTTCATGGATTGAGCCTGGCGTTTCAGGCGCAACATGGCTTGGTATACCGCCTGGGAAAGAGAATTGTTTGAAGAGAGCCATCATGCCTTCTTCGTCTCTGCTGATGGCTGGGTAAACTTCGGAATAGGTGCCATCGAGCCAAGCGTTGGCAACGAGGGCAGGCCCGCCATGGCCTGGTCCGGTGACATAAAGCACACTAAGGCTGTGCTTGCGAATCAGGCGGTTGAGATGAGCGTAAATCAGATTAAGGCCAGGGCAGGTGCCCCAATGGCCAACCAGCCTGGATTTAACTTGCTCGGGTTTAAGTGGTGCATGCAAGAGAGGGTTGGCCAGTAGGTAGACTTGGCCAACGCTGAGATAATTAGCTGCTCGCCACCATGCATGCAGTTGGTTTAGCTCATCAGAAGAAAGAGGTTTCTCATCAACACTGCTAAAAAAAGGAATGCTCATGGTCGCATATCTTTCGGGCTAAAGGTGATTATTTCTTCAACTGGTTCGATAGTAGGTATGCCATTAGGTCTGCGAATTCAGCGTTGGTAATCTGATCCACAAAGCCAGCAGGCATAGGCGATACGGGGGAGATTTTTCTCTCTTCAACTTGATCACTTGCGATGCGCACTTCTTTGCCTTGCTGATCTGCAAGAACTAAGAGGACACCTTCTTCCCTTAGGAGCAAACCGTTGAGAAGTTGGCCGTTCTTTAAGGCGAGAGTGGTTTGGCGGAAAGCCTGATCGACATTGCGATTAGGGTCGAGCATATCTTCAAGCAGCCTATCTAGGCCGCGAGATCCGATCCCGTCAAGTTGTGGACCAATCTTGGCCCCCTTGTTGGCGATTTGATGACAGGCTGCGCAGTGTTTACCAAAAAGAGCCTCACCTTTGATCTCATCATGTTTGCCCATAAGAAATGCAGTTTTCTTATCAGCAATCTTTTTTTGTAACAGTTGATCAGCGGGTGGCAAGCCTTTTGTCAAGGTGGCAAGCTTTTTATCAAAGTCAGGGAGATTGCGTTGCTTTAATTTGTTCTCGATTGGTTTTTCAAGAAGTAAGCGGGCAGAGGCTTTCCCTTCGCCAATCGCCTTGAGAAAATCGTTGGCCCCTTCAGAGGTAGAAACAATCGCCAAGGCCAACGAAGATTGCAGCCTGGCGGAAGCCCCAGCAAACATGGCTAACAGATTAGTGCGTACTTCGGGGCTAAGAGTTTTCCCGAGTCCAATGATTGCAGCGTCTCGTACTTCGGGATTGTTGTTGGTGTTTTTCGCAGTTTCAAGAAGCCCATTAGTGGCCTTGGCATTGGGCATGTTTCCTAATGAAGTAATGCAAGCCAACCGGTTGGCAGTTGGCATGGCTGAGTCTTTTGCAATGTTGATGATGGTTTCTAGATGATCAATCAACTGAAGTGAAGCAGCTAGTTCGGTTCCGATTCGAACATCGTTCTCTTGTTTGGAAGCAAGAAGATAGCCACAAAGGTCTGTAGCTTGCGTCAAGAGAATGGGATCAACTTTCGAGCCTTTTTCTTGTGCAGCAAGGGAAGCAGCACGAATCAGTTCAGCTTGGCGGGCCTTGGGACGCTGAGCGTTTTTCATGTAGTTGACAACGTTGGTTTTATCTGCATCGGTGCCATCTCGGGTGATCATTCTAACTACAGCTATTTCGCGATCTCCCTCGGGCTGAATTAAAGCGAGCTTGTTTGCAAGGAAACCTGCAGAGCTTGCGCCTGGAAGACCCAAAGCTACATCAGCAAGTGCCTTTAATGCCAAGGGATCAGAAGATTGAGAGGGCAAACCTTTCCAAGCTTCAGGATTTCGAACTTGTTCCCGCAATGCCAACCTTGAGGCATAGTAAAGATGCGAATCATTTGGATTAACTTTGGTGCGGAAGGAAAGGATAGCTTTTAAATTCGCTTCGCTAGGATGTTGGGCCAAGCCTTGAACCGCTGCTATTTGCACCCTTCCATCGGTATCTTCCAGCGCTTTTTGTACCAGTGTTGCAAGGCCTTCGTTCAATTGTGATTTTGAAGTTGCCATCTTGATTCCATGCACCCGAACAAAAGGTGCTGGGTTTGTAATAATAGTTTCGATCGCCTGATCGGGCAGCGCGTTTAATCGTAGTAAAGCCCACATGGCATGAACTTGTTGGAAGTTATCTGATGGCTTATTGATTGCAGCAAGAAGTGACTTCGTTGCATCGCCATCTTCCCTTGCAACTAGTTCGTTACCCGCCATGATGCGCATGGTCTGGTTTTTGCTCCCGAGATTTTTAATCAGTTCTTCGACCGACATTGCAGTAAAGTCGGGCAATGGTGGCGGAGTTTGCTTGCCATCTTTGCCTGTATAAAAGACACGCCAGATACGGCCACGATTTCTATCACGCCCCGGGTGAGTAAGGGGCACTTCATAATGCCCGATCACTTTGTTGTAAAAATCAAGGATGTAGAGAGCGCCATCTGGCCCCATCTTGATATCCACTGGCCTGAACCACAAATCTTCGCTTGTCATGAAATCAGGGAGCTCAACAGCACTAGGGGTTGCACCTTTTCGATCAACACGATCGTGGTTGATTCTGCTTGTGACCACATTGCCGATGATCATGGTTTCTTGATGTTCTTCAGGGAAGGAATCAGAGTTGAGCGCAGTGATGCCGCAAATACCGGTGCTGCCATGAGAATGCTTGATCATGTCGGGGCCAAAGCCCAGGCCATCATGAGGCTTGGAAAAGCTGGGGTAGGTTGCTCCTTGAAGGAGTTGATAGATAGGGCTGCTATGGCAATCAGCGGTGTAGAAATTACCCCAGGAATCTACGGTCATGCCGAATGGGTTTACCTGCCCACGGGTGTAGGATTGCAGGCCAGTGCCATCAGGGCGATAGCGGTAAGTATTACCCGAATTCATTTTGAGTAATTTGCCTTCAGAGGATTTGACCTCAGAATCATTGGAGAAACCATGGGTCGCATGAATCCAACCATCCCAATGAAGCTGGAAGCTGTTGGTCATGCCGTGGGTATCGCGGAAGCCAAAGCCAGTGAGGAAAGGTTCTTTAGTGTCGGCTTTATTATCGTTATTGGTATCCTGCATCTTGTAGACATTAGGGATGCTATGAACAAGCGCGGTTTGTGGTGCGCCTTTTTTGGAAGGAAGCGGGAGTAGGCCGATAGGGATGTTTAATCCCTCTGCAAAGGTTTCAATCTTTTGGGCTTTACCATCGGGGCCAATGTTGGAAAGAATTTTCACGGAGTCGCGTGGTTTGGTTCCGTCCTTGGCAGCGTAAGGGTATTCGAGCGAATCGGTAATCCAGATCCGGCCTTTGTAATCGAACGAAAGATTCATGGGTTTGAAAATATCAGGCTCGCTAGCAACTAATTGAACAACATAGCCTTTGGGTAGCTTGAAGCCTTTCATTTCATCTGCGGGAGAAAGTGCTTCGGTAGGGGCAACCAAAGGTGGAGCTTGTTGAGCCCATGGAATCGAGGTTGTGATTAGAAAGACAAGACAGCTGGAATAAATGATTGGCTTGCGCATGATACCCCTCTAACCTCTAATTAACTGACTATTAACAATACATCCAATTGTAGCCATGTTCTTTGTCGTTGTCAGCTATGGATTAGTTCGGTGGCTAAATAATAAGGTTTGAGCCTTAATAAGGGTGTATTTAAAGGGGTTTGATTAGCGGTAAATGATTTCTTAGATTAGATTTACGACTATTTAGATTATAGCAAAAGCATATCTCTTGGCGAATATCATGGACCCAATCGGTAATCAATGTTCTCCCTGCGAGGGCGAAATATATTTAAGCTTTTCAGATTAGCTATAGATTATTGTGGAAATTAAGTTCATAATAAATTAACTAGATGTTAACCAAAGTTTCTTATTTGTTTAAGTTAATGGGGGGTTAGACATGTCTTTATTCTTCCGTGCATCCCAGAAAAAACAAGGTTTTACCCTCATAGAGTTGTTGGTGGTAATTGCAATTATTGCAATATTAATAGGTTTGCTTTTGCCTGCGGTGCAAAAAGTAAGGCAAGCAGCAGCCTTGGCTCAGTGCAAAAATAATTTAAAGCAGCTTTCTCTAGCTTGCCATAATTACAGTGATACTGAGGGTAAATTGCCTGCAGCTGTAAAACTTAATGCTGGGGTAAGTCGCAGCAATGCCATTGGGCAGTCGTTTGGCCCCAATTGGACGGTAATGATTCTTCCTTATCTAGAACAAGGCGCGCTTTACACTCAACATTCAGCCAATATAACTGCTTATGGAACTAACAGTAATCAAGCTTGGCAGGCGATTGGTGCAGCTCCCGTGAAGTTGTTGAAATGCCCTTCTGATTTTGGTCATGAGATTCCTTACAACATTAACGGAGTGGATTTTGCCCGGGGAAATTATGCGTGTAATGCGGGTGGCATTCACGGCCCTAGCAATGGTTGGACAAGTACAGAAAACGGCGCAAGTCCTACGAATGGCAACGCCTGGGCTGGACTTCCTACTACCCTTAACGGGGGTGGGGTTATGTGCATAAACTTTGGTTCCAAACTTAATAGTATCGTGGATGGGACTTCAAACACCATTATGATTAATGAATTGAGGGTGGGATCTCTTATTGTCCCTACCGACCCACGCGGCACTTGGGCCTTGGGCTTTCCCGGGGCAAGTGTTACTGTTGGACATTTCTCTTGGGATTGCATGCTTCCTAATAACAAGGACTACCAAGCCGACGATTGCGAAGGCTGCATTGATCGTTCTGCAGATGGTATGGGAGCGTGCGTAGGCTGCCCTTATCAACAAGGCCAAGCAAGAAGCAAGCATACCGGTGGAGTTGCTGCGGCCCTATGCGATGGCAGTGTTCGTTTTGTCACCAATGCAATTACTCAACGGGCCTGGTGGTATCTTAACGCAAGCGATGATGGGAATCCTAATGATCCAGATTAATCATACTCATAAACTGTTGTTTCTTTTGCTTCCTGCTATCTTGATTTTTGGGGCAGGTTGTAAAAGCGGACCAATCATAGTTAAAGTTAAAGGCAACCTTTTGGTTAAAGGAAAACCTTTTACCTCGACTACGGGTACCATAGTAACCCTGCAGTTCATACCCAAGGAGGGGGGCAATACCTTCTCAGGGAAAGTCCTTCCTGGCGAAGGGTCTTATCAGGCAGAAATGCCAGCGGGTGTTTATAATGTCATGTTTTTGGTGCACGACATGAAGTCAGGCCAACCCATACCAATGCTCAAAAGCCTCAAAACAGATTTAGAAATTAAGTCTGATCAAACTCTTGATCTTGAAACCGTACCTTGATCCACCCTAGAAGCCGATTAACCTTCCAAGGTGGATTCCTATTTATCTGATTTACTTGCTCAGAACCTCATCAAGGTTTGCAGGTCTAGTACCAAACTTCTGCACAAACTCTTCCTGGCTAGGAATCAGCCTTACCTTGATCTTGTTTTCATGGTTGACCAAAATATCGGTAAGCTTGTGATCAATGAACGGGTTTTTGAATCGTTCAATCACTTGCCCTGCAAAGCCCTTAGGGTCATCGCAACGGCCTTCAAGAATAGGTACGATCTCGGTGTATAACAGTTTTTCAAGCCATGGCCCCAACTCTTTATCATTCACCGAATCACGCACAATCGTATAACCCTTGGCCATCGCTTTGTGAACCATTCCCGAATGTCCGCCATTGAGGATGCGTACCTTTCTTAAAAAGAAAGGTAGAACATCGTTGGTCCAGATAACTGCGGGATGATCGATCCAACGCTTAACGCCTGGAACTTCCTGAATTGCAAAAAGAGCATAGGGTTCGCAAACCGCAAGCATCGGATCTTGTGCAAGTAATGGGTGCTGGTCTGGTGTGCCTGTGACTATTCGATCAACAAGAGTGTTGTGCCAAGAGCAGGTTTTTTCCATCCAAGCGATGAAATCAGCCTCAAGCTTCCATTCGTTTGCAATTTTGACAAGAATGCTTCGAAGGAGTTCTGCGTTATTTTCGCGCAGTTCGCAAGGAATGATCATCAGGCCGGGTTGACCTGCCTTGAATCGTTCTCTTAATACTGCGAGTAGCTTTGCAGGAAAAGATTTTGGGGGTGCGCAATTTGCAGTATCGGCAGCGTTCAGATCATAGCCCGATTCTGTGGTGTTGGACAGAATGGTTTTCAAATGTGGACTACGGGCGAGTTCAAGGACTTGGCTCCATTGGGTGTTTGCAGCAAGCGCGCGGGAAACACTTTCGCAAGTTTCAACCCGATCAACGACTTGGCCATTTTCCAACCCGCGCAGCACCACATGGTATTTGCCACCTAGCTTGGCAAGTTCGTTGGCACGCTCTCCACCGGTTGATTGCACGATTACGATTTTGCCTATGTTCTGGCCTTGCTGATTGGCATGGTGTACGAAAAGGTCTGCGAAGGCCCTTAGGAATTTGCCCGACCCGAACTGCAATACGGTTTCATTCATTGCGATTTTTCCTTTAAGCTTTTTTCAAGGTAATAGTAAGTTCGTGAGTCTCAATTTTAACTTGCGCAACCTGAGCCTCTGTAGGTGCAGTAGCACTGTAATTAAGCACCAAGGTTTCGCTGGCTATGTAATCACGATGCCCTGCGATGGATTTACCAAGTAATTCTGAAGGGGTTTCCAGATGAAGGATGATGCGATCTTCCATCTCGAGTCCTGATTTTTTACGCAGATCCTGTACTTGCCTGATGATATCGCGGGCCATCCCTTCCAAGGCTAGTACTTCGGTGATCCGGGTATCAAGGGCAACCTGAGTGTCGCGGTCTGCAACACCCGTCCAGCCTTCCTGAGCTTTTAAGCTGATGAATAAATCCGCTGGTTCGAGGTCGAATGTTTCGGCCCCATGCACCAGTTGGAAAGGAGCACCAGCCTGAGAATGCTTTAAAATTTCTAGAGGATCAGCTTTAAGGATTGCTTGCTGAACATCTTTCAAGCGTTGGCCAAACCTCGGCCCCAGATTCTTCGCATTGGCTTTAATTTCAGGAACCAGAAGTGGCCCTGCGCTTGCATCGTGCAAGCTTGCTTTCTTCAAATTAAGCTCTTCGCAAAGCTGGTCTGCAAAGCGGAGAATCGCCCTGCGATCCGCATCATTGCCCGGCAATACCCGTAACTCTGCAAGTGGTTGCCTAACCTTGATCTTCACAGTGTTGCGTGAAGCAGAGCCTAGGGTAACCAGATGAAGCAGAGCTTCCATATCTTCGGAAAGAACTTCGTCGATCATTTTCGGGTCGGGGGCTGGGTAATCTTCCAAATGGATGGAGTGATCACCTGCATCCACCAGGTTGCGATAAATCTTCTCGGCAAGGAAAGGCATGATAGGTGCCAGTAGCTTGGTGAAGGTTAGCAGTACCTGATGCAGGGTTTGATAAGCCGCAAGTTTATCGGTGCCCTGCTCAGCTTTCCAGAAACGCCTTCGATTTCTACGAACATACCAGTTGCTCACTTTATCATCGATGAAGCGTTCTGCTTCGAGGCAAAGAGCAGCAAGGTCATGGTTTTCGAAGGATTTGCGTGCAAAGGCAATCAGCTTTTGCAAGTCTGAAAGAATCCAGCGATCGATGTCGGGTCGGTCTTTCAAAGGCACCTGGGGCGCATTGGGGTCGAACTTATCTAACCTTGCATAGTTGCAGAAAAACGCATAGGTGTTCCACAACTTCAGAACAAAGCGGGCTCTCACTTCATCAGCGGTTACAGGCCCAAAGTTGATGTTCGTAGCAGGGTTTGTTCTGCAGAAAATCCAACGGATGAGGTCTGCGCCCATTGGGGGATGCTTTTCCAACACTCCCTTGGAGTTCTTGATTTCGTACCCATCGTTGGCAGCTCCCTCGAAAGGAATACTGTTGCCTTTGGATTTGTGCATCTCTTCGCCATTCTGATCGCGCACCAGTGCATGCCCCAGCAGCACATTAAAGGGTAGGCGATTGCTCATCATGGTGCTCATCGAAAGGATGGCATAGAACCAGTTGCGGAACTGGCCGGGGAAGCACTCGGTGATCAAGTCTGCGGGGAACCATTTTTCCCACTCGGCCCTATCGCGGTTATATCCCATGGTCGAATAAGGAACGATGCCTGCATCAAGCCATGGGTTGCCCACATCTTTGATGCGGGTCATGAGGTTACCCGTTTTTGGATTACGAATTTTAACTTTATCGATATAAGGGCGGTGGGGGCTATGCCCTTCAAACTCATCCCAACCTTCGACAGCCCTCTTCTTTAATTCTTCGCGGGAACCGATCACTTCAAATTGAGTCGGGTCGTTGTCATCAACCCAGATGGGCAGTGCAAGGCCCCAGAAGCGTTTTTTCGAAATCATCCAATCGCCCATGTTCTTGAGCCAATCCAGCTCTCGGGCTCTGCCATTGATGGATTCAGGGAGGAAGTTAACCTTCTGCACCAGATCCATGATTTCTTGCCGCCATGACATGCCGATGAACCATTCGTCCACTGGTCTGAAAACGAGTTCAACGCCTGTGCGCCAGCAATGCGGGTAGATGTGTGGGTATTCTTCGACAGCAAGGAGCATTCCTTTTTCGCGGAGGTGCGCAAAGACTTTTTCCGCAGTGGATCGTTCGGTGGCATCAAGGCCGGTGAAGTCGCCAAAGGAAGGATAGAATTTCGCTTCATCATCAAGCGGAGCAATCGCAACTAAGCCGTTGGCCTTGCCCATGACATGATCGATATCGCCACACCCGGGTGCGATATGAACAATGCCAGTACCTTCGCCCGCGACGACATTTGGGTTGCCTTCGATATCGCGACCGCCATCAATCACACGATGGCAGGAAACGCCACAGCGATCTAAAAGTAAAGGGTCTGCAGGTAAACCGCCTGGTTCGTTTTGAGCAGGCAGATGATCGAATGGCCCGATGTATTCGAGTCCTACGAGGGTTGCACCAAGTTGGGTGTCCTCTATTTCGTATCCACCTTGTTCTTTGAATATCTGTGCGATGGGTTTTAGCTTAGGTACATGCTTGGGCCAAGACCATTCCGCTTTGCCAAACCCTTCTTTGAATTCTTTTTCCTGCCTTTGGAATTCGAGGTTAGCCTTGGCGAACCAATAGGCTGCCCCATCCTTCTTGGCGCGAACCTTCACATATTCTAATTGCGGGTTGACTGCGCAGGCGACATTGCTGGTAAGGGTCCAGGGTGTGGTTGTCCAAACCAGAAGGTATTCGTTATCCCGGCCTTTGATGGGCATACGCACAAAGGGTGCTGCATGAACGGTAAGCTTTCTGCCTTCGACTACTTCCATCTGGCTGTAGGCAGTGCCCCCACGACCACTCCAAGGCATGACATCGGAGCCACGGTAAATCAAACCGCGATCAAAGCACTTTTTCAGAAATGTCCAAATAGTGTAATTGTTTTCCTCGGACATGGTGAAGTAGCTGCGTCTTTCATCAGCAGGCTTGGCCCAGTCTTCTTCTTTGTCCCAATCCATCCAATAGCCTAAGCGGATGGATTGATTGGTTTGTACTCGGGCAAACTTATTGACTCGATCCTTGCACATTTGCACGAATTTATCGATCGAGCCTTCCTTGTCGCCTGGGATGAGATTTTCGATGTCTCGTTTTGATTTCAGTCCGAGTTCTTTTTCAACTTCGACTTCGACCCACAATCCCTGGCAATCGAACCCGTTCTGGTAGCGTAGTTTTCTACCTAGCATAGCGTGGTAGCGCTGGAAGGCATCTTTATAGGTGCGGCCCCAAGCATGATGCACGCCCATAGGATTGTTGGCCGTGATGGGGCCATCGAGGAAGGACCAGGGTTTGCCATTGTGGTTTTTTGCACGGAGTTTCTCGAACGCTTGGGTGCGATCCCAAAATAACTGTATCTCCCGCTCTTGTGCGGGGAAATCGACCTGAGTTTCTACCTTCTCGAACGGCATAATAACCTCACCTATCTGAGTTCATGGAATCCCTGTCTATCTTAGGAATATTCTGATATCTTTGCATGAGGGAATCGTTCCAAAGATGGTTCCCCCTTCTGAAATGACCGATTTTCACTATCCTTTCCTTAAGAAACATCCTGCAAACTTTCTTCCCAAGGGAACCACCATGAAACCATTGCGCGTTGCAGTTCTGCTAAGCGGGTCTGGTACCACCATGCAAAACCTGATCGATCTTTCGAAGGCTGGCAAACTTCCCATTGAAATCGTACTTGCTGTTTCCGATAGGCCCAACATCAAAGGCCTCGAAAAAGCAGAACTCGCTGGTATCCCTGCTGAAGTTGTCAGGCGCGACCATTGCATCAGCCTTCAGGAATTCAGTCAGCGCATTTTTGGATGGTGCAGGCAGTTCAAAGCCGACCTCGTTATTATGGGTGGCTTTCTTCGCCTTATACAGATCCCCGATGATTTTCAAAACAAAGTCATGAACATCCACCCTTCGCTAATCCCTTCTTTTTGTGGTAAGGGGTTTCATGGTTTAAATGTTCATGAAGCAGTAATCAACTCTGGTAATAAAGTTACAGGTTGTACCATTCACTTTGCAGATAATCAGTATGATACCGGTCCGATTATTCTGCAAAAAGTCGTTCCAGTCCTTGATGATGATACGCCTGTATCACTCATGAACAGGGTTTTTGAAGAAGAATGCAAAGCCTACCCCGAAGCTATTCAACTATTTGCCCAAGGCAAACTTCAAGTGAATGGCAGAAGAGTTCGAATCTTAAATTAACTTATTGGAGATGGGCAGATGAGTTCGAGCAACAGGGCTATCGTTAGAATTCATGCCCGCGAGATTTTAGACAGCAGAGGCAGACCTACTGTCGAAGCTGAAGTGCACACTTCTTCTGGTTGCATAGGCAGGGCCAGTGTGCCATCGGGTGCAAGCACAGGCACCCACGAAGCTTTGGAACTTCGTGATAAAGACCCTTCCCGTTATCAGGGTAAAGGCGTTCTTAAAGCAGTCAGAAACATTTGCGAAATGATCTCGCCCTCGCTAGAAGGCTTTGATTGTGCAGACCAGGAAAAAATCGATCGCAAGATGATCGCAATAGATGGCACGGAAAACAAAGGCCATCTGGGGGCCAATGCGATTCTTGCGGTTTCGCTTGCAAGCGCACGAGCAGCTTCAGAAAATCTGCGCATCCCCCTTTGGAAACATCTTGATCAAGATAATGTCGCCCGTATGCCCATGCCCATGGTCAACATGATTAGTGGTGGCTTGCATGCAGGGAAGAACCTCGACTTCCAAGATTTCCTTTTTCAACCTTCTAAAGCTACCTCTTATTCCCAAGCGCTTGAGCAAATCGTTGCGATCTATAACAACCTGGGTGCATTGCTAAATAAGCATGGGCATGAGGGTACTCTGGTAGGCGATGAAGGGGGCTATGGCCCAAAGCTTCAAGGAGAACGCGAGGCACTCGATTTTCTTCTCCTTGCAATGGAGCGTACTAATATCAAAGGCACCATCGCCCTTGATGTTGCTTCGAGTCATTTCTTTCAACTGGGCCAATACCACCTCGAAGGCAGAACTCTGTCCCCGGTTAAAATGGTGGGCTTGCTTGAAGAACTGGTTGCTAACTATCCGATTGCAAGTATTGAGGATGGTTGTGCGGAAGATGATTGGATAGGCTGGCAGGAACTGACCCGGAAGCTTGGAAGTAAGATTCAGCTGGTGGGGGATGATTTCTTCGTCACCAATCCCAAAAGGCTTTTCAAAGGCATTCGCGATAAAGCTGCCAATGCAGTTTTGGTTAAGGTTAATCAAATAGGTTCCCTCACCGAAACGTTTGAAGTAATCCGCATGGCTAGAAAGCACGGATTCAAAGCTGTGGTATCAGCTCGAAGCGGCGAAACCGAGGATGATTTTCTCGCAGATCTTTCGGTTGCGAGTGGCTGTGGGCAGATTAAAGTGGGCAGCGTTGCCCGCAGCGAACGGCTTGCCAAATACAACCGCCTGCTTCGCATTGAGGAAGAAATGGGCAGCAAGGCCCCGTACGGCGCAATTTAGTGGTATCTTTAGGGGTGTTTTGCCTTTAAAAGTGACTTAATTACAGTGAATCTGGCTTGCAACAACGCCTTAATTTGTCATACTGAAAGGACATTCCAATTGAATCATGAGATTGTTCCATTATGTCAAGATTCACATTTTTGCTCTTAGGTATTTACTTGTTGCAGGGCGCGACTTGGGCTCAAACCCCTGAAGATCACTTTGAAAAAAAGGTGCGGCCGCTTCTTGTGGAGCGTTGTGTCAAATGCCATGGCCCGGAAACCTCCCGTAATAGTTTAAGGTTGGATTCTTACGAGGGCGTTATTAAAGGTGGCAAACAAGGCGCCGCAGTGGTTCCAAATGCGCCTGCAGAATCGCTTTTGTTGAAAGTGGTACGTAGGCAGGGCGATTTAAAGATGCCCCCCGATGGCCCCCTTTCTGCAAGAGAAATCAGTGACCTTGAACTTTGGATCAAGCAGGGCGCTATCTATCCTAAATCAAACAAAATCGTCAGAGGTACCGCAGAGCATTGGTCTTTCCAACCCATTAAACAATCTAGCGTTCCCAAGGTCAAAAATAGTGCGTGGGTTCGTAATCCCATTGATGCCTTCATTCTTTCGAAATTGGAAACTGCAGGCATTGCACCTTCGAAGCAGGCGGATAAGCGAACCCTGATCAGGCGGGTTTCTTTTGATTTGACTGGCTTGCCACCTACGCTTTCTGAAAGTGCACTCTACCTTGCAGATGATTCTGCCAATGCCTACGAGAACATGGTCAACCGTTATTTGTCCTCGCCCGCTTATGGCGAACGCTGGGGCCGTCATTGGCTTGATGTTGCACGCTATTCAGATTCCAATGGCTTGGATGAAAATGTTGCGCATGGAAACGCTTGGCGCTACCGCGATTATGTTGTCGAATCTTTTAATAAAAATGTTCCCTACAACCAGTTTATCAGCGAGCAGATTGCAGGCGATTTGCTTCCCTTCAAATCAGATTCCGAAAAACATGCCCACTTGATTGCGACAGGATACCTTACTCTGGGCCCGAAGGTGCTCGCGGAAGTTGATAAGCAAAAAATGGAAATGGACATCATCGATGAACAAATCGATACCATGGGAAAAACCTTCCTCGGCCTGACTCTCGGATGCGCAAGATGCCATGATCATAAGTTCGATCCGATTCTTACAGCTGATTATTATTCCCTTGCGGGGGTATTTAAAAGCACCAAAACAATGGAAAGCTTGGTGACGATTGCGAAGTGGAACGAGAACCCGCTGGCCAACGAAAAAGAAACAGCGCAATTGAAGGAGCATACCGCCAAGGTTGCAGAATCAAAGAAGAAGGCGGATGATTTTTTAGAAGAACAGCGCAAGGAGTTGGTTGCAGAGAAAAAGCTTGTTGCAGAGAAAAAAGCCACACCTAAGGAAATCGAAGCGCTGCTTAAAGATGAGCCCAAAGCCACACTTAAGAAGTTGAAAGATGCAACTGCCGCTTTAGAAAAAGCTGCCCCCGAGCTTCCCAGTGCTATGGGCGTTACGGAAGGAAAAGTAACCGATGTTGCTATCCATATCCGCGGTAACACCGATAGATTAGGCAAAGTAATGCCCAGGGCCGTGCCGGTTGTTTTGGCTAAGGCTAATGCTCCTGCTTTTCCTGAGAAATCTAGCGGTAGGCTTGAACTTGCCAACTGGATTGCTTCCCCTTCGAACCCGCTGACTTCACGAGTGATGGTTAACCGTGTTTGGCGCTGGCATTTCGGCAGGGGTATTGTTCCCACGCCTGATAACTTCGGATTGCTTGGCACCAATCCCACCCATCCAGAACTTCTCGACTGGCTTGCAAACCATTTTATCCAATCAAATTGGTCTATTAAAGATCTTCACAAGACTATTATGTTTTCCAATACTTACAAACAAGCTTCCACCTTGATTCCTGCAAGTGATGAAAAAGATTCTTCCTGCAACTTATACTGGCGCTTTGTTCCTAAGCGCCTAGAGGGCGAGGTGCTCCGCGATTCTCTTCTTCAGGTTTCTGACCAGTTGGATAAAACCATAGGCGGCTCGCTTCTTCAGGTTAAAAACAGGGCATTCTTTTTTGATCATACATCTAAGGATATGACCAAGTACGACTCCAACAGGCGCAGCCTTTATCTTCCCGTGGTGCGCAATAATCTTTTTGTCGTCTTTTCTCTTTTCGATAGCACTGATGCCGCTGTTCCTAATGGCGACCGTGCCAACACCACCATTGCACCCCAAGCATTATTCTTTCTTAATTCCAAATTAGTACTTGATACAGCAGAGTTGCTGGCACAAAAAGCTATTCAGAAAGCCCCTACACCCGAAGCGCAAATCTTGTTTCTTTACGAGAATATTCTGGGGAGAACCCCAACCCTTGATGAAGCAAACAGGGCGAAAGATTTTCTTCTTCAGGCTCTTAAACTTTCAGAAAATAACCCGGTCAAAGCAATGGCTGCCTTGGCACAGATACTCGTTTCTTCCAACGAATTTGTCACCCTTCGTTAAATACGGAAGCTAAAATGTACTACCCCAATCGAAGAGAAGCACTTAAACAATCTGCAGTCGGCTTTGGCTCTATTGCCCTTGCTGGCTTGCTAGCAGATCAATCCAAAGCTGCTGTAATCGACCCGCTTGCTGCCAAGCCTCCACATTTTACCCCTAAAGCTAAGCGCATGATTTTTCTCTTCATGAAGGGCGGCCCCTCTCATGTGGATACCTTTGAACAGAAAACCATGCTCGATCGCGATCATGGCAAACCATTCCCCTACGATAAACCTAAAGTCCAGTTCGCACCCACTGGCAACCTTCTTAAATCCCCTTGGAAGTTCAGCCCTCATGGGCAGTGCGGCCATATGGTTAGCGAGCTTTTTCCCAATGTTGCAAGGCATGTGGATGATATCTGTTTTCTACATGGGCTTCATGGCACCAATGCAGCGCATGGCGGGGCACTCTTAAAGTTACATACGGGAAGTGATAATTTCGTGCGCCCTTCCATCGGTTCATGGGTTACCTATGGGCTTGGTTCCGAGAATTCTTCGCTGCCTGGTTTTATTACCATTTGCCCAACCTTGGCGCATGGTGGCGTTACCAATTGGGGCTCTGCCTTTTTACCCGCAGCCTATCAGGGAACCCCGTTGGGCAATGCTTCGGTTTCTTCCAAGAATGCCCGAGTTGCATTTATCAACAATGATAAAGTCTCTTCGCAATTACAGCAGTTGCAATTGAATGCGTTGCAAAAAACCAATCGCGAGTTCATGGATACCACTGGGCCAGATCAGGCCCTTGAAGGAAGAATTGCCTCTTTTGAATTGGCCTTCCGTATGCAAAATGAAATGCCCAAGGCTGAAGATCTTTCACAGGAATCTGAAGCCACGCGCGCTCTTTATGGCCTTAATGATCCCATCACCGAGAATTTTGGCAGGCAGTGCCTTATGGCTCGCAGGTTCTTGGAGCGGGGCGTTCGCTATGTTCAGGTTTCTCATAGTGATGCGTTTGTGCAATGGGATCAGCATGGCGATTTGAAAAAAGGGCACACTAAAAACGCACTTGAAGTTGATCGACCCATCGCTGCGCTTCTTTATGATCTCAAGCAACGGGGCTTGCTAGAAGACACTCTTGTTTGGTGGGGCGGGGAATTTGGTAGAACTCCTACTGCCCAAGGCAGTGGAGATGGTAGAGATCACAACCCCGAGGGTTTCACCATGTGGCTTGCGGGCGGTGGTGTTAAAGGTGGTTACTCGCATGGCGCAACGGATGATTACGGTTTCTTTGCGGAAAAGGGTAAGGTTCACATTCATGATATGCATGCCACCATTCTTCATTTGATGGGCCTTGATCATGAAATGCTTACCTTCAAACATGCAGGGCGCGATTTCCGCCTGACCGATGTGCATGGCAGAGTGGTTGACGAAATAATCGCCTAGACTTGGATGTTGCCTACTTGGAAGGAAGAGCCATCTTCGTAGAGAAGAAGTTTTTCTGGCCAACGCAGTGCAGCAAGGCGGGTGACATATTTTCCCTGGAAGTCTGGATTCGTTCGTTCACGCCAGCGACCCCCTACAGAATAGTCGATGCACATTGAAAAACCAGGCCCGAGGGCTTGTTCCGCCATGTGATCTTCAAAAAGCTGGTTGCCTGTGGGCAGGCCGGGCACCATGGTGCGCCAGTAATGACCGAATACGCAGAAGGGTTGTGCTTTGTAATCCATCCACCAGCGTTTGCGTTCTTGCTTGCGGATTTTACCATTGGCTTCGAAGGGCCTAGGTGCACGTTGTTCTGGGCCACTAGTAAGCACCTTCAAGGGATTATGATTCTGCCTGCGTAGACCGCGATCGATGTTGTCCATTGCTGGATGGCTTTCGATTTCCCGGTCGATACGGATCATGTGCCTTTCAAAAGTTTCAAGTGAAAAGGGGTCGTTGCGAATTAGTTCGACGCAGGAGTTGTCCCAGCAGGCATGCACAACCCGTAAGTCTTCTCTTTCTAAAGCTACGGGAAGCTTTTTGAAAAAGTTTACCATCTCTTCGCGCTCGGTAAGATTAACTGACACTTGGGGATGAATGGTGGAAGTATTATCGAGCGATTCGGTTTTGCCAAAGATCCAAGCATTGCCCTGTTTGGTTAAGCCGCGAAGAATATTCATTTCATGGTTACCCAGAATACACTGGGCAACGCCTGCTTGAATTAGACTTTGAACTTTGCGCACAACTGCGGGGCTATCGGGGCCTCGGTCAACCAAATCGCCAACAAACGCCAAGCTTCGGCCTTGGGGATGGCCTGTTGCTGTATAGCCCAAATGCGCTAGCAATGCGTTCAATGCTTCTGCTTCGCCATGCACATCCCCGATGATATCGATGGGGCCTGTGGGCAGCTTTTGGATCAGGGGTGTATCAGTATCAGTCCTGCTCAACAAAGGCTCCTAAGTTTTAATCAAGAATAGACTTGCAATATAAGAAATGATATCGAATGAATGGGGTATAGGTCAAAGCTTGGTTTAAATAATGGGCAAAAAGTTGTCAAAGAGTGCTTTTCCCTTCATAAAAATAATTTTCACTTTTTTTGGGATGAAAACCCTTTCTAGGCGATATTCTCTTGGAATGAAACTTGAAGAACTGCAACATTTTCTGGAACAACATGAAAAATGTCTAGTTCTTTACGCTAGGCAATGGTGTAACACCCCCGAAGATGTGGTGCAGGAAGCACTTATGGAGTTGGTTCGAAAGCAATTAGATCCCGTGCAAAATACTGCGTGGGTTTACACCGTGGTGCGAAATAAAGCGGTCTCTGTAGCTAGGCGTTCTACTAAACAAAAGCCCATGGCCGGCCAAGATTGTGAACCTTGGTTTGAATCCAATTCGGGCGATGCAATCGATGCCCATGCTGCCCAGCTTCACCTTCAAGAATTGGATGAATCTATACGGGAGGTGCTGGTTCTTAAACTTTGGAGTGGGCTTTCATTTGAAGAAATCGCACCCCTAGCACAATGCTCTAAGAGCGAGGCACATCGCAGGTATCAACAAGGGCTTGAACTTTTACGAAAAAAGATGGGGCTAATATGAACAATGATTTTGAAAATAAACTTTCGGCACTGACCCCTACAAGCCAAAGCATTAATCGTGATGCCTTGTTCTTTGAACTAGGGAAACAGCAAAAGAAACCTAACCATGTAGCAATTCCATTTCTTACAGGTGCAATCGCTTTTTCTTTTTATTACTTGCTTTTTACCCAGTTGCAGTTACAGAAAAACGAAACTTCCCCATCACCCAGTGCGCCATCGTTGGTATTGCTCGAGCCTGTAAAATCAGAACCCTATAGTCTTCTTACTTATCGTAAAGTATTCGAGGCAACAAACGATCTGCCTTCATTGCATTATGTTGAAGCAAGCGCACAGGTTGAAACCCTTTCCGATATTCAAAAAGAATTTTCGCTTTATCATCAATAACTTTTTCTTTCAGGGAGCGTATCATGCACATTCTTTTCAGAATCTCTTGTTTATTTTCGTGCCTGTTTTTGATAACTACCGCCAATGCGCAAGTAACCCCCGAGGCAAAACCAAATGCCAACACTCCGGTGTATAAACTTAAAATCAAACCCAAGGCAGAGCCTAGCCCCGCTTTGCGATACACCCTTTATCCTGAAGTCAGAACCCAAGTGAATGGTAACGCAGCGCAGGGTTACTACAGAGCTTTTAGTCCGGAATGGATGAGTTATCGCAATGAAAAGGAATATTACAAGAAGCAAGACAAATGGCTTTCCGTGCCCTTGAAGGAACTTGATGAAAAAGAAATCAACATCCCTCAGGAAATGTTGACGCAGTTGCATGAATCAGCTTTAAAAACTTATTGTGATTGGGATATGCTTGCCAAGCTTCGCAAGGATGGCGTTTCAATGCTTCTGCCGGATTTGCAAGGGTTGCGTGAGTTTTCAAAGGCGTTGGCGATTGATTGTAGGGTGCAGTTAAAAAAAGGGGAAATCGACAAGGCGCTTGCAGATATCAGAACCGGTCTTACCCTTTCGCATCATCTGGGAGAAGGGCCGACATTGATTCAAGGATTGGTTGCGGTAGCTGCAGGCACGATAATGTTTGCAAGGATTGATGAACTGATCACCCATGAAAAAGTGCCTAATCTTTACTGGGCATTGACCACGCTGCCCCAACCGTTGGTCGATTTCCGCACCGGTTTGGGTGGTGAAGTTCTCATGATTGATAATCTATTCCCCGGAATGCGGGACATGCTTTATTCAGGGAAAGTGACCCCGATTGCTCAGGAAGAAATGATGAAAGTATTCCCGTTACTCGAGCAGCTCAATGGCGGGTCGGATAATACAAGTTCCCTAAAACAAATGCTTGTTCAAGCTGCTTTGGTTTTGAATATTGATGCTGCAAAGAAGGCGCTTCTAGACCACGGCATCACTGAGCCCATGCTTACCAATATCACGCCCTTGCAGATAATCTTCATGGCGGAAGTTTTGCACTACGATAAAACCTATCAGAACATGATTAAATGGAACAGCATTCCATATCCAGTTGCAAGGAAGCGCATTAAGGAATTAGATGCAAGTATTAAGAAGCCTATACCTTCGGTGTTGTTACCTTTTCCTCTGGGAACATTTTCTGCGATGATTCTTCCTGCAGTTAGCAGGGTGATGGAAGCCGGCCCAAAAATGGAAAGAAGAATTGCAGCGCTTCGTATTATTGAGGCTATTCGCATGCAAGCTGCGTTTGATAAAGCTTGGCCCGATTCTCTTGAAAAAGTAACTATCGTTCCAGTGCCTGCAGATCCCTTTACAGGTAAAGCTTTTGCCTTCAAGAAAGAAGGCAAGAAGATTACAATAACTGCAGTGGTACCTGAAGGAGAAAAACCTTTAGCCAACAA
>Ga0208856_1000018_pt1 | contig 78499 bp, 128 predicted proteins | sample LakMenEpi13Jul12_FD_150690 | JGI IMG/M metagenome (GOLD analysis project Ga0208856, IMG submission 150690) | Freshwater microbial communities from Lake Mendota, WI - 13JUL2012 deep hole epilimnion (SPAdes) | ecosystem: Environmental > Aquatic > Freshwater > Lentic | place: Lake Mendota...
TACTACTGGTATGGCCATGGGTAATGGTATAATGACTTAAAAAAGTTTTAATATGAGTGAAGAAAATAAAAATAAAGATTTAGATGATAAAACAAACAATGAAATTTTGTTTGAAGTTAAACAAATGGAAGCTGATTACGAGTCTTTGAAATTAAAGATGTTAAAAGATTTTGATGAATTAGTTGAGATTGAAAATCGTTTTAATTATGCAAATGTTTTATTATTAAAAAGATTAAAAAAAGATTAGAATGTATTTTATAGGTAAATTTAATGTCACAGATAAAAACATATTTCAAAAGAATATTTTTAAGATAGCTCAAATTGCTATCGTTAAAGGAATTTATGATGAATATGGTTTTGGGAGAATACAAGTAGATATACCAGCAACACCATCTGTTGGTGGTACTGGAGTTAAACTAGACGCTAAAGGTAACAGAATATGGACAACAGCTATTCCATTATTACCAAAACATTTATCAGTTATTCCTAAAGTAGATGAAGCAGTGCTTGTTTTCACATTTGAAGGTGCAATGACCCAAGATGTTTATTATATAGGACCAATAATTTCATCATTAGATAAATTAAGAAAAGATGAAGGGTCCATATCTGCTAGACGAATGTTTTCATATGGGACGGGTAAGATAGACCCACCAGTTACTAGTATAAAAACAAACAATAACATTATACCAAGTTTAAAAGGTGTTTTTGCTGACCCAGAAGATGTCACTATTCAAGGTAGATACAACACAGATATCATACAAAAAGAAAACGAAATATTAATAAGAGCTGGTAAATTTGTGAGTTCAAAAAAAGGTGAAAACAATAATCCTTATGATTTTAAATTTAATTTGGCAACACAAGGGTTCATACAAATAAAAAATAATTTTAATTTTTCAAAAGATAAAAAAATGACCACGTTAGGTACAGTCACTAATATTGTGTCAAATAAAATAAATTTATTAACATACGGTGGCAGCCCAAATGTCATTTTAAATCAAGATGATTTATTGTCTAAAGACCAAATAAATAATTTAATGAGTGATGACCGTAATATAGCTGCACACCCAATACCATTTGGTGATATTTTATTAGACATGTTAAAACTGTTAAAAAGCGGTATTGTTTCACACGTACACAGTACTCATGGTAAAAAAGCCGAAGACATACAAGCGGAAGGTAACCAAGTAGGTGTTATGGAAACATTTGAACAAGAATTTGGTAAACTAGAAAAAATATTGTTATCTAAAAACATTCGTATTAATTAATATTTTAAGATATTTATTAATAAAAAACAAATGGTAATACGCACATATTTTGACAAAAGCAATACTATAATTAGTAACTCTAATGTTAATACTGGTTTGAACCCAGTAACTGAATTATTTTATGGTGGGGCATTAACTCAACAAAAATACACTAGATTCTTATTTCACTTTGATGAAGCAAGGTTAAAAAATTTTTATACTGGTGGTACTTTTACTGAATTATCAAATCTAAAACACACATTAAGAATGACCAATACTGGTTCGTTTGATAAAGATTTATTAAATACTGGTATGGGCTCAAAAGATAGGACTACATCTTTTGATTTAATTCTTTTTAAAATCAACCAAGATTGGGATAATGGTGTTGGTTATGATTATGAAATACCTATATTACTTACTGGTGATTACGGTTACAGTACAAATCCATCTAATTGGATAAGACCAAAAATAGGTTACGATTGGGTTGGTGGTGCTGGTGTTTATTCTGGTTCACCAAGTGCTATTACTGTCACTTACCAACATTTTGATAAAGGTAATGAAAACATTGAAATGGATGTTACTGATTATGTTAATGGTGTTTTAACTGGTAACACAAACTATGGTTTAGGTATAGCATTTGCATACCCATTTGAATTATTAAATACTAGCCAATACCAATATGTTGGTTTTTTCACAAACAACACACAAACATTCTATGAACCATTTATTGAAACCGTTTATACTAATTATATAAATGATGATAGAACAGATTTTTATACTGACAAACCAAATAAATTATATTTATATGTTAATGTAAATGGTAACCCAACTAACTTAGATTCAAAACCTAGTGTTAATGTTTATAATGATAATGATATATTATTTTCAGCTTACACATCAAACAAAGTTAAACATGTAACCAAAGGTGTTTATTCAATTGATATAATTGTACCATCAAGTTATGGTGATTGTGTTATGTTTAATGATGTTTGGACTGGTATAACAATTAATGGCGTTACTAGACCTAATATTTCTTTAGATTTTGTATTAAAAGATTCAATGGATTATTATAACATTGGCGACAATAGTTTTTTACCTAAAAAGACAGCTATTACTGTTAGTGGTATTCAAAACAAAGAAAGAATCAAACGTGGTGACATTAGAAAGGTTATAGTATCAGCTAGAATACCTTATACAGTTGAACAATCACAAAAAATAGACGATATTAAATATAGAATATTTGTTTCTGAAGGTGCTGCTGAATTAACCGTTATTGATTTCCAACCAATAGAAAAAACAAATAATCATTACTATTTCTTATTAGATACTGCTAGTTTAATTCCAAATACTTATTACTTAGACGTGTTAGTTACATCTAATCTAGAAACTACAACTATTAAAAATGCAATTCAATTTGACGTAGTTAATCAATCAGATTTAAGAAAAGGACAATAATATGAAAAGTTTTATAAAAAAAAGAATTAGAGAACAAATTAGTTTAGATGAAAAAAATTTAAATTATTCTAATGTTTGTAAAAAAATGACTATTAATTCTTTTGAAGAAGCCTTTAATAATGTTGAAGAAGCCTTAAAAAACGTTGATAGAATAACTAGGTATAAGATTATGCGAAAAATTTATACACCTTTACATAATTTAAAACATGAGCAAGATTTAATAGCTAATGAAGTTAAAGAAAAAGGTATGTCTGGTGATTCAATTCCAGATGAAGCTGACACATATTGGCACCAAATACAAAATATATTTTGTAAAGGTATTTACTAAAAACATTTTTTCACTATATTTATAAATGTGTTAACTCACGTATTGGTCCCGACCAGAAATGGTTTAGAGCTGTCAAGGCAGCAAAGGTATCGGTACAATAATAACAAAAATTAAAAGTTAATTAAAATGTATTTAAATTATTCTGCGGCACAATCTGTGCCTACAGCTAATATTGCTGTGAACAAATCAAGACTTAAAGTCTACAACAATACGGGCGATATGCCAACGTATTATCTACAAAAGGGACAAGAGTTCCAAATCGAATTATTTAATCCAACAACGGATGTTATTCTGGCTAAAATCATACTTAATGGTAATCCTATTTCACAAGGTGGTTTGGTATTGAACCCTGGCCAAAGAGTATTCTTAGACAGATACTTAGATGTTGCTAAAAAATTCTTATTTGATACTTATGAAGTTTCAAATACTGAAGAAGTTAAAAAAGCAATCGAAAAGAATGGTGATTTCAAAGTAGAATTCTACAGAGAAAGAGTTCCTAATTACTTAAACACACTAGCAATAAATAGTAATACTGCTAGAGGTTTTGGTGGAACTATAAACAATACAACAATTGGTGGGTATGCTTCATCTATACCTAACGGTAGCGTTAATATTACAAACACATCTGGTCATATTGGGTCTACTGCGTTATATACTTCTTCAGTTAGTAATAGTGTACCAACACTTGATTCAATGAATGATATGTTATCAATGGACGCACCAAAAGAAGCTAATCCAACTAGAACGCTAAAGAGTCGTTCTAAGAGCATAGAAACTGGTAGAGTAGAGCAAGGTTCAGTTTCTGACCAAAAGGTTGTTACAGTGGATAAAAAGTTTGAATACTGGGCTTTTCACACTATTGAATGTAAAATGTTACCAGTGTCACAAAAAATAAACACAGTTGAAGATATCAATGTAAAAGTATACTGCACAAACTGTGGTGCTAAATTAGGAAAAGGACACAAGTTTTGTGGTCAATGCGGCACAAAAGCATAAAATAAATTAACGAGTTAACACATAAATTAAAACCGAGGATTTGCATCTTCGGTTTTTTTATTGTACATTAGTTAAAAAATATTGTTATGAAAAATATGAAATTAGAATTAGTAGAAGCAGCGTTAACTGACATTAAAAATTTAGTTAAAGAAAATCCAAATGATATGGATTTAGGTAAACGTGTTAGAAGTTACTTCCTTAATTTACCAGAAGTGGTTAAAGAATTTAAAGAAGAAATAGATAAACAATAATTATTTCACTTAGTTTTATATTAATAAAATTAACCGTATTTAACTTTTCCCATTACACATAATTGTAAAAATACGTCTGCGTCATCTGCATCAAACTGGCCATTTAAAATTCTATAATGTATTTCACTATATTCATTTTTTAATAAATTAATAGCATCTAATATTTTATCAATATCAACATAACCCAAATAACCCTTTTCATTCATATATTCATATCCATCATCAGAATCATCACCAATATTCTCATCTTTATCATAGAAATACATTTTACCTCCACCTAATAAAAATTTACTAATTGCTTTACTACCATGTACACCCATATGTTGAATATCATACTTAACATCTTTAGGTAGATGTTTAATATAATACCAATAATTAGAACCACCTTCTAATGCTGTTGTAAATAAGTTAATTAAATCTGTGCGTTCTAAAGGTTTAGTTTCAATATTTTTATTAGAATTACTATTAGAACTTCGTGCATGAAATTCAGCTTCTTCCTTACTTGAAATTACTCGTCTTAATGTGGTTTCCCATGCGTCTAATGAGGCTTTATCGTAAATAGATAATTCACTTTTATTTTTAATATTAGCAATTAACTTTTTTAAAACATCTATTGTTTCTTCATCACTACTAGTAATCTCAACAATCAAACCCTTAGATACTAGATATCTTTGCTCAGCTAATAGATTAGCTTTTTGAATATTTTTGTCTTTATCAAATCTTCTCATATGTTATTTTTATTAATAAATATTCCTATAAAACAAAAAAGCTCCACATTTCTGTAGAGCTTTTAAGTTTTATGTTAAATTAAGACTATCTTAATTCGTTAGGGTTGAATGTCATTACACCGTCAACTCTCAAGTGTCCGTAGAAACGATTGTTTACTACTTTCTTAGCGTAACGTGTCATGATACCTTTCACTGGAGCAAAGTTGAAAGGGTTGTACATTGTTGGAGTTAATTGTAACGGCACGTATGGTGCGTAGATATAACCAGTGTCTAACAATGATTTTCCTTTGTGACCAATGATGATAGAGTAAGCTGGTGCATAAGGGTCACGGTACACTTGGTAACGTCCGCTTAAAGAACCGATTCTTTCAATACCCATGTTGTATTGGTCTTGCTCTGGGTTAGCATCAGATACGTGGAAGTATTCTAAATCATCAAAGATTGCAGATATCTCAGAAGATACCACGATGAAGTTAGCACCACCTCTTAACGTAGATTTGTGGATTTGAGCAGAGATTTGGTTTAATTTAGTAATTAAAGTTTGGTTCCACTCTTTTTGAGTATATGGTGATGCAGCAGAAGAAGCTTTTCTCCATCCGTTGTAATCCCATCTTAATTGCCATGCAGCAGCTTTACGGATATCTCTCAAGATTTCACGGTCAATCTCAGCAGCAACTTGTTCAGATAACATTGCAGTTAACTCAGCTTCAGCATCGATGTTGTGGAATGCACTAACGTCTTGTGCTAACTCTGGAGACCAAGTAGCTCTTAATTTTCTTTCTTCAACAGATACAACAACTTCATCTAATTTGAAAGATACTTCTCCCATTTCAGTTTCAAGTTCTAATGTTGCATACTCAGCCCAAGCAGCGTTGAATGTGAATGCAGATACAGTAGTTGCAGAAGCACCAACATAACCATCATAAGTAGCTGTACCAGCAGCAGCAGAACCAGCAGCAGTTGTTCCAACTGGGTGGCTTAAATCTAAAGCTAAGTATACAGTACCAGTAGCATCTGTAATTGATGTATAATCTACAATTCCTTTACCATATTTTTGAGTTACTAATCTGAATGGTACAGATTTGTTAGTTGAAACAACAACGTTACCATCTTTATCGTAGATGTTAGCTGTAGTAACAACGTTTAATGAAGCTAAGAAAGACTCAGTATCCATATCGTTACCGTCAGCACCAGTCATAACCGCTTTGTTAGTGTTGTTTGGTGAGAAACCAGAAACACCAACGATAATTTCTCTAACTGAACCATCAGTAGCAGTAGCTAAAGTACCAGCAGCAGCTAATCCAGAGAATTCACCATTAGCACCTAAAGATAATTTACTAACGTTAGTATGAGTTCTAATAGTTAAAGTACCTTTAGAGTTGTCAAATAAACCATCGTTATAGAAAATATCATATAAGTTTTTAGCTTCCATTACTGTAGCAACACATGTTCCAGCAGCTGGTAATACACATGATGGCATACCAGTGTTTGCAAATGAAGTGTGAGCAGAGTACTGAGAGTTAGTGTAAGTATCAGTATCATAAGCAGAACCTTTATTACCAGCAGAATCAACTCTTGAAGATGTTTGTGGAACAAAGAAGAACAATTTACCAATTGGCATGTTCATAGCTTGTACAGATACGATATCGTTAGCTAATAATTTAGAGAAAACTCTTCTTACGATAGGGAAAACTACAGTTTCGAAAGAACCAGAGTTTGTTGCTGTCGTAGTTTCAGTTAATAATGAAGACGCTTGGTTTTCATATAACTGAGCGATGTTTTCTTTTACGTGGCCTCTAAGACCCTCTAAGAATCCTAATGATTCCCATTTGTTTTGAGTTTCCAAACGGATAGCTTTCATGTGGTTTAATCCGATGTTACCTACTTGTCCAGATGTTAATAAATGTGACATAATTGTTTTTTATTTATTGTTATTTAATGTTATTATCTTTTTTCAACTCTGTTGATTAAATCTTTAATCCTTTGAGTTGAAGGGTCAACATAAGCAGTACTTTCATTTAATTGTTTTGAAGTACTTGTAGTTGATTCCTTTATTAATTTGTTTTCTAGCGATTCAGTGATTGGTTTTCTTGTTTCCAATTCATTAGAAATCACTTTGTATAATTTTTTAGATTCTACTAAGTTACTTGCTTGGTCAAATCTTTTTAAAATACTTTGTTTTTCAGCTTTAGTTGTTGAATGCTCAGTAAACAATCTTGTAATATAAGTCAAGTTTGAATTGAACACTACAGTCTCAACTAACTTTGTTCTAAATTCTTTAAGAGCTGTTCTGAATTCTTGATTCTCAGTTTTTAATTTTTTAGCCTCAGTTAATAAGCTGTTATATTTTTTTGCTGTTTCAGAAACGATTTGTCTAGCTTTTTGAACTTCTTGTAAAGATTCCTTTTCAGATTCTGGTGCTAAAGTACGGCCACCGCTGTATTTTTTACCATGAGCATGAGCAAGAGCTTGACTTTCATCTAATTCATCTTCTTCTTCAGAATCATCATTAGCAGCAATAAGGTTTGTTTCTTCCTCATCTTCTTCACCACCTTCTTCATCTTCTTCTTCTTCTTCAGAATCTTCATCGTCTAACTCAATGTTATATTCAGTGTCTTCTTCTTCTTCAGAATCATCACCACCAATAACTGTTAAATCTTCTTCATCAGAATCATCACTAGCAAATTCATCAGAACCAAAATCTTCTTCGTCATTTTCAACATCTTTTAAAGAATCTAACTTAATGATATACTCACCTGGTTCAGTAATGTTAATGTGAACTTCATCACCAACAATTTCAAAACCATCTTGAGATGTTATTTTCTTGTACATGTCAAAAATTTCTTCATCGCTACTTCCAACCATATTGGTTACCTCTGGTGCCTCAACACCCATTTCTACTTCGTCTTCCATATTCATGTCTAGACCTTCTTCTTCATAGGCTTCAGTAACTTCTTTTTTCTCTTTAGCTTCTTCACCTTTTTCATGCTCAGCTTTTTCTTTTTCTTTCGATTCAGATTTTTCATGCTCAGCGTGAGATGCTTCTTCTAAAGTTTCTTCTTCATAAATCTCTTCATCTAAAGATTCTTTCACAACACTATCAATTTCTTCTTTCGCTACAGAACGAAGTATTTCTTTTGTGTTAGCATTAAGAGCGTTTTCGATATTTTTAATATCTAATAATGCTTCTTCTAGTATTGATTTTTTTTCTGCCATTTTTAATATTTTTAATTTTAAAAATTAATTTAGTAATAAGATTTTACCTCATTTGTTTATAAATATGTGTGTTAGTGCGAAAAAACCTTTTTTTCGCAAAAAAAAAATTATTCAGATAAAAATTTATCTAAATCATCTATTAAGTTTTCTTTTAACAAAGGCTTGGTTTTTACTTCGTTCTCAACGTAAGGTTTTAATTCTTCTATTGACGTTCCCATCCATGAACCTGGTGTACTAGGTGCTGTTACAACGTCCCAACAAATTATTTCAAAATCGTCTTGAACTATTTGCTCACCATTTTTACCTTCTTTAAGTGAACCAACGCCACGAGAAGAAACACCGATTTTAATTCTATTTCTTAACATGTTGGCAACATCATCACCTTTACATGATATAATTCCATAGTTAATAAAACCTGGGCTCATTATGATTTCCATCTTACCCATAAGAGTATGACCTTCCCACCATGTTTCAATAATATTGTGTGAAATTCTATCACCAGCAATAATAGAACTTTCTGGGTGGTCTAATTCACCTACAGCTCTGCGTTCACGAATTGCTTCTTGATAAAGTTTGTCTTGACTTTTTAGAACTACTTCTGGATAAACTCTACCATTTCTATTTAAGACACCGAATTTTTGTAATACGACATAAACGATAAGAGGCTCTGCAATAACAACTTTGCCAGATTCTAATTTTTTGATTTCGTTAATGAAAGGATGGTTTCTAGGTTCATCTGGACTAATGTATCCAGCATCGTGTTCAATTAGTCCACCCCAACCGCTTTCACCACGTTTTAATATTTTAAAGTCTTTATAATTTATATCCATAATTTAGTTGCTTATAGATATAAATATATTCTATTAATAAAAAAAGCCCCAAACGGGGCTTTATTTAATTTTTTTTCTTATTAAATTTAAATGATTTGTTTGTTTCAAATGTTGCGAACATTAAATCGGTCAGTTCATCAACGGTGTTTGTAATTTCAATTGAATTGATGGATAAAGCTTCTTTCATAAAAAAGGTTACTTCGCAATTCATAAAACTTCTTTTACCTAACTTTATACCAGATTCCCTTATATCTAAATCAACAATTGTTCTATCTTTGTTAAAGATTGTTTTATTAGCATCTAAATAGTTAAATAACGTTTGTTTTATTTTTTTATTTAAAGACCTAATATCAAAACTATAATTGTTCGTTTCATCTTTTATCGGTTCGAGCCACGATGAAATATTTAAGTAGATTGATTTTGGGTTCTTATTGTTTACAGTACCATATGTGATATTGTAATTTTTAAAATTGTTGTTTTTAATTTCTTTTCCAGTCTTCATATATTTTTTATTTAATTATATGAAAAATCCTGGAATAAGTCAACTACCTTGTCTTTAAACTATTCTTTAAATCAACTAATTTGCTTATGTTTTTAACATAATCTTCATTAATTTCAATTTTATCTCTTAATAATTTATCTTTAACTTTTAACAATTTATCTTTAGTGTCCAAATCAGATTCAGTTAATTTTTCATCAATCATTGTTATACATTCTCTAAGTGTTTCTGTATAAACTGTTTTCTTTTCTTCGTCATCTGAACCAATTAAAGCTTTAATAATTTTTTTATCAGATTCCTCAAGTTCAGAATATCTTTCATTATATTTTTCAACCATTAAGTTAGTTAATAAACTATTTGGTAAATTAAAAGATTCTTTAATTTCTTTTTCTTTATTATTTAAAATATAATTTACGATAAAATCTTTTGAATCAATAATCTTATTAATGTTCTTTGGTGTTTTATCTGTGAAAATTAAAAATGATAAATTTTCATGTAATTCTTTTTTATCATAATCATTATCATTTTCAAATAAAATATTTGTTAATAACGCACTGTTAGCTTCCATAATATCTTTCTTTTTGAATTTAGACATAATATCTAAACACTCATCTAAAAATACTTTAGCTTTTAATTCATTACTCTCAACTTTATTTTCAATAAGATTATATATTAAAAATTGATTCTTTAATATGACGTTTTCTTTGATGGTTCTAACGTAATCTTTAAATAAAGTTTTTTTATCTTTATCCTTTGTAACTACGCTTTCAACTAATATATCATTATATACGTTTTTAAGTTTACCAAAATTCTGAACTGTTTTTGTAATGTCTATTTTACCCATTTTAATGTTTTATTATAAATATGCTGTTATAATCATAAATATTACTCTTCTAACATTTTATCGATGTCATCTATAATATTATCTAATTCAGAATTTATTTTTAAATTCTTATCGTATATTTTAACTTTTTCAGATTTAACTTCGTTATCAGAATTAATACTTTCAACAAGAACATCTAAATGTCTGTTTTTATATTTTCTTTTACGGTTATCTAAAGTTTTTGATAAGGTAGTTTTTCTTTCTGTTAATAAATTATTCAACCTATTCAATGATTCAGTTATAGTTGGAGTTGGAGCTGGTTCCTCTGGAGCAGCACCCTCTTCTGCTGGTGCTTCACCTTCTGCTGGTGCTTCACCTTCTGCTGGTGTTTCATCACCAAAATCTAAATCTTCACCACCAGTTGTTCCACCTCCGAAACCACCACCGAAGCTTCCGCCTCCGCCTCCGCCTCCAGCAGCATCACCACCTTCTTCTGGTGCACCGCCACCGCCAGCTTTAGCAGCTTCAATGTCACCAAAAATATTATCAACTTCGTCAAACATTCTAGTATGTTTAATAACATTAGCAGTATTAGCCAATTCAGCAGCTGCTGCTTTCTCCATACGTTGTTCAAGTAAGTCTTGTTTGATTTCATCATCAGACCATCCTAAAATTTCTCTATGAGCACGTGTCCATGACATAGCACCAAATCCGTTACCAATATCAGACACAGCATCTTTAAGAGCTGTAATTTTAAGTTGTAAATGTTCAACGTTAAGCATCTCTGCTTGAGTTGATGGGTTATTAAGTGTTAATGAAAAATTATCCAATTCATCTTCAAAACCTAATATGTATAAGTGAATAATTGCAATCTTATTTAATTCTTGAATCATTGATTGTTGAATGCGATTAATAGTTCTAGAGAAACGAATATCTTGTAAAGCTAAGTTCTTACCTTCACCAGATGTTTCATCAAAACCTAAGAATGGTTTAGGTACACGTAATGCTGTAAATAAATTACCTCTTAAATATTCAATATCCGCAATTTGGTCCAAGTTAGATGCACCTGGCAACGTATCAATTGGGTTTGGTGCAGACTCATCCCTAACTGGAATAAAGAAATCTTGGTCATTAGATAACTGATTGTAACGTAAATCAATTTGACCAGTTTGTGGGTCAATGATTGGCATACGTTTAAACCTATCAGCAATTGCATTTACATATTGTTCAACATCAGCATCATCAATGTTACCAACATATATTTTGTAAACACGTCTTTCTGGAGCTCTAGTCACACGATATACAAGCATTGAATCCTCAGATAACAATAACTGTTTCCATACACGTCTAGCCTTCTCTAATACAGATGTACCATAAGGTAAACGTCTATCATCACCTAGTAATCTAAAATGTGCCATTTGCCATGAATTAAATTCAACATCACGACCTCTCCAATAAAATTTAACTTTGTCTGAAGCTTCATCTTCTGGTTTATTTTTTTCTCTACCAGTGATTAGGTCAAACAAACTACCTTCACGTCTTTCCATTTCATAGTTAGGCATTTGTTTTGCAGCAATAATACCATCTCTATCATTTATATTTAAAAATACAAAGTTATCACCATACTTACATGTGTTTCTAGTCCACATAGGTAATGATGTATGTATGTCTAATCGATTATAAAATAAATCTTCTAATATACCTTTAATTCGTTTACTATCAGAATAAACATTCAACATTTTACCAACTCTGTTTACAGTAGTTGATTCTTCCATCATCACATCTAACGCTGCCGCAATAGCTGGATAAAACTCCATTGATTCAAAATCAGAGTACGAACCAATACGAGTTGTTTCATAGTTTATAGATTGTTGAAACATTCCATTCTCAACTTTTTTCCAAACTTGTCCTAAATATTTATTTTGTTGAGCTTGTAATTTTGTTGTTTCAAATTCCTCACGACTAGTTGTTTTTAATAACTCACTAGAACCAATGTTATATCTTTTAGTTGAGTCTTTTGGTTGCAACTTTACACCATCTGGACTAATAACTTGGTTTAGTTTTTGAAATATTGTTAAATTTTTATTTGCCATCTTTTCTTTTTCTTTAAATATACTTAAATCTTTAATAAATTAAATAGTTATTCCACATAATCGCAAGCTACATAAGCTTCACGTTTTATTGTCGAACCAACATATACATCTAAATAAGCATAAGTTGTAATCCAATCTTCACCATTAGAAAAAGGGATTGCGGTACAATAATTTTTATTTGCATTATCGTTATCTCGGTTATTTTTACCAGAACCAAAATCGTTAGGTAGTGGTGACCAACTGTAAATATAATTTGATAAATTCTTTCTAATAAATCTTGCTGCCATTGTTATAATTTTTATTTCATTTTACCGAATAACCATGCATATTCACCTTTAGGGTCTTGAACATTTTTATATGCTGCGTGATTAGGGTTTATTTTAGTTTCTGGTTTCTTTGTTTCTGGGTTTATTGTTGTTCTTGTTGGGGATGATTGAACATTACTAGAAGTTACCCAACTAGACAAAATTGCCTTTGTCTGTTTTTCTAATCTTTCTAAATTCTTAAATGAATGTTCCATAACCCACAAAGCCATTCCCAATGACATAAGTAAATCATCATGATAACCTTCCATGTGGTCTGGTCTACCATTTTTATAAATAAATGTTTTCATTTCAGAAATAATTCGACTAGAACGTATCTTAACAGCATTGGTTCTTATCTTATACTCTAAATTTGAAATCATTGGTAGACGCACGTTTGTTGCGTGGAAACCTGGTATTTTGTTTTGTTTGTTATATGATGTCAACTCTCTTTGTCTAGCAGATAATATTTTACCACTAGAATCATCATAATGCAATCTTTTGTATTCAAATTCCAATAGTTTCAATACCGTAGAAACACCCATACCACCAGTAACATCGACAACTGTATATGCTTTGTATAATTCACCGTATTCTTCAACTATTTGAGCCAATAAATCTGGTTGTATTTTACCTTGATACTCCATTACTTGTTCCATAGTTGTAAAATCTATGATAACAATAGTTGATGAATCCTCTCCATCACCCCTAGAAACGTCCACACCCATAATATATTGATGGTCTTCTTGAGGTTCTTCCCACACCCATATCTCTTGTTCTAAACCACTAGTGAATTTAGGTATCATAACATTGTGTTTCTCATGAAATTCAATATACTCTTCATTGATTACGTTACCCCCAGAACCGATAAATGATACATCAAGCTCTTGTGCAATCATTTTAGCGTCATTATTCATACCCCTACACATTTCTTCATACCATGAAGATGTAGGTTTCCAACCTTCGGCTATACGAGCGTTATAAGATGCAAATGTAAATTCATATTCTATTTCAGTGTCATCCCCCTTATACCATCTTAAATCCTTATTGTAACGTAAATCTTCATACCATTTCATTTCAATGATGTTGAAGTTGTTCTTTTTGTTTCTAGCTTGGTCGTATGTTTTGTAATACAACGCATCCATACCGTTAGGTGTGGAAATAAGCGTTGCTCTACCCCCAGTACCTAATGCTGTAAGTGCAGCACCAAATACTTCGGCACCATTATCAATATATGCAGCCTCGTCCATGATTAAGAATGTAGGTGTAAAACCCCTTAATGCATCCTTTGATGTTGCTACCGCTTTTACACGACTACCATTAGGTAATTTGATTTCTTTTTTAGAATCCGTAAGGAATATAGATTTACCTTCGTTTTTAGCATTACCGTAATATTCATTACCCCAAACCCATCTAGGTAATTGACCTAAAAAGTCTTTAATTTTAGCTAAGAACTCGAAAGCTAACTCTTGCTTATTGGCAATGATTAGAATCGCTTCTGGGTTATCTGCGTCAGCAAAACCAACTTTTATTGACATATAAGCAGCTGTTGTTGTTGATACACCAGCTTGCCTAGGTTTAGTTACGATGTTAAATCTATTCTTTTCGTATGCGGATATAATTTCTTTTTGTCTAGGAAATAATCTGAAAGGTACGAAACCTTCTTGCGTTTTATCAAACGTCTCCAAATATGTTTCAATAGCATAAATTGGGTTAGTTAAACACCTAGCATATTCCTTAAATATTTCTTGTCTAGTTAACATAAAATTAATTCAATTTATTAATAAATATGTTCAAACTAAACAAAATCGTTTATTATAAATAAATAAGGGCCCTAACTAAGGGCCCTTACTATTATTTTATGTTAGTTTAATTTAAAATAATTCACCAATATCAAACCCTTCATCAGTAAAACCATCACCATCGGAATCATCATTGTTAGTATCATTCATAAGGTCTTCAATATCAAACCCTTCATCATCGGAATAACCATCGGAATTTGCTTCGTTGTAACTATTAAGTTCGTTCATTGCCTCTTCTTCTTGTAAACCATGTTTAACTTCATTTACAATATCAGTTATAATTTTTTTACCTTGTTTTGTATTAGCCATTACTTCTTTCATTTTCATGTTAAACTCATCTACTGGCAACGCTGATAATTCACTAAACACATGGTGTTTTAAAGAGAAATCGTCAGCTTCAAATAAATTTGTAAAACGAGACCAAAGTGCTGGACCTAAACGCATATCCCATGGTTCAGCTGCTAAGAAATCTGCTTTATCAACAACAAACTTACCAATTTTTTTATCTTTTGGTAAACCATGTGCTGAAAGTATTTCCATAACACCTTTAACTAATTCATGGATAAGCACTGGGAAAACCATAGCTTGTGCTGTTATAACACATTTAGGGTTTTCACTTGTAGGGAAATCAACTCTAACTACACCACCACTAACACCGTTTTCCATATTTGGTATTATGTAATACATGTAATCAGCGTTAGCCATTAGTTTTGAATATTTGTTAGGTAATTTAGGGTCCAAATCAGATAACTCATCATCAACCATGTGATACATGTGATTACATTTTTTAGCTGAACCTTGTATCATAGCGTTAAGAAATCTACGTTTATAAACTTCTTTGTTAGCATTAGTTAATTCATCATGATTCTCAAACTCAACTTCGGAAATAATAGGTCTAGGGTTTTTCTTAGTCCCCTCAATATTGATTTCAGTTGTTAACTCAGCGTTTATTTCAACAATATCTTCTGACATGTCAAATTCTTCTCTAATCATTTTAACTGCCAGTTCTTCTAACTTCTTTTTGTGTTTTTTCTCTAACTCAATAGTTTCTTTAACTAAAGGTAATGAATTTCTCATTACATCTGTTTCGTTAACATAGTCACACTCAAATACTCTTTTATATCTTTTAACTACTTCAGAAAATCTTTCACCCATTACTTTTTCTTCAAATGATGAATCATCACCTTCTGGCAACGCAGCATTATTACCTAAAGAATGGTTTCTTTTGATTAAATCTTCTTCTAATTTAGAATTCATTCTTTCAGAAATATTTTCTGGATAAACAACAGATTCATTCAATCTTTTTTCACCTTTCAATTGCTTACCTAATAATGACTTTTTAAGTGCTTCTTCTGCTATTTTTTTATAATTACTCATTTACTTATTTATTATAACTTTATTATTGTTCTGAACCTTCATCAGTTATTTGTTTTTTACCAAACACTTTACCTTCATAGAATTTTTTAAATTCTCTTAGATTCATATATTTTTCTTCTTCACTTAATCCGTTCTTAACTAATTCTTGGATTGTTTTGAATTTTTTAAAACTATTACTTTTTTCATTGACAACATAGTGTTTATATTCAGATAAACCCATTTCTTTTATCTCATCAATATCATCTTTAGCAACATGTTGTGTGTTTTCTTTCTCTAACATTTCTTTCATTGGTAATGCAACTTCTTTTTCAAAATGCTCAACTTCATAAATGTTTCTGTCCTCTAAACACATAACTGACAATACAACTTCTTTATTAGGTTTAACCCCTCTAACCATTCTGTAATTTTTGTCACCAATAGCAAATGGTTGTGATATTTTACCAGTTTTGTCATCAACCACATTTGATAAATATTTTATTGTTGCTTGGTCTTGTGGTTCAATAACAGCATCAATATCTTCTTCTTCATTGAATAATGAGTCTGGTGTTACTTGGATATCTACTTTTTTACCTTTTAAAGCGTCAACAGTTGATGCTAATTCATTTTTCGGTGTAAAAACAGTAGTACCATCATCTCCTAAAGCTTCTTGTAGTTTATTTTTGTTTTTCATGATTATTTTTATTATATTGTAATGTTAGGTCTTTTTCATAAAGTTTAGTTTCAACTACACTTATTGGTTCACCAAATTTAAAGCAAATTCGTTTTTCTGGGTAAGAATCATATGCGTTGATGTTTTCCCATGCTAATGCTATAACACCATCTATGGCATCCCAAACAGCAAAAGTATCGCTATCTTGTATTACATCAAATTTAATTTCAGACTCTAACCTACCAACCTTTTTAATAAAATGGTCGTGTGGTGCTGATGGTCTTCCAGAGGCTGGAAAAGTATCCCAGTCATCTCCATCAATATCAACTATTGAGTCTGAAAATATAAATTCGTATAGGTAGTTTTCTTTGTAGTCCTTACCTATTTTATTCATGTAAATTAAAAACAAATCTTTCATTATTTACTTGCTTTTGGGTCTGTTTTTGGCAACGTATTAGGTTCAATAGTATACGGTTTGTTTCTTCTGCTAGGTAAATCATTAGGTTTAACTTCACTTGGGTTAGGTTTAACTTGTGGTTTAACTTGTGGTTCAACCATTGGCTCTGCATGATTAAAAGTTTCTTGAATTTTCATAGTTAGATATTTTTTATCAAATATACTACTTTTTATCGATTCTTTCAAGTCTTCACCAACAATTTTTGAAACTGGAGTTGATGACCACATTTTACAAGACCAATATTTAGGTGTTGTTCTATCTTTAGCTTGTGAACATTTATGTCTAGCTCTAAATGATTTTTTGTTTTTTGGGTTATCTCTTTTGATTTCCATTTTAGGGTCACCAAAATTAACTTTAACAACATTACCTTTACTGTTTTTAACGTAAACTTTGAATTTTTTAGAATCACCTTTGGTTGGTTTTCCTAATTTAACTTTTCTACCTTGATATTCGGCTTCATTCAAATTAATATTCTCAACTGAACCATAATCATCTTCGTAACCACCTTCAGTAGAACCATCGTATTCCAATGCATCTTCATGGTCTTCCATATCAACAGATTTCCATGCATCACCACTTTTAGTCTCATTCATTAAGAAATCAAACACTTGGTCCATGTTGTTTTTTGCTTCAGCAATATGGTCAGCAGCCCAATCATGACCACTATTTAATATTGCCTCAATTTTACCTTCATCTAAATCTAACATCAAACCAGCTTGTCTTCTCATTTGCTCTAAATTACTGAAAAACATATATCTAGTAGGTGATTCTTCACCTTCCATATTTTCATGTGTTTCTGTTAATTCATCCCATGTTTTTTTGTCTGGATAACCTTTATCACCTGGTTTTGCTGGTGCTTCACCTCTATCATGTTTAGCGTGTATGTTAGCCCATAAACCTTCAGATTCTTCTAACTTTTTTAATCTACAAGAACCTTTTGCACCTTTTTTAGTTCCAGGTACTCTTTCAGCATTATGCCAACAACCACCATCTTCAAACATGTAATCATTAGATTTTGGTTGAAACATTTCATTTCTTTTTGGTTCATCTAAGAATAAGTTTTCATAGATTGAAAGTTCTTGTAACCCTTCTTCATCATCAGCAGTATCATCTGGCATGCCACCACCAGTGTCATCACCGAAATCGCCAAAGTCGCCAGAATCATCGCTGGAATCATCTTGATTATCAGCATTAATATCTTCATTATCTTCACCATCATCACCAGATGTATTAATTTTTTTGATTATATCTTTTCTATCTTCTTCATCCATTTCAGCAGTGTTTGTTGCTGAAATAACTGAATTAATTGCAAACTTTTCTAACTCAAAATCTGGTTTACCTTGTTCTTTTGTATAACCTCTAAGTGCTTCACCTAATTTTCCAGAAAGTTGTTGAATGAATTTTTTTGGGTCGGTATCTTCGTCAGCTTCAACACCAGCGTCAAAAGGCTCATCATCAAATGGCTTATCGTCTTTTACTGGTTCTTCCTCACTACCAAAATCACCAAAACCAGCCTCATCAGCTGGTTCGGAAATAGGTTCAGCTGGAGCTGGTGCTGCTGGAGCATCAACTTTCAGCTTGTATTTTGTATCTTCGTTTACTTTAGTGCTTTTTTTTTTAATTCACCATCTAAAAGTGTATCTAATCTATTGATAGATTCTTCTAAACTATGACCATAAGGACCAACATCTGTTTTAACTGAAGACGTAGTTGGTGTTTTTAAAACTCTTAACTTACCTTCTGTGTCATCCATTAAATTTTTAATGTTTTCATTACCGTTAGAATTACGGTATAAATCTCTATAATAATCTAATACTTTTTCTAATGCATTTACACTCATTGAGTCATGAACTTGACTTGAAGACACTGTAATTTCTTCCAACTCAACCCCACCTCTTAATTTAGCGAAATCTTCACCATCAATTTTTGTTGGGTCACCACCTAAAGCAGCTAAATCTTTTTGTTTATCAGAGTATTCTTTTTCTTCTTCTGCCATTCTATCTATTATTTCTTGAATAGCCATCTCTTCTTCAGTCATTTCCATGTCATCACCCATGTATGCTTTATTCCCATGTAAATTACCTTCACCAGTAAAGCCCATACCAAATGCTTCGCTAACGTTTACTTTTTCAAATTCATCAGCAGCATCTTTATCAGCAACATTGTCACCGAATTGACCTTCTTCTTTACCTTCTTTAGCTTTGTTGGATAACGGAGTACCAGCTTTATCAACAATATATTCTGTATTGTCACCAACACCTTTAGTAGCACTTAATGAAGCGTTATCTTTCATACCAGTGTGGTGTTCTAATAAATTATCATCTTCAAATACGTTAATATCACCACCTCTGTTATAAGATTCAGATAATGATTTGAATTTTAAATTTAATTGTTTGATTGCTTTAGCATATGAAGGATAAGCTTCAGATTTTTTGTTTTGTAGACCACCAATATATTTGAAATCTTCTAAAACTAAACCAGTTGTTTTGTCAGTTTTTTTGATGTAATATTCATGGTTTTCTCTAACGATAGCATAAGCATTACCATCTGGACCAACTTTAGTTAATTCAACAGCATGGTTAGATTTATTTTCATTTTCATTCAAAGGTTTAATACCCATAAGTGCTAATTGACGCTCATGAATTTCGTTACCTTTAAGACCAATTGGATTGATTAAATTTTTATTTTTCATATGTTTAATTTGTTTTTTATTTAAAAGATGTACTACCTAATATAACATCTTTATTAACACCTAGTAAGTAACATCCAGTACCGCCACTTACAGAATTTATGTTTATATAAATACTTGATGCACCACCCATATTCATAGTTAATCCATTCAAAACAATAGAACAACCAGAAGGGCCACCATACAATTCAGAATAAGTATGTGCTGTTAAATTGGCAGCATTAGCTGGAACTATTACACTATGTACTTCATTTATTTTTGCCATTTTATTATATTTAATTATAAATATTGTAAAAAAATAAAAAAAGCACCTTTTGGGTGCTTTTTATTTGTCTTTCTTTATTGATATGTATATATCACCATACCAACCGAATACTTCATCGTCAAATTCAGTTGATGGTTTAAATTCACTAATATTAATTTCCATTTCTTCAAAATAAGATTCATTTGGAAATCTAACCTTAACTTTTGTTTTCCTTCTATGGTGAGGAATTAAGTCACTATAATTGTCGCTTCTTTCTGGCATATATTTTTAATTTTTAATTTGATAATGGTGCTTTTATAGTTGGGTGGGCTTTATAACCTATTATTTCAAAATCATCAATCAACCATTGTTCTGGAACAAATGATGGTTCATTATTAAAATGAAGTTTAATATTTAGTGTAGGTAATGGATATGGTTCTCTAGTTCTTTTGGGTATTTCAAACTCATCACACACTTTTGTGAATTTTTCATCACTCATTCCTTCTTGTAATCTACTTAAATCCAATTTAGGATTCTCATAACACATACAAACTCTTTCATCAACTCTCAAGTATCTACCAATCTGTTCCATGGCTTGTTCAACATGATTTGAATACAAGTGAACATCACCCAAGTTCCCTATTAATTCATCTGGAACCATATTAACTTCTTTTGCAATGATTTCCAATAACAATCCATAAGAAGCAATGTTGAATGGTAAACCTAAGAATGTATCCACTGAACGTTGATTCCACATTAATGAAATTGCTCTGGTTGGGATATTTAATTTTTCACATTGTTCTATCCAACCTTCTTCACTTTGGTTTCCTAAAAATGTATTTAATATTGGTAATACTTTTTTAGCAATAACTTTTCTTTCTTCCAAACTCAATTCTCTTGTATAAACTTGAAATCCATAATGACAAGGTGGAAGTACCATTGAATCTAATTCTCCAACATTCCAAGCGTTTACCATCAAACGTCTTGAATCTGGATTGTTTTTAAGGTCATTGATTAGGTTTGCGATTTGGTCTATCTCATATTCTTTAAAAAATAAACCTCTACCACCTAATAATGGGTCTTCAATATTATCTGTATTTAAAAATGAGTCTGTATCTATACCACCCCAACTTCTCCATTGCTTACCATATACTGGACCTAAATCACCCCACTTATTAGCAAACTTATCATCTGTTTTGATTTTGTTGATGAATTCTTCTTGTGTTAATGTTGGTAACTTAATTGATGTAGGCCCAAATCCATCATATTCTGAGGTTTCTATACTATTCCAATAGTTCTTATAAGCATCACCATTCCAAATATGACAATCATTATCCAAAAGGTATTTGATGTTGGTATCACCACGTAAGAACCATATAAGTTCAGTTATAATACCTTTCATATACATCTTCTTTGTTGTAAGAAGTGGAAAACCATCACTCATTTTGTGACGAATTTGTCTCCCAAAGACAGAAATGGTACCCGTTCCAGTTCTATCACCTTTCTGAGTACCATTTTCTAAAATGTCTTTTAATAAATCTGTATAAGTTTTATCTAGATTATTCATGGACAATTTCTGGTTTTAAATTTTTAACTTTTTCAAAAGTTGAAATTTTATCTTTTAATCCAGTTAATGAAGCTGTTGTTACATTACCATTTTTCAAATAGTTGCTGATAATATCACTCATGTTTTGTAACATTTCTTTTACAGCAGCATCTGGTGTAATCTGTGATACTTCTAAATCTTTAATTTGTTCTACTTCTTTTAATATTTCAGTTGTGTCAACATTATCCAATTTGCTGCTAGTGTATTTTTTGATGTTTGTGTTTAACACTGAACCTTGACTATCTGCTGTTTCAAAACGCATGTAATCAGTTGCTGCAACATCAACGTATTTGTATTGGCCTCCATTACTGAAAATAATTGTTAATTCATTTGTAACAGTGTTGTAAACCGATGCACAAATGTTTGATGACGAATAAATTGCTTTTACGATTCCGTCTTTTTCTTTTCTTTTTAAAATCATACTTTTTTATTTTTATTTATTTTTTATTATGTGTTCTATAAGAATTTATCTCATTTAAATGAAATATTTTTGATGTTTGGATAACTTCTTTAATCTCTTCATTATATTCTTTCGTGGTGATTACCACGTAGTTACCAGTTATGAACATTCCAGCATCTTCAAATTCAACCTTACTTAACGAAGGCATAACTACGTCATTTACAACTGTTTTGACTAACAATTCAACCTTTCTAAAGGTAGGTATAATATTTGAATTCATTATTTACTTTTTATACAAATATACTAATATTTATGTTAGAAGTCAAGATTGACTAATTAAAAAATTATATGTATTTTTGCACATAATTAAACTAAATTAAATATAAATTATGAATAGAGAAGTTTACCCAAAAGTAAAACAGATTATGAGCAAATCAGCTGGAGAAGCTAAAGCTTTTGAAGATGTTAAAGTAAGACCAGAACATATCCTTTTATCTATATTAGCAGACAATGATAACACGTGTACAAAAATGTTAAAAGACCATTTTAAACTTGATGTTATAGATTTATATGATAAGTTTTCTGATTTTATTAGAAAAAATGATTTAACACCTAGAGGTTATACTAGCACTAGAAAAACGTTACCATTTTCAGATGAAACAAAAACGTTAATCAAAGAATTAGAAAAACAATGTGAAGAGTTAAATCATAACATGATTGACACGCAACATATACTATTAGTTATGTTGAACAATAAAAATAATATTTCTGAATTTTTAAGCAAAATTGGGTTAAACTATTACGATTTTAGACGAATTGTTAAGTTAGATTCACCATCTGGTGATAAGTTTACTAACAGTTCAATTGATGATGATAATGACGAAACTGAAAGTTTTAGAAAGAAAAGTAAAATTGTTGAAAACAAAAGTAAAACTCCAGTGTTAGATAATTTCTGTAGAGATGTATCTAAAGCTGTTGAAAAAGGTGAAATTGACCCAGTTGTTGGTCGTGAAAAAGAAATCAAAAGAGTATCTCAAATTTTATCTAGAAGAAAAAAGAATAATCCAGTTTTGATAGGTGAGCCTGGTGTTGGTAAAACATCTATTGTTGAAGGACTTGCTCAACTTATTAAAGACGGTAACGCACCTAGAACATTAATCAACAAGAAAATTTATAGTTTAGACTTAGCGTCAATTGTTGCTGGTACAAAATATCGTGGACAGTTTGAAGAAAGAATGAAAGCTGTTCTAGAAGAATGTAAAGCAAATCCAGATGTTGTCTTGTTTATAGATGAGTTACATACAATTGTAGGTGCTGGTAATGCTTCTGGTTCACTAGATGCTTCAAACATCTTTAAACCAGCTTTAGCACGTGGTGAGCTGCAAGTAATTGGTGCAACAACATTAGATGAATACAGAGAAAACATTGAGAAAGATGGTGCGTTGACTAGACGTTTCCAACAAGTACTTGTTGAAGAACCAACATTGGAAGAAACAAAAGTTATCTTAAACAATATCAAAGAAAAATATGAAAATCATCATAAAGTAAAATACACTGACGAAGCAATTGAAGAATGTGTTAAATTATCTGCTAGATATATCATGGATAGGTCTATGCCAGATAAAGCTATTGATGTATTGGATGAAGCTGGTGCAACAACTAATGTTGGTGTTGAAAAACCAGAAAACATTAAAGAATTAGAATCAAAAATTAAAGAAATCAACGAAAAGAAAAAAGATGTTGTAAAAAAACAAAAATATGAAGAAGCAGCTAAACTTCGTGATGATGAGAAAAAAATCACTGAAGAGTTAGAAAAAGTAATGGCTGAATGGCAATCAACTTTAGATAAAAAAGTTACTGAAGTTGGTGTTGAAATTATTTCTGAGGTGGTTTCAATGATGACTGGTATTCCGTTAACAAAAATATCTACACAAGAAAGTAAAAGATTAATGAACTTAGATAAAGAGTTAATGGGTAAAGTTATTGGTCAAGATGAAGCAGTAACTAAAGTTATTAAAGCAATCAAAAGAAATAGAATTGGAATTAAAGATAAAAACAAACCAGTTGGTTCATTTATCTTCTTAGGTCCTACTGGTGTCGGTAAAACGTTGTTAGCTAAATTTTTAGCAGAGCAAGTTTATGGTGACGCAGAATCTTTAATTAGAATTGACATGTCAGAATACATGGAGAAACATTCGGTATCTAGATTAGTAGGTCCACCTCCAGGTTACGTTGGTTATGACCAAGGTGGTCAGTTAACTGAAAAAGTTAGACGTAAACCACATTGTGTTATTTTATTTGACGAGATTGAAAAAGCACATGAAGATGTTTTCAATATTTTACTTCAATTATTAGATGAAGGACATCTAACAGATGGTTTAGGTAGAAAAATTAACTTTAAAAACTCTCTTATTATTATGACATCAAACATTGGTGTTAAAGAAGTTGCAACATTTGGTCAAACAATGGGGTTTGAAACAGCAGCATCAATTGTTGGTGAAGAAAATAGAGCTCGTTCAATTATTGAAAAAGCATTAAAGAAAAAATTCAAACCAGAGTTTTTAAATCGTATTGATGAAGCTATCGTATTCAAAAGTTTATCACAAGAAGATATCCATAAAATTATTTACTTGGAAATCAAAAAACTTGAAGAACGTGTAATCGAAATGGGTTATAAATTAAATGTGACCAAAGAAGCTATTGAATTCTTAGGAAGACAAGGTTATGACGAAGCATATGGTGCTAGACCATTAGCTAGAGCAATCCAACATTATGTTGAGGACACAGTAGCCGATGAGATTCTAAATGAAAATTTCAAAGAGGGTGAAACCATAGAAGTTTCATTCGATGAGAAGAAAGAAGAATTGGTCATAAAGCAAGCAAAGACTAAAAAAACAAAATAATAATTAAAGGCTGAATTTTTTTCAGCCTTTTTTTATATTTATATGTATGAAACCAACAATTAAACAATTATTAAGAGAAAGACTTTTAACAAAAGATGAAACTGATGTTAGAGACGTTGCTGATTTCGTAAATTTTGCAAAAGATTATCTTAAAATAGAAGATGATGTTAAAGTTGAATTAGCGTTTAAAAAAACACCAGATTTAAGAACAACAGCTTACTACAATAATGGTGATAAAAGAGTTAAGATTTATGTTAAAGATAGAGCAATTATCGATGTATGTAGGTCAATTGCTCATGAATTAGTTCATCATAAACAAAATATAAGTGGTGCTTTTGAAGATGCGGAAGACCCAGGTGCGGATGGTAGTGAATTTGAAAATGAAGCTAATGCAGTTGCTGGTGTGATAATAAGAAAATGGGGTAGAATACACCCAGAAATATACGAATAAGATTATGCCATATACACATAGAGAAGTTGGTGATAAAGATTGCGTTTATAAAAAAGGTAGCGAAAAAAAAGTTGGTTGTACTACTGGTGATGTTAATGATTATTTAGGTGCTCTTCACGCTAATGTTAAAACAGAAGAATTAGAAGAACTAAATGAAAGTTTAATCGCTGTAGGTAGAGATAAAATGTATGCTGCGATAGTTAACATTAAAGATTCAATCAAAGATAATGTAGTTAACACTTCAGATGCAGTAAAGACAATTGTTAAATCAATCAAAACTGGTCAAGAATTAACAAAAGAACAAAAAACAAAAATAGGTGATGACCTTAAAAAACTTTTAAAAAGTTTAGGGTATGGTGCTGTGTTTATGCTGCCTGGTGGTTCAGTGTTTATAATCACCTTCAATTTAATAAAAAAAATTATGGATAAGAAAAAACTTAACGAATCAAACAAATTAAAAGGTGGTAAAGCTGATAAGCTAACACCAAAAGAAATTGCTGATAAATTTGATGTTACAACAAAAATGGTTAAAGACCAAATAAAAAAAGGAAAAAAGATTGAATCTGAGCACACTAGTGATGAAGAAAAACAAACTGAAATTGCTGAAGACCATGTATCTGAATTTCCAGATTATTATGATAGAATTGAAAAAATGGAAAAAGAAGCTAAAAAGTATTGGGGTAAAAAAACAAATGAAACAAAAAGTTTTATTAAAAAATTGCTTAGAGAAAATCTACAACCAAACGAACCAAAAAATTTAGATAATGAATTAATGAAAGCTGGTGTACCAGCAGATATGGTTGACGATGTACCAGTAAAATTAATATACCCTAATGGAGAAGAAAAATTATTAAACCCTAATTTAGAAGAAGGTGCTAGAGAATTTGTTTTTGCGTGTTTAATCGCTGCAAGTGGTTTAGTTCAATCATGTGCTAAAGAAGGTGATGTACATGGTTATAACACAAACGTACATGGTATTGAATATACTGTTGTAGACGCTGCTGATGAAAACACTGTTTTAACTCCAGAAGAAGAACAACAAGGTATTAAATTAATAACAGTTACTGCAAATAATGGTCAAACTAAAACTGTTAAGGCTAAATTATTTAAAGACCAACAAGGTAATGCTAGTGGTGGTTGGGCGTTCAAGGAAAAACCATCTGAAATAGAATTAGCAATACATGGTTTTGGTCAAACAAAAAAAGAAGAAATGAGAAGCAACGCTTCTTTTAATAAAGGTGATAAAATTGCTGATTATACAGTTGCTAAATCTAGTAAACAACCTTATGGTGTAAGTCCTTTAAAAACTATTAGAGATTCAGAGTATTTTAAAAATGCAATAAATTACATCAAACAAGGACCAATACAACAACAAGATTTCAATAAAGAAATGCAAGAAAAAGGAATAGGTATAACAGCTCAAGACGCAATAAAATATTATGGTAACTAAATAAGAAAAGGAGGTTTTAAACCTCCTTTTTTATTTCACCAATATATTCAAAACTGCCACATATTCTTTTATTATCAACGTAATGATTGTTGAATAACTTATCATGCGTTACGTCAGTCCTTAATTTCTTATTCTTAGATGTTGGTTTCCATTTATTCGATTTAATCATATAATCATACATCTTAGGGTGTGAACTTCTAGAAAAAAATCTATGACTTTCATCTAAGTGTATTTGAGCGACTGCTTCAATAAATCTAACACCTATACCCATTCCTTGAAAATCTGGCAGCACAACGACTCTATGACCCCTCCATGCGTTTTTTAATGTACCACTAGGCATAGTTATTGATGATAAAAAACCAATAACCGTATCTTCCCATACTGCAACATAACATCTAGACGCTTTATTTATACTTGAATCTAAATAGTGATGGTCTTTAAACATTCCCCAACCATCATTTGTTGTGCGATATACTTTGACATTGATTTCTGGGCGGACAAAAAAAAACCGTCCATCAGTTCACCCGTGTCCGTATTAATAACCCAATCTGGCTCCAGCCATTCGACCACATCCATATGACATGTGGATATTACAATATTTGTTACGTCATTATTTTTAACGTATCTAGATAAAGCCACAGAAGCCGCTCTAGCAACATTTCTATCAACTACCGAGGTGTATTCATCTATGACAGCATTTGATGTTATCTTACGAGCTAAATCAGCCCTAAATTTCTCTCCGTTGGATAATACACTATATGGTTTATACCATGATGGTATAGAATTGAATCCAACTGAACTTAATCTATTGATTCCGTCCTCTGGATTTTCAAAATGTGATATGATTGATTTATTGTCATCCCATGTTGGTTGTTCTTCCAAACCAAAATGTTTTAACAAAGTTGATTTACCAGAACCACTAGAACCTACAATAACACCTATCTTAAATTGTTTGGGTAGGGTAGAAGGTAATTTCCATGGGTAAAATGTTGAAGTTCCATCAAACAAACAATCAAATGCTGTTTCGCTTGCAACAATAAACTCATCTTTTTCTACGACTGATGTTAATGGTTTTTCTTCTCTTTGTAACTTTTCAATAATTGAATTCATAAAACTTTTAAAATAAATATGAACTCAAAACAAAAAAAGGTTGAGAATTATTTCCCAACCTAATTTTAATTTCTTTACTAAACGATAGATATTATTTTTTACTTTCAGTTAAAGCTTTGAATTTAGCTTCTAACTTAGCAATTTTACCTTCTAAGATAGCATTTTTATTCTCGTTAGCTTTAGCGTTTTCTTGAATCCATTCTTGTTTTTGGATAGCAACAGCTTCATTAACAATATTATCTATCAAATCTATTAATTTAGATTCTTTAATAGCAACAACTTTTTTACCGTTTGACATTTTTCTAAGTTTTAATTAAATCTTATTTTTATTTATAAATATGTGTTATTTTTTAAAAAACACAATTTATTAAAAATTAATTTTCAATTTCAACCACATCAAATAAATGCAATAATGTGTTCCTATCAAATTTTTTTCTAAAACAAAAGAATTCTATAGCTTCTTCAAAATTATTAGCTGAAATTGTATTTATAACATCTCCAGATTTATTCGTTAACCCATATTTTTTCATAATAACCATTTTAGTATAAATATATAAATAATGTTTCAAAATATAAAGATTTAATTAACATTTTTTATCGGCAGCAGAAGAAGCAGCCCATGCATCTGGTTTAACCTTGAACTCATAACCCATACCTAAAATATAACCAACAGCTTGTTGTAAAGCTTTGTTAGACTCATGTGTTGGGTCTGGATTAATGTCAGCGTGTATTTCTAATGGAATATCATATAAATCTAACAACGGTGCTAATCCATAAGCGACTTCAACCGACTTACCAACTTCATATACCATTCTCTCATTAACCAACTCTTTATTAGTCTGTTTAAAGGCATGATAATATGTTGACGAAATGATTAAACCACCACGTCCAACAACAACACCACCTAAATCCTCACTTGTTTTAATAAGGATAACAGTAGCGAACTTATAAGTTCCTTTTTCAGCTTTTTGTGAGTCAGTACCAATTGATACTCTCATTGAATAACCTTTAGTTAATTCTTCTTCGATAACTTTTTCCAAATATTCAATTATTGGTTCATCGATTAATTTGTCGTTTCTTTTCCATTCCATAACGTATTATATTAAAATAAAAAAGGGGCCTATTAGGTCCCCTTATCTTTAAATTAAAGCTGTTGGTAACAACTCCTTTAATTTTTTAAAGTTTTCAGAACCTATGTCTTCTTCTTTTACACCTATTCTATATAAAGACCCACCGTTAGATTTGTCTAAATATTTTATTTCTTCTGGAATCTCCGTAATAGGATTCCCAATTATGTTTAAAAATTGTAACTTTTTCAAATTACCAATCTCTTTTGGTAATGACTTAATATTGTTTTCAGTCAATACAAGCATTTCTAACTTATCCAATTTACCAATAGATGGGTGCAGCTCAACCATTTTAGCATTGCAGATAATTAATTGGTCTAAAATTTTAAACTTACTAATATCTGGCAACCTAGGTATTTCTCTTGTCATAAATCTTATTGTCGGTGTAGTGTCTTCAATCAATTCAAAAAGACTTTCTGCAAAACCAAACTTAATTAAATAATCTAAATAAACATTGTTTTCAATACCTTTTTTATGTGCCTTGGCCATCCCTATTAATTCTTCATAGAAAAAATTAGTAATACCTTCACTCTCCATTAATACTTTCTCAAAAATACTTACATTCTGACCATTATGTCTATCCTTTAACTGATTAGTTTCAAAGTGAATCTGAAACACCTCACTAGTCTTACCTTCAAAGAATTCGTTTGGTACTATAATATAAATATTAGACTTATCACCGTTAGGTTTTTTATAATTCTCTGTATAATTTTTAAACATACCATTACCTTTCCTAGCAGTACACCAGTTAGCAAAATTATCAAAAGCTACATTGGCTTCTGTTGATTTAGGTATAAAGAGAGTAAACTTTCTATCTCTAACTGGTATCTCCGCTTGACCTATCTCTACAAATTTTAAAAGTGTTCTTTCTAACGCACTTGGAGTCTTTTCAATAAATGGGTCAACAGCGTCAAACAATTGGGATAACGATTTATACTGATTAATGTCCGTTGGGTCTTTAACATCTTTTAAAATGTAACTACCGTTGCATAATTCTTTAAATTTTCGTTTCCTCTTATTGTCCTCAAAAATAGTTAAATACTTATTTGCTTGTGGTAAATCTTCCATAACCAATCTGACAGCAATATCAATAGAGTTTTTGTTGTCATCCTTGATTAATCTAGTAAATAAATTTAACATCCATTGCAAATAAATTTTATTATCTGTTGGGTCGGCACCAATCATATCAGAAAATACTGAAGAACAAACGCTAACTATTTTTAATTTACGTTCTTTTTCATTAATCTTTTCAGATAAAATACCTATCACTTCACCAAAACTTGATTTAATAAGTTGTGGTGTGTAACCTTGTCCAACCAATTGTTCTAATTTATTGGTTATATTTGTTTGATTATCTTTAGAGTCACATTCGAAAACATCAAACAATTCAGCTAAAAAAGTTAATCTATCTTTAACGTTTATTTGTTCCATATAAAATTATTTTATTCAAATATACTAAAATAAAATGATTTAATCAATCTTATTTTAAAAATTGATTAAAATAATCTTCATCGATAAATTCCTCAATTCTTTTCTTTAAAAACCAAACTAAATCGTTGACTATTTCGTTCTCCCTATCTATGATTTCTAATATAACTTTGTTATGGTCTTCACCATCACTAAAACGATATTTTACTTCTTTTATGTAATCTCTTTTTGTGTCTTTTTTAATCTCATCGATAATTAATTCATATATCTCCCATCTCCCAGCCTTCTCCTCATCAATTGTATCTAAAATGTTACTAATGTAAGTGTTATAAGCTTTATCTAAAAATGTACGATTGTTTTTATTTGACTGGTTTAATAGACTTTTTTTTGTTGTCATCGTTAAATTTATTAATAAAAGTTATTTACTAATAAATATCAAAATCATTCGGATTAACCTTAAAATTTATATTATTAAATTAAAAATTTTTAATTTTATAGTATAACCTTTCTAACTCTGGATTTAAGAAATTTAAAGACTCTATGACTTCAATACAAGCAGCGTTAGGGTCTAAATTATCAGTTAGTTTATATTGTAATTCTTTTACCTTAACCATATCATTTAATGAATTTTTAATCTCTAAAATAACTTGATTATAAGTCAACCATTCAATCTTTTTATTGTCATTGATTAGTTGTTCAGTCAACTTATATTCATACTCAGTTTCTAATCTAGTAATGAAATTACCATAGTTATCTCTAAGTATCTTTTTTATTTTAGATTTAAGTTTCATCTCATTATAATGATACGTTTTTACTCAACTGATAATCATCATTAATTGTTCCAGAAACCCAGTCTCTAATAACTTGTTTTATAAATTCTTCATTAACATCAAATTTATAATTCATGTATTCATATAATGACTTTACTGACATTAACTCTTCATCAATCTTATTCTTTATTTTGATTTCATTAAAGTATTCTCCACCCTCTCTAACGTATGCATCAACTCGTTCATAATAATTGTCTAAAAACTCTTTTAACGTCTTAACCATGTTGCTATGAGCATTAGCTTCAAATAGATTTTGTTTAAGAGTTTTTAATTGAGATTCTGTTATTATAATTTTCTTTTTCATATCTATAAATATCTTAATTAAAATAAAAAGGCCCCTTGTGGGGCCTTTTTTTTAGTTTAATAATTGGTTGATAATTTCTTGAAAACTTTTTTCGTCTTTATACCCCACAACCCGATTTAGTTCCTCACCTTTGCTATCCATAAAGATAACTGTTGGAACACCTCTAATTGAATATTTTTGTGCTATATCAATGTTCTCATCAACATTAACCTTACCGATAGTAACGCTATTGTCTTTGTTAGATTCAGATAATGAATCAATCACTGGAAGCAGCATTTTGCAAGGACCACACCATGGGGCCCAAAAGTCTAATACTGTGATGTTTTTTTCTTTTAAAACATCTTCAAAATTGTTTTTTGTAACGTCTATTGCCATTTACTTAAATTTATATTTTTGTTATAGTTATAAATATACTAAATATAAATCAAAAAATCAATGACTGATAAAACAATTATATTAAGATTTTTAAATAAAGAGTTTCCAGATTCACATCCAGCAATTTATATTTATGTTTGCGGCCATAAAAGGTCAGAACAAACAGCAATAAATAAACTAATGGATTTAACTAGATTAATATTTTGCCCTCCATTAAATACTGACTATGTATTATCAATCATCAAAGAATACCTACAAATCAAAAAAGTACAATATAAAAATGGTTTAATCAAAATTAAACCATACTAATCAAACAAATTACCACTAGCGTTTTTTTCAGCCTCCACACACTTCTGAAACTCAATTAAAGTGTCTAATTTTAAAAACTTTTTTAAATAATCTAAAGACTCAACATCTGAAAAACCATATATTTTATTCAGATAATTGAAAACCTTTATAATCTGTGCTGTTTCTTTATTATCGATAGAATTGGTTTCTATTGAAACCTTTAAGGTTTTACAATAATTAACATAAGTCATAAAATGAGATGACTTATATAATTTATAAGTTATTTCACATATACTTAAATAAACATAATTATTAAATTTTTGCATATAGTTTTTAATTAAGCTGCATATTTATTTGTATGGAAAATGAAGCATTAGAAATTGTTATTATTGATGAATGGGATAACCATATTGGTGACCATAATATTTTTTAAATGGACGAAACCGAATATAAACTAATTATTAATTTTTTGAAACGAAATTATCCTATCATGAGGATAAAAGATAAAACTCGTTTCAAAAGAGCAATTGTTTTAGATAACGGTGGTGTCTATTTTTTAAGCGATGAACAATCACATATTAAATTAAGGGGTGACTTATTGTCAGTCCTTAAATTAGTATTTTATTGCCGTGAAGATATCGCTAAACTATCAATAAAACAATATCTAAACTTGTAGTTACCATTCTTCAATTTTTTGTAATCTTATTTCATTCCAAGTATTGCAATTATAACCATTAATACTACATTCTATTTGGTTAATTCTCATACCTAAAATCTTATTTTCATAATCTATAACATACAAAGTAAAAGGTCTTGAACTACCACCCATCAATTGTTGCTGCATACCTTCTATTGGGTCTTCAATTATTGTTGTATTCATTCCAATATAATTAACCATATAATGTTTTGTGGAATCATCATTAATAATTAAACGACCATTACCTGGGTAATTAAACGGTTTATAAAATGAATAAGTTGTCACATCCTTTTCAATATTTTCAATATCAAAGTATGCCCCACCCCACCTTAGACTTGAAACAGTTTTTAAACTGTCAAAATGACTATACTTAACCATCTCACCAGTTTCATGATTATTAATAAACATCGTGCCACCAATAACTAAAAATTTTCCCCATCTAGAAATTTTTTTGGTGTCTTCTTTTGATGTAAAATTATAATTATAAGTATCACTTGCAAATTTACTTTCTTTCTCACAAGAAAATAAAAATAAAACTAAAAATAAATAAAATATTTTTTTCATAACTTTTTTTTACAAATTTATAAATATTTTTTAAATAAAACAAATTATTTACATTTTAATAAAAAATATTATTTTTTATCATGGCAAAAACTAAAAAACAATTATTGGTAGAACTTATCCCAACAACATGTCATTACTCAAATGTAAGAACAACTGTTAAAACAGAAGAATGGGATAAAATTAGAAAAATATCCTACACTGCCGCTGGTAACAAATGTGAAATCTGTGGCGACACTGGTAAAAATCAAGGTAAAAGACATAACGTTGAATGTCACGAAATATGGGAATACGATGATGAAAACCATATTCAAAAACTAGTAGGTCTTATATCACTGTGTCCAAACTGCCATTTGACCAAACATATAGGTAGAGCTATGGCCATGGGGTCTGAAAAAGTATGCTATAGTCAATTAGCTAACGTAAACAAATGGTCAATGGAACAAATACAGAAGCATATTTTAGAGTCATTTGAGACCCATAAAGAGCGTTCTAAACATGAATGGACATTAGATATCAGTCTGCTAGAAAGAGAACCTTACAACATAAAATTAAAACCATTCAAAGAACGTATATTTGAAGTTAAAAAATATAAAAAACGTCCTAAGAAAAAGAAATTACCAACAGATAAAAAGAAAATACACCCAAAAGCTAAAATCGCTGCGGCACTTAAACCAAAATCAAGTACCAGTAAAAGACCACCTAAAAGTTAATAATGAATTAGCGACCAATTACCAGAATGGTCTTCAACCAACGCTGTATTAGATTCAACCCAATCACCAGAATTCATATATTCAATACCATCAATAACTCTGATTTCAGCTTTATGTATGTGTCCACAAATAACACCATCAAAATTCAACGACTTTGAATGCGATACCATATGGTTTTCAAAATCACCAATGAAATTAGTTGCACTCTTTACAGAACTTTTTATTCTTTTTGACAATGAAAAATATTCCTTACCCCTAAATGCTCGGTATTTGTTATACCACTTGTTTAACCAAAGTGTTAAATCATAACCAATAGAACCAATCTTGGCCAACCATTTCATTTCGTTAACAAAAACATCAAAGATATCACCATGCAGCACTAAATACTTCTTTCCATTCAAAGCATATAGTTCATAATTCTCAATAATCTTTATATTACCTAAACTCATTGGTATAAAATCATGTAAAAAATCATCATGATTCCCTCTAATCCATAAAACTTTAGTCTTATAAGCCTTTTTCATTATCTTTCTAACACATCTCATGTGTTCTTGCGACCAAGAGTTACCTCTTTTTAAAGCCCATCCATCAATAATGTCACCATTCAATATCAATGTCTCACATTTAATCTCCTCCAAAAATCTAGATATGTCCTCTGTCCTAGAATAAGTTGAACCTAAATGTAAATCCGAAATTATAACCGTTCTATAATTCATAACCAATAACCAACGTCTTTTTTAAAATACTCTTTGTTATTCTTCTTTATTGTATTGTTTATGAAATATTTTATCATATTTATCACTCCCAATTTTTTAAAACGTCTATCATCAGTATATGTGTATTCATTTAAAATAACATATCTTTCTGGGTTTATTTCTTTGCTTAGAAAATAATCTTCACAATGCATAAGTGATTCATCAAAACCACCAATCTTGAAAAACATATCTTTATTTATCATCATGTAAGACCCAACAACAAATGGTTTATCTAATTTTGATAAATAGAAAATTATATTACAAAAACTATAAACAATCTTTATCTTTAAATTGTTTTCAATATTTAATAAACAACCCAATAAATCAGCTCTCTTTTTTTTGAAAACTTTTAAAGAATCTAAAATTAATGTTGTGTTTTTAAAATAAGTGTCCGAATCTAAAAACAATAAAATTTCACCTTCAGCCTCTAAAGCACCAAGATTCCTTCCAACAGATGGCAAACCACCTTTTATTATTTTTAAATTGGGTAATAAATCAAAATAAGAATTTATAATTTTGATTGTATTGTCAGTCGATTCAGCGTCAGCTATGATTACCTCCACATTTTGTGGTAAATTCTGTTCAACTAAACAATCTAATAACTTACCTATGTATCTTTCTTCGTTTTTACAAGGTATAACAATTGATAACATTATTTCCATACCTATAAATAGATAATTCATAGGTAATATGATGTTAACAAATTGTCAAATTTATTTAAAGATTATTTATTTTTGTTCTTCTCCATAAGTTCGTTCAATAACTTTTTCATGGCTCCATGGTCATCCAATATAACCTTATACTTTTCAGTCCTAGACCCATCAATATCATCCCATGCAATATTGCAATTAGGACATTGATAATAACCGTTCTGTCCAGTAAAATCATAATCACCGTCTGATGGTTCAATATAAATTAAATGACTGAACCTTCTAGGGTTCTCTGGTGTCCAATTATATAACCTTTTAGCTTGATTCAATAAATCCTCTTCATTTAACGTAGGGTAATTACTTTTTAATGCATCCATTGCATCACCTTTGTCCCATGAATGTCCACACTCTGGACAATTACCACTTGCGTTTTCTTCTGTTATTTTATATTTTTCCACCATTATCTATTATTTTATCTAAATTCTTTTTAACATATGTTTCACAAAAATCTAACACTGCTTCATATATTGTTTCTTTTTTTGTCACCTCCCTCGCACCGCTGCCATACTCAGCAAACGTTGCACATTCATTGAACCACATTCTATGTGTGTTTACATCTTTGAACTTTTCAATAGTGCTGAAATAACCCATTCCCTCAATACATTCAACAGCATACATTAACAAATCCCAGTTATCTTTAAAATTTATTTCTTTGTCATCGTAACGTTTACCGTTTATAAGATGCCATTTTTCGTGTTCATGCAAATAAAAAGCTTCATGAGTTTCTGGGTCACAAAATGCCAATATAAGAGTTTGCTTCATTTTAAACTCCATCTCAATTTTATAATCTTCCCATGTTTTAATCTTCAAATCAATCTTAAAATCAATAGGTTTTGTTTTTCGATTTCTATGATAAGCATCCCAATCATTAATACATTTTAAATCCATATACTTTATTTTTCCCTAATATACTCTATTATTTTAACAAAACAAACACTTATATTAATATTTATATATTTATAAAATAAAAAACTTATGGTTAATATTAAAAAACTAATAAAAGAATCACTTAGAAAAAACTTTAATATGTTAGAAGCCAAATCTGATTTTGACTCTAGTATGTCTGACGTTTTTAAAACAATGTTTAAGATTGCTAAAGCACAAGAAATGTATGGTCCTAACTCTGATGTAGATGATAATGTTAAACAATATTTTGATAGTGAATATGAAGGTCAAGCAGTATTACCAATATTAATTTCACCACGTGGTGACGCAAGATTGGGAACTAATACTGTATCTGCTGCTAATAATAAAAAAAATGATAAAATAGGTTTTATTAGAAAAAACGCTAGTTACATGTGGTTTAATATTATGGCTAATAGAGGTATCGAACACAGTCTTAACACTAACGGACCACTTGGGTCAGCCAATGAACCTAGAGATAATTTTGCTATTACTAGAAAAGGTTTACAATCAGCTGACGATAATTCTGTTATTAAAACAAGTAGCGGTAGAAAATTTTCAAAAGAAACTGAATACCTACAAGATAACCAAAAATTAGTTAGTTTTATATATGGAATTAAAGATTCAAAATTAAAACAAAATATTATTAATTTAATAAATGATAAAGGGTTAGATGGTGTTGTTGACGTAGATTATGATGTGCCTGGTTCTCCAGCTTCAGATGCAATAATAAAAGCTTATTTGATTTATGGTGAAATGATATTGGATTACGTTATTATTAATACCCCTGGTTTTGATGCATATACATCATATGGTGATGCCAAAAATACTGATTCTTACCAACAAATGTCTGCTGACCCAGAAAGAAAAAAACAAAAATTAAGAATGGATTTCAGAACCGCATATAAACAAAAAGTAGGTAAAGAACCATCCGAAGAAGAAATAAAAACTTTCTTACAATCAGATTCAGAAAACGCAGAACAATATTTACAAAACAATGATATCAAAAAAGGTGAAAGAGATTTAATTAGTCTTAGAAATGAACCAGATTTCGATATTAGCTCATTATCAGATAAAGATAAAAGAAGATATAGAACTTACCAAGACTTAGTTAGAAAACAAGAACGTGGTCAAGAACTAACAAATGATGAAAAACGAGAGTTTAGAACTTTAAGTGCTAAATTTAAAAAATAAAAAAAGGGGTTGCAAAACCCCTTTTTTATTTTAAAACGGTAAATCATCTTCAATAAACTCACCCAATGGATTTGGTAAACTATCATGGAAAACATTCATACACTCTTTCTTAAAACCTTCTTCATACTTTTTAATATCTTTGTTAAACTCATCTAAATATGCGTTAACCTCGTCATACAATTCTTTTGGTGCGTCACAGTTGCCATAACCTCTAAACTGATTTATAAATAATGTTTTTTCTGAATCCATCATATTTAATTTAGGTCTATTCCATTGAATTCCATACCTTAAATCTAACGTGTACTGACCAATAGATAATATAGAACATGTACCATTGTTTACTTGTGGTCCATATGTACCAACACAATGACTTTGTTTCTTACCCTCAGAAATTAAATCATGATTTGTTTTAAGAATCTGATAATTAGAAAAAGCAGCAAAATCTAAATAAACCGTTTTGTTTGATAACATCGATAACGGTTCAAACTCTAATATCACATCAATGTGTTTTTTATACAACATGTCATGAAACTGTTTAATCCTTTTCGCTTTCCATGCACAATTTATTTTCTCACCAAAAGATTGAGCAAATCTACATGTGTCATAAATTAAATGGTTTTTAAAAAATTCTGGCGTTAGTTTATCTAAGTTTATAAACAAATGCTTATACTGCTTCCAAAGAAACTTTATATTATCATTTTCCTTAATAGCAATATCCAAAACTTTTGCAACATTATGGTTAACACCATATACATGCTTTATTAATTTTTCCTTGTTAAATAACTTCTTCTTGTTAATGGTTGTCAACGTTAATGAATAACAACTAGTAACATCTAAAGCATTTCGCAACCAACCAAATTTATTAATAAAATGTTCTCTAACTTTCCAATTGGTAAACGCATTAAAGTTTGCAACAGTCAACGGTTTCATAAGACCATTAAGTTTAAAGTAAAAAGATTTGGTCTCATGTTTATATATGAAGATATGGTTCGTCTTATTACGTCTATACATAATATTGTTTTTTGAAAAACTAATATTGTTGGTAAATGAAACAATTCTAAAATCTTTGTTGGGATATTCAAACAACCAAATAGTATTCTCACTGTATCCGTCTCTATTAGCATTCTCAAATATGATTCTGGCTTTTTGTTTGTCTTGCTTGTAGATATCAACCAATCTATCCCTTTTTACATTATTAACATCTTTATGCAATAACGTACTAGTAAACTCACTTTGTTCTTTTTTGTTTTTCATGATAAATTTATTTTAAAACACAAATGTAAAAAACTTTTTTCTAATAAACAAATACTGATGAAGATTTTTTTAATAATCCATACCCATCAATAATCGCTTTGTCTTCATGCAGCATAGGAACCAACCTTAATTCACCCCTACATTCTTCACCACCAACAACACATTCCTCATCAACCGCAATTGTAATCTTAAATCCATCCTTAACACAGTTAATAAATAATCTATTGTGTATCTGCTCTAAGTATCTTGAATCAACCCAGTTATAATTATGGTCGTGTGGTGGCCCCTCATTATATACCCAACCAATTTGGTCTGGCGTGGCAATTAATTTTAAAACTTCAGCTTCATAAAAAAGTCCACCGTTCTCATCAATAACTTTCCATCTCTCCTCTTCATCCATAAACAATCCGTTTACTTCATGTATAACACCGTTAACGTAAAATAAATCGCTTATGTTTAATAACTCATTTGAAACAATAACTGGCAGCAAAGGATATAAACTACCACCATGATATTTTTCATCAATACCATATAAACCATACATAAATCCCAATGAATCATCAGAGATAGAATCAACCCAATAAAAATCTTCTTTTGTTGTAGGTGGGGTAGAGCTTAAAGAAACAATAGTGTCATGCTTTAAAACAATATTCTTATCAACGATAAATCTTAAATCATACTCTTTAATTTTGAACTCCATAATAAATGTTTTTATCAAAACTACACACTAATTTATTATATTACAAGTTTTTTTAAATTATTTTTGTAATCCCTTATAAATGTCGTTTTTTAATTTTTTATAACTTTTCTCATCAGCTGTTAAAGGTTTAAGAGAAAATAACTCAACAATAAAACTATATAAATCATTTTCACTCTTAAATAATTTAGCAGCTTTTATATCTTCCATATGTTCTACAACACCAAAATACATAGCATCAGCTTTATTATATGCTGTTAAATTCTCAATAAACCACCACAACCATTTCTGCTTGTTCGCATCTTTACCAAAAACTTTTCTAATAATCGTAATTAAAGTAGATATGTTTGCTGTATATTCATGCTGAGATTTTAAATACTTATCATAACTTTTATCATACTCACTCTTAGGGTCTCCTTTACTTAACGCAAATTTACTACCACTAGGCTCAGCACCCTTCTTATCATAATACTTATTGAACACATGCTTATCCCTAACCAATGGGTCCATAGCGTGAACCAACTCATGATTAAGCAAAGCTGAAAAAGTATTGGCATCATAATCAAAAAACGCCAAATTTAACAATACTGTATCTGTAATTGTATCCATCCTACCAGCACCAACATCTTTACCATCATTATATAACCCAACATCAATATTTAACGGTTTACCAGCATTATCTTTTAATTTAAAATAATCTTTAAATGCTATCAAAGGATTATTATAAGACCTATTTAATGTCTTCTGCTTATAATCATCCAAATTAGTTTTTATTAAATCAAATAATACCCCAAATTTCTGAATCACATCGTTAGGTATCTCAATAGTACCTTCGTCCAATAAACTTTCCCTTAATAATGTCTTTATAATATTTTTCATTTAATTAATTTTATTTATAAATATTGACTTATTTTAATACAGACCATAATATTAAATAAAACGTTTTATTATGGAAATTTTATTCGATGGAAAAAATAATAGATTTATTAACGATAAACTTAAAAATGTTATCATAGATGAATATGTTAATACCGAAGCCCTTAAAAAAGACTTAACGGAAAAATATAATATAACATCATCCATCCTAAATAAAATATTAAAAAACTCAACAAAACTATATTGCAACTGCTTAATCTGTGGTCAAAATGATATTAATAAATTTAAAAAAGATAATAAGAAAAAATGCAAAGACTGCATCAATAAAGACTCTTCTGTAAGATACCAAAAACTATCCGACATAGATAAAAAAAAATATCTTATAAGACAACATAAATGGGTTAAAAATAATATCATTAAATGTAGAATACTGTCAGCAAAACATAGAGCCAAAAAAAAAGACCTTAACTTCGATATAGATGAAGACTTTATAAACAACCTACTAATAGAACAAAATTATAAATGCAAATATAGCGGCCAGATTCTTGACATATCATCCGTAGGTTCACAAGATACTAAAATGAATATATACGGACTCTCTATTGATAGAATAGATTCTAAAAAAGGATACACAAAAGATAACGTGGTCCTTGTTGCGTCAATTGTTAACACTATGAAAAATGAACTTACAGAAGCAGATTTCCTAGCGTTTATAAAAACCCTATATGACTATAATTTTAAAAACGACTAACTCCTTTTTTTTTGCTGCAACTTTTTCCGAAAAAAATTTTTTTAAAATAGGGGGTCTCCTTTTTTTGTTGCAACTTTTTCCAGAAAAAAATTTTTTTAAATAAGGGGTCCTAAAAATAAAGTCAAAAAATTTTCCCAAAAAAAATTTCGTGAACAGCATCAAGCCCCACATACACCCAACATACGGGAGGGCTAACGGAGGGGGGTTACAAGGAGGGGGTACATAGGGAGGACTGCCGTATAGGGGGTAATTAGCCGTTTTAAGCAACTTTCTATTAAAAGTAATATCTTTGTATACCTAACAACAAAAACACGTCTTAAAACTAATTAAAACGTGTTTTGTAATTAAAAATGTATAGGCAAAAAAAAAAGTACCTTTCGGTACTTTCTTTTGTTATAGTGTCAATCCTTGCATTTTAAATTCGCCTTGCTGAAAGATGAAAGTTTTATATTTGCTTTGCTTAAAGTCGCAAAGTTTTTTGATTTTGTTTTGTACGATTGTCAATTCTTTGCTTTTCGTTTCTTTGTATTCGACTGCTTCCAAAACACGTTTTTTAACTACTAAACCAAACACATGAATTTCGTTTGTTTCGTTATGTACTTTAATACCTTTTGCAAGGTGCGTATAAGCCTCAATTTGGGCTTGTGAACGTACTATTGTACTATCTTTTTCAGCCAATAATTTTGCTTTCGTTTCTGGGTTAGATAATCTTTTTTCAAGGCTTGAAAAAAGGTTATTGTAAGCCAAAGTAATTAAGTCGATAGAATAAGTTTTTTCCAACTTTTCAAAGATAGTAGTTTGATTTGCTTGTAATGAATTAAAATCATTCATTAAACAATTTTCGTAACTAATACCACTAACGATAAGTTGTTTACTTAATTCGCCTTGTGCGTTTCTATATGTAGTACCTACAAAGGTTGTACCTTTGATTGTTTTACCTACTGCTACTACGTTGTTGTTTTGTGTTTGCGTTTTCATAATTTAAAAGTTTTAATGATTAATAACTTTGACAAAGTTACACATTAAATTGACTATTGCAACAAAAAATTAAAAATAATTCACTCAAAGTTATTAACAATAAAAAAAATTGAATTGTTAATAACTTTTGCTTGCATATTAAATTTATCCTTCCTATATTTGTAGTGTACAATTAAGGTACGTGCCGTGGGAATGGAAGAGTAGACTCCAACCTGGGTTTTATTTTTTTAATATGCAAGTTTTTTTTTAAAAAAAGTTATTAACAATTTAGTGTTAATAACTTTGAAAAAAAAAAGTGAAAAAAGTTTTGGTTATTTAAAATTTATCCCTATCTTTGTATTGTTCAATTGAGGATATGATATGTACTTCGGTTGGGCGTTAGTTCTTTTTTTATTTATTTTTTAATACTTTTTTGTTATGAAAACATTGGTAAACATTTACGCACAAGTTGAGGAAAACTATGCTGCTCACACGTGGGATGGTCAAGGGGAATGTCCACAACATTGGAAAAAGAAAGGTGGTAAAATCTTTCAAGTCAACCTTAATGTTGATTACCTTATGTATGACGAGGAACGCTCAATAAACGCTTTCAAACGTCTGCTACAAGACGAGTCTAACGAGGGGTATCGGTATACGTATACCGAACACGAAATCGTGTGGCACGAACCTATCGTCTTGAATGACGACAAGTTCTTGGAATACGTGCACGCACAAGCACGTGACGTTGAAGTTGAGTACTAAATGTACAGAAATCTGTCCATAGGGTTATACCTTATGGACTTTTTTCGTTTATATTAATTTTTTTTTGGTTAGGGTATTGTGGGAATCAAAATTAATGTTATCTTTGTAGGGTAATTCAAAATCGTTCTTTATGTTACGTGTAGTTGTAAGACAAGTTGGAAATTGTCTATTAGTTAGGGAAGGTGAAAAATTCTTTGCCGAACAAGTTGGAAATGACGTTAGGGCTGACATACCAAAAGTTAAGTATGAACGTCTAAAGATTGAATCTGACGACTTATTTGAGTATCTAATACCTATGCTTATTAGAAACGAAATTAGTCGTCCTATCTTTGAAAAATTGGGGGTTTAAAAATCCCCTTTTTTATTTAGTATAGTTCGTTCACGTATGGACGTGTCGGAGTCTACTCTCTCACTTTGCTTAGCGACTTGTCTCGACTATCAATCATTGACAAAACAAAGATAGATAATAGAAATGATATATGCAAACAATTATTAAAAATAATTTTATTTTTTTTTTCGTTAAGGTATTGTGGGAATGAAAAAAAGTATTATCTTTGTAATAAGTTATTCATTTAAATTTTTTCCTTATGTCACACATTATTTCATCTTCGGCTCTTTTTTCAGTTATCAAGGCTGAAAAAAACAATAGTGGTTCTGATTTCACTATTAAGTCTATTGCTACGGGCAAAGACTACACGTATGCTATCTCTCGTTCTAAATTTAAGGGCAATTGGTACACGCATATTAGCGTTGAACAAGAGTACCAAAAATTCGTTCGTTTGGGGTCTTATTTCAAGGGTAAGATTTACCAAAAAGGGCAAGTGGTTAACTCGCCATCGGCAACAGCAATTTGTTGGGTGCTTGAAAGGGTTGAACAAAGCAAGTTCGACTTGTTGGATGAGAAGGTTCAAGTTATGCATACGGGCAATTGCATACGTTGTGGACGCACGTTAACGGACGCACAATCCATCGAACGTGGGTTAGGTCCGACTTGTGCAAGTCTTTAACCGACTGAAAAGGGTTCATTAAATGAACTCTTTTTTTTATTGGCATACGTTAAAAAAGTATAGACGTGTCGGAGTCTAGTCTTTTGCTTTGGTTAGCAACTTGTCTCGATTATCAATCATTGACAATACAAATATCGTAATTAGATTTTAGATATGCAAGAAAAAAGTGAATTATTTTTAAATTATTTTTTGCTCTTATTTTAATTCGTTTTAAGACGTTTTAAAGTTGTTTTGGTATTATGTATTGGTTTAGTATTTAAAGTTTATTACAAGCAACAATACAAGCAAAAAAAGAATAAGAATAGTATAAAGATTAATGTTATAAATAAGATTAGATAGGAATAAAAAAAAATAAAAAAAGATTAAAAAATGTTTGGTTATTTAAAAATTATGTTTATCTTTGTATCGTCCAAATGAGGGACAAAAGTTCTTTTTCTTACTTATTTTTTTTCTTTTTGTTATGGAAGCAAATTGTTTTCACGGAACTGATACGTATGGACGTTCAGTTCAAGTTGGTATACGTCAAGATGGCGTTGCATTCTTCAGAACATATCGTTATAACGGCTATGGTATGGGAATGACCAAATGGGAAATGTTGAACGATTACGTTCACCAACCATACAAAAGTTCGTCTGCCGTTTATGGCGAAAAGACTCACATCAAGTGGGGCTTTAACGAACTCACTGGGTATACCAACCCAAGAATGAGACTACCAAAGTAGTCTCATTTTTTTTTGTCTTATAATTTACTTATTGTAAGTATTATTATTCAAACATTATATTTTTTATTTGATAACAACTAATTGATTAAATTAGGGGGTGTGGTGGCAACCAATGTACAGAAATATGTACATAGGTCGCACCTACCATTTAGTTATTAATTTACATCAATTAAATTTCCGTCCCATTCAACATCATTCAGAAACCATTTACCTTTGGTTTGATTTATTTTTACGTTAGGTAAACCATTTAACCTTTCTTTTGTTGTTGCCGTTTCATACCCACAATTAGTAATTGATAAGGTTCTTTCGGGGTCGTTGTATTGATAAGCGATTGCGTTGCCAAATAGTTTTAGTATTGTTACGTTAGGCAAAACTTCTACACTTGTGTTACCATTTTTAAAAGTTTCAGCATTTAAAAACTTTTCGATTGCTTTTTCAGTAATTGTTCTCATTGTGTTTATGTTTATTTGTTTATGTAAAGATAGTAAATAAAAATGGTACTACCAAACGATAGTACCATTTATTTTAATTTATTTTATACGTGTAGTGAATATGCTATTATCATATAAACACTATCTTCGACTTCATCTAAATTTAGATTTTCACCTATATAATATTCTTTACCTTTCCATTTTATACATTTGTGGTCGTCCATCATTAGTTCAACATAGTGGTCTGATTCATTTTCATCAACTTCAATACCATAAGTTTCGATAAACGAATTAACTTCACTATCTTTGACTAAATCATAGTCCAATGTATATTGATTGATATACTCAAAACAATCTTCAATAGTGTTGATTGGTGCGATTCTAAATTTATCGTCATTAGCGATTAAATTAACTTTGTCAATCAATTCTTGTTTAGAATTTAATGTTGCAAGTTCTTTGTTTTTCTTTGTGTCGATTAAAGTATACATAGTATTAATTATTTGTTTCCGTAAAGATAGTGAATAGTTTTGACTTATGCAAGTTTATTTGTTTATATTTCGTTATCATTATCTACCAAACATTTGTCCATTAATTCAATTAAATTAATTCTATCCTCTATTGATAAATCCCACATTTTAATTGAATGTTTTGTAAATTTTCCGTCTGCCGTTACTACTTCAATATCGTAGTAATTACCAACTTTAAGAACTTTTAGTGGGTGTACATCAAATACGTTGCCCGTTTCTTTATCTCTAATTTCTAGGTAATTATCGGGTGTGTCATTTTCTAAATCTTTTTCATCAAAGATAACAAATTCTTTTTGTTGATATAACATTTCCTCGAATGTCATTTGGATATGTGTTTTTAAAACATCTATATCTCTTTTTAAAGCACTTATTCTCATTTTAGTTTATTTTAATTGTTTATTTATACAACAAAGATATGGATAAGTTTTCACTTATCCAAATCTTTTTATAGTTTTTTACAAACTATTTTCCATTAATTCTATTAGGGTAATTTTGTCTTGTGTGCTTGATAAATCTTGCAACTTAATCAAGTGTCTTACAAAACTTCCGTCTGCTTCAACTACAAGTATTCCATTTTGGGTTACTTTTAGTGGGTGGACATCAAACACGTTTCCCGTAATATCATTACGCATTTCAAGGTAATCATCGGGTGTGTCGTGTTCTAAATCACATTCATCAAAGATTACTATTTCTTCTTGTTTCTCCAACAACTCATTAAAGTAGTGGTAAACTTGTTTTTCTAATTGTTCTAAATCTTTGTTTAAGTTTTTGCTTGACATAATATAAGTTTTAAATTGTTTGTTTAACAAAGATAAGCATAATGTTTTGATTATGCAAATTTATTTTGCACAATCTTTACATAAATCTACATCATCACCAAATACCATTTCATCACGTGTAAACCCACCACCACAATTTTGACAACAAAATGTAGGTTCTTCATCCAACCATTCAACTACTCTTTTGACTACATCAACTAAATCACTTTCATCGTCAAATTCTGCGTGTTCATTATTGTCTGCGTGTTGCTCAATAATGATTTTAAATACTCTCTCTAAATTTTCTAATGTGCATTCCATAATATATTGTTTTAAAGTTATACTACAAATATAAGCATTGAATCTTGTTGCCACAACATACTATAATTAGCATTTAATTTTTTTTAAATTATTTTCATTTTTGTGTTGGATATATCAAAATTATTTCTATCTTTGTTATGTCAGTAAGACGTGCTACGAGAGTAGAAGAGTAGACTCCGTTGCGTGTATATGTTTCGTGTGTGCGTTACTGCATAAAAAAAGTGGCAACCATTCGGCAACCACTTCCTCGTTATAATCAAAACACTAAACAAACACAATTTAGTTTTTTGCGTTGATTGAAACCCCATAATAGATTTCAATCAACATTATTTCTTTATCATACATAATCCTCTTGCATTAACTTGTTAATATAATTCTTTTTATGTTTATCTTTGCGTTGAAACGCTTTTTTAGACTTGTGAACACTACTCTTTAATGCTTGTTGCATTTCGTGCTGGGTTAAGGTTATTTCTTTAAATTTCATTTCTTTTATCTAAATAATTACACACTAATTTGATTACTGCTAATCCTCCTAATAAGATTCCTAAATAAACGATTTTGCCTAACATAACTTTTTGTTTTAATTTGTTTGTGAAACAAAGATAAGGATAATCTTTCGATTATCCAAATCTTTTTTTAAAATGTTTTAGTTATTTTCTAATAACTTTACAACCCCATTAGGTAATTCGTTATCAGTACCATCTAAAATCAACACTACATCAGTTCTCATAAAGTCTTTGATATAAACATAGTTGCCATTAACTCTGCCAAACTTTTGTGCGTTTTGTGGTGTACTTTCCCCATTGTCGCCATCTTGGTATTTCTCTCTGACAAATACTCTATTATCAACAACAACTATTTCACCAACATCACCAACTTCCTCACCACTATATTCTACCACTCCATTAAGGACATAACCATTCGGTGCTAGAATTTTGTGAATAAGATAAACTAACCATTCAGTATAGTTATAAAACTTCTCACCACAATCCCACTCAATACCCATTCGGTCATCGCTAGGTGTCCATTGATTCCAAAGACTTGGTTGAGTGCTTGGTGGCTCATTAAAATCTACTACATTGTCTTCGTGGTCTTGTCCAAAACTTCCACCACCAAATACGTAAAACTCACCTTGTACTCCAAACACTTCATCAGTGTTTCTTTCCATTCTGCGTGTTTCGTTGAACAATTTTAAGTATTGTTCCATCTTTGGACTTAACTCCTTGTTAAGTTCAAATCTACCACTAAAATCAGTTGTGTAACCCATTGTAATTTGTTTTATTGATTAATACCTTACAAAGATAAACATTCTTTTTTAATTTCCTACTATATTGTGAAAAATAAATAAATTATTTTTTTTTACTTTTTTTGTTGCACAAGTCAATATTATTACTATCTTTGTTATGTACGATTAAGGTACGTGCTGCGAGAGTAGAAGAGTAGACTCCAACACGTCCATACGTGAACAAAATAAAAATGAAAAAACAAAGTTGTATAAATAGGAATTGGGAATAGGTAAACCCTATTCCCAACAACACCTCTAACGAAACATTCCTCTAAGTCATTTACAATATGAAAGGTTTGTCAAAGCATAATTAGTGATAAACAATACGGAAAGGGGAACTAATTATGCAATGATGTATCGTTACCAAGTCTACGAGGTTCAGCAGAGTATTTTCCTCTCATATAAACCCTTTCCTACTATATTTTAATTTTCTTCTAATTCTTCTATATCTTTAAATTCTTCTTTCATCTTGTTTTCAGTTTGTTTCTTGTCTACAAACAACACAACAGCCGATAAACACCCAAAGGTTAGAAAACTCCATAAGTTTATCATTAATGCGTCATTGGTTTCTGAATAGAAAAATATACCTACTAGTGAAACAATTTGACCTACTATACCTAATACTGCCAAAATAAATAATTCTTTTTTCATAATGTTTGTTTTTTAATTGATTTCTTTTATCAAAGGTAAGGAATTGTTTTTACAATTCCAAACCTTTTTTAACTTTTTTTAATTTTTTTCTTGTGTTGGTTTACACCCTACATATAAGCAAGGGATAAACGATACCATACCAACTATCATCATAGTATTGGCAACCAACTCTTCGGTTTGTGTTCTGCCACCCATTCCTACCATTAATCCGATAAGGATAACTATCAAAGTGGAAACGAACCACCAACTCCAATTGTACTGCGAAATTTTCATCTTGTGTATGTTTTAATGATTATGAAACAAAGATAAGCATAATCTTTTGATTATGCAAACCTTTTTTAACTTTTTTTATTTTAATTTTAACCAATTATGATTCAATACTACTTTAACGATTTCTTCTTCTTCCGTTTCAGATAAAATAAAGGTATTACAAGTTTTTTGATTAAACCTTGTCATTTCTTTTACAAGTTTTTTAAACCCACTAAATGCTGTGTAACTTTCCCATACAACCCCACCTTCATTTTTGTTACGTTGTACTGGGCTAACTGAAAGTTTTATACCTCTACCCTCAACACTACCACTAAAATAGTTCATACCACCTAAATCATAGTATAATTCAACTTTTAAGTGTGTAATGTTTTTGTCGTTTGGTAACACTTCTAAATACTTTTTGCTAATTGATGTCTTGCTCATAATGTTTTGTTTTAATGATTATAGTACAAATATAAACATTCTTTTTTAATTGTGCAACATTTTATATAAAATAAAAATAAAATTATTTTTACTTTTTTCTTGCATAATTGATTTATAATTCCGATATTTGTTATGTCAATGATTCAGACGTGCTACGAGAGTAGAAGAGTAGACTCCAACACGTCCATACGTGAACAACGGCAACCAATAAAAAAAGGGTGTAATACCCTTTAATTTTTAATAACCTCCCGTAAAAGTAATTAATATACCTCCATTCTTTTCTTCTGACTCAAAGGTTACTCCCGATTTGATAAACCCATCTAACATATCAGTAAAAGTTTCAGTTGATACAAATAAAGTTCTCATAATGTTTTGTTTTTAGGATATATTTTTAAATTAATTTACATCGTGGTCTTCAACAATTTCTAATTGTTCATCAGTTAAAACATCATCAGCAACCATTTCAACATAAAACTTTGTAAAAGGTATTTCATTTTCAAATTCCTCAACTTGTTCGTTAAAACTTTCTTTGTTATCAGCAACAATACTTCTACCAATGTTATCAGCACTATTCTTATCAAATGCTGTTATTTGTACATAAACTTTTACCATACTATTTTATTTTAATTGATTTATAAAACAAAGATAAGCATAAGTTTTCACTTATGCAAATCTTTTTCAAAGTTTTTTACAAAAAAATCAGTAATATTATTTAGTTTTATTCTAACTTCTTCTGCGTCTTGTCCATTGTCTTCTAATTGGTCTGCGATGTCATAAAGACTAATCAATTCTTCCCATACTTTTTTAATTTCCTTTTCCATAGTTTCTAGTTGTTTAGTGTGAAACAAAGATAAGGAATACATTTCAATATTCCTAATCTTTTAATGATTATTTTTAATTTATTTTTACTTCTTTTTTAACACCTTTAAACTTAACAATAAATTTTTGCATTTCATTCCAAGTATTACAATTAAATATGGTTTCATTATTCCCACCAAGTGTTACCAAGTGCCAATCTCCACCACCATTTCCCGTAAAGTTATCAGCAATAATACACTTTTCTTCGTGTCCATGATAATCTATTGTATAAACTTCTATTTTCATAACTTATATTGTTTTAATTAGTATATAACAAAGATAAGGAATACTTTTCAATATTCCAAATCTTTTGTAATTATTTTTATTGTGCCAACTCAACAAGTTTTTGTTGTGTAGGTTTATGACTTTGTATCAATTCGTCCAATGTCATAAATGTTTTACAATTTTCTTTATCTCTATGTAACCATTCGTTGGTATTATAAGTCAAACCAACAATTTTGTATGCTTGCACTACTTTACCACTTTCAAGTGTTACTTTAACAATTTCACGTTTAAAATCAACAAAGATTTTGTGGTATAGTTTATTGTTAAAATAATCAAAGCGACTATCACTACTAATATAATTTTTTGTTTTGCTGACAAAAAATAGTTCGGTTTCGTAACTATAATTGTTCTCCAAAGGTTTTTCTTTTGTTTGTTCCATCATTTTATCCAATGTATGGTGGTCTTTGTCACTATTAGGATATTTAAAACCTAATTCAACATTTACCACTTTACCAAATTCTTTTTCAAACTCTTTAATGTCACTCTTAAATTGCGTCACAAAAACTTTCATCATTGTAAGATTGTGTTTCGCAATAGTTTCTTTGAATCTGTCTTCTTCTTTTAGACACTCATTAATAGTATCAAAACTAAAACGTGATGTCCCATTAGTTGGTTTAGGGTTTATCCTTGTAAACTCACTAATTAAACTATTTACTAAACCTTGTTGTAAACTTGTTAATTGTTCAAACTTTTCCATTGTGTTTTATTTTAATTGATTAATACCCTACAAAGATAAACATTATTTTTAATTCTGCAACTATTTTGTAATAAAATAAAAATAAAATTATTTTCACTTTTTGCTTGCATATGTCAAATATTATTGCAATCTTTGTATTGTACAATTAAGGTACGTGCTGCGAGAGTAGAAGAGTAGACTCCGACACGTCTATACGTGAACGGCAACCAACCATAAAAAAAAGGTGACACTACTGCCACCCTTGTTTAGTTATTTTAGGTTTACCATTAATTTTTTCCCACTTCTCAAACCATTCTCCCCATTCACCACGTCTGCTACGTGAAACAAAAACTGGGTCTTCACCAATATGATTATCCAAAATATAATCTTTTAATGCTTTCTTTAATTCAGTATAAGTATTGAATTTCTTTGTTGTGTATTCAGTTCTTACACCATATCTTTCTACTCTGTAATCGTGTAGACTTTCACTTGTCATATACGTTACTTGTGGTTTAAAATTTGCCATTGTGTTTTATTTAATTTGTTTTAACAAAGATAATACTTACATTTGACAATTCCAAATTATAATGGAAATATTTTTGCACTTTTAAATTTATACAAAGGTGTGCCAATCGTTTCAAGTATGTCTATTTTATTTGTAAATCTTTCGTTCATACAATCGGCAACAATATAAATTCCGTCTTTATCACCACAACCAACCAATTTAACTTTTTGCTTATAGTCAAACTTACCACCCCAACGTTTTAATAAATCTCTGCTCATTGCTATAAACTTTTGTTCACTTGCTTTAAATGGATTAATTTTTAACATACTTGCTGTCGTGTATGGGTCACTATCACATTGTCCTTCAACTGCGTTATACATAGTTACCATTACTTTGGTATGTTTAACTTTTTTCTTTTTAGGTGCTTTTGGCTTGATTGTAGCCACTTTCGTATAGTGTGTAGTAATAGTAGTTGTCTTCAATAAATAAACGCAACCAAAGACAATTAAACTTGATACTAATACTTCTTTGAATTTATACTTCATTGCTTGTTAATTTAGATTGTTTTGCAAATATAAGAAAAACTTTTTAAATAAAAAAATTTATTTTACTTGTTTTTTAAAAATATTATTACAATCTTTGTATTGTCGGTGGACGTGCTACAAGAGTAGAAGAGTAGACTCCGTCACGCCCATATGCGAACGTTATGAAATTATTTAGAATGAATATAAATAACAAAATTATTTTGTTATGTGAAAAATAATGATTACTTTTGTCCCTTGAATAATTATGGGTGTGACTACTCATATGAATAGTCACGCCATAACTATAAACAACAAACAAACAAGAGAGTGTTTAAGGTACAACACACAACCGATAATACTTTATAATATAGTGGTGCTATCCCACCCAAGATAGCACACTCGCATACTCATTGGCAACCAAGGTAATTACTCCCCAATCTGCGATAAGTTAATAGTTAGACTATTCACTATATATATGTTTTTTTGGTTATGCTCGGAAACTTAATCCACTACACCATATACCTACCAAAAACTTTCTTTCTTATTACAAATGTATGAATTATTTTTTAAACTTCCAAATAATTCTTAAACTTTTTTTAAACTTTTTTTTCATCACCCCAACACACACCACACACCCCCATACACCACACGAGTACAGATTTCTGTACAAGGTATTACTTGATAGGTGCTAACACATCTATTTGAGTGTCATCAAACGTATCACTAGCATTTAATGATAGTTTATACACACCATTTGTTTTTGGGTGCAACCTATGTCTAACTTCGTGGATAATTTTATCCTTATGTTTATAACTACCCATATATTGCCACTCTTCACCTCCATTCAATGCAACCATTGGTTCATCAATATTCTCATTGATTGGATGATTAGCAACAAAGTTCCATATGTAATCCCATTCAGTTGAATTGTGTTTTATGTTTAAAAATTCCATATAACAAATGTATGCAATTAAAATGAGAAATGCAAATGTTTATTAATAAAACTTTCAATATTTTTTCCTTGTACTGCGTCCAAAAATTCATCATCACTAGTATCCAATGTCATAAGTATACCATCTGCTTGTTTTGGGTAACCACTATTAAATGGTTCAATACCTTTGCTACTCACATCGTAATTAGATAAAATAGGAATTGAACTAAACCCCACATACCTTGTTTCAATTTCATCGGGCAAACATTTATATGCGTCTGCCAATAACCATTTAACTTCTTCAACTCTATCTAATTCCATATCTGCACTTTGTTGTGCTATAACATTATCGTTATAAATAAATTGTACTAATTTCATTCCCTTGCTAATTTAACATCAATTTCTAAATCAGTTCTGCCACTTCCATAACGTGGTTCAACTTTACCATTTCTTCTCCATACAACCACAATATAACCATTGTGTAAATTTGGTTTACCACAAATAGGGTCTTGTACCAATCCAACATATAGATTATCTCTTTCTTTGTACCTTAAATCTTTTATTGGATAACCACCCAACGTTTGTGTTATTTTATCTATATTTTTCATATTAATAAGTTGCTATAAATAAACAAATTTCTTTTACAAATATTAAATTACATTTTAATAAATCAAAGACAATACGTTCAGCGTTTATTGCATCTATCAAATCTTTTTTATTCATTGATAAATAAAAATAACTTGCTTCTGCTTCATCTATTTTATCAACACTTTCTGCAAAAGTATCAGTTGATAAAATATTGGTATCTAACATTCTGTTAAATTCTTCAAGTGTCCATTCTTTAAATTCCATAATTTCTAGTGTTTATTTGTTTCTTCAAAGATAAGTAATTTATTTCAATATTCCAAACAAAAAAGGGTAAAATTAATTTTACCCTTATTTTATTTTATCTTTCCATTAGGTCAAATACTAATTCAGTAAAGCCTTTTGGTATTTCTGCTTTTTTTGAAACAACACTTATTTTATCTCTCGCCCAAACTCCAATTAACTCAACGTTGCCTTGTTTCTTTTCGGTGCTAACAAAAAAGTCACCACCACCTCTGCCGTTGCCCTCACAAGTCAATAATGGTAAAGGGTGTATTTTCCATCCGTCACTATCTTTTGGTGTTTTGGTTTTATTAACAAATTCTTTTTTGTCGTGGTTCACCAAATACTTTGCCGTCAAAGGTGCAACCCCTTTGTAATCGTGTTCATATTTGCTTTTAACACTTTCAGTATGTGTAATTCTACCGATAGTATCAGATAAACTATATAAGTTCACACCTTTTTCTTTCAATACTTTGCTATTCCAATACTCACTTTCTTCGTCTGCTAATAATTTTATTTCAGCATTTGAAAGTGTTGTTGGGTCTTCCTCGTCTGCATAGTCGCCAGCCCAAACAAGTTTTTGTGGTGCAACCATAAGTTGTCGTTCAACAAATCTTACCATTGGATTTTTCTCCCAAGAATGTTCCATTAATTTTGCACCACTTCCAAAGTCGTAAGATGATACACTTGCTATTGGTTTTTGGTTCTCTGCCAAAAATACTGCTTTGTAATACTGTCCCATAATATATTGTTTTTATTTGTTTATGTAAAGATAAGTAAATTATTTCAATCTACCAAATTTATTTTAATCTTTTTTCAAAATAATTTCGTGTAGATAAACTTGTGCCTCACTTCCAAAATCATTGTATTGAATTAGAATAGGATACATACTAAAATCGTCATTATCAAATTCTTCATCAATGTCTTCAATGAAATTGATTGTGTAATCGTTTCCTTTGATTGGGTCGGGGTCATTCCAAACCAATTGCTTATTCTCTGACAATGCTTGTTTTAAATCTGCTAAACTTCTCATAATATATTGTTTTTATTTGTTTATGTAAAGATAAGTAATTTATTTCAAACTACCAAATTTATTTACAACATTTTTCTAACTTTTTCAAAATGTTTTTCTATTTGATTAACAAACTTAATAGCACTTTGCTTTGTTTTAGCATAAGCGAAAAACTGACAAAACTCGCTATCAAATTCAATGCCTTTACAATTTATCTTTTCTTGTATAAACTCTTCAAAGTCATAAGCACTCTCAAACTCTTTTATAGTCATGCTTTTTTTAGGGTTGCCCGTAATGGTAATGTCATCACCATTATCATAAACTTTCATTCCAATTGGGGATATATAAATTGCTTCCATTTGTTTTTGTTTTATTTGTTTCAGTAAAGATAAGGATAAGTTTTCACTTATCCAAATCTTTTTTAATTATTTTACCAAAATAATTGTTTATTCATATCACTTTTAGTTTCGCACCACTCCAGTATTTGCTCTGCATAATAGTGTGTAGTCAAGTCGCTTAAAAAGTTATACATATCTCTATAAGGATTGCTAAACTTTGTACTAAACTCTCTGCGTGTCCATTCTTTTGCGTTGGATTGGTCACTACCTTTGTTGCTACCTTTTGAGTAGTCCCACTCTTTACCAATAATGGTAATTTTAGTTTTTGTTGCGTTCACGGTAATTATACCCCCTTTGCAATACTCTCCAATTTTAAATGTTCTTGTTGCCATTGTTTTGTTGTTTTATTGATTAATAATAGTAAAGATAATATAAAAGAATAACACTACCAAATTTTGATAGTGTTATTTTTAAATTATTTTATTTAAATAATTGTTCCAACATTTTTTGTCCTTCAAGTTTCTTTGTTATTTCACTTGCTGTCATCAAATGTGCATAAGGGAATTCATATGCGTCATCTAATGGTATGTGGATAAGTTTCATTGGTCGCATACTTAATACCATATACTCTGCGTATCCGTCTGCTACTGCAAATCTAACGATTTCCCCAACGTTTTTACCTTTGTACCCCATATCTTTGATATGTTGTTTTAGGTCTGCAATGTATTGTTTGCTTTCCTCTGCATACTTCTGCATAGTACCATTAATGTTAGGTACTTTAATTTCTTTCGGTGCTGAATAAATGTCTGCCATAACTTTTAATTTAATTTGTTTCAACAAAGATAATAAATCTTTTTTAAATAAAAAAACTTTTTTTGTTAGGATATTAATTTTTTTTATCTTACATTTGTAAGGTCAATCAGTTAGACGTGCCGTGGGAATGGAAGACTAGACTCCAACACGTCCATACATTGGCAACCATACCAAAAAAAATGAGTGGTATTGCTACCACCCATTCTCCCATCAATCAAAACAAACACTACTCGCAAATAGTTTCTTTATTATTTTCGGGTGTTAACCCAACAAATAATGTAATGCTTTCTTCACCATCATCCCAAAGTTCCAAAAAGTTAAAATACATATCGGTGTCTTCGTCTTCGGGGTGTCCAATGTTGCCTAATAAATTTATTTCAGCGTCTTGGTTTTCAATTTTTTCTAATTGTTTAATTAAATCTTTTACTTTCATAACTTGTATTGTTTAGTTGTTTCTACAAATGTACTATTCTTTTTTTAATCTACCAAACGTTTTCGAAACTTTCTTTATAAATTTTTAATGCTCCACGATACTTTTCAAATAAGTCATCGTGCATACCCTCATTTGTTTTTTTAAGTTTTTCAAAGTATTGAGAAAGATTCAACTCACTTGGTTTTTTACTTTTGAATTTTAATGCTCTAATACCACTTTCTATTTTTCGTATACATAATTCTTCGATTCCCATTTTGATTTAGTTTTATAGTTAATATTTTATTGTGCACACAAACCCCATGGTTCAATACTAGTCATTGTTCGTCCGTTTACATTTAAACGCTTGCAAATGAATTCTGCTAACTTTTTATTCCCTATAGTCCCTTGGTCAATTTCACGTGTACCAATTTGCTCTATAATATAACTTGGTTCCATTCCCAACACTCTATTACAAAACTTAACATCTTGTCCTAAATAAAAACTTTTAGTCTTTTTAGGTGTTGATACTTCTAGTGTCCAATTATGGTCAAACCCATAACTGCTGCTAATTTTGATTTCTGCTTTCATAACGTTTGATTAGATTAGTTCAACTTCATAGTCATCAAATACTTCACCAATTTCCTCATCAGAATTTTCGTACCCTATAACAATACTCAAAGGTATAATATCTTGATTACACTCATCTAAAATTTCTTGTGGCATAATTGTTATACCTCCGTCTAATAATCCCTCAATGATTCTATAACCTAAGTTTAACGCCATATCCTCTTGGTCTTGGTCTGCACCACTATTATACATCCAATTGATAAAATCTGCCGTTTTAATTTTTAAAGTTTTCATAATGTTTGTTGTTTTATTTATAATACAAAGATAAGAATAATATCCCATACTACCAAATAATATGGGATATATTTTTATTTCTTTTTTAATTGCTCTGCAATTTTTTTAAACTCTTCCAAATTTTCATCAACAAATTTTCGGTCTTCTTCATCGTCATTTACTTGTTTTAAATTTTCCATTTCTCCAAATTCATCAATACTAAACCAAATCTGCTCCATTGTTGCTTCATTGGTCAAAGACTGCTCCAAAATGTATTGTGCTTCATCATCATCACAATTGAATTTAGACTTAACGTCTTCCACGTGCCAAAGGTTATCTACAAAGTAACCATTTGCTTTCAATACTGCTTTTGCTTCTTCTACGTTCATAATATTTGTTTTAATTGATTTATAATATCAAAGATAATAATTAGAAATTACAATTCCAAATTTTTATTGAAAATAATTTCCCCAACTTTCAATTCCCCTTTTACTCGGTCAATTAATCTTTCCAACGATTTTTGTCCCGTAATAGATTTTTTAATCTCTGCAAATTTAGGATTGCCCTTGAATGAAATTTGTTTATAACTATATCCGTTAGGTTTACCCCAAACAATATGGTTTTCACATAATTTATCAATCTTTTTTTGCTCTTTTTCTTTTTCTTTGGCAAATACTAAATCATCAATAACGCTTTCTAATGTTTGGTCAAATTCATGTGTAATATCTCCAAAGGTAAATTCTCGTTTTGGTAACCCTTTGCAAAATAATTCTGCTTGTTTTAACAACTCTCTTTGCCCCTCATAAGGATAATAGTCGGTGCAACCACCACGTCCGTCATTTTTAGCGTGTGCAACTTTCTTTCCGTTTACAAATACGTCAGCAATAAAACAAGTTGTTTCTTCACTAAACGCTACATTAACTTTTAAGTTTTTCAATTCGATTTTCATATTGTTTTATTTTATTGTTTTAACAAAGATAAGAATAATAATCCAATCTACCAAATATAAATTGGATTATTTTAATAATTTTATAGGTGCGTCATTAACCCACAATTCATACACTCACAATATGGTTTCCCACCTTGTGTAACTGCTACACTTTCTTTTGGTAATAAAATCCAACTATTACAATCACACTCTGGACAATTAGCGTTAAAACTACCCATACGTTCTTCTAATGTTAATTGGTCTGCACCTTTCAAATAAGGGTAAACGTGGTCTAACACATTTCCTTTTACTTCTTTTAATACTGCTTGAAAAAATCTTGGCTTGCTCATAAGTTCTATTGTTTTGTTTTAACAAAGATAAGTATAATATTTCAATTATAAAAATATTTTTGAGTATTTTTTGTTAAAATTTTACACAATTCTTCATAGTCATTATCTCGTTCTTCTTCCGTAGCATAAGAGTAACTTGTATCTTCCACATCAATAAGATAAGGAAAATCTAAATTAAAATCCTCTTCTTTTGATATAGCCATTTTAGTTATATCATTCTCAATTGATTCTTGATTCCATTTGATTTTATCAATGTCAAAGTTTAAATCTCCGTTTGTCATAAGTTCTATGTTTTATTTGTTATAACAAAGATAGTAAAAAGAAATGACACTACCAAATGATAGTGCCATTATTTTAAATTATTTTTCTACTTTTTCTAATTCCTTTTGTATTGTTGCAACCAACTCAAAGTTTTCATTTGCCAACGCAATCTCTTTAAATCGTTCCAACACATTCCTTGCATAGCCACAATCCTCGGTTGGCATATAATCTCTATCGTATGCAATTTCAATCATTGAATTTGTAAACTTTGATAATTCCTCGTCTTCATCTACATCACAAAAATCATCACCTAAATAATAGTCTTCACCACCTTGAATATTAAGAGCCATTTCGTATGCTTCACGTGTGCCACCTTCGGGTACATTTTCTTCAATTTCAACTCCACCTACCAAAGTATAAGTTCCTACATTGTAACCAAAGTCTTCATCAGCATATTCAACTTCAATACGTGCTTCGGGATATTTTTCAGATAGTTTTAAAAATAAGTTGAAAGGTGTACTCCACGCAGTATTAAAACTTACACTCTCATTATCATCACTCCAATACACATCACTTGCGTTCCACTTTGTACCCCAATTACTAATTTGCCACCCATACCAATCAGCATAACCAAATCGTTCAATAAAATCATCGTGCATTTCTTTTGTAATACCTCTCGATACTCCAAAACGTACTTCACTTTCCGTTAATTCACCTTTGGTAATACGTTCCTCTTGTATATCGTATTCCTCTTGTGTAATAATGCGACAAGGACTTGTTGTACCTACCAATTCAGTTGGTATTGGTGCAATTTGATTAAAATCAAATTCTTTGTCTTCACCATTACTATATGGTGTTCCTTTTACTTCTTCTCTAATCTTTGCTAATAAAGTTTCATCAGCAATGATTCTTACGTTGTTTGTAATCCAGTTTGGCATAACTATTTATTTTTATTGATTAATACACTACAAATATAATTACTATTTTTGTTAATTCCAAATTTATAACATAGAAATTATAACTTTTATAAAAGATTTTTTAAAACCTCTTTCTTTCAATTCTCTCCATACGTGGTCGTCATCTAATAACTCACACTCTGCTTGGATTCTACCATTAAAGTAAATGTCAATTACGTAACCATTCGGATTGTAATATACTTTTACTTTTGTTAACCCTTTTTCAATTTGTCCTAAATAAACTTTTTCTTCACTCATAATGTTTTGTTTTAATGTTTATCAAAGATAAGCATAAGTTTTCACTTATGCAAATCTTTTTTAAAAATGTTTTATATTATTTTATATAAACCAAAATCAACACTACCAATTTGTTCATACTTTTGATTATCCACTACTTCACCATTTAACAACCAATTTGGTTGCACCCTTGGATTGTATTTAATTCTATGACAATAGGTATCAAGTTGTAAAAACTTATTTGTGTTAATCACAATTGATTCACACAATACCCACGCACACACAACTTTTTCACCCCCATTATAAATCTTTTCAGCGACTTTCTTATGGTTGCCTAACTGACAATTCACCATCACCAATTGAGTGCTTGTAGGGTCATAATATTCAACTTCACCATTAGGGTATTGAACTTTCCATTTCATAAAGTTCTTACCTCTACCTAAATTGAATCTAACTTTAATTCGTTTCATAATCGTTTGTTTAATTGTTCTCTACAAAGATAGTAATTATTTCCATTCCCACAACACTTTTATTAAAAAAAAATAAAATTATTTTTTTTGCTATTTTACTTGCATATGTCAATTATTATTGCAATCTTTGTATTGTCAAGTTAGACGTGCCGTGGGAATGGAAGAGTAGACTCCAACGTGCCTTTTATTTTTTTACACGCACAAAAAAAGTGGGTCACCCCACTTTGCGATAGTTTAATGGATAACCCCTATCAGTCCAACAAACGTTACCATAGGTAAATTCGTTTATATCTGCGTTCTCAACCATTGTAAGATAATATTGGTATGCTATATCCATAGACTCTTTTTTAGTCGTTTGTGGGGGATAAAACGCAAACATATTTTCTTTTGGGTGTCCATAAAATACTATGTAGATTTTATTCCCTCTGCTACCATATTGGTGTGCGTCTGCAATACTCTTAAACTTTGTAAAAGATACTGCTTTGTTATTCACTATTAACCCTAATAGTTCTAACTTGTTTCTTACTTCACTTGGTGTCATAATCTAAATTCCTTTTTCAATTACAAAATAACCATATTTGTATGGTTGTGTACCATAGTCAATGTCGCCCATATCAACGATGTCTTCTCCGTCCTCGGTTTCGTGTACCGATACAACTTGATACTCTTCCGTATCAAATTCTTTCACCCTATCAATTTCTTCGGGGTGTAAAAAAAGATAGTCACCATATTCTACACTATCCTCTTCTGCCACTACCAATCCACCACCATACTTTGCGAAAAATTCTGTCTTTGTCATTGTTGCCATAACTCTTATTGTTTTTGTTTGTGAAACAAAGATAAGCATAAGTTTTCACTTATGCAAATCTTTTTTTAATTTATTTTACCAACGAATATAAACATAATAACTCGGACTGCAAATAACAACTTTGAATCCTTTTTCTTCAAGGTAAGGTTTCATTTTGGTTTCAACCAATCTTTGTAGATTGCTATCATCAAATAATTCACCAACTACTTTGTTGTGTGTATCATCATTTTGATAACTACCAATGGACAATTCATTTTTTTTCCATTTTTCTGCCACGTTAACCATTCTTGGAAAAAGTACTTCATTGTATACTCTGTCAAACTTTGGTCTATCAATATCTTTAACTTCAGATATTAAACTTTTTAATTTTGCGATGTCATTCATAATATTAGTTTTAATTTGTTTGTGAAACAAAGATAAGGATAATATTTCGATTATCCAAATCTTTTGTTATTTTATTTTAAATTATTTTGGTGCAACACAATTATACAATAAGTTCTCCACAATCAATTCCCACGTTGCCGTTTTGTCTTCCTCTGCTTCACTATCGTAGTATTTTAATACTTCGTTAATCTCTGCAATACTCGGATTCATTTTTAAATCCATAGCAACCCTTACAACGTCTTCAACACTAATTTGTTTTGTTAAGATTTCTTCTTCGTCAAACTCACTATTATTTTGGCAACCCTCATACCATAAATCGGGACAATCAGATAAATCCATTACTGACTTGCAACACGCACATTCAATTTCAGAATCCATTCTATCGTGTAATAATACACTACCACAATTTCCACACGTTACAATATTAATACTTGCTACTGCATTAACTCTGTTTTGTAACTCAATTTGTTTTTCTGCTAATTCTCTTTTAGTTTTCATAATGTTTGTTTTTGATTACAATACAAATATAGTAAAAATAAAATAACCTACCAAATATTTGATAGGTTATTTTTAAATTATTTTTAATTTCTTCTTCTTGGAAAAAACCCTTGGTCGGGGTCACCTAAACTACAAGTCTCCAAATCTTCATACGTACCTTTGAATGAAGCTGAAACTAATTTTAAAGGGTATTTAAGTTTTAATATTTGTTCATCGTAACAACCAATGTCAATACCTTTACTTCTATTGTAATCAGTATGTTCATCAATTTGTTTCATCAATGGATATTCACCCTCAAATTTCAAATCCTCTGCATTGTTCCAAAATGCTAATAGTTCATACATATCGTATTTAGGTTCACCACTAATTTCTTTTGTTCCTAGTTCACCATAATCTTGATAGTAATCTTTGATAAACCCACCACCAAATTCTTTTGGTATTAAGAATTTAAAAGGTGTACCATAAGCAACATTTTCAGTGTTCGTTAATTCATCTGCTTTGTTCCAACTAAAACTTCCCATAATCTTTATTTTTAATGTTTAACAAATATAAGAATAATAATCCAATCTACCAAATATAAATTGGATTATTATTAAATTATTTGTTGTACTTATCTTTTAAGAAATTTTCCATACATTCGTATTCACCTTTGGTGTCAACATTGAATTTGCTTTTGTCATACTCATCATATAAACTTGGCAAATCATCCCATTGCTCGTCATAACAAGCGTCAGCAAATTCCTTGTCATAAAATTTGATAAGGTTGCTAAATAAATACATACTATAATCCATAGGTTCTAAAGTTTTAATTGGTTTGTTTAACAAATATAAGAATAAAGATTGGATAAACAATAACATTCATCCAATCTTTTTAATTTTATTTTAAACTAATTTACCTTGGTTACTCAAAATTCGTTTCTCTTCCAACAAATCTTTTGTATTACTTTCAGTACTACTCATTATTAGTTGCCTTAACATTTGGTCTTCCATACCAACTTCCTTTAAGATATACTGCATAGTTTCTCCGTCAACATCAATTACTTTTAACTTCGCAATAATGTCTTTTACAATATTATGGTTATCATCTGAATAACATAAAAAAGTTGGTACACTTGGTAACTCAAAGTCTTCTTTAAACATATCTCTAAAATAGCCACCATTTTGTTGGTTATTTGCTTTTTCATCCAACCATTCAACTTTAACACAATTATCGTTACTTTCGTGTTCCGTTGTATAGTCTTCGGTTACTCTCGCTTTAGCACCACCATTAACACTATAATATTGTCTTGTTTCTTTCCACTCAACAATACTATCTTTTGGTATTAATACCTTTGGTTCTTCCTTGGGTAATGTTGCAACATATTCTGCTACACTTCTAGGTTTAAATTTATCCTCTATTTCTTCTTTTGGTTCTTCGAATAAACCATACCAATTACACTCTATTGGTTCATTAATGGTTAAATCTAATGCAATGTTAATATCAGTAACACTTCTTTGTAGTATCTCTACATTATCATACCCAATACTTTCTTCCAATTTAACTTGATTAGTAAATAGTATCTCGTGACTATCAACATTAGTACGTTTAACACATTCAATACGTTTTTCAACTTCTGCTATCTTATCAGACAAATCTGTCAACGCCATATCAACTTCATCACCTATTTGATACAAGTCCCAACGTTTTAAAGTTTCTACTAAATTGTTAAATTCATTTCTCATAATATTTGTTTTTAATTGTTTCAACAAAGATAAATAAACTATTTCAATTTTCCAAATTTATTTTCAAATTTCTTACTTACCCAACTATAATTCCCACTTGCAAAAATTTCCATTATCTCATTATCAACATAATCACCCTCGGCAATTAGATTCATAACCCTATTATGTTTTTTAGCAAATAATTTTTTATCTTTGTGGTCGCCCATTGGATAAAAATAAATGTGTGTACTTGTTTCTAATACCCTCTCGTATTTTATATCGTCAGTACTACGTAAACAACTTTTAACTATTTTCATAACATTAATCATTAATATGTTCCCAACCCTCTAACTCTTCCAATTCCATACCCATAGGTCTTAACCCATATGGTTCTGCGTCCAAATAGTAATCAAAGGTATAACCCAATGGTTCTATCTCACTCAATATCCTATCTAACTCAAAATAGGTGTTTCCACTATCCTCATCAAATGATTCCAATATTGCTTGTACTTCGTTTGGTATCAACTCTGGTGTTTCAAATAAATCTTTCATAACTTTTATTGTTTTGTTTAATCAAAGATAAGCATAAGTTTTCACTTATGCAAATCTTTTTTAATAATTCGTAACTAATTTTAATTGATAATCATAACTGAATTTTCCGTTGTTATGTTCATCACAACATTTAGCACAAGCATAAGTCTTTCTAATCACTTTGTGTTTTGGTGTTTCTTTACCACAACTCTCACATAACAAAGTATATTTTGATTTAGGTAAATTAACACTATCACTACTAAAACATCTTTTAGCGTCACAACCAATTTGTTTTGCAATATGTTGCCAATTGTACCCATGACCTCTTCCGTCCCTTACACCATACACGTGAACACAAAATGCGTGTGCCAATTCGTGCAACATAGTGTCAGTAATCTTTGTGTCTATTTTATCTAAATTTTCATTACATAGTGGCATAGATAAACCAATAGTTTTTTTACCATAACTACAGCAACCAAATCTACGTTTTGCACTATCAAACTTAAACGTATAACCTAATTGTTCACCACTCAATGTATAAACCCCATGGTACGTGTTAAACGTGAATTGTTTTGTCATTAATGTTTCTGCCATTAATCTTACGTCATTTAAATTTTTCATTGTGTTTTGTTTTATTGTTCCCTACAAAGATAAACATTATTTTTAATTCTGCAACTATTTTGTGAGAAAATAATTATTTTTTTTTATGCAACAAAAGTTTGTTTTTTAAATATATTATCCCTACCTTTGTTTTGTTGGTGGTGATAACCGAAACGGGTCGAGGGAAATCTTGAAAGAGTAGACTCCAACCTACCTTATATTTTTTTTACCATATAAGAAAAAAATTTGCAAAGGTACAAAATAAATTCGACCTTTGCAAATAAAGTTATTTACAAGGGGGTGTTGATAACCCCCTTGTAACTTTGTTAGTAATTTAAAGCAAATTCCAAACTTGCTTGGTTCATATTGTAACCCGTTCCTTGTAACAAAGTTTCAACTTTACCATTGTCACGTTTTGGTGCTGACAATTCGTGTGTAGTGTAATATGTAATTCCACTATGTAAACCCCACAACGTGTCACCTTTGCTATTCATTTCACGTTCAATAGCGTTGTATAAAGCATCCATTTTGTTTATACTACGTGTAGACTTATCTGACAAGTCTTTTACACTTGTATACACTTTGTCAAACCCTAATAAGTGTTTAACCATTTTGTGTGCCAAATCACGTGAAACTTGCGTACTTGCAAATTGATTGTAGATTTCAATTTGTCTTAATGATTCAGATAAAGCCGTTTCAATAAGGAAAGGAATTTCTTTGATTCTACGTTCCAAACTTGCCGTATGACGAAATTTAGATTGTCCACTTTTGTAGAACTTAAAAAATTGGTTACTGCAACTCATAGTTAAATCACCAATACCTACCGATAGACCCGTACTGCCGTCATTACTATCCACGATAGTAATATACTTCTTAATAGTGTCACCATTAACTTTGCCGTCACCATTGATAGCAAGTTGTAAAAACACTTTGCGTCCACCATTCAACGCACCACCTTTGGTAACTTGAATATCGTTTCCGAAAGGTTCAATTCCACGCATAACCAACTCAACAACCTCTTCGTTTTGAGATACCGTATAACCCTCTTTTACGGTGTTAATCACTTCATTCGTGCTTGAATTAATCAAACCGAAATACTCACTTGGTACATAGATACCATTAGAATTTAAAGCCATCATAGGTGCTTTTTCAATTGTAAAATCTAATCCATTAGACTTTAAAATTTCTTGTACTTTTTCTTGTGTGTTCATCTTATTTGTTTTTTAGATTATTAATACATTACAAATGTAACGCTTTTTTTTTAATTTCCAAACTTTTTATATAAAATAATGAAAAAAAAATTATTTTTATTTTTAATCACTTTTTTCTTGCATATCTAATTTATTATTTCTACATTTGTATTGTAGATGATTGATAATCGATACGTGCCGTGGGAATGGAAGACTAGACTCCGTCACGTCCATATAAAAAAAATAAAAATTAAAAACAAAAACCCCTACTATTTTAGTAGGGGATAATTTTTTAACATTCTGCGTCAAAACGACAAGCACCATTTTCTTTTATACAATCCCTTATTTGTATACCCAAACATAAATCTGCGTAATCACTTAATTCACTTGTGGTAATATTTGCCTCTGCCAACATACTATCATTGTAACCATTGTTTGTTCTAAAAAAGTCTTCTATGACTTTTATTTGTTCACCCAAACTTTGCTCAATATTAGCAATTTCTTCTTCCACACCTTCTAAATCACTTTCTTCGTAATAGTACTCTAATATGTTTGGTTGTTGTCCACTTACACCAAACCTATCTGCACAATCCGAAGATTGTAGTGCAAACCAAAACTTTCCTTCAATGTCACCCGAATAATAACGTCCCATAATTTATTTTATTTAATTGATTAATACATTACAAATATAAACATTCTTTTTTAATTTCCTACTACTTTATATAAAAAGTTTTAAAAAAAATTACCCTACATTAATGTAGGATAATTTCTATACTTTTATTTGTTTTAGTTCCTAACTTTCCACTACATAAATTACAAGCACTACAACTCGACTTATAACCCATTTCTTTACTCGCTGGGCAACCAACATACCCTAACTTATTTTCAGTTGCTACAAACGACCTATAACCTAAAATTTCAGCACTTTGTTGCTCACTTGTTGTATGCGTACTTGCCATAAAATAATCACCTAAATTAGTTTTATTCCATTGGTGCGTATAACCCGTCCAATTGTCGCATACTTTTACCATAGAACGAATTAATTCAATTGGGTGCAAACTTGGTTCACCATACGTTCCGAAACGTACATAAGTACCTTTGCTCATTTTGGTAACTTTGTCTAACATTGAAATATCAAAGTTAGGTATATTGTCTATACTACCAAACTTTCTAAATACACTTTTTAAAGATGAAATAAAACCAACGTATTGATTAAATTTATGTGTATAACATTTGCCATAAGAATTGAAAGGACAATCCAAACAATTGCTATCTGCGTTACTAAAAAAGTTTTTCATGCCAATTGCTTCATTCGTTTCAAAACGTTTCTTAACTAACTCAAATTGCTTATAAGAAAACGTGTACGTTTGTACTATCTTACGTTTCTTATTAGATTCAATTTTGTCATTCTTTGTTGTTGCTAACGTAACAACTTGAATAGTGTCTTTGTGTTTAAATACCAAACTCATATGTAATTGTTTTAATTGATTAATACCCTACAAAGATATATAAACTTTTTTAATATCCTACTACTTTATAAAAAATAATTAAAAAAAATTTTAATACCACTATTCTATAAATGTACACGTGTACATATGTGCGTGTGTAATATAATAAAAAAATAATTAATAAAAAAATTTTTTTTATTAGGATATTAAATTTATTATACCTACATTTGTATTGTAGGTTTGAAAGAGATACGTGCTGACTTAACAAGTTTCAGAAGAGTAGACTCCAACCTACCCTAAACTTTTTTTAACAACCCTTATTTAGAATGATTATAAATTGCAAAAAAGTTTGGTAGATTAAAATATTATGCTTACATTTGTATACTGAAATTTAAATATTAATTTTAACGCTTATGACAAAGTGAAATTTGACATATTATATTTGCACACCCTTTCCACGAGATTTGGTGCATAAATTTATACCCTTACTTTTTTAAGTAGGGGCAATAACTTGTGCCAATATTTTTACTGGGCTGGGCTGACTTACTATGCACGTTTTTGTGGTAATGTTCCACGTGAAACATTGTGTCCGTAAATTTCGGCTGAAAAAGTGGTTGCGTGTTTTTAAAGGGCATAAAGGTTTCTTTAACTTATTTTCCCCTATGGAAAATCTATGTCCATACCCTATTTTTAGGTAAAAAACGCCATTTACTAATTCTTTGTACCATTTACTTACACTATTTACCACTTTTTACCACAAAAACCCGTTTTTTGGCTCAAAATCGCCACATAATATTTGCGTGCTAATGTAGGTACAAATAAGTACGTCATATCCATACCTTGTACAGAAATCTGTACAAGTTGTACTTGATGGGAACTACGTTCCCCACAGTATATGGGTATGTGGTACACTGGTGTTATATTACTATTAAATTATCGTATAAGTTATATGATGATATTAGTATTGTCATATAAAAATTGTTATGTATGTATACATGTGACATAGTATAGTTATGTTTTATTCTCAAAGTATTTGTAGCCATTTTCTCTTAGGAGGATATGCCCTAGTGCTGCTGCATATTCTTCTATGGTAATAAAATCTGACACTATATTACCATGTTCATTCTGGAATGTTTTTGTATATTTTCCGTTATTAAGTTCTGCGTACATTGTGGGTGATTTCATATTGCCAAAGAATACTTTAAACTTTTTTCTTATATACTTATTTGCGTTATTATTCATATAAGATTGTTAGATTTTAGTATATATGTTTTTATATATTCTTTTATGTATTTTATTGCGTCATGATTATTCATTGTACAGAAATATGTACAAGTGTTATCATTTATTATATAATGTTTTTCACTACCAAAGTTTTTTGTATCTTGTGTTATTTTACGTAAGATATTTTCTTGTTTAATATTTTTAGATAACTGTAGTTCATATTTTACATTTACATCATAGAAATATTTTACTTCACATTCAATATTGTTCTTATATATTATTCTATTGTTTCTATTATAGTGAATTTCTTCTATAAGGATATTATCTACATAGTCTTTTGTTATGTGTATATTGTATGTATCTTTATATAGTATTGTTTCTTGTCTATACATTGATTATTCTTCTTCTTTGGGTTGAGATGTTTGTTCTTCTATTATTGTAACTAGGTGTAGTGCTAGGATGCAGTTTTCGTGTATTACTTTATACCCACCAGCGAAGTGTACATCTTCAACGATTACGCCTTCTTTTATTTCATCATCGTGAAAAGTAAATTTAACATGTCTCATCTTATTTCTTTTTATTTTCTTCAAACCAGATTCCAAAATTGGCAGTTCTTATTTCACCTTGTGCTGTAACCAATGACCCACAAAAATTATAATCATTATGAGTCAATGCTTTCTCAATCATAGCTCTTACTTCTTCTTCTGAATACATTCTTTCAGTCATGTATTTAGCACCAGCAATAAATGAATCTCTATCTGCGTCATGTCTTTCAGCAGCTTCTTCTAATGTTTCTTTTTTCATATCAATCTAATCTTTTAATTAGTTTAACAGTTTTTGTTGGTATTTGCATATAATAAGGTTTTCTTATATACGTCATACCATTATTATGTGCATGTGCTTCGGTACAATCATATGTTTTGCCATCAATTGTTTGCACACGAGTATCGATTACTGTTAAGTCTTTATGTATATCAACACCAATAAGTGTAAATAAACAACCAACAATAATCATCCCAAAGATTGCACCTATAATGTTATTATTTTCCATACTATTACTTTTCTAAATGAGGATTGTATTCCATTACCACACGTGTGTGGAGTCCATTAACTCGTCTATAAATAAATTCTTTAGCCTTTTCAATTGTAGGGTGTGTATTTGCAGCACCTATACTACTTCTACATTGCAACCAGAAAGGAAACCACCATATACGTGATTGAACTTCATATCCTAAATAGTCATCTTTAACTATTCGGTATTTTCTTTTAAATGTTTTCATATGTAATATTTAGTTGTTAGTAACTCTATTAATCGTTGATTTTCTTTTATCAAATCAACGACCTTATAATTTTTTAATATTTCTTCACATTCAATTAAAGAATTATTTGTTTGAATTAAAGAGTTTTTAATCTGCTTTAATTCTGATATAGGTAGTTTATACATTAGTTATAGTATTTTAATGAGTGTTTAAATATTTTACATTTTACTTTTCGTATTTTGCTTTAAGTCTTAAATACTCTTGGTATTCTTTTTGTTCCTTTTCAAAATATTGTTCCCATTGTTTGGGAACTTCGATTTCTGTTTCTGGGTCAAGCACATGATTTGCTTCAAATATAACAGCATCTTGACATGCTTTAAATCCAGCAGTAAACATTATCAATTGAGCTTCCAAACTTTTTGCTAAATCATATTCATAATGTGGAATAGCATCTCTCCAATCTGTTGCTCTTAATTGTTCTACTATTAAAGTGATTCTTTCTGTTATTTTATTTAAAGTTAACATCATATCTTTTAATTTTATAATACAAATGTATGAATAATATTTTACTTATCCAAATTATATTTAACAATATCGATTAGATAATCTATAAGTTCATTTTGTGCTTGTTCTCTTGTTCTATATAAAACAGAATAGTTTCCAAGTTCCCATCGCCATTCTTTTTCTGTTAAATCATTTGGATAGCCAAAGAATTTATTAACAACATAACAAAACTTAGGTTCAGTTGTACAATCAGTATGTATGTCGCCAAATAACTGATGTTCGGTTTCAAACCAATTCATAACTTCTGATTTAAGTGGTGCAGAGATATAAGTTTCATCACCAATACCATTAGCATAGAAAGTATGTTTACCATCTGCTTTGTATAGTGAGTATTCCATACCAAACCATGAGTATTTATCATACCCAATTTCTTTTAGTGCTAGTGCTTGTTCGTATGTTACGAATTTTTCCATATCATTGGTTATTTTATAATACAAATGTATGAATAATATTTTAATAAAACAAATTAAAGTTTACCATTTTTCAATAATTCTTTCAATTCCCATGGGGTATATTTCTCTGTATATTCCATACTATTTTATATTAGTTAATGGGTAACTATTTAAGATTGAATCTTTATCTACTACATAATATATGTCGTTTGGGTCATAAGGATTACCTATTCCTTCCTCTGTTTCAGCATTCTCACTTGCTTCTTTCAATGCAGCTTCTACATGAACTTTAGCAAATGCAATCATCATTTCAGAAACATATCTACCCGACATTGATAATCTAAAATCTTTATCATCATTAATGATTAAAAACTCTTCTGCTGTTAATATCTTTCCCATACTAATTCTTTATATTCTTCTTGCGTCATAAATATTAATTTAATGATACAAATTTACAAATAATATTCCATTTATACAATAATTTGTTATATTTATAAATAAATAATTTATTAATGAGAAGATTTGACAAAAAGAAGATTATACGTGAAGCCAATTTGAGATTAGAGCAAGAATTTGTTTTTGAAAGAATGTTAATGACAGAAATTGGTGAAGCAGCACCTTATACTATTTCATATGAAGATGACGGTTATAGAAACGTTAGATATGAAATAAAAACAGAACAATATGGTTTAGTAACTATGGAATTAACTATTTCTAAATATTTTAAAAGTGATTTTAACAGACTAGAATATAGATTTGACCGTGTTGGTATTGAAGAAATGGATGAAAAAGATTATTGTATTGGTATTAGTTTTGGTGTTAAAACAACTGAAAAGAGTAATATTAGTACTTACGGTACAATAAACTCTCAAGCAGCACAAATCATGGCGACAAACACTAAAGCTACTAGTGAATATATTGATGAGATGGCAGCTAAAGGTTATCGTCTAATTATGGTATTTTCATCTCCAGTTGAAGATAATAATGATAAGGCTAGAGAAAGGGCTATAGACACTTTAAAAGGTTATGTTTCGAATAATAGACCAGTTTCTGAAAGAGAGGTTAGAAATTATGTTAAAATTCAAAAATTATTGGATTATTATTATGAAATTATTTTTAGAGCAATATTAATTGACGGTGAATATCGTCCTAAAATGACTGGTGATGAAAGTGAAAAATATGAGAATAATACTCAGACTTTTATTAATAATCTTAATATTGCTGGTTCAAAAAAAGGAATCTTGTTATGTTTATATGATAAACAATATAATTTAGATAATTTACTAAAACAAGCAAAAAGAGAAGCTGCAACACAAACTCAAGAGGGTGACAATGAAGATATTATTAACATTAAAACTTATTTTTCAGTATTACGTTTTTTACGTGATAAAATAGATTCAACCGATGTAGATTATATTCAAAATTTAGTTGCTAACGCTCCAGTATCATCAACAGCTTTACCAGCAGATGAAAGTTCTATGAGAGAACGTTTATACAATAAATATTTTGATGAACAAATTGCGTCAAACTCATTATTAAAAAACTTTGTGAAATTCAAGAAAGGTGGTGAGATAGGTATCTATGATTATCTTAAAGCTGTTGGTGAAGACAAACCAGTAAAGACTAATGCAGAAATTGATGCCGATATAACAAATGCATTAAACGCTCAAAAGTTAATAATTAAAATAGGTGAACAATCTAGTTTATATGATTTAAATTCAGATAACAGTAGATTAATTAGTGTTTTAAATAGTTTAAAGAGGAATCGTCCATCTTTAAACCATCTTTTAAGTACTATTGGTAATTCTATAGAGATAAAAGATATTGATAGAAATGTTGCTGAAAGCATAGTTAGAGAAATAAGAGCAGCTTTAAACTCTGACTTTAATAATGGTCAAGACCATGTAGAAATAACTTATGGGGGTCAACCATTTGACGTTCCAAATAATTAAAATAAAACAATGAGAAAATTTGATAAAAAGAAAAATATATTTGAAGCTAACTTGAGATTAGAAGCTAACCGTTTATTTGAAATGATAGACTTAAATGAAATCGCAGATTCAAAAGGATATCCATATGAAATATTAAAAGATTGGGGTTCTAATGGATATAAAGTAAGTTTTAAAGTACCAAAAGATGAAAATGAGATAACTGCTATAGACCCGTCAACAGAATGGAATATGTATATAAGTGTTGATGGTAGAAATAAATTAGGTCTTGAAAACTTTATACTTAGAATAATCGATAACGATACTGAAACGTTTAACAATTTACCAAATAACATATTTGGTATTGAAGTATCATTTGGTGTGATTGATGAATATGATACTACGCATTACCCAGAATTAAAAGGTAGAAGAGTTTTGTCTATTATGGGAACTGTAAAAGCAGCAATTAATGAATTTATTTTGAGACAACTTGCTGATAATAAACAATTATTAATAATATGGTCATATCCATTATCTGGTGGTAAAGATGGTTATTTAAGAGAAAAACTTTATAATACATATTTCGATATGGAAATTAAAAGGTCAAAAATATTAAGTCGATTCAAAAAATTCAATTATGGGGGGTATAGTGGGATTTATAATGCTGATTTATTAAAACCTAATGATAGTGTTCATGCTAATGTTAAAACATTGGATTCAAAACCTTTTGAAGTTACAATTTTTAAAGATGGTGATGAAGAATTATATAATAAATTTTGGAAATATTTAGATGTGTTAAATGATAACAATACTTATCCAAATTTGAATGTAAACTTTTCTGAAGTTAATGGTAGAACATACATCTATTCTAGTATAAGAATGTTATCAAAAGAAAGTGTTAAAACATTTTTAAATAAATTTAGAGAAAAATTTAATGCAGAACTTAAAAGTGATGTTAATAATGGAGTTGAAATAAAACATGGTAATAAAATTATTTCTGATGTAAATGACCCTTATTTAAATAATTAAAACAATATGAGAAGATTTGATAAAAAGAAAATTATACATGAAGCCAATTTAAGATTGGAACAAGACCGTTTATTTGAAATGATAACCTTGAATGAAATCGCAGATTCAAAAGGGTATCCATATGAAGTGGTAAGTGATTGGGGCAGTATGGGTCATAGAGTTGGTTTTAAAGTACCAAAAGATGAAAATGAGATAACTGATGAAGACCCATCAACAGAGTGGAACATGTTTGTATCTATTAGTATTAAAGCAAAGAGTTTGTATTCTGGTTTTGACCCAGATTTTGAATCATTAATTAGAGAATTAGGTTTTGAAGGTGAAAATTTACCAGATGATATCTTTGGTGTTTATATTTCATTTGGAGTTTTTAAAGATGAAAGTGGTAACGTTTCTTTCCCAGAATTAAATACTAACAAAGTTTTTTCTATTATGGCAACTGTAAGAGCAGCAATTTTAGAAGTGGTAGAAAAAACTATTCAAGAAGGTAAAAGATTAGTAGTGGTTTATTCATATCCAGTAACTGGTGGTAAAAAAGAAACTGATTTAAGAGAAAAACTTTATAATTTATATTATGATATTGAAATTAAAAGGTCAAAAATAATGAATAACTTTAAAAAATTTAGAATACGTAGTCTTTCTGGTATCTTTAATGTTGATTTGTTATCTGATGAAATGAAAAATTATGAGAAAAAAGCAAATTTAATGATTCACGTGATAAAACGTGGTTCAATGGATTTGGATGATGAAGATTTCTACAATGCATTTATAAAAATGTTCGATGAAGATAAAGATAGTTTCTTTGTACAAAAAGGTAAATTAGAGCCTAAACAACAAGGTAGTATTGAATATATGGAATACCTATTAAAATCTGTAACAGCAACTGAGGCTAAAAACTTTTTTCAATATTTTAATGAGAAAACTGGTTATGATTTATTTAAGGCATATAAAGCTATTGTTTATTATGATAATAAAACAATAAAAAATATTGAAGAAATAAATTAATTTAAACTAATATAAAACAATGAGAAGATTTGATAAAAAGAAAAATATACGTGAAGCTAATTTGAGGTTGGAGCAATATTTCATTTTTGAAAGAATGTTAATGACAGAAATCGGTCAAGCAGCACCTTATACTATTGCACATGAAGGCGATGATTATAGAACTGTTAAATATGAAATAAAAACAGAACAATATGGTTTATTAAATGTATTTTTAAAAATATATCTTAAAGAAAGATATTCTTTTCAACATGATGGTAAATTAACTGATGTTGGTATCGAATATATGGGTGAAAACGATTATGCTTTAGAAATTAGTTTTAGTATTAATGGACCTAATATTACTATGTACCCTACTTTAAATGGTGGTCAAGCTGCAAGAATAATGGCAACTAATCGTGATGCAATAAATGAATTTATTAATGAAAAACATAATGATGGTAAACGTCTTATTATGTTATATTCATCACCTATAACTGATGATAACGATAGAGATAGAAAAGAAGCTTTCAACAGATTAAACCGTTTAATTACAGACCGTAAATTAGCTGAAAGAGAAGTTAAAGACTATGTAAGAATTTTAAAAACATTAACTAGTTATTACGAGAAACTTAGAGATTATATCATATACGGTGAATATGAAATGACTAATGATGAACAAAGTCAATATAGTGATAAAAGAGATTTACTTCAAAGTATGCGTCCAAAAGCAGAATTTGTTTTTTTAAGTATGTTTGATGATAATTTTAAATTAAGAAATTTAACTGAAAAAGTAAAACGAGAAATAGCAGCATTAGGTGTAGAAAATCCATTAGAAGATGATATCGCAAAAGGAATTTTAACAAAATTACGTGATAAAGTTTTCAGAGAACCAACTTATGCTGAAAACTTAGTTAGAAATGCAGAAAGAAATCCACGTGATATAGATGCAAGAGAAGGTACCATGAGGGAAAATCTATATAATAGAACTTATGATGAACAAATTGCAACAAACCCTTTATTAAAGAACTTTGTTAAATTCAAATATTATAGTGAATCTGGTATTTATGACAAACTTAGAGCTGAAGAATCTAAAGAGGAAAAAAGAATTGCTGATGAAGAAGAGGCTAGAAAAAGAGCTGAACGAGAAGAAGCAAGACGTATAGAAAGAGAAGAGGAAGAAGCTAGACAAAGAGCTGAAGAAGCTAGACGTAATCAAGTATTAAAAATTAAAATAAATACAAACTCAAACTTATATTTCAAATTGCCTAATTTATATAAAGCATTAATGTCTAGTCAAATTAGAGATAAAGTAACGATTAATAACCCAACAAATGATACAATTGCAATCACTGGCGTTAGCCAAGAAGATGCAACCGAAATTATAAGAAACATAAACTCATCATCTTTAGGTCTGAATTTAAAACATGGAATTGGTGGTGTCGAATTGACCTTTGGCAACCAACCATTTGAATTAAACTAATAAAAAAAAGTGGAGATTAAGTCTCCACTTTTTTTTATGGTAAATAAATTAAACAAAAAACAATACCAGAACTTATTGACCAAGCAGTTGTCAAAACCAAAGCAATCGTCCAAACTTTTGGTGGTTTATGAAAAATATCATAAGTACCATAAATAGTTTTAAATCTTCTAAAAGCGAAGAATGTGTATAGGATACACAAGATAGTTAATGTAATCATAGTTATTCTTTAATATATTCTGAAACAACGTTAGCAATGATTGTTTTTATAAAATCATCTGTCAATTTAAATTTAAGGAATGGATTTGGATGTTCACCATTAGTTGGTCCCTTCAGTTCAATTGAATCGATTGCATGATTAATAATACCAGTTAATTTATCAATATCTAAGTTATCATAGCGTTTAACCATAAAGTTTTTGAATTGTGTGTCTCGTTGTTCTTTGGTTAACATAATTGATTGCAGCCCACCAACATGAAATGTTCTTTTCATTTTTTCATCATTGTTATCTTCAAGACGTTTCATAGCTTTTTGACTTGCTTCTTCTAGGTCTTTCCAGAAGTAATAAGAACCGTTAGGTGCGTTGCCAGTATCAATAGTTTCGCCATCAATTAAAAGGTCAACCATAAAGAAATTATATAGTTGTTTATTTTCTATTGTTCTATTATTTAATTCAATTTTCTTCATTTTCTTTTTCTAAATTAATCTGTTCAATAATTTCACCTATAGTTCTATACACATTATGCAACCCCCAAATTTTATCTTTCATAGTGATTGGTTCTTGTGCAAGATTAATAGCTTTCATTAAATCTTCTTCAGTATAAGTTATCATCTATCTTATTTATTTTTATTTAATTCAACTAATAATAAATCAACGGATTTTACCGAATACTCAAGAGCAGTTCTAGTATCATGTCCATGTGATAGCAAACCAGACATTAATTGAGTTGCCATATATTCTCTTTTAGTTAAACCTTCTTGGCTTTCATATTTAGAAATAAATGGAAAAGCTAAAGCATCTCCATTTTCTAATGCTGCTTCTAAATTGAGCTTATCTGCTTCTTCTGGTGTCATGACTTATTGAGTTATACGTTTGACACCTAGAGGTCTTAATGTTTTCATTATTCTCTCATTTTCGTATTCAGCGTCTTTCATCTGACCATAGTTATCAATATACCTATAGTATGCGTCATAGCCTCTAGCCATATCTTTAATCTCTTGGGTTAATTCAAACCCTTCTTCCATTTCTATTGTCATAATATTTATTTTTTATAAATGTACTAATAATTTTTTATTTTACCAAATCTTCTGGTGATTATTTCTTCCAATTTACCATAAATTTCTTGTTCTTGTTCATCGGTTAAATCAGTCCACCATGCATCAACCATTATAGAATCTTCTGTTAACATATCAATTATTTCACCGACAGCTTTTTTGATTTCTACTTTGTTTTTTATATCTTCCAACATCTTCTTTGTATCACACCCTTGTTTAGATATAATCAAATCTTTACCCAACTTATCAAAAGTTTCTTTTACACGTTTATTAGTACTCATAGTTTTATCAATGTTATACATCCGTTTTTATCTAACAATGGTGTAGCATATATGTTTCCACATTCGTTACACAATGTTTCTATTAATGGTCTATCTTTCTGAGCATAATCATAGTTACCATGTAGATTTTCTGATTCACCACATGTAGGACAAGGTGCATCCAAGTCTAATTCATACTTAACTCTTA
>Ga0208856_1000019_pt1 | contig 75788 bp, 54 predicted proteins | sample LakMenEpi13Jul12_FD_150690 | JGI IMG/M metagenome (GOLD analysis project Ga0208856, IMG submission 150690) | Freshwater microbial communities from Lake Mendota, WI - 13JUL2012 deep hole epilimnion (SPAdes) | ecosystem: Environmental > Aquatic > Freshwater > Lentic | place: Lake Mendota, Madison...
TAGCAATAACCGCCTTGATGACGCCCGGGGAACTGATCTTCCTAGGGCGTTCTTTTTTATAAAGTTGGGCCCCCTTTCATCATTCCCGTTTCCCTTTTCGTCATTTTAGCGAAGGCAGAAATCCAGAAATATAGTCAGCCAAGCATGGACCCCCGCTTTTCAGCGAGGGTGACGAAGGTGGGGGAAGGTTACGTAGGCCCTCTTTCCGTCATTCTCGCGTAGGCGGGAATCCAAGGGACAAGAAAAAGGGTCAGGTCTCTTTTTCGGCATAGTGCCTAAATCAACATCATTCTTGCTATGAAGAAAAGATGGTGGTTCCTTAGGTTTCTGTGATTAAAGGCTTAATTCAGTTCGCAAATCTGCTGTCAGTCCATCGCCAAATGGAACGTTAGTACGAATGAATCGTGGTGGATTATTTGTTGACAATCCGACCAGAACCGGCTTAAATGCTTACTCAATTGTGAAGAATATAACACAGTGCATCAGAGTTTCCGAAAGAAAGGGTTTTTATGAAATCGACCTTCAATTTCTCGTTCCTGATGTTGACGCTGATCGCAACACTTCCCGCCTATGCCGCCGAGCCGAAGCCGATCACTGAAGTTGAAGTGAATGCGGTTCAGCAGGCTTGGTGCGATGGACTCCTGAAAATTGCACAAGTCCATAAAGAAGGGGGCGATTATCGTGCGATTGCCAGCACTCTGATCGACGATTTGTACGACTACAAGGAAGGCAAGGTATTCTTCAAGCCGACTTTAGCATTTGGAAAGAACACGTTCCGCAGCAGCAAGAAAGCTGCTCTCTCTTATTTCATCGGTGGAGATAAAGACTACCCGGAAGATACCGGCTTCGCACTCAAGCAGTGGGTTAAGTCCCGTTACGATAACAATGCAGCCGAGAACGGCATTCAAATCCACGCCGATCTCGCCATCACAATGGGGAATGTCTACTTTACGAACAGCAAGGGTGAAGAAGTAATGGTGGATAAGACGTTCGTGTTTCGTCGCTGTTCGGATGGCAAACTCCGGTTGTGTGTCCACAAGTCGTCGCTGCCGTTCGAACCGTCAGGCAAATAACCTCGTTGAAGTCACCGCATGGAGCAATGGGTGAAGTTGCAACCGTTACTCCCGACAGCATTGCTCTGAAACTAATCGACAGGATGCTCCATGCTCTCCGTCTTCTGAAGGCAAATTAAGCTGCCTATTGGGCGGAGTGATCTATTGCCTCTTGCTCAGTTGGAAAAACTTCTGCCTACGGATAGGGTGGGCCAACATGGGTCAGACAAGTGGGTTCAAGCTAACCGGATAAGGAATACGGCATTTGGTTCATCAAATCTGATAGTAGAAGAAGAAATAAAGAGATACTTGGGCTTTAGCCAGCGCACCAATCCAAAGCACCTTGCGTTAATAACCGTCCAGTCCATCAGCACGCCTAATGCTCGCAACTACCCAACCGTATTGGCAGGGGTAAAGATTTAGGGCTACGACATGGCCAACACATCAAGGCGCGCGAGGAACGGCCTCTAGGTGATTTGTTTGTGACGATGCTTCAGCGCCTGGACTTCCCAGTTCGCAAATTCGCTGACAACGCAGGCGAATTCAGCGAGATCGTGTAGTAATAACGGCCTTGATGACGCCCGGGGAAAAGAGCTTTCTACGGGTGATCTTTTTCTTTTAAAAGACTAAGCCTCGATATATTACTGAATTTATTTCACACATGTTTTATTTAAAGATGATAAGAGAGCAGATTTAGCCATCAAAAGCTAAGTATTGTTTGTTAGTTTTATTTGCGTAGAAAGTAATATTTATAAAAAGTGTTATGTTATTTCTTATCTCAATTAAAAACTGGGAATGAACAAGTATTTATTAACTTCCTCATAACATTCCCAGTATCAAACTGACCTACTTAATTATGGTTATTAAGATGGGATTAAAACAGAGTCGATGATGTGAATTACACCATTGCTGCAAACGATGTCAGTCTTCGTGACAGTTGCGGTACCAACTTTAACTCCATGGGTCGTATCGATGTGTAGTCCGCTTCCTTGGACAGTCGTGGCAACTTTGCCATGCATTCCAACTACATCAGCAGCCATCACTTTACCTGCGACGACATGATAAGTTAAAATCTCAGCTAATTTGGCTTTATCAGCCAATACAGCTTCTAAAGTTCCAGCGGGTAGCTTTGCAAATGCTTCATCAGTTGGTGCGAACACAGTAAATGGTCCTGCACTCTTAAGTGTTTCGACCAATCCAGCAGCTTTTACAGCTGTTACAAGTGTTGAGAATGCTCCGGCAGCAACTGCGGTATCTACGATATCCTTCATAATAAAATCCTCACGATGTGTAACAAATTATTAGGATAAACACAGACAGGAAAAGTTCCTGTAGGATGCTGTCCCATCCACTGCTACTTCTTACTTTTAGACGGCTTCAGTTAGCAATGGCCAAACTTATGCTAAAAAATATTTACTGACCTTCAAGAAACATGTTCGTAATTTATACTTCTTCCATGCTCGTATATAAAGAAACTGTCGTTCATCTATCCGGCGCTGAAAGAAGTGTTTTATGATTATTTTTCCGTAGATCTTGATATGTTTCGTGTGTCTTAAATCTCGTGTTGATCCGGGCCTCTTCATTTATTACGTAGCTAACTTTATTGTTTCCGATGGCCATAAGATATTTGGTCTTTACAAATTTTACGCACAAGCTTATTTATTTCTTCACATCTTGACTAATAGCAAAAAAAAGACTTCAGCATTTACAAGGCCTGAATATGAAGATACAATGAAGTATGTGAGAATAATTCGTTAAGGAGAGATAGGCTATGCCCGCTATTATTTCTGTTGCTAAATCGGCCTGCGTTTTATTGACGGGGATTGCTGCAGTTTTCTCTGCCTCACAAATCGATTACCCCACCGCAATTGCCAATGCCACTGCTATTTCTACTCCTACTTCTTCCGCAACTTTAAATCCTGAATTACAAAAACCTTTAAGTTTAGCACTTAAAATTTCCCAAATAAGCTTTTCCCCAGACTCTAAAAACCTTGCGGTACTTGCGGGAGATAGATTTATAAGCACTTGGCCCGTAGCGGGAGGCAACCCAACAGCCTCCATTCAGATGACTTCCATGCCACTTACCTGCATTGAATGGGACCCCACAGGTAGCCAGCTTTATCTGGGAACCAATAAATCCCAAATTCTTTCCTGCAACCCAGAAACGCTCGATATTGAATTTAGGATCCATTCCGACATAGAAATCATTCAGCAAATACAATCGGTCCGAGGATCAGAATCGCTAATAAGCTTAGGAAACCATGCCAATTTCAACGGCAAATTTCCAGAAACTTTGCCCCAACTATGGCACGATGACATCCATAGCAGGCCACAAAACATTCCGAATTTGCACTACATTTCGATGAGTAAACACGCAGAAACAGGGGTTGTCGCTTTGGGTGCATCTACTGGAGAATTAGTCGTGTTCAATCCATTATCTAAGACAGAAGGCAAGGTAATTGTAAAAATCAATTCGCCTATAGATGGATTAAATTGGTCAGGTAATACCCTGATTGCAACCTCAGAGGGTAAAATTCACCTTATTGATCCTTCGAATAACCAAGTTATAAAAACTATTCAAATTTCAAACAGATTGATCAGAAATGTTGGAATTTCGAAAGATGAAAAAACATTCTTCCTATCTTCGGGGAGCAGTGCGGTCCAAGTAATCGATATAAATTCAGGGGCTCTGATTTACAAGCTTGCATCCATGGATGAAATGATAAGTTCCATAGCCTTGAGCCCAGACGGAAAAACCCTGGCAGTTGGTACTTGCCAGGGTCATGTTACACTTTGGAATACCAGTGACTTTCAAATCAAATCGATCATCCCTGCTGGTATTAACTAAACTCCCGATTCCTTAAAACAACTCTTCAATTTTGGAACCTTCGGGCAATACCACATGCGGTCTGCCGGTATGATCCAGATAAGCTGCTTTAGTATCAATTCCTAGATGGTTGTAAATGGTTGCAAGCACATCGTGTGGCAATTTGCGATTATCCTTGGGTACAGCGCCCTTGGCATCAGAAGAACCAATAACTCTGCCACCCTTTACGCCACCACCTGCAAAAGCAGCTGACATAACATAGGGCCAGTGATCGCGCCCAGCATCTTTATTAATTACAGGGGTTCGGCCAAATTCGCCCCAAGCGACTACGAGTGTATTTTCAAGTAAACCACGGGATTCCATGTCTTCAATGAAGGCAGAATATGCCATATCCCAGCGTGGTAGGAACCCTCGTTTTTGCGAGTCAAAACCTTGCTTGTGGAAATCCCACCAACGAAGATCAACTGTTACCATCCTAACACCTGCCTCAACCAATCTTCGAGAAAGCAGCATGCGTTGGGCCCAATTAGGTGCGCCACATCGTTGCGGATCGGCCGGATCAAATGCGGGCATAAACCCATAACGATCTCTTAAGGATTGCGGTTCGCTATCGAGATCAAAAGCAGCCCGAGCCTTTCCGCTCGAAAGAATACCGAGGGCTTGATTCTGGTAATCTCCGAGATTTTTCATCGATTCTGCTAAGTCGGGATTATTCAAAGTATTTAAAAGGGCTGTTCTTTCACCTAATCTGCCCGCATCTACGCCCTCTGCAAAAGTAAAGTTTGGAATTTTAAATGGCCCCGTTACAGCAGGATCCGCCATGGTTTCAAACGCTGCATACGATTTTCCTAACCAAGCAGAACCCGTTCCAGGAACATTCTTTGGAATCATCACATATGCAGGCATTGCGGTATTTAAGTGTTGCAATTGCTTGGCGGCATAAGAACCGCAGCTGGGCATTACATTGGTATCAGGGCTCGGGCCACTAGGGTAACCCGTAAAACAAATCTGATCGCCAGCGGAATGGCCAACATTCCCATCGATCGAACGATGCGCTATGCTACGAATAATCGACCATTTATGCATGATCTTAGCAGTTTTAGGAAGTAATTCGGAAACTTGAATACCCGGAACACTAGTGGCAATAGGTTTAAACTCGCCCCGAATTTCTACAGGGGCATCGGGCTTAGGATCCCACATATCATGCTGACTGGGGCCGCCACGCATCCAAAGAATAATTACAGATTTTTCCCGGTTAACAGGCTTTCCTAAAGCAGAAGCCATAGCTTCCTGCCTTAGTAATTGAGGAAGAGCCAAGCCACACATTCCAAGCGAACCAGCTTTGATAAATCCTCTGCGCGAATGGCTCAGAAGGTTAAACTCGTCACATGCTCTTTTATTGGTGCCAGCCATGCAAAACTCCAGCAATTTTGATCAGGATTGATCTTTGGGTAGGTAACTTAACTTATCTTAACCTTAACTTCATAACTTTACCACATTTATCGACACAATTACTAAAGAATATGCATCCAATTCTAACTTTAAAAGCTGTATGATAGTTCTAGGTGGGTGTTTCGACTCAAAAATAGAGTTAATTCATGGAACAATTTGGTTATTTGTCTATTGGAATCATCGTTTCATACCTTGTTGGGGCGATTCCTTTCGGCCTTTTTTTGGCGAAAATCAAAGGGATCGACATCCTAAATCAGGGAAGTGGCAACATTGGCGCTACCAATGTGGGTAGAGTACTCGGGGCCAAATACGGCCTTGCGGTGTTCGTTCTAGATGCTTTGAAAGGGGCATTGCCTGCAAAAGCAGGAATGCTTTATCTGGATACCCCGTTAGGGCCCGAAATCGCAGGCATTCTTATGGGTGCATCTGCAATCTTCGGGCATCTGTTCCCGATTTATTTAAAATTCAAAGGGGGCAAGGGCATAGCAACCAGCGCAGGAGCGATGGCAATGCTTGTCCCAATTCCGTTAGCTCTAGCCCTTTTAACATGGGCCGCTTTTACCTCTTCCTGGGGTTTTGTCTCGCTTGGGTCATTAGCATCAACTATCGCATTATGTTCATCGCAAGCTTTCATCGCTGTAAAATCAGGAACTCAAGGCAGCATGTATCTCTTGGCTTTCACTTTTCTTGCAACTGTGCTTGTTTGGATAAAGCACATCCCTAATATCTATAGGCTTTGGGCGGGTGCAGAAAACCGAGTTAAAGATTCAACCCTTTGGCGTAGCGTTGCAAGTATACTGCTACAGTTATCGCTAGGGATCTGGCTGGGCACTGTGGTTTTCTTTACTGGGGTAATCGGGCCTGGTGTTTTCACTTGGTTCGAAAAGTTGTGTGTCACCGAAAACCCGCCCTACTGGCTCCCCACCCCCGAGGCATTTAAAGCAAACACCCCTGTTGGGTTCCCCAACCCTTTATTAAAGGAACAGGCCAGCAGACTCGCAGGCGTTGTGGTTTCCCCTGCGTTTCCCATTTACTTTTCCATCCAAGTGATTTGTGGTTTCACTGCGCTTATTATTTTATGGGGAAATCAAAGAAGAAATCCCGCAGGAACTTTAGGGAAAACTATGCTGGCTTGTATTGGCGTGGGATTACTTTTGGCGATCGCAGGCTGGGCTTGGGAACCGAAGGTAGAAAAAGACCGCATCGAGCGCGCCCGCCTAACCGATCAAGTTCTATTGCAAAAAGCATACAACCAAGACCTAGTTAAAAGTGCCCTGCAAGCCCGCAAGGATTTCACCAATAGTCATCTGGTTAGCTTGGGCCTAAACATGACTAGCGCACTGGGAATGCTAGCGGGAATCATTCTTTTTGCGATCACAAATGCAAAAAGAAATGTAGAACCGGCGTAAGCTCCATTAGAAAACTAATTCATTATTCTGGTTAGTTTAGATAGCATTTTAAATTAACCGTTCACTTGCCAACCTCATTTTAACCTGCGCCTTTTTTACTTCGCTAGACGAAAACCGATATGGTCACCTTGCTCGTCAGGGGTGGCCCTTAGGTCTCGATCAGCAGAGCGAGAATCTCTTGCATCAAAGCTGAATGATCCACCACGCACCACTCGAATCATTCCACCATTTGGCCCGACTGGATCAGTCACCGCAACCACAGGATAAACAGCCCGCCAATCTTGACACCATTCAAAAACATTGCCGTGCATATCATACAATCCAAACGCATTCGGCTTATAACTTCCTACCGCACTTGGTTTACCAATTTTAGAATCAGAATAGTTAGCATCCTTAGGGGTAATAGTCTCCCCAAAGGAGAAAGCTGTTTTGGTACCTGCCCTAGCAGCATATTCCCACTCTGCTTCTGTAGGTAATCGATATCCACCCTTGGTATTTGCATTCAGTTTCTTGATAAACTCTTGACAATCATTCCAAGTTACATCCGTTACGGGCAACTTGGCCCCCTTATTAGTACTTGGGTTGTTTCCCATCAACGCTTCCCATTGCTCCTGCGTGACCTCATACTTACCTAGGTAAAATGATTTTGATAAAGTAACTTCGTGAAGTGTTTCATTATTACTGCGACCTTTTTCATCCTCTGGAGACCCCATCGTAAACTTACCTGAAGGAATCAAAACTAACTCTAGATTCAAATTCTTGCCTAAGTTGACCAAGGCTATTTTAGGTTCTGCGCTTTGGGTTAATTCTAAAATCGATAACAAAAGAATCGCAGCAACGCATTCATTTCTTATAAGCTTCATACCTTGACCCACCTGATTTAGTTTCATGGAACGATTTAGTTTTCAATACTTTAAATTAGATTAACGCAAATCAGTGGCCGGTTACAACAAAATGGAATTTTAAACTTTTAATTACGGTACATATTTTAATAAGAATTGAAACTCGATTATAAATTAGAGTTATAAAATTCGCCTAGTTGAATATTTAATTAAACCAATCAAAGTTTATGGGTGCTTTGATTGGAATGCTTTCAGATAAATGGAGATTAAAAACACAGCCCACCCGCCTCCGTGGGTAGACTTTGTAAGAAAAGTGGGAAGGAAAAGTAAAACACTCGGACTTGCAAAGTAAAAGGCCATTTTCCTGAAGGGAAGAGGGTTGGCAGTTGAGGGAAATAAACGAAATAATGAATAATCAAAACGACATTAATTATAAATTATTTAGTTTGGTATAAGGCTTTCAATAAAATTTTTGCAAGAACTAGAAGCCCAATCTTTAGCACCCGTCGACCGAGCCAAGGTACGGCCACCGCCCCCAATCAGCCAGAATGCAGGCAGGGTTTGCACCTCATAACGGGCCAGACCAATACCAGAAGTTTCAACAACGATTTTAATGCCAGGCGCATATTTCGAAGCAATTTGTTGGGCAACTTTTGCATCATCTTCATCCGTGCAAACATGGAGCACAACAAACGATTTCCCTTGAAACGATTTCTCTAGTTCCAACAGGGATTGCATCTCCTTTAAGCAATGCGGGCATTGCACCCCCCAGAAATGAAGCATTACTGTTTTATCTTTATAATCTGAAAGCTTTGATTTATTCCCCTGCTCATCTTCCAATTGCAATAACGGTGCGGGGTTATTTGTAACTAAAACAAACCCAGAATCTATAGCAAGTTGGTCAGTCGCAGAAACCACTTTCATGGTGGGAGATGGGTTTTGATCAGCCAACTTCAAAACATGCTTCGCCAATGCATCCAGATCAGGTTCTGCCAAAGCATTTTTAATTCCGGGCATTACTGTGCCCGGAATTCCGTCAACAATTACTTTCTTAATCGAAGGTAAATCGATCAGAGTTTTCCAAGGACGCAGAGAAAAGTCCCGAGGTGCGCTTTTTAAATTCTGCGCGGAGACACCGTCTCCCCTTCCTTCAGACCCGTGGCAAGATGCGCACATTCCCTGATAAAGAAATGGTCCTCGAGAAGACGATTGCTCTGGTGTTGGGTTTTTGGGTGTGCTTCTTTTTCCAATCAATAATCCGCCAGCGACTGCAATGGCAAAAAGCCCAACCATGGTTGCGATTAAAACCGAATTCCCTTTCGCAGGCATATGGCTCATGGTTTTGGTTCTTTCACCACAATTGTACCGCACTTTACCTTCTTGAATTTTATTGCTTTTCCAGCTTCAGAAAGCTCATTCCAAGCAATAACTAAGTCTCCATCTTGGGCGATTGCAATCGCAGGCCTGGTTTGAAACACTCCGGACTTTTCGTCTACAGCCTTCACGGAGCCAAATTTCTTCCCTTCTTTTTCGAATGTAGCAAGCATGATGTTTCGACCAACCCCGGCACTAAAATCCTGCGCACCATGTTTGTGTTCTGCACCCGCATCAACCACCAATGCCGCGTCCTTGCTTTCCTCCCAAACAGCATGAATATCGCCTCGTGCATCCAGCGCCAACTTGGCATTTCCCTGACTCCCCTGAGTGATTGGGTGTAACTCCGTTGCAGTGAATTTCATTTCATTACAGTTGGCGTAAGCATGATAACAACGCTGCGAACCAGAGCGGGCATCCATCCAAGTGATATGAAATGTATCTCCTGCCAAAACCATGGAGGCACCATCATGAGGGCAGCCATCGAACTTCCAAGTTGGGGAAATAACAGGGATAGGGGTTTCAAAAGAAGCTGCACCGGGCTTCCTTCTACTGATATAAAAATCGCGGTAACCATCATTTATGTTTCTAAATGCAACATAAACAGTGCCATCTAAAGCGACCAAAGTTGAAGTTGGGCAGCAAGGGCAAACGCCTTTATCTGGATCCCCCGCACCCGCAGTTTCTTCGATTGCGAATTCGGTTTTTGAAGGGCCTTTTACTGAAGCAAATGTTTTTTGCTTCTTATCACGATTATCAAGCCATGAAGAAACCATGGTGCCATCTTGGCCAAGAGATATGGAGGTAAAAGCAGCACGGGCATTTTCACCATGGTGAACCGGGGCAGGAGTTCCGAAGCTTTCGCCGCCATCCTTGGAGGAAGAAACTACCATCCGAACGCCCTTTAAATCGGGCAACGCCTCAGTCCAAGCCAGAAAGATTTCGTCCTTCCCTGCAATCACATGGGGAGTCATGCGGACATCGCGGGAAATGGTTTTACCCTTCATCTGGGATACGGCTTTGAATATGCCAGACTTGATCACTTCTTTAGCTGCATTGAAAGACTCACCCTGATTATCCGATGTTGCAAGCAAAAGTTTCTTGTCTGCATCACTGGTCTGAGAGGCCCAAGCAAGATAGATCCGGCCCTTGCCATCGACTGCAAGGCTAGGGCGTTCCTGAGTATCCTTGACATCATATTGCTCGAGGGGGAAACTCTTGGAACCCCCCTTTGGCTCTGATTGATTGCAGCAGGAAGAAGGAATAAAGGTAGGGCCATCAAAATCAGTTGCGAGGTACAACCCCAGAGATCCACCAAGAATTACGGGAACCCCAAGGAATAACAACTTCATCCAAGATCCATTAGTAATCATTAATTTTACTCCTTAAGCCATATCAATACAATTTTAAGGCAGAGTTCCAATTTCGCCCCCATCACGCGTTGCAGCAGCTTGCCACATTACAGAATCAATCTGATTGGTGACAAACCTTACCGAGCCATCTACCATAGCACAATTTGCACCGCCTGAGTGGTTACTTCGTGCAGCAAACCATCCCCTACCATGGGCTCCGCAATCAAGGGAACTATCATTGGGCTTGAGAGCTGTGTTGAAAACCGAGTTCCAGTCTCGACCGCCCCAAAACCAAGTGCTGCCACGCATCACGCCCCAAGCCCGCGTGCCAGTATCGCATTCCGTAGGCCGGGTTAAAACAACAGAGCCGCGTATCCACCCGCCAGGCATAACAGAATTCGAGGTAAAGGTGCCTGTAGGGAGGGCAACATAATATCTACCAGTACTATCAGGTGGAGTTGTACTTGAAGTTGGGGCGGTTCCACCAGGGCCCAGCAGGCATTCTGATGCAAGCAGCGTATTGGAAGCCCCATCCATTATTCCACTATAACTAACTTTTGATCCGTACCAAAACATTCCATCCGTTGGAAATTGGGCATCATAATTCACCTGCCTTGCTGTGGCAGTACCCGAACCCATGTTGAATACATAATTTGTGCCCGCAGTGGTAAAGGCATTGGGTGTGCGACCTGTATTTGATAGGGCAAAAAGAGGATTCCCACCATCAGAAGAGCATAAAAACATTTTTATCTGCGAACTAGCAGCAGGGTCATGAACGGGGTTAATATCTCCTCTCCAACCGCTAAGGGTTGCAGGCTTTGAGTAATCAATCAACTTTTGCAAAGAGCCCTGTTCAAGGTAAGGCAATAAATTGGCGAGCACACCGAAGGCATAATGGGCAGTGGTCATACCTGCAGGAAGAGGTTTTGGCGCACCATCTGATAAGCCAGGAAAATAACCCCGGCTTGATTCATGATTGGCCATCCCTAGAGATATTTGCCTAAGGTTATTGGAGCAGCTCATTCTAGCTGCGGCTTCCCGCACTTTTTGCACCGCAGGCAACAAAAGCCCAATTAAGATTGCAATGATTGCAATTACGACCAAAAGCTCTATCAGAGTAAAGGCTTTCCTTTTTATAGAAAGCAGTTTTTTAAAAGAATTCATAACATTAACTCCTGTTTAATTTACTTGGATCAATTTCACAAATGTTTGGATTGCTGCAATAAAAAATATGCAAGCAATAATTCATCCCCAGAAAAAGGGAACGCTTTGAAAACTGAAAAGTAAATTAAATCCGAGGAGGCTTAAAATTGAAGAACTTAATTCCAGAGGAAAGAGAGGAATTATCTGAAGGCTGGTTTGAATCAGAAGCGAGAATCAAATCAATTGAACCTATTTCTTGAATAGCCATATCAACGCCAAACTGACTAATCAGATTAGTGCCTTTGCACTTGTTGGTGGAAACGGGATTCAACCAAAGAACTTTAATACCCTGCTCCTCGGGGTTTTCTTGCGCTAGGGCAAAATCATCCGAAGGCAATTCATTCGAAGAGCAGCAATTGCAATCATTACCACAACAACAAATTTTGGCATTAGAAGTACAACAGCCTTTAAACTGCAATGAAACTAGGGAGTCTGGATTTGAAGTAAACGCCAAGGGTAAGCCAAATACATTCACAACTTGCCCTAGCAAGCAACAAAGAATCAGAAGTTGGGGAAGATATTTAAACATAAGTTCTTAAAAGAACAAATTTAACAAAAAGAATCATTACTCTATTTTACCATTGAAAAAGCCATTTGCAATGATTTAATGGGCATTATTTTGAGATTCCATGCATTAAGCACCATATCATCGATAAATAACAGCAAGTATTGACCAAACTAAAATTCTTAGGTATGGGATTCGGGAAGGATGGACTATTGTCATTTAGGGGTGCTCCATTGAGCAAGAATATCATGGCTAAGAACATAGGTTACAAGGTTTTAGGATCTGCGATCATAGTAGGATCGGTACTTACCGGGTGTGGTAAACAATCCGTCCCAGAGCCCATTACCAAAGCAGAACCCGCTGAAGTAAAAGCAATCACGACTTCCAACCAAAATAACAAGCAAGAAGAAGCCGCTGAAGATTTGCTGCACCAGCCATTCTTAAAAGCCGTCTGCATAGGCGATAACCCACCCGAGTACTGTAACCGGCCGCCCGATGTAACTGTGACCAAGAAATCTGTTTACAAACTTTATGAAGCAGTGCAAGCGTGCTGGGATGAGATTCGATTTAAAGATAAAGCTGGGAATTTGATCGATTACACTGCTATTATTAGCACCGATCAGGGCGATATCGAGATGGAACTTTTTCCAACTCAGGCGCCAAATCATGTTCGAAACTTCATCGCTCTTGCCAAGGTTGGTTATTACGATGGGCTATTCTTTGAAGAAGTTCATCTCGAAGAATCAGAAGAACCTGTGGTTAAGCTGGAACAATTGCGCGCTGGTTGCCCATTGGGAACAGGCGAGGTAGGCTATGGCAGTATCGGATATTGGCTAAAGCCTGAATTCAGTCCTGAAACCAAGCACGAAGCAGGCACAATCGGCTCTTTTTACGAATTAGATCCAGAAACCTCTGCCTGCAGGTTTTACCTTAATTTAGATAAAGCCCCATTCATGGACGAAAACTACAGCGCAATTGGCAAAATTACCAAAGGGATGGAAGTTGCCAAGAAAATCTACACTATGCCCTTAAAAGCTGAAAATGATGAAGGAAGTCGCAAGCCTGAAAAGCCTGTAACGATAAAGAAAATAACAATTCAAACGAGAAATAGTGTCAATACGGTTGCGGGCCGATAAGATAGAAACATGTCCGCACCAGCGGGCGCGGTTTAATTAGCCGCAGCGAGGCGCTGGGAGGGGCCCCACGCAAAGGGAAGTTGTTAACCTGGTCAGGCCGGAAGGTGCAGCCATACGCAGCGTACCCTTGTGCAGTGGATTCGCCTCTCTCGGCGCCACGCTGCGCCTTACTTTTCCCTTACTTTTCTATAAATCGATCCATGGCCAAAGCTGCTCCAAAAAACCAGGCCACAAGCACCACGCCCCAGGAAGGTTATACGGTTCTGGCTCGAAGGTACCGCCCGGGCGGGTTTAGCGACCTTATTGGCCAAGAAGCAATTTCTCAAGTTCTTACGAATGCAATCAAGCACAACCGTGTAGCCCATGCGTATTTATTCACTGGTGCTCGGGGGGTGGGAAAAACCTCTGCAGCCCGAATTCTTGCCAAGGCCCTGAATTGCGAAAAAGGTTCCTCCGTTACTCCTTGCGGGGTTTGCTCGATATGCACTGCAATTGCAACGGGTGAAGATGTCGATGTGCTAGAAATCGATGGCGCAAGCAATCGAGGCATCGATGAAGTGCGTGAGATCCGCAACAATGTGCAATACAGGCCAAGCAGATCGCGCTACAAAATTTACATCATTGACGAAGTGCACATGCTTACAGGGCCAGCTTTTAACGCCTTGTTAAAAACACTTGAAGAACCCCCTTCTCATGTGAAGTTCATCTTCGCTACCACCGAAGTTCAGAAAATCCCGATTACCATTCTTTCACGCTGCCAGCGCTTTGATTTTTCAAGTATTGGCACAAAACAAATTGCAGCGCATCTTCAGGAAATCACAATCAAAGAAGGATTGGAAGCAGAACCCGAAGCCATCGAACTCATCGCACGCAGGGCGGGTGGCTCGATGCGGGATGCCCAATCGCTTTTAGATCAGGCTCTATCCTTCTCCAACGGAAAAATCACCCGGGATGAAGTACACCGGCTCATTGGCGCAGTTGATGAAAACCACATCATGGATCTTGCTGAGGCGATTTTAACAGGTGAATCTTCCAAGGTTCTTGAACTCATGGACCAAACCAATTCCAAAGGTTTGCAAATGGGGGAACTGATTGAGCAGATGATTTCCTACTGGCGTGATCTGATGGTTTACGCTTCTTCCAATCAAATTCCGGTGGATGCAGGCATTGCAACTTCCCAGCATGAGCGTTTCAAAAAAATGGCCCAGGGAATTTCTCTTGATACCCTGCTTGCTGGCCTCGATATTTTGTCGCTTACAAAAATCCGGCTCAAAGCAACCCATCAACCCAGAATCATGGTGGAATTCGGGCTCATCCGTCTTTCCAGGCTGGTAAATTTAATCCCACTGCAACAAATATTGCAACTCCTTCAATCGGGCAGCTTACCTGCTCTTACCCAAACTCCTGTTAAGCAAATTACCACCCCTCCCGAGGGCTTAAAAAAAAAGTTCCTGAGTGAAATTGATAGCCTGATTGAGTCCCCAGCAACATCTTCTGAAGTACGATTATCTTCCCAAAATATTTCTTCCATTTGGCCACAAGTCATTGATGCAATTGGACCTATGCTTGGTAACGAGGTTAAAAAAACAGGCCTTCCTGCAATTTCCGGGCCAAACGCTCTAGTTATTGAATTCCCTAGGCAGTACAATCAAGCTTTAGAGTACTGCTCTGATCCTGCCAGAATCATGAGAATTCAATCTGCTCTGAATAAAATTACGGGGCAAAGTTGGCAGGTAAGGGTTACTAGCAAGGTCATTACAGACCCTAATGAAATCGTAGAATTGGCACCTATTGAGATTGAACCCGTGGCTTCAAAGCCTAAAGTTAATCCCAAGGATGCTGCAGAAAAAGAACCGATTGTTCAAAGAGTTTTAGAAATTTTTAATGCTCAGATTGTACGGGTCGATGCAGGGTTCGGAGTTCTCCCTCCTGAATCCAAACCTAGTGCGGATGATGATAACGACGAGGCTTAAACCAATGTTTAAAGAAATGGGCCAGATTGCTAACCTGATGCGTAACCTTCCTAAAATGAAGGAGCAGATGGAAGAAATGCAATCGAAGCTCGATAAAATCCACACCGATGGCGAGTCGGGCGCCGGTATGGTTCAGGTTCGAGCCAATGGCAAAATGGAAATTGTTTCCATCGTTATTTCGAATGAAGCTTTCAAAATGCAAGACAAGCCTTACCTCGAAGAACTTATTCGCTCTGCTTCGAATCAAGCACTTGCAAAAGCTAAGCTTGCGATTGCTGAGGAAACTGCAAAAATGACACAGTCACTCGGTTTACCCGGGGGCTTTCAACTACCAGGATTTAGTTAAACCGAATTTCTTTTGGAGCCTAGGAATTTGACACTGTCTGATTCAAATCAACAACTGGGCATTATCGCTCGCTTGATTGAAGAACTTGGAAAACTTCCTGGCATTGGCCCGAAGTCTGCCGAACGGTTGGCTCACTACATTTTGACCGCAGATAAAAAGCAGGTGCTATCTCTTGCAGAATGCCTTCGCTCTGTCAAAGAATCCATTAAACAATGTAAAATCTGCTGCAACCCTACAGAAAATGAACTCTGCTTAATTTGCTCCGATCCTAGAAGAGATTCTTCCGTGGTTTGCATTGTCGAACAACCTAGGGATCTTTCTTCCATCGAACGCTCGGGGATGTTTCGTGGCCTTTACCATGTATTACACGGGAAACTTGCGCCCTTAGATAACATGGGCCCCGATAACCTAACCATCGACCAACTTATGCTTAGGGTTGAAAAAGGGGATATTCAAGAAATAATCATGGCAACTAATCCAACCATGGAAGGGGATGGAACTTCTCTTTACCTTTCTAGCTTATTGGGCCCTTCAGGAATCAAAGTAACGCGACTTGCACGCGGCATTCCTTCGGGCTCGGGTTTGGAATTTGCAAACTCTCAAATTCTGGCGGATGCACTTGAAGGGCGTAGAGAACTTTGATCGCTCTACTTTCTATTGTGATGCTATTTGGTCTTAAGGAAAACGAATGCGGCTAGAACATTCCATGGGCTTGAGGATGGGGCACGAACTGCATCTTGCACCTCGCATGATTCAGTCGATGGAGATACTCCAGCTACCAATCATGGCTTTGGAAGAAAAAATCCAACAGGAGCTTCAGGAAAATCCGGTCCTCGAACTCACTCAAGATTCAGAAAACGCAAATCCCAACGATGACTGGAATGACGGCCAAAACGAACATGAATTTGAACCAAATAATTCCAAAGACACCACTGACAAAACTTTGGTGATCGATACCAAAGGCCAGGCAGAAGCCGATTTCGAGCGCCTTGATGGCATGCCCGAAGAATGGAAAGAATCCCTTTACGATGATCATAGGCCTTCGCGCAACGCCATCGAAGAATTTTCCGAACGCAAGCACAATGCCATGCAAAACATGGTTTCCAGGCCTCAATCACTCGAAGATTATCTGATCGATCAGCTTTCATTCTTTGATATTTCAAAAGAAGAAAGGCGCCTTGTAAATCTGGTGATCGCCAACCTAGATGATGGTGGGTATCTAAAATCGAGTGCAGAAGAAATTGCCAATTCGATTGATCCGCCTTGCACCCCTGATCAAATCAGACAAGCGATTTCCATCGTTCAAAGGCTTGATCCTCCAGGCATTTGCGCAAGAGATTTAGCTGAATGCCTTTTACTGCAACTCACTTCGGAAACGCCAAACCCAGATGCAGTAAAAAGCCTGATCACCAACCATTTGGAAAACATCAGGCACAACCGTATACCCGCAATTCAAAAAACCACCGGCCTTGACTTAGCTCAGATCAAGGAAGCAATCGAGGTTATTCGAAAACTAAATCCCAAACCAGCAGCCATCTTTAATTCGGAAAGTATTCCCTATGTGGTGCCGGATATTGAAATATTCAAGTCGGAAGAGGGAGATTATCTTGTCCGCCTAGCTGATGAACTTTTACCCAATGTGCAAATCAATCAGATTTATGTTGCAGAGTGTAAAAACCGAGCCACCGATAAAAAAGTGAAAGAGTTTCTCCGACCTAAAATTCAATCCGCACAATGGTTGCTCGAAGCAATCGAACAACGCAGGTCTACTCTAAAAAAAGTCACACAAGCAATCATCCAAAGGCAGTTGAGCTTTTTAGAACTTGGGCCTGAACATATCGAACCACTGAAAATGCTGCAAATTGCAGAAGTGGTTGGCGTGGATGTTTCAACCATCAGCAGGGCGGTTGATGATAAATGGGTTCAAACCCCGCGGGGAGTTTTTCCGCTGAAACGATTCTTTGGCGGAGGCACTCAGAGCGCAACTGGTGAAGATATCGCTTGGGAAAAAATCCGCAGAAAACTTCTTGAAGTGGTTGGCGCAGAAGATAAATCCAATCCGCTTTCTGATGAAGATCTGGTAAACAAACTTCAGGAAGAAGGCTACCCTGTGGCCCGTAGAACTATCACCAAGTATCGAAAAATCCTCAACATCCCATCATCAAGGGAACGAAAAGATTGGACACCTTGATTATTCTGCAGCGGATTTAAACCCCGAAGGCACTTCTCCACCCACAAAATAAACATCTCTATCCGGCCTGCACCCTGGCGCGTGAATATCCAGCATCTCTAAACCTTTAGGCCCAGCCCTAAACGCATGCTTTGTACCAGGAGGCAATCGCAAAAATACCCCCACCTTCAACTCATGTTCCACCCCATCCAAAATAGCAACCCCCTCACCCGCAAGCACATAATAAAGCTCCTCAGCAATCTGATGATAACTGGTGCTAGTGCTAGATTCCGCTTGAACTTTAACCCTATAAGCCGTGGTTCGAATTTCCTCGTCCACCATGATCAGTGTTTCAATTCCGTAAGGGCCGAGCTGCTTTAATGCGTCTTCATGTCCCGCAGTTCTAACGATAATTTCTGGACTACCCATTAAATCTCCCACATTCCCTTTTGCAGCTTGATTGATCCTTACGGCTAGCTGTTGAATATATCTTCAAGGGCCTTGCGCATCACCTTGGGATCGGGATCGATACCCGCCCAATGCTTGATACCAATAACCCCTTGGTTAACGAGCATCCCAAGTCCATCAATCACTTTGCAACCTTTACCCCGGGCATCCTTTACCAATCTGGTTTCAGGAGGATTAGGGATAACATCTGCAACCACCATCGAAGGTTTCAAGGTGGAAACATCAAGCTCAAGCCTGGCTTCACGATCAGGATATAACCCGATGGAAGTGGCATTGATCACTACATCAGTGCCCTCGGGGATTTTGAAATCACCCTTCCATTGAACAAATTCAACCTTTGCATTTACTTTTTCTCGAAGCAACTTAGCCAACTCTTCACCCCGGGTAACACTTCGATTTACCAGAGTGAAATGGCTAGCGCCCGCAAGCGCAAGCTCTACGGTGATGGCCCGAGCAGCACCGCCTGCGCCAAAAATCACAACGCGCTTCCCCTTGGGGTCGGTCAACTCTTTTAACGATTCAAGGAAGCCCTTGCCATCGGTATTTTCACCAATCAGCTTTTCACCCCTGCGCACAACACAGTTAACCGCACCCATAACCGATGCTGATTCACCCAACCCATCCAAATGGGCAATGACTGCAACCTTGTGCGGAATGGTACAATTAAACCCTACAAAACCCATAGCACGAGCGCCTTTTACTGCTTCACTCAAATGGCTCGGTGCAACCTCAATTGTCAGATAGCGCCAATCCAATCCATGATGCTTATAGGCGGCTTCGATCATCGCCTGAGTCGGGTTTTCACTAACAGGTTGACCAAAACATGCGGTAAGTTCTTGTTTGAAATTCAAAACCTTAGTCATCGTTTCATCCTTATTTAAGTTCAGGGTCTTTCATTGCATCAGCTTTTTTATACAAGCCCGTAGGAATCAAAACTTCTTTAGGTGGTGTCTTGCCATCGAAATAATCCAGCATTGCAGCAACCGTTTGCTGACCAATTTTATCGGGGAATTGCACCGGGTCTGCAAAAATCTTCCCTTCCTTGATCGCTTGTTTACCATCAGGCTGACCATCAAACCCTATGATTTTTACTGCATCAGCCTTGTTAGCTCGTTCGAGTGCGGCCCGGGCCCCCAATGCTGAAGGATCATTAATTGCGAAAATTGCTGCTAGATCTGGATGGGTTTGCAATACATCTTCAGTGGCACTTTGGCTTTTGTCTTTCTTCCCATCGCCTGGAAGCTCTGCAACAATCGTTATCTGGGCTTTTGGGTTTTTCTTGTTGTGTGCATCGATAATTTCTTTAAAACCCTTGACCCGCAAGATGCATGATTCAGCCTGCCTAAAATCGAGTACCGCAACTTTGCCCCCTGCTTCGCCCATCGCTTCAATCGTGGCAATTCCAGCTTGCTTGCCACCTTCGTAATTATCGGTTGCGATATGAGTCACCACTTTGGCATCGGGAGCCAGGCATGCGATATCTGCGGTAAATACAGGCACTCCCGCTTTATTCGCTTCTTGGATAACTGCACCAATCGAGCGCGAATCACAAGGGCACAACACAATCGCAACTACTTTTTTCACTAAGAAATCTTTGACCTGACTTTGCTGCTTTGCAACATCAAATTCACCGCTAACTACTTCAACTGAATATCCTGCTTTTTCTGCCTGCTCTTTTATCGTGTCGCCTATCACTTTAAAAAATGGATTCGTAAGAGTCAGCACAGAAACACCTATAATACCCTTCACTTTCACAGTTGCTTTTTCTTTGACCTTTTCGTTTTTATCCGGAGTATTATTTCCACCACATCCCACTGCTGCAAAAACTGCAAACACCAAAACCGTCTTTATGAAAGTATTCATACTTATATCCCATCCATTTTACTTGGTAATAGCTTTTGGTATTGTTGCTTAGAAATAGCAACAAAGAAATAGAATTATGGCTTCAATGATTGAAGAGGCATCAGGGTGATATCAAACCCCATTTCAACTTCTTCGCGAAGGATCATAACTTTTACAACATCACCCACTTTTTTGGCATCCAATACGGAATACAGATCTTTCAGTACCTTGATTTGCTTGTCATCAACTGATTTGATGATATCTCCAAGCACGATGTTTCCTGTTTTCTTTCTGGAAGATCCGCGAATCCCCACCTTTGCTGCAGCACCTTCCGGAAGAACATCCAAAACCACAACCCCTTCAGGCACCCATTGCCTTGACATATTATCAGGCGCAAGGGTAACCCCCAGACCTGGCTTGGTAACTTTTCCATTCTTGATAAGTTCTGGCACAACCCGGTTCACCTCATCCACAGGAATTGCAAAACCAATACCCGCAGACACCCCAGAAGTGCTAAAAATTGCAGTGTTCACGCCAATAAGCAAACCCGCACTGTCAAGAAGTGGACCACCCGAATTACCCGGATTGATCGCAGCATCAGATTGAATCACATTCTTGATCGGCCTTTTATTTACCGAATCTATCTCCCGGCCCAACGCACTAATAATCCCCGTGGTCAAGGTCTGATCAAGCCCAAAGGGATTTCCAATCGCATACACTTTCTGCCCAACTTGGAGATCATCAGAACGGCCCAATGGCAATGGTTTTAGCTTCCCCTTTGGGGCATCGACTTTTAAAACTGCAAGATCTTTATCTGCAAAATACCCTACGAGCCTGGCTTGAAAAACTGATTGATCTGCAAAGGTAATCTGCGCTGCATCTGCGTTTTGAATCACATGAAAATTAGTTACAATGTGCCCTGCATCATCCCACACAAACCCCGACCCTGTACCCTCGGGCATCTGCTGAATGTTCAAATTGATGCCAGTCTTGCGGTTAGCTAGGGTGGTAATATTAACAACTCCCTGCCTAGATTGATTATAAAGCTCGATAGTGGATTTTTCATCCTCTGCGAGATTGCCCCGCGCAACAATCGGCCTAGCAGAACCATACTTAATATTATCAGAGTCCCCATTATCTTTAAATAAGATATCCCTACCAAAGATAAACGCAAGGACAATAACAAAAGGCAACGAAAGGGCAAAGATGGAAATGATTACGACAAAAATCCAGAGCATAACTGATCTGGATCTTGGTGGGTCATTATTTAAAATCTCATCATTGCTCATGTGTTTTTTAATCCGTTGGTCAGATAAACAACTTTTTAATCGGCTTCCCGGTAGAAACAGCCACAGGTCGGTTCAGTAGATCATGATAATGTTCGGTGGGAGGAACGCCAAGCGCATCAAACAGCGTGGTGATAATATCTTGTGGGGTAACCCGATCTTGAATGGGATAAGCCGCTGCGCGATCAGTGGCACCAACCACGCCCCCTTGGGTAACTCCTGCACCTGCGAAAACAACAGAGTAAGTTGCAGCCCAGTGTTTTCTACCAGGCGTTGCCCCCGCAAATCTAGGCTCTAATGCAACCAAAGGCGCCCTACCAAACTCTCCCATGCAAACTACCAATGTTGAATCCAACAAACCGCGTGAATCCATGTCTTCGAGAAGGGCGGAAAAACTTTGGTCAAAACGAGGCAATAAATGATCTTTCATCGATTCAAAAATATCGTTGTGGGTATCCCAACCGTATTGATCAGTTTCGTTGGGCGCAGAATCCTGCCCTCGAATATTTGGATTCCAAAACACTGTAACCCAGGGCATTTCTCTTTCAACCAATCTGCGGGCAAGTAGACAAGCCTGGCCTGAACGATTTCGACCATAGCGATCGCGAACAGAATCCTTCTCTTGGGAAAGATCAAACGCACTTCGAGCCTTGGGATCACTCAAAATTTGATACGCCTGCTTGTAACGTAAATCATGATCAAGCAACCCAGGTACTGACTCCCACTTGCGCTGTTCTTTTTCCAACGCATTCTTCAAGGATTGCCTTTTCTGAATTCGCACCGTGGGTAAATCATCGCGAGGGTTGAGCGAAGGAAGCGACTTTTCGGGGTTGCTGCCATCCACTGCAAGGGGATCATAGGCCCGACCTAAATAGCCACTATTTTGCCCAGGCGAATTTAACTCGGGAACCAACAATGGCCCATTGACATGGGAACTAGAAAAACCAAAAGGCCCCATTGGCCTGATTCTTCTAAAGATCGAACCCACCGTAGGTAGATCATCAGGTTTGGGTGGCGGATTCGCTGATTTCTGCGGATGAAAATGCCCCGTTAAACTTAGATAACAAGCAGAACCATGATCCAAATCATCATGGCTAACACTTTTAAGAACCGTGAATTTGTTAGCTACATTTGCAACTTTGGGAAGATGTTCACCAAAGCGGATACCGGGAACGTTCGTAGCGATAGAACTAAAAGCGCCCCGAATTTCTACCGGTGCGTTGGGCTTAGGATCCCACATTTCCAACTGGCTTTGGCCACCCCCACAAAACACCACAAGTACCGACTTTGCCTTGCGAGTTTTCGAACCATCCCCAGTGCTGCCCTTGGCAATACCAGAAAGCAAAGGCATTCCTAAAGCTAGGAACATCCTTCGATCAAACATAGTATCAGCACGAAACGCCAGCATGTATCCTCCGGATTAATTCTACCATACGAGATAAAATCACAGAGGGATATTCCGATTACATTTGCATGGTTGTTTCAAACTTCAGCGCACCTTTGACCTTATCGAAATCAACCATTACCTTGCAATGATCTTTAACTTTCCCTTCAAGCATCAATCTTGAAAGCGGGTTTTCGATTTCTTTTTGAATGGTGCGCTTCAAAGGGCGTGCGCCATAAGCGGGATCGTAACCCACTGCAACCAAATGTAACCGTGCATCTTCGGTAAGCTCAAGCAGAATATGCTTCTCATTCAACCTAGAACGCAGGCGGCCAAGAAGAATTTCAATGATTTTTCCAAGATGCTTTTCGCTAAGGGCATGAAATACAATTATATCATCAACCCGATTAAGAAACTCAGGCCTGAAATTTTTCCTCAGCTCTTCAAGCACTGCTTCTTTCATGTGATCATAAATTTCCCCAACGAAGGAACCCTTGAACTGAAGGATCCTATTGCTGCCTATGTTCGAGGTCATGATCACAATGGTATTTTTGAAATTAACCGTACGGCCTTGACCATCCGTTAATCTGCCATCATCGAGAACCTGCAACAATAAATTAAACACATCGGGATGGGCTTTTTCGATTTCATCAAAGAGGATGACGCAGTAAGGTTTTCGCCTGACCGCCTCTGTCAACTGGCCGCCTTCTTCATAACCAATATAGCCTGGGGGTGCGCCAACAAGTCTGGCAGCGGTGTGTTTATCTTGATATTCCGACATATCAATGCGGATCATGGCGCGCTCATCATCGAATAAAAACTCTGCAAGGGCCCTGGCAAGTTCGGTCTTTCCCACACCTGTTGGCCCAAGAAAAATAAAACTCCCAACAGGTCTATTGGGGTCTTTCAAGCCGCTGCGAGCCCTTAAAACAGCATCCGAAACCGCGGTCACTGCTTCATCCTGCCCAACAACGCGCTGATGAAGTTCTTCCTGAAGGTGCAACAACTTCTGCAGTTCGCCCTCAAGCAATTTCGAGACCGGCACACCAGTCCACCTGCTTACAACATCTGCAATATCTTCTTCGTCAACTTCTTCTTTGATGAGCTTACTTTCGCCTTGCTTCGATGCAAAAGCTTCTTCCTCGGTCTTGAGCTTTCGTTCCAACTCATTTAATTTTCCGTACTTGAGTTCTGCAGCTTTACTAAGATCATAACTACGCTCGGCTTGCTCTGCATCGAGTTTGGTTTGGTCGATTTGCTGCCTAAGGGAACGGAGCTTCAGAACCGCTTCTTTTTCGATATCCCATTGGCCCTTAAGAGCACCCGACTGACCTTTCAAATCAGAAAGTTCTTTTTCGAGTTTCAAAAGCCGGTCTTTAGACGCAGCATCTTTTTCCTTCTTAAGCGCTTCTCTTTCAATTTCTAATTGCATGGTACGCCTCAATATTTCATCCAACTCAGAAGGCATACTATCAATTTCAGTGCGCAATTTGGCAGCCGCTTCATCGATAAGATCGATCGCTTTATCAGGCAGAAACCGATCAGCAATATAACGATTAGAAAGCACCGCCGCTGCAACCAGAGAAGCATCTTTAATTCTTACACCATGATGCAATTCATAGCGCTCTCTTAAGCCGCGCAAAATACTGATGGTATCTTCCACCGTAGGTTGATCAACAATTACAGGCTGAAACCTGCGCTCAAGGGCAGCATCTTTTTCAATATTTTGCTTATACTCATTGAGCGTGGTAGCACCAATACAATGAAGTTCTCCCCGGGCCAGCATTGGTTTCAAAAGGTTGCCTGCATCCATGGCACCCTCGGCTTTTCCTGCGCCAACAACCGTATGAAGCTCATCGATAAAAAGAACGATTTCCCCTGCGGATTGCTGAACTTCCTTAAGGACTGCCTTAAGGCGCTCTTCGAATTCACCCCGGAATTTCGCACCTGCAATCAATGCACCCATATCGAGGGAAACAATCATTTTGTTTTTCAAACCTTCAGGCACATCACCCCGAACGATGCGCTGGGCAAGTCCTTCAACGATTGCTGTTTTCCCAACGCCTGGCTCACCTATAAGCACGGGATTGTTTTTAGTTCTGCGGGAAAGAACCTGAATCACCCTGCGAATTTCTTCATCACGGCCTATTACTGGATCGAGTTTGTTGGCAGCGGCCATTTTGGTGAGATCACGGCCATACTTTTCTAGGGATTGATAAGTAGCTTCCGGGTTTTGATTGGTCACGCGTTGGTTTCCTCTTACTTCTTGAAGTGCGGTCATTAATAGATCACGGGTAATTCCAAACTCTTTGAACAGTTTTCCTATCGAAGCTTTATCTTCCAACAACGCCAGAAGAATATGCTCGACGGAAATATAATCGTCTTTAAACTTTTTAGCCTCTTCCTCTGATTGCTTGAGGATCGTGTTCAATCTACCTGCAAGGTAAATATTGCCATCTTGATTAGAACCAGAAACCTTGGGAAGGCGATCGATTTCTTGATCGCAGCGTTTGCGCAAGGCATCGGTATTGATGTTCGATTTTCGCAAAATAGATAACGCTAAGCCTGGGTCCTGAGCCAATAAGCTTGAAAGCAAATGCTCCAAATCGACCTGCGGTTGCCCCTTAGACTGGGCAATCTTGGAAGCCTGCTGTAAGGCTTCCTGTGCTTTTTCAGTGTATCGATCAATGTTCATTACAATAATCCATTAACCCTTTTACTACATCACAATTACATTATTCGCTAAACAAGATAAGAATGTATACAAATACATCTCTAACCTTCAATATTTTTATAAATGAACGCAAACCTATATATAGAAGCATTTTATAGAAACCTCAAAGGTTAAGGTAAAGTGAAATAATAGTATAGAGGGCCTAGGCTATTGATTCGAGCGATTATAAGCCCTGCAAACTTAAAAAGTGGGCTTGAACGATTTGAAATAAAGCTTATGGCTGTATTCCGTAACTGGTTTAAGTGAATATCTTGGTAAATTGGGATAGGTAAGCTTTATGAATCGATCACTCCCTTTAATATTAAATGTTGCTGCGCTATTTTCCATCATTGGATGTGATGCCTCGCCATTCCGAATGTATTCTGCGAGAACAGACGCCCATTTTGAAAAAGCCAAAAATGATATTCACGAAGCTGCTAACTCAACTGCTGAAGCCCTTAGTTCTGTCCGGGTGGATTATGTCAACGAGAGCCAGGCAAAATTAAACGCTTTAGATAAACAATATGTGGCTATCAAAGAGCAAGGGAAAAACGCGACAGGAGAAGCCAAGGCGGACCTATATAAACAACTGCAGACCTTGCAAGAGCGCAGAGATGGCATACGCGAACGCTTGGATGAGTATCGTAAATCCAATGATAAAGCTGCAGAAAACTTGCGCACTGGAATCGAGGCAGCCTTAGTCGATTACCAAAACGCCCTGGTAGGCAAATAATATCATCCTGCTTGATTTAGCATTACTAAAGGTGTGAGTAAAAAATTGCTCACGCTTTTTCCAGCGAAGTTTTTAAACGCACCAATCCTTCTTTGATCGAAACTTTGGGTTCATAACCAAAATCTTTTCGTGCATTCGAAATATCAAACCAATGCGATGTGGATAACTCCTTGGCAAGAAACCTTGTCATGGGTGGTTCGTTTTGTATTCGCAAAAGACTATAGGTCATTTCAAAAATCCAACCCATGAAGTAAGCAAGCGAAACCGGAACACTTTTATCCACCGCCTTGCCATTACCCGCACGAATGATTTCATTCACCAAATCCCAAAGCTTCCAAGGTTCGCCATTGGAAATAAAGTACGCTTTACCTGAACATGGGGACTGAAAAGATAATTGATCTAGTGCCAAAAGATGGGCACTTGCAGCATTGTCAATATAGACAGAATCAACCATAACAATGCGATTGCCAATCTTACGAAGCCTGCCCGCCTTGGCCCGGGCCAGAATTCTGGGGACAAGATGGTTATCGCCTGGCCCCCATATTAAATGTGGCCTCAATGCCACCGTCGCAAGCGTATCACCATTGGCTTTCAAAACCATTTGCTCCGCAAGGGCTTTGGTTTTTGGGTATGCGGTAAGATAACTTTCAGGATAGGGAACCGTTTCGTCAACGCCCTCCATATCGCCATTATTGAAAACCACACTAGGCGAACTTGTGTATACCAATTTAGTAATGCCCAAGCTTTTACAAATCTCAATAATGTTTTTCGTACCCACAACATTGGTTTGGTAATAGCTATTGTAATCGCCCCAAATACCAGCTTTTGCAGCAGTATGAATGATTGCATCGCAACCGTGCGCTGCCAGATGAATCGCACCTTTATCGGCCAAGTCTCCTTGAAACTGCACAACACCGATTGCATTCAATTTCTCATATGGCTTACGGGAAATGCTTTGAACTTTATCGCCTCGTGAAACCAACATCGAGCAAATTGCAGAGCCCAGAAAACCGCCACCCCCTGTTACTAACACTTTCATGAAAGCCTCCCTGCAGCCCAAACAGCAAGTTCTTCCCGCTTAATTTTGGAGTTATGCCGTATGTCCACGGGGAAGGAGGGATGGATCAAAAACTTATTAATGTCTTTAGTTTCGGGATAAAGCAAAGCCCTGCTTGCAAGGTTCCGTAATAACTCTTGATCACTAACCATACCTTTTACTTTTTCGACACAAACAACAGGGAGTTGTAATCCTACGGGCCCAACCCCGACAAGTGCGCTACGAAAAACACCAGGAACCGAATCAAATATTCCCTCGATAGGAACGGTATGAAAAAGCTTATTAGCATAGAGTACGCGCTGAGATTTCCGGCCACAAAACCAAAGCCTTCCCTCAGAATCGAAATACCCAAGGTCACCCATTCGATGGAGGGTTTGGCCATCAGCATCAAGAATTTTCGCAAGGTTTGTTTGAACAGGGCGATTGAAATAATGCTTGGTAACAACCGGGCCACGCACTACAAATTCACCAATTTCCCCTTGATTAACCCGCAGGGATTCAGACCAATTTTCAATTGCAGCATCATCGATTTTAATAATACGAACATCGATGCCTTCAACAGGCTTACCTACGCAAACACCTTTCCCTGAAGAGGTGAACTGTTGGGTTTCGGAAAGTATAACGGCGCTAGAAATGGTTGCAACAGGAAGAGATTCGGTCGCTCCATAGGGGGTATGCAGATAAATTCCTGGATTTAATCGATTGGCGAGATTGGCAATATCTCGCGCGGGCACTGGGGCCCCCGCAGAAAGAATGCGATTGAGTGTTGAGAAATTAATATCTTTCGGAAGGCTTGCTAACCGACGAAGCAAAGCAGGAGAAGCAAAAAGATTAGTCACCTTAAAATGCCTGATGGCACCGAGAATCTTGTACGGATCAGCTTTAGCAGGCTTGGTGAAATCCATTTCTGGAATAACCGCAGTCATACCCAATGCTGGAGAAAAAAGCCCAAAAAGAGGAAAAGTCGGGAGATCAATTTCACCCGGAGTAATTTGATAAAGGCTTTTAAGAAGTTGAACCTGGGCATGAAATTGCTCATGTTCGTACACCACGCCTTTGGATACCCCAGTGCTACCACTCGTAAACAAAATAGCAGCGGGATCAACAGCGTTGCATACCAAAGGTGTATTTAAAACGGAGCCTTTTCGTAAAACATCCGACCACCGGGTTCCAAATATGGCACCTCCAACAGTGATGGTTTTCCGGATGGAAGTTTTACCCCACCCAAGGAGAACCCTTGCCATTTGCGCAAGTGGAATCCCGATGAATGCATCAGGTTGAACTTCTTTAAGGCAAGAGCCTATTCCCTTTAACCCAAGCCCAGGATCAACGACAACAACCGTTGCGCCAATTGTGAAAAGTGAAAAAACAACTTGGAGGAATTCAATGCCTGGCTTAACCATGACAGCAACGCGCATTCCAGGTTGAAATCCCTGATCGAGAAGGCCACGAGCAGCGGCATCGATGGAGTCCTGCAATTGGGCGAAGGATAGCTGGGCAGAGATTTTTGGGCCGGAAGAAAGGTGCGCTCCATTTTGCACAATAACAGCAACGGCATCGGGAAAATCATGCGCCATTTCCCGGACTAGGTTGGCGATATTAAGCGAGCCCTGCATGGCTCAACCCCCGGGGTGTTTCATGAAGAATTCTTGGATCTTCGCAATGATCGGGGCAGGGGCATCTTCGAGAAGGTAATGCCCAGCATCTTCAAAGACATTATAATCTGCGTTGGGAAAATGTTTTTTCCATTCCGCAAGAAAATCGTCGTTGAAGATAAAGTCGTGTCTTCCCCAGCAAAAGATTTTGGGTGTATCATTCAAATTAGAAAGGCCGGATCTGGTGCCTTCAATAATCTCATACGAGGGGTGCTGCGGATTGATGGGGATATCCTGCACAAAGCGGAATATAGCAAGCCGATCTTTCCAGCTTGAATAAGGCGAAAGAAAGCCAGCTCTTACGTTATTATTAAGACCTTTAATAGAGCAGTATCGTGCAGCGCCCAAGCAAAACCCATTAAACCCACGCACCATCAATGATCCAATAACCTTAGATCTGCAGACCTTGAGAGTCCAAGGAAGCGGCTTGCCTTGCGGAAGACCAAACCCTGCTGTGTTCAAAAAAACAATGCTTTCAATTCTAGAGGCATTGCGCACGGCCCAAGAGGTTCCAATCATGCCACCCCAGTCATGCACAACCAAGCTGATTTTTCCAGTCGGGGCAATATGATTGATCAACGTATCAAGATCGTTGAGCCTGCTTTTAAGCGTGTAGCTGTATTGTTCATCGGTGGGCCTATCGGAAAGCCCGCATCCAACATGATCAGGAACAATAACCCGCATGAACTTCGAAAGTGCGGGAATCAAGTTGCGATAAAAAAAGGACCATGTCGGGTTGCCATGAATCATAAACACGGGTTTGCCCGAGCCTTCATCGAGGTAATGAAGTTTATGATTGCCGAGGTTTAGATATTTACCCTGGAAAGGATAAAGGGAAGGGTTCTCCCTGATCCAATTTAAAAGGGTTTGGGGAGGACCTGAACCATCGCCAGGCTTATTACCAACTACCATTCTACGCCCAGCATTAGGCAGTTAAGCCCGCTGCCAATCCCAAGCAAGCCAACCCTGTCTCCTGGGAGCAGGAATTTTCGTTCTTCTGCAATCGCTGCGGTCAAGGGCAGGGAAACTGTACCGATATTTCCAAGGAATGGAAAAGTAGAATAATCCTTGTGCAAAGATATTCCAAGGGCTTTAAGAACCGAATCACGGTGCGGGGCACCAACCTGATGACAGATAACTTTATCGATGGCATCGGGTGTCCAGCCGATCTTACCAACAAAATTTTTCCAAGTGCGCATGCCGAGATCAACACCATACTTCAACACCGCAACTGAATCGGTAGTCATAAAATGCCTTGCAGCATGAATAACGCCCTGAATGATTTGTTTGGGTGAAGCGCCATCGGGGATAAAATCTGGAATAGGCTCATTCGTCAGGCCCCATCTGCAAAGGCTATGGTGCTCTGCTGCGCTTTGAGCACTAGCAGCAATAAGCTTTCTTCTTTTTTCACTTGAGAAGGATCCATCTGTAACAACAACGGCCACAGCGCCGGAACCGCCTGTAAGGGTAGCAAGTGAATCTTTAAAGGTTTCGATATTTTTTCTTTTGAGCAACTCAGCAATCATGGTGTCGTTGATTTCGCGCGAGGTTTCACAAGATACAACAACGCCCGCACGAATTTGGCCAAGCTCAATTCGGTTGGCAATATCAAGAATGCCATTTAATACACCAAGGCATGCATTGCTAATATCGTAAACGAGGGCATTACTACCAACGCCCAACTTCGCTGCAACCGAGCAAGCGGTGGCGGGTTCAAATTGTTCTCTGCAAACAGCAGAGTAAATAACAACTTCGAGATCTTGCGCAGTAACATTAGAACGGTCGAGTGCTTTTCTGGCAGCAAGCGTTGCGCCTTCAGCAACAGAAAACCCTGGTTCCCACCAGCGTCTTTCCTGAATACCGGTCCAGGCGAGTAACTGACCTGCATTGAATTTCAATGCTTCATAAACGGGGAGCAATCTGGTTTCGAGTTCCTCGGTGGAAACTACCACCGGTGGAAGTTCGTAACCAATTGCATCGAGATACACCCGGGAATATTTCATAAAAGTTCTATCCTGAATAATCGCTGTTACGACTTCCAAGCCTTTAGGCGGAAGTCTTTCATTTCATAGATGATCAAGCCATCTACGGATAGTTTGCCATCTGCAACCAATAAACCAGAGGGATCATCCCTGTTGGTAATAGTTGCTTCGACTATCACAGTGTTATTATGCGGAATAACCTGCCCGCGGTAAATCCAAATATGTGGTTCAGGGCTTACAATAGGCAAAAAAGTGTCAACTTCAGGCCAGAAGTCTGTTGCAAGGATTTTCATTAATTGAATCATTGCTTCAAGACCCAGCGAGCCAGGCCAAACAGGATCTTGATAGAAATGTGCTTTAAAAAACCAGTCTTTGGGGTTAACCTGCTTGATTCCCCGGATGTAACCCAGACCGTTTGCACCCCCTTTTTGCTCAAGATATTCCACCCGATCCAACATTCTTAAAAAATCATCAGGAAATGGCGGTTCTGCACTAATCAGGGCATCCAAACGGGCATATTTCTCAACATTCCACAAACTAGCGCCTCGAACTCCAACCTGATTTGCAAGCGCATCCTTCGAAAAGAACCCGAAAGTAGTATCCCCCTTGTAGATACTTTTGCCCTTACAAAAAACATCAAACAAATACGATTGCACCACCATCCCCGCAGAGGATGACACGCGTGTAATCTTAACCTTGATAGAAAGTGTTCCGGCATCTGCAAGAACAGGTTCCAGGTAAACAGCCTTCCCACCGAGATTACGGAAGGAAAGATCATCCTTACTAGTAAGCGCAGATCCCAAATAAGCAGCAAGCCAACCACAAGGCTGCAATGCGATTTCTAGAAGAATGGCAAAAGGCATTGCTGCCTGCCTTTCAGAACGGAAGTACCATTCATCAGGGGGGACATCATACTCTGCAACAATTTCGCCCCCTGCAACCATCTTCCAAGGTTCGCAATTAACCTCCATGATCCGATCGAGGAATTTATAAGGAGGCCCAGGAAGCCTTGCGATTTTTCTTTCAGCATCAAAAACCTTGTACGCATCTCCAAACGCTTCGGAAGGATTGCCTATCGCAAACGCCATAATACTGGCATTATCAAAGCGGGGTGTTTTCACCACACCAGAAATCCCGCTAGACCAAATTGCTTCAACCGATTCTTTGCTCCATCCTGTCATGCGAAGCGACATGGATTTTATCTCAACCACATTTTTTCCATCCGCATACATGTATGCATCAACGATGGTGTAGGGTTCTGGGCGGTACCCTCTTTCCCTGATCAAAACTTCATAGGTAACTTTTTTCGTGGTAGCAGTAACTTGCCCTCTGCAGCGAAGTTTACCCGTAACCTCAGGAACCGGTTCGAACGCAACATTCGATTTTTCGCCCACCCATCCCATGCGATAAAGAAAAATTCGCAGCGTATGCAGGCAACATTCATACATGAGTGTGCCGGGCATTACCTGATCATCCACAAAATGGCAGGTAAGAAACCAATCATCAGGATGAATATCAGCTTCGCCTAAAATACGGCCCAGGCCAGCAGGCCCGCCTTCAGGTTCAAGAAGAGGCACCCGATGCACAAGCCGCATTTTCCCACCGGGCAAAGTAGCAGGATCACGAATAGGCAGATTGGCAAACTGGGCACCAAAGCAAGCCGCCAAATCTCCGCTTCGCAATGCATCTAATTGCTCTTCACTAAAAGATTCTTTAACCATAGGAAGCAAAGGCGGAGTTGAAATCACATCTTCTTTTTTATCTGCGTTTGCTGAAATAGCGATGCCCTTGCCCGCAGCAAGTGCTTCTTCTGTAAAGAAACCTGCGCAACCTTCGCGCATTGCCATGAAAGGTTCGCCATTAACCGTGGCATCGTACCAAAAACGAAAAAGATAAGTGTCATTATGGCGGAAGAACCGATCAATGCGAATATCGTAATGAATGACTTCGCCCTCAACAGGCAGGGAACGATGGAAAGTAACCTCTGCATCAAGCAGGCGATAAACTGCAAGGCCTTTGGTTTTATGATCGATGCCTAAAAAGCCTGATAGAAATAGATCTGCCTGCCCCGATTCCACAGCAATGCAAGTGGGGATTCTGCCATGATCCAAATACCATGCACCGGGCAAAACATCGTGCTCGGTAATGATTCTTCCCGAACCCATCGAACAAGGTTCGCCCTCGATTGCCAAGATTCGATCCACAAGCATCAAGGGTTCATCTGGTAATCTAACTCGAGTGGGGTAGGCATCAATTTCAGCATACATCGTTCCCAACACCCCTGCGATATTCCCCCGGGCGTAATGCAAGCAAGCATTCCGATCAAGAGTTCTAGGCGGTGTTAAAGGCATTTCAAACGGTTTGTTAGGGCTAGTACTATCAGAAACCTCCTCAGAAAAAAAATCGAACTCCGTATCGCCCAAGTTCACCGATTGCAGCATCTGATTTTGAAATTCAACCAGGGCGGTCATCTGCCCAAGAGTTGATTGCGAAAGTTTTAAATAAGCAGCATGGGCTTCCATTGCAGATTGGTTCATGTTCACAGCGTGTTCGACACCATGAAGCTGCAGCGCATTCTCATTTTCCATGAAATGTATTCTTTCTTCCGTAACTTCTTGAGTGCTACTTCGATTCGAACTAGGGGCGGTGAATGCAAAACCTGCAGAACCTGTAATCAAACTCACCTTATTACCATTTGCATTCACCAAATCAGTGGGAGTAAAAAGGAAGCTGCAATCCAAAGAGACCCTTTCAGAAATCAAGGCCGCGATGGTTTTCAAGAATCCTAGATATTGGCTGCCCCGCATAGTGCTTAGCGATTTAGCAAAATGAGGCCTACCCTTAAGAATATTAGCGATGATTCTGGTACAAGAAGAGCCAGGCCCCATTTCCAAAAATATGCGTGCGCCTTCGTTGTATGCAGTTTCTACAATTTTATTAAAATCCATGGTGCTTAAGGCCAGCCCTGTGATCGCTTCCGACGCGGCTTCCTTAGTAACCTCGTAGGCAGAACCAAACGATGCACTGTAAACATAAGGCGTTGCCATGAGATTCGTTGGCAGCAAATGAAATCTTCGATAAGCATCAGCAATGGGCCTTGCAGCTTCGCAATGAACCGCTGCAGTTTCAGTGCTTAAAGGAAACAATCTGCAGTTCAATTGTTTGACCAGCTTCTTGACTTGAGTCGCGTCTCCACCGATGACACATTCATTGGGGCTGTTGATAATCAGCAAATAAACACGGTCAAAATCGACCAACAATTGCTCGATATCTTCCGGGGATTTTTCCACCAATCCCACAAGCCAATCAGGAACCTGCCCTGGTTCCATTCCCCATGAAAGAGCAATTGCCTGCCGTTTCCCTACAAGATCTTCTTTAAAAAGAGTCGAACCTTCAAGCGCATGCCAAAGCCCATCGCGATCAGACCAATAGCCCATAGCAACCAATGCGGTTGATTCGCCCAAGCTATAACCCAGCACCAAATCTGTTTTTATACGTGCAAGCCGCATGATCTCTGCAGTGGCGCATCCAAACGAAACTTGCGCCATGATTCGTTCATGGGGCAAAGGTTGGCGAAAAGGCCTGCCCTGCCAGTAAAATTCGGGAAGCACTTGCGCTCTTAATTTGAGACTATTTTTGTCGTAATTAAGATGGCTCTGGGGCCAGCGAAGCGATAGGTCTGCACCCATCGAAGCAAAATCCGCTCCCGACCCTGGAAAAACCATGGCAACTTGCCCTTCGTTTCCAAGCGGATTACGACTATAAAAAACCCTGTCAGCAACAGAAGAATCAAGAGGATCGCCCTTCAAGATTTTGAACCCTGCCTCTATAAGCAAAGGTAATTCTATAAGATTGCAAACGACAAAAGACAATGCAAAAGGTGAATCAGCTAAAGAAAGATTCTTCTCATGCCAAGCTTTTGCCAAAGAAAGCAACGAAGGAAAATCGCCCTCTGATGCAAATTGTTTTAAAAGAAAGAGATTAGCTTCAAGAGTAAAAGCATCTTTTCCGTGAATTGCAAAAAGTGCTTCAGAGAAAGCTGATGCAACCAGATTTGGCGGTGTTTTGTTATCTTCTAATTCGGTCTCTTCTAGCAAGATATGAAACCAAGTTCCATCGTTGCCCAAAGAATTGACCCCTGCTCTGCGTGGGCCATCCTCCTTGTTTCGAAGCCAAGGAGTCGGGCTAAAGTTTTCGGCTAGAAATCGAGCGTCCTCATATCTGCGATCAAGTTCAGGTTGTTCAATAGCATTGCCGGGCAACACTTTCTGGCTTAAACATAGGCAAGCTTTTGCCAAAGATTGCAAACCTGTTGCAGCCCCCGACCAACCAAGTTGAAACCTGGAGCAATGAAGTACCGCTTGACCAGAAACCTGCCTAGGGGAAAAGAAATCGCCAAGAGCTCTGGCCTCTGCAGCGTCCTCCTGCTCTAGGCCTGAAGAATTCGATTCAAGATACTGAATGGTTGCGGGGTGAATACCAGAGGAAAGGTAGGCACTTTCCATTGCTGTCCTACAGGCTTTATCTGATATCCCTTTAGCGATCGGGTCTTTAAAAGTGCCGATGCCCCGGAGTACCGCAAGGATGGTATCACCGGATTTTTCCGCATCTTCAAGTCTTTTTAAAACAATAACTGCGGAGCCATCAGACGGGATAACACCAGTCTTCCCCATAGCTAAAGCAGGGTTTAGAATTGCATCCGTAAGTTTGCCTTCTTTTGCAAGAGGGACAATCATGCGTGGATCGAGACAAAAATCCACTGCCCCGACCAAGGCACTATCGATCTGAAAAGACACCAACGAATCCCATGCAATTTCGAGTGCCCTTAACCCCGAGTTCTCATCTGCAGCAATCGTAAACGCAACACCACCCACCCTGTATTCACGGGCAATTCTGGAAGCTGCAATACTTGCAAGTGCCCCCATGGTTCGATCTGCATTCAATGCAGGGCCTGCAGCATCGGCATATTCAGGATTTCGATTGTTTGCAAGCCACCACCAACGCAAGTGGTAGTTTGTCGTATTTAAATCAAGGCCTACTCCGAGAAAGACTCCCATCCTTTGGAAATCAGATTCCTTGAACTTCATGGATTCAAGTGCTTCGCGTGCGGTATCGAGAGCCAACCCCTGTTGCGGAAGCATCTGTTCAAGTTCCCTAGGCGGAATTCGAAACGCATCCAGTGGCAACTCCACTGCTTTTTTGGGCCTTCCTTTTAGCGTTATATTGTGTGGCAGATCCGCAGCAATTGCTTTTGATGATTGCACATTCCAGGCATTTACAAGAGGTTCTAGTTCAACTTTGCCAAAACCTATCGCCCGCTGATAGAAAGGCTCTGTGCTAATATCGCCCGCGTTTCTGGCTGCAACCGAAACAACAGCAAGTGGGCCATGCTCTGCTTGAGGCTCTGCAACTTGAAGTTTCTGGCCTATCCATTCCTCGACAAGAACATGAGCGTTGATGCCACCAAATCCAAAACCGCTAAGCGCTGCCCTGCGGGGAATATCTGCCTGCCTTCTTTCCCAAGGCTGCACTGTTTTTAAAACCCGGAATGCAGAAGAATTAATTTTGATCGATGAAGAACAAGCTTCGAAACCTGCGGTAGGGGGAAGTTGCTGACGACTTAAACCAGCTAAAACCTTTGCAAGCCCGGCACCGCCCGCAGCAGTAAGCACATGCCCAACATTCGACTTTACAGATCCTATAACGCATTGATTAGCTTTATAGGATTCTGACTTCCATAATTCAGCCATGCTAGAAAATTCAACCCCATCGCCAACCGGGGTGCCCGCAGCATGACACTCAATTAAATCGATATCCGAAGGCTTGAGCCCCGATTGCTGATATGCTGCACGCATTGCACGTAATTGGCCTTCGCTATTGGGGGCTAGCAAACCGCCCCCGATATCATTCGAAAGGCCTATGCCCCTGATCACTCCTAGAATTTCATCTCCAGCATCGATTGCATCTTGCAAGCGCTTGAGCAAAAATATCCCTGCACCCTCGCCAACCATCAAACCATCACCACGATGATCAAACGGCCTGCAATTACCCGACATAGATAAAGCCCTTAGCTGGCTAAACCCCATGTGGGTGTAAAGGCTATCCGCACCAGAAACGCCCCCCGCAAGCACCGCATCCGCTCTGCGATAATAAAGGGCATCCGATGCAAGTTTTAGGGCATAAAAACTGGAAGCACATGCTGCATCCAATGTGAAGCAAGGCCCACCAAGATTAAAAGCCTTGGCAATAAGATTAGCGGGAAGTGCCGCGGGTTGCGATAACCATGATGGCTCAACCCCCAAGCATTCTTCGGGAACGGGCAGCCCTGCAGCTTCTGAAAGAACTTTCCCCAACACTTGAAGGTTGAGTTTGCAGGTGCCCTCGGTAGGCAATGCAATATGCCCTAAAATCACGCCCACACGCTGGCGATCCAGTTTTTCAATCTTCCCTTTTAAAGCTTGATGAGCAGCTTCCAGACCAAACAAACTACCAGCATCGAGCTTCTGAAGCATCTCTTGGGGCAGGGGATATTTTTCGGGATTGCGCTCGGGAATCTGGGCAAAAAAACCTCTGGTGGTATGCACCTTGTCGGCTTGCGCCATCGAATCAGCACGAAGGGTTGCAGGGTCTAAAACCCAACGCCCGGATGGAACCTCGCTCGAAGCATTTTGCCCTGAAGCAACAAGCTGCCAAAGAGATTCAAGGTTGGGTGAACCTGCAAAAACGCAACCAGCGCTGACGATGGCAATGGGAGAAAAAAAAGATTGATCAGGTACGCCAGGGCCGAGCTTCGTGTTGTTCATGCAAAACCCGGTCTAGATTGTGGCTGGTTTCCCGAGTCGATTTTTGCGAAAGGCTCTGGCTAGGGATGCATCTAAAACGCCTTCAACGCCTTCCAAACGCATAACCACGCCAAACACCGGATCAATCATATCAACATCTGCAACTGCATGAAGCTCATTGGCTTTGCGAATTTCCAATACAGCTTTAAGCTTTTGGTTGAAGACTGGTTTCCGGAACAATCGAAGGCTCCCAATTCTACAAGGCAATGATCCCATGCTCTGCATCTTGGAAGTCCAAACAATCATCATTTGCAAAACCGCATCCAACCCCAATGGATCAAGAATCCAACGCTGCCTCAAAGGCTGCCTTATCCATTCAGAAGGTTCAGGAGCGCCCTTTACCCAGCACGTGATCCCGCGTTCGCCACAGCTTTCAACATTTTCCAGACAATGCATCATCTTGCCATGAAAAAGAACATCGCGGTAAAGATCATCAATCAAATATTCGACCTTTGGGGCAGTGATGGATCGAAGATTTGCAGGAGAGCCAGGCAGTGCTTCAACTAAAAGAATATCTGCCTTTGCGTGCAGAACATCTTTGCCATTATTACGAAAGCTTCGGGCTTCTACAGGAATAATAAGGCCATTCGAAGTTGCCCGAGGAACCCCGGAAAGATAACGCAATTGCAAAGCTTCGGGCTGATCACAAATCACACCATGCAAAATTCTAAAGTCATCACAGCCATGAAATTGATAACCCGGATTCTCGTGCAAGGCTGCATGGGCAAGCCATTCCAGCATAATTGCCATTGGCAACACTGGCCTGCCATCAATCACATGATGCTCGAGGAAAGGATGCTCTAAAAGATCGAGTCTTCGTTCAAAGGTAAGAAGTGCGGGAACCTCTGATTTTACTTTTGCGGGAACTTCCTCACGGGGGATGGAAGAACCTTTAGCAAGCACACTAACTTCAACTGAAGAATTAGTTGCGAGTAATTCACATGCAAGCAAGGCTGCACCTTCCTTCAAAGGAATCAGGCCAATGCCTTCCTTGAGGAAAAGTTTTTTCAAGCTCTCGCCTACCATGCCGCCTTCCCATGGGCCCCAATTGAAAGAAACCACACGGGTGTTTTTCAACTGCCGGGAATACTTCTGCGCCATCTTGTTGAGCACTTCATTAGCCATGGCGTAATCAACCTGACCGGTTCTGCCAAAGCGTGCCGTGGTGCTGGAAAACAGCGCCAAGAAATTGAGCTTATGAACATCAATACTAGAAAGTATATTTTGCAATCCAGTGACCTTGGTAGCAAAAACGCGCTGGAATTGTTCAGCAGTTTTATCTTCAATCAAGGCATCCGCCAAAACCCCAGCACCATGAATAATGCCACATACAGGCCCCAACTCAGTCTGAACTTCAGCAAGAATTTGGGCAACGGAACCTGCATCGCGAATATCTACCGAGCGATAAAGCACCTTAGAACAACTAGCACTAAGCTTTTCCAAGTTCGTTCTTACTTCGCGATTCGCAAGTATCTGCTTGCATTGTTCGCCGATGGCTTTGGGAGAAAGAGATGCGCCAGATCGGGCTGCAAGTTCTTTCTTAATTTTCATTTCCGAATTCAACTTCATGAGCCAATCGGGCTCATTGGTAGGTTCAGGGCTTCTGCCCAAAACTAAAATTGAAGGTGCATGAAGATCAGCAATCGCCTGGGCACATGCTGCGGTAACACCCCGGGCCCCTCCGGTAACCAACACTAATTTGCCTTCAAGTTTTGATTCCGTCTGGGAAAGCTCGACATCAGTAACATCAAGCTGGATGGTTCTTCTGCCAGAAGAATTAATAGCTACTTCAATTGGCCCATGAAACAAAATTTCTTCTGCGATTTTCTCTGCTGCATCAGTGATACCAATGCGAGGATCAAGATCGATGGCACGGGAACGGATAAGAGGCCATTCGCGGGCTGCAGTTTTCACTAGACCAAGCAAACCAGCATCTAAAGGATTGCGATCATCTGCAAATGATTCAAAACCCAAGGCGCCATCAAGCCTCGTAACAGCAAAAAGTATGGAGCCCGAAGATGAAGATTCCGAGCGCAATGCTTTGCCAACCGATTGCACAGCCATTAAAGATTTCAAAAGAAAATCTTCGTTTGAATGCAAAGGAGAAGAGAGGATGATGAGCCCACCCAATCGATCCCAAGATGCATTAATCACTTCATTCAAGCCGATTTTTTCAGCTTTGAATCCGCGTTTGATAATAGCATTACAAACTTCGATCGATAATTCCGCATCTGAACCTGTGACGAGTATTTGTTTGTCAATACTGAAGGTCCCGTGGTTGCCAGCCACCTTAGCCAACCTAGGAACCAACCGGTCAAGCCCGGTAGGAATCGAAGGCTGGCTGAATGATTTTTTTGCGGGGGGCGCCTCGTGTGCCGTTTCTTTTTGCTGAACACCTCCACCATCAAGATGATTCAAAACCTCGCGGAGTGTATTTAAAGTTCCCAAGTGCTCGGGCTTTACAATCGGAGCTTCGGGCAACTTTTCCTGAATTGCTGCAAGTATTTCCACCCGCTTGATCGAATCAATTCCCAAATCAGCATCCAACGCCATGTCGAGTTCCAACATTTCCGTTGGGTAGCCAGTCTTCTCAGAAACAACCTGAATCAAAACAGATTCCGCTGTGCTTGTTTTTCTTACCACAGCAGGTGCAACAGCAACTACTATTGGAGCACTATTTTTAACTTCAACTTTAATGTCATCAACTTTGGAACCCAGAAGAAATTCCGCAACTTGGCGCAGTGTATTGAGGGAGCCAAGATGTTCTGGCTTGACGATTGGCGCTTCGGGCAACCTCTCTTGAATTGCTGCCAAGATTTCGACTCGCTTGATGGAATCGATGCCAAGGTCTGCATCCAAAGCCATATCGAGTTCAAGCATTTCGATTGGGTAGCCAGTTTTTTCAGAAACCACCATCATCAAAACCGAGGCGATAGATCCAATTGGCGGAGGGTTTTGGGCAGATAAAACCGAAGTCGCAACAGGCGCAGCAACTACTGGTTCAGGTACGGGTTGCGTTCTTACAATTGCGGGGGTAGGCACGGCTTGCGTTCTTACAATCACAGGTGCAACAACCGCAGGTGCCTTGTAAGGTGCAACAGGTTTTGGAACGGGAGCAGCAACTGCTTCAGCGACAAAAGAAGTTGGAGGCGCAGGGGTGTAGGAAACAACGGGTTGAACTTTTTGTTCGAATTTGAGTTGAGGCATCGCAGTGTTCAAACCCAAGGAGGCTTGCAAAACAATCTGCTGCTGTTGGATAAGAGCGTGCAAATTACGTTGTGCAGATTCCTGCCCTTCCAGAAACATCTTGTGAATCTGAGAGGATTGTTCTTGTAATTTTTGCAGCATATCGAGGCTTGCTTTAGTTACATCAAGCACACGACCTATGCCTTCTGAATTAATATTTCTATTTGACATCGGTACGGATTTCACTTCCTGATTTACTTGCGGGGTCATGGTTGGGGTTATAATTTTCGGATTTTCAAGCGGTCTTGACGAACTTAATGGAGATACAACTTTTGTTTCAATCACTTTTTCTGCAACAACTTTAACTGGAGCAACTTTTTCTGCAGCAACTAACACGGGGGCGGTAACTTTAGGAACACTTGGCGTCTTGGGTTCCACTTTATCGGTTTTGGTACGAACATAATTGGCCCCGGTCAGCGGCACAGTGAACCCTGGTTTTTCAACAGGCGCATCAACAAAGCCCTTATCCCACTGGGCAAGATCCACCTTAAGGCCCAAGGCGCTTAGCTTGCATAATAATGCTGCGAGATCGTACTCGCCTGCTTTCTTCCCTTGGCTAGCATCAAGCGAAATCACATTATGCTTTTGGCCCTTAAGTATTTCAGAAACCAAGCCGGTTAGTCTGCCACCGGGCCCGATTTCAACAAACGTGGTTGCCCCATCGCGGTGCATTGCAGAAATCATTTGGCTGAACTCAACACTTTTCGCCAACTGGCCTGCAAGAACTTTATTCGCAGCAACATTTTCCGTTGGGTAAACAGAGGCAGTGGAGTTTGCGTAAACTGGAACCTTGGTTGAATTCCACCGAATGTTTGATTGGATAAAATTAAGGAAGGGTTGTTCAGCATTGGCGACCATCGGGCTGTGGAACGCACCACCAACTTGAAGCTTCTTCGCTTTAAACCCGTTGGTTGCAAGAACCTTTTCAGCAAGATCAATCTGATCTATAGGCCCGGCATAAACAATTTGGTTCAAAGTATTTCGATTGGCAGGAACCAAAGAAATGCCGTTAGTCTGAAACAAAGCTGCGACATCTTTTTCAGGCGCAAGCACTGCAATCATGCCGCCGTTTCCGGTAGAGGCATGAGCCATGCATTTGCCCCGTTGGAATGCGAGGTCAAGAAACTGCTCATCGGTGAAAGCCCCCGCACAAGCGAGCGCAGCAAGCTCACCAAAGCTATGCCCAGCAGTTAAATCGGGAGTCAAGCCAAAGCGACTAAGAACTTTCATTGCACCCAGTTCAATCACGCCCAATGCAGGTTGTGCATTCAGTGTATCCTGCAAGCGTAAAAGATCTTGCTCTGCCTCTTTAGGATCGAAAGTGGTCTGAGGATAAATCAGATCAACCAGCAATGTTGCTTCTGCTTGATTTTTTAGTTGTAGTGCATGGGCCTTTTCGAAGACATCCAGCATTTCGGGAAACATACAAGAAAGATCAAGAAGCATTCCTGGGTACTGTGCACCCTGACCACTGAAAAGAAAAGCGAGCTTGCCCGAGTGTGGCCCCTGCTCGATAAAAATACCAAGGGGAAGAGGCTTATCTTTCTGAAACTGCGCCAAAGATTCACGAGCTTTTTGCAATACTTGAGCGATATCGGATTCACCCTTGCGGGTAATTAACAACAATCGCCAATCCATGCGGTGATCAAAACTCGAACGCGACTTAAAGCAATCCTTGCGCCATTGTTCCCACTTGGGTTGAGCATTCAAGGTATCGAGCTTTTGCAGCAGTTCGTTTTTGGAAGCAGCGCTAAGCGAAAGAATCTGTGTATTACCATCCCAATCGGGTTGCGATTTCGTCTTCTGATATTCTTCGAGCACACAATGAAAATTACTGCCACCAAAACCAAAAGCACTGACAGCGGCCCTGCGGGGGTGACTGGGGTTTGAAATCCAAGGACGCTTTTGACCAGAGAAATAGAAGGGGCCTTTGCCACGGTTCATGCCTTCAAGAGGCTTTCGCACTTTGATGCTAGGGGGCAAGACTTTATTGTAAAGAGCAGCAGCAGCTTTAAGCAAACCAGCAGCGCCCGCAGCAGCTTTCGTATGCCCGATCTGAGATTTAATAGACCCAACCGCACACCAAGAACCTTTTTTGCCTGACTCTTGAAACACTTTCAAAAGCGAGGAAAGCTCGGTCGCATCACCAACTTTGGTGCCAGTACCATGGGCTTCAACCATATCGATGGAATCGGGGGAGATGCCTGCTTCTTGGTAGGCAGCCCGCAGCGCGTTCATCTGGCCTTCAGCACGGGGGGCATAAACAGCGCCTCCCTTTCCATCGCTTGAAGTACCAACCGAACGAAGCACTGCAATAATGTTGTCGCCAGCTTTTTCAGCATCAGAAAGTCGTTTAAGAACAAAAAGGCCAAGGCCTTCGCCAAGTACTGTGCCATCGCCCTCTGCATCGAAGGGGCGTGAATGGCCTGTGGGAGAAAGAGCAGGAGTTTTGCTGAAACACATGAACATGAAAATATCGTTGAAGGTATCCACCCCGCCCGAGATCACCATATCGGAACGATGCGACCAAAGCTCTAGTGCTGCAAGATGCAAAGCCCCAAGCGAGCTAGCACACGCAGCATCGACAACGCAGTTGGTGCCACCGAAATCAAAGCGGTTTGCAATTCTACCCGCGACGACATTTCCCAATAGTCCAGGGAAGGAGTTTTCCTGCCAAGGAACATACGAAGCGCTAATGTCATCGATTATTTTTTGAGTTGTGGCATCATCAACGCCAGCCTTTGAAAGCGCCTTGCGCCAGCGGGGATGGCCAAGCCTAGCACCAAGGGGAATAACGAGTTCGAGAGTACCAGTAACGCCGAGAATAACACTGGCACGGGAACGATCTAACGGTTTCAAGCCGGGCTTTGGGTCACCAATACCGGATTGGTATCCAGCATGTTCAAGCGCTTGCTTTGCTGCCATCAAGCCGAGTAATTGCGATGTATCCGTAGCTTCGAGGTTGTTAGGGGCAATGCCAAAGTCGCCTGGTGAAAAATCAACAGGAGAGATGAACCCACCGGTCTGACTATAAACCTTGTCAGGGAATTTGGGATCTTTGTCGAAGTAATCTTCGGGGTTCCAATGAGAAGCGGGAACTTTGGTAATACCATCTTTGCCACTTTTTACGAAGCTCCAGAAAGCTTCAAATCCCTCGGAACCAGGAAAGAAACAACCTGCTCCAACGATGGCCAATGGCTCCATTTTCATTTTGGGAGTTGCATCACTCATGCTGGCACTCCTGCATAACCCAGTTGCTCTTTAAGTTTTTCGTATTCGACAGGCACGGGAGAAGGGCTTCCCTGCTTAGCCAAACCGAGCAAAGAGGAGATACGGAATTGCATCAACTGCGATGCGCCATGCAACAGGTTTAATGCAACAATACCAGCTTTGCGATTCTCGGGTTTTTCGAGGAAGGAACCTCTGACCCATTCGTTGAAAGCCCCCATCGCAGGGCCACACCAAATTTGATAATCAACAACTCTGGTCGATTCGCCTGAATTAGCCCATCGTGAGGATTGGCCCAAATACCATCGGAAGACCAAAGCCATTTTATGCTTGGGATCTTTCTCTGCGCGGGTCACTTGTTCGGGGTCTCTCTTGATGAAGAATTCTTTCGTCTGTTCCCAAATTTCTTCGAGGGAAGATCTGAAGATTGTCTTCTCTAATTGCGCTTTTTCCAGCGCAGGAATAAGATCGATCGAAGCGTAATCTCTGTAGGTTTCGTAAAGCTTTTGAGCCCGCATGGGGAACATGGTGCCGCGCTTTAAAACCTGTACCTTCACTCCCATTTCAAACATGTCTGCTGCAGGTGCCATCGCTACATCGGCCTGCCCAGATTCTGCAAGCATTTTGCGAACCGTTGGGCAAGAACCTGATTCAACACATGATTGATTGATCGAACCTGAAACGACATAAGCTGCGCCCATAATAAATGCCGCTGCAACAGATGCTGGTGTCGAGATACCCCCCGCAGCGCCAACCCGCAATGGATTCGAATAGTTGTACTGCGCTTGTAACCGATCTCGCAAAGCAATGATGGTAGGGACAAGTGTGATTGCAGGTCTGTTATCGGTATGGCCGCCAGAATCAGCCTCAGCCGTGACATCTTGCGCAACAGGAACCAAAGAAGCCAGCTTGGCTTGCTCGGGGGTTAGCTTTCCTAGTTGAACTAATTCGTTAACAAATCGCTCTGGGGCAGGACTGAAGAATTTGGTAGCAACCTCGATACGCGATACTTTACCAATCACCCTGTTTGGCGTAACAACATTTCCCTTGGCATCACGGTATATGCCATGAAGTCTGTAAAGGATCAAAGGCAGAGTTAAATCAAGATAAGCGGAAGCTTCCACCAAGCGGATTTCTTCACGCAGGTAAAGCTCTGCAATAGCCATTTCATGACGGGGTTCATTGGGGCTGTGAATAAGATTAAAGCCAAAAGGCTTATTGGGGACTTCAGATTTTAATCGCTGGATTGCATCTTCAACACGGGAAAGAGAAAGCCCCGCTGCGCCAAAAAAACCAAGCATGCCGGTGCGTGCCATTGCTGCAACTAATTCGACCGAAGCAATGCCATTAGCCATCGCCCCTGCCAAATAATTGTATTCGAGACCCAGATCGTTTCGGAAAGACGGGTCACCCAGATCTTGCGGCCTGATCGTCATCGCCGAAGACCCTTTGAGCAATTAAACACCCCGCCACCTCCCCACAAAGTTACGGAAAACAAACGGACTGCCTGACCTCATTAGCCATCCCTGGCAGATCCAGCCAACCCTGACTGGAAGATAATATCATAACGCCCCTTAGTGCACTCTTCCACAAGGCATTTGCAGGAATGCCAATATCTTTTCGCTACAACCGTAACAACCTACCAAAAGCCCCTCGACCTAAATTATCAAAACAAGCGTGAGCATTGACGTAAATCATTAAATAACAATGCTTTACGTTCGTAAAAGTGGGGTTTCTTGCGTTTAGATTAGCTGAATGGGATAGCTCTGGGAAATTTCAAATATTCTTGCTTTTCTTAGACCAAACCCCACCACCTGCGCAGCAACCACTCGGTAGCAACGATGCCAATAAAAAAGATCATGATAAAAGCATAAATAGGAGACCCGATGTTGGATTTCCAATCAGGGTAATATTTGCCCCCAGCTTTTTCAGTCAGGGGAGGTTCATTGAGCATCTTTTGCAGGAAAGTTTTTAATTCCTCAACCCGTTGGAAAGTTCCGCCACCCGCAGTTGCGATCTTCTTCAACAAATCATGGTCTGCAGCCCTACGAGTCATTTCAAGATCTTCATCATAGACCATGAATCGCGCAGAAGATTTTCCTGCAATCACTTCCCCGCTAGGGTCTTTACCCTCTGCTTCAACTTCAATTTTGTATTCACCAGATAACTCAGAGTTTAAAAATAAGCCACGCTCTTCCGTACCCTTTTTAGAGGTTGGAACACGAACCGCTTTACCATCAGGGCCAAAAACTTGAACTTGATATTTGCCAGCTTCCAACTCATTACCATCTTTACCGCGAAGAGCTACGCGAAAGCCAAGTTCAGTGTTGGCGGGGATGCGCCTAGAATCAGGGATAACAATAACACTGCCCTCCATTTCTTCCTGCTTTGCAAGCCAGCGAACCATCTGAGCCCAAAATCGCGCATGATTTTGCCTAGATTCAGGATCGCGGATCCATTTGTAAGAAGTATCCGCTCCGAAGGCCAAGGTTCGGCCCTTTCCATAATTCTGAGTAACAAGTAAAGGCTCTTTGCTAGCGGATTCTGCAAGAACAGAAGATAAACCAGGCTTCAAACTGCCTAGTTTGGTTTGGCCATCCAGCTCCTTAAGCTTGGCCCAAGCACCCTGAGCGCCTGCGACCTGATTAGAGATTTTAAGGATGTAGGAATATCTTCTTAGCCCATCATCGGTAGGGACCATTTTTACAGGTGCATCAATCTGCCCTTGAACATCAAGCATAACGGGAAGAAGTTTTTCGATGGGAGTACCCTTCCAATCGGAATTACCGAAAGTGCTGTATCCGCCCAACATTAAAAACCCTGTGCCTTTTTCAAACACCATTCGTTCGATCTGACCAAGTACATCATTTCCAAGGGCCTTCACTTGTGCAGCGGTGACATCACCAAAAATAATTGCATCATAATTACGCTGATCAAAACGAAATAGGTCCTGAACATCGTCATCGGGTTTGTCATTACCCCGAAGCCAAACTGGGAAAAGGCTGATTTTAGAATCCTTGCCTAGCGCATCGCAAATAAACTGAGGTTCCCAAGCCCGCAATTTATCTACTAATAGAACCCTAGTTCCTTCTTTCACAACCGTAACATAAGTATCAATTTTATTATTTGCAGCACTGATTTCCCCGGGCAATGGCAGAAAATCACGCCTAGGGTCGCCCACCTCAACCGTAACCTTAACCTCGCCTAAAGTGGCAAGTGGCTTATGCCTTAGCAAAATTTCATTGCCCTCTGCCCGCTTAAGCTGAATCGTTTGCCCTGGGGCTCCAGCAATTTTCACTTCAGCATCATCTTGAAAAATTTTAGCAGCAACGGGCACACCATCCAAAAGAAGGCGCACACCCACCAAGGCATTCTCAAACCCCGGAGCATTCAAACTTACCTTCACACTGATTTCGCCCCCGAGTGGAATAGTAGGCGTAGGTTCAGTGGAAATGGAAACAAGGGCCAGATCGTTTTGGCCTGCAGTTGTGGTTGGTTTTCCCAAGGCAAATGAATGAACATTAAGCGAGAGATCGCGCAAGCGCTGAGCCAAAGGAAGGGCAGGTTGCCTCGAAGTTCCATTATCCGCACCATCGCTAAAAAGCAACAAGCCACGAAAGCGCTCTTGGCCAACCGTTCTATCAATCACGCCTTTAAGGGCATTGCCAACATCCGTGGTTTTACCCGAAGGAACACCGGGCTTCTCGAGTAAATAATCTGATAATTGGGAAGAGAATTGAAATGCTTTCACTTCGGTATCTTGAACCTGAAGCTGCTTTAAAAGTGGATCATTATCTTTCAACACCTGTTGCAAATGATCCCAGCGGGATGTTTGATCCGCCTCGTCAAGAATCGTCATGCTCTCGGAAGAATCCAAGAGCAAATAAATGATGCTGCGAACAGATTGTTTGTCAAAGATCGCAAGCGATGGCCTGAAAGCCACAAGAAAAGCCAACATCATCGCAAGCAACCGTACAAAAAGAATAATTCCTATCCTAGAAGTAGTAGCTCGAGGGATTCCAATGTAAGTCCAAATCGTAATGCCAACAAGCAACGCAGGAAGGGCGAAAAACATCAACCCACCTACCGCTCGAAAACCCATCATCAATCCACCACCACCCAGCGCCCCCTGTAATGCAGTCCATAACATTGCAAGAACCACCAAAATCATCCCACCCGCCAAAGCAAATATCCTGCTACCCCGAGTTGCCAATAACGGAACCGCCGCTGGCAAGCCTACCGCCACCGCCAATATTATCACCAAGGGCATAAGCACTGAAAGCAGGGGCAATGCCCCAAGCATTCCCATTGCAGTGGACCATGGCCAAAGCGGATCAATCACCCAATCCATAGGTAATGCCTCCGCAATTCAGCAGTAGATACAAGCATTTTCATGCAGGGAGTGGTTCCTTTTTATAAAACTTGTTCGCTGCAAAACTCTCCATCGTAAGAATAAAAGGCAGCAGCAAAAGCAGCCAAGGCATCAACTCTAAGGGTGGCTTGTAATTTTGTCTGATACGCTCAGTCAAATCAGCATCCTTGCCCAAAGGTACAACCGATCCCTTGCCAAATAACTCTTCCACTTTTTCAATCGCAATCTTTTCGAGGTAACATTCTTCCGCTGCAATATTAAGACTAAAAGAGGAAAGCTCTTTTCCTTTGTTATCAAGAAGCTGATAATTCCCTGGCTCAACCGCCTGCCTCAAAACTAAAGGTCCGCGATTTTCACCCAGATTAATAACACTCTCTGTAGCACTCAAACCCGGCCCGCGAAGCTGCAAAGGGGTTTTCAAAGGCGGTGCAGGCAACTGGATGACTACGGGCTGACCCGAAAGAAATTGCAATTCAGGAAGTCGGCTTTCGCCCCCCAGATACTTCGCAGTTCGATCCAAAAGCACCAAGCCAAAAGAGGAATCCTGCCAATAGTTATTGTAAAACCGATTGCCTTCCATTTTGCTGCCATCCAAGGGCGTGGTGAACGCAACAACTTTTCCAGACCCGAAACTTTTCTCGATCAAAGCAGCATCCGCAAGGGCGCCATCAATTATGTAACTTGCAAGAATACTGGAATCTTCCGAAGGCTTCACTTTCCATCGGCCCAGTACAAAAGGGCGAAGTTCCGGGCGATTAAAATCAGGATCAGCAGATGCAATCCAATCTTTAAAAGGCGCAGTAAGAGCATTGGCGCTATCGAATCCACCTAGCCAATAACCCTGCTTTCCTGAGGGAAGTCGTTCAAAAGAAGTGTAAGTTATAGGCAAAAGTTCTTTGGCTTCTGCAGTGCTATACGATTCTAAATTCATGCCAGGCGCAGGCACAACCGCCAAGCCGCCGCCGGCCTTTACATACGCTACCAACTTCTGCAAAACCGCAGGATCCAGCTTGTTAACTTGAAACAAGACAACCGTTTTGAAAGAAGAAAGATCATCAAGTTTAGGCACGCCCTGTAAAACTCTTGTCTCCGATTTAAAGGAACCAAGGGCATCGAGTGCGGCTCTGATGATACGAGGTGTTTTTGTATCTTCTGCAAGGATGAGCACCCCAGGCTTTGGCCTTACCTGAAAAGTCGCGTATCGTTTATCATTCGCATCCCAAGCATCGGTGGAGGTCAGCTTTGCAACGATTTGAAAATACTGTGGCCCAGATTCCAAATTTTCCAACTTGGGTACGGGCAATTCAAACAATGCCTCGGTAGCTACACCTTTCGGGCAAAGATAGGATTTCTTATCTGCAATCTTCATATCTGCGGGCAGGTTTTCGATCGAACAACTTACTAAAGCCTTATGATCAATCCCTGTCGATCGCAAAAACATTCTGACATTAATACGGCCGCCCGGTTCTACAACTGTGGGCTCAACCGTCATTTTTTCGATTGCAAGCTCTGCAGGATTATCTTCACCAACATCGATGAAAACCGTGGATACATCCTTCGGGATAACTACGCCACCACCTTCCATGCCATTCCATGATTGAGCGGTTCGATCTGAAAAAATAAAGACAAATTTAGGAGGCACACCTTCACCTTCGCCAAGTGTTTGCAAAAGCCTGTATGCATAATTAACCTGAGAAGCGAGGGTGGTTCCTGCAGGGTGGGTTTTTAATTCTGCGAGTTTTTGCTCGACCTGCCTTCTTCCGGGCAACCATTCTTGGGCTGCAGGTTTTGCGTTTTCTAAACTGGCAGCCAGATCGAGAACAGCAATTTTGCTATCAGGAGAAATCTCATCAAGGAACTTACTGGCTTGAAAGCGAGCTTCATCAAGTCTGGATTTATCGCCTATTTTATAATCCATGCTGGGGGTAGAATCAAAAATCATGATCGCAGCAATCTGCTGATCCCTGCCAAAGGAAAAGTCACCCATGGTAATTCTGGGCCGTGATAACGCCAAACATATCAAGGCCACCACCAACATGCGTAAAAGTAAAAGCAACCAGTGTTGAATGTTCATTCTTCGCTGGTTTTTGTTTTGTTTTTGTAGCAGAAATCGAATTGCAGGGAACTTGATCCGCTTGGGCTTTTGCTTCATGAGAAGATGGAAAAGCACAGGCAACGCTACCATTGCCAAACCAGCAAGCAAATATCCGTGAACAAAACCCATATGCTAAAACCACTTAAGCGAAGGGGCACCTACTTAAACTCATCCAGACATACTACCGGGAAATGGTTCAAGATCCTAGAAATGGTTCAAGTAATTTTCAAACTCAATAACCTTTTCGTTTCCCAAGGTTAACCCAGGCATAAAAATACAAATCAGAACCGTCTTTGTCTTTGCAACAAATACTCCATCAAAGCCTTGTCGAAGTTTACACTCGTGTCGATCGCAACATAATCACAACCGCTGCGTAAACACTCATCTTTGTATTTTTCCCTAAACTGCTTAACCGCCGCAAGGTAATCATCCTTCATGCCATAGGCATCCACAGTAACTACCGTGGGGGTTTCAACATCTTCAAATTCAACCATGCCATCGAAAGGAAACTTGGCTTCTGCTTCATCAAGAATATGAAAAAGAATGATCTCGTGTCCACGATGCCTAAGCTGATGGATTGATTTAATAATCGGTTCAGGATCTGCAAGCAGGTCGCTGAAAATCATAATCAAGCTTTTCCCTTTAATAAGGGAAGTAAGCTGGTTCATGCATGAACCATAATCGGTGATACCTTCGGGCACCAGCTTTGAAAGAACTGAAAGAACCGAGGAAAACTGGGTTCTTTTGCTGCGAGGTGGCAACCAAGCTTTAAGCTTTTCCCCAAAAGTGACCAATCCTACAGGATCCTGCTGGTTGATCATAAGGTAAGTCAACGCTGCAGCTAGGCATGTTGCATATTCAAACTTGGTTAGATCCTGCCTATAGGTATACCCCATCGAAGCGCTTTGATCGATTGCGAGGTAACCGAGCATATTGGTTTCGGCTTGAAACTTTTTGAGATAATATTTTTCAGTCTTGGCGTAAACCTTCCAATCGATGTCTTTGATATCATCGCCTGGTGCGTACTTGCGATGTTCGGAGAATTCAACGCTGAAGCCTTGAAAAGGGCTGGCGTGTAACCCCGAAAGAAAACCCTCAACAATAAACTTGGCGCGTAAATCGAGCCTCGAAACTTGATTGATGACTTCAGGCTTGAGGAATTTTTCAGAAGAGCTCATTTCAAATCCGCTCTGATGGCATCTTCATCTTCAATCAAAATGGTACCATCAGGTTCTGAAAACCCAACACCATCCATATGAACAAACCCCTCTGCCAATGCAGCAAGGGCCAGAGCCAATCGCTTATAAATAAGAGATTCAAAAACATTATCTTCCATCTCGGGAGTAACTTCGAAAGATAAAATCTGCTTAACTTGGATGATTCGTTCCATCAAATCAAACTGCTGTTTGCTTTCAAGCCATGCAGCCCAAGTGTTGATCTCTGCACGAACGCCTTTTTCGGAAGTTAGAAAATGATCTATAGTCAATTCACCCATCGAAGAATGATCAAGAATCAACTGAAACCAGCCATCCTCATCAGTCCGAAATTTACCCTTAACTTCAGGTATCAACGACTGAAGGCATTCCATTATTCTAAATGGTTCGGGGCCCTCTTCCTGCAACAGAAACACCCTGAACCATCCAGCCATGAAATGCCTCCCTCAATTAAACCTGATAAATTACTTGGCAAACTTCGAAGGATCGACAACGATCGCTTCAGCAACTTCGCCATTTAGTGCCTTCATAAAGTTAACCAAATCCTTCTTTTCAAAAGGAGTAAGGCCCAACGCCAAAGGCTTGATGGCCTTAGGACCGGAAGCTTTTTCGCTGGCATAATCACGCATGCGAACATCCAAAAAAGGGTTTACATTGCCGCCCTTATCATAGAAATCCACAACTTCTTCCAAGGTTTTAAGGCTGCCATCATGCATATAGGGGGCAGTTGCAAGAAGCTGACGAAGGTGAGGGGTTTTAAAAGCACCCACAAGTTCAGGATTTTTCTGACCTGTTGGCTGAGCTCCAAATCGCCCCAACATACCTTCAGGCAACTGTCCAGCTTTAGCGCCCACACCCAAATTATGGAATTGGCTATCAGAAAAACTATCTCCAACATGGCACCCATTGCAACGAGCTTTGCCATTAAACAAAATCCTACCGTTGTTAATGCTTCGAGCAAGTTCAGAGGTGGCAGCTTTATCTGCACCCTTAACGCCTAGTGCTTCTAAAGCACTGGAATCCTTAGCAGCAATTGCTTCGGATAGCACTTTTTCATAATCCTTTGCAAGCACTTCGAACTTGCCTGTTTCTTCTTCTCCAACTCTTTTTCGCATTGCAACTTCAGTACGATCATGAATTGAATTACCCGTAAGAACGGTTCGTTCGTAAGCAGCCATGGCTTTTGCAGCACCATCACGGGTGGGCAGGGTACCAAAAACTTCTTTAAACATCGCAACATACTCGGGCTTTGCTCTCAGCCTTTCAACCGCTGCATCCCAAGCATTACCCTTACCATCAAACATTTCGGAAGGATTTTGCGGTGGCCCCTGAGATTGAGCTTCCAAGGTTGGAGCTCGACCATCCCAGAACTGCGCCAAACTGAAAGCTGAGTTATAAACAGAAGGAGAGCTCATGCCACCAAGATTACCATTAATCCCAGTTGAAACCATGGATTGGTCTGTGAAGCCCATTGTAGGATTATGGCAGGAAGCGCATGAAACGGTATTGTTCGAAGAAAGAATCGGATCAAAATAAATCTTCTTGCCAAGATTCCACTTCGCAACCGTCATGGGATTTTCAACTGGAACCGGTGGGTTTTGTGTCAAACCAAGTGGCACCTTGATTTTAACAACAGCCATGTCTGACTGTTTTCCCGTTACAGTGTCAGTAACTTTCTGGGTGCTTTCATTCCAAAAAGATGCAAGTTTATCCCACTCTGCGGCGTTTTGCGACCGATTCAAAAACACGATGGGAATTTGTTCCGCATCAGACTTCATCCAAGTCTTGTTGGGCAAAGCAAATTCCAAATCGGGCTTATCAGGAGCAGCAGCGACCACATTTTTATCGGCACTGACCAAGTAAATAGACAACCCTGCCCCTATAACTCCTAACCCAAAGATACAAATCTTTTTTATGCCAAAACTAAACATTATACTCTCCTCAAAATGAGTAGGTCCATATTAGTAAAGAATCAAAACTCAGGCCTTTTCATAGGCGCAGTAGGCCTGGATCTGCCAGTCCCACGATCATACTTCGAAACTTCAGGCTCGCCAATATGCGCCAGCAATTGCTTGACGATATCATCACTGCGCTTGCCCTCGGCTTGCGATTGAAAGTTGGCCCCGACCCTGTGCCTAAGAACCGGAACAGCAGCTTTCTTAATATCATCTATAGACACGCTAAAGCGCCCATCCATAGCAGCAAACGCTTGGCCTGCACGAATTAAAAACTGGCCAGCACGAGGGCCTGCACCGTAATCCACCCAACGGGTGATAAAATCAGGCGCATCCAATCCGGGGCGTGTGCTTCGTACCAACTTAGCAACATAATCCACCACATAATCACCCACGGGCACTCCACGCACCAACTTCTGCAGATTAATAATAGCTTTGCTACTCAGCACCTTGGTTAACTCGTGAACTTCATCCTTAGTAGTCTGGGTTAGAATCTTCTTTTCTTCCTCAAACGAAGGATAACCAACATAAATATTAAACATGAAACGATCTTGCTGGGCTTCGGGAAGGGTGTAAGTGCCTTCTTGTTCGATGGGGTTTTGCGTTGCAATCACAAAGAAAGGATCAGGGAGTTTATGGGTTTCTTGACCAATGGTGACTTCCCTTTCAGCCATCGCTTGCAAAAGGGCAGCCTGAGTTTTAGGCGGGGTTCGATTAATTTCATCCGCAAGAAGAATATTGGTGAAGACGGGGCCTTTAACAAAGCGGAATTCTCTTTTTCCAGGCTCTTTTTCATCAAGAACCGTGGTGCCTGTAATATCCGAAGGCATAAGATCGGGGGTAAACTGAACCCTGCGGAATGAAACATCCAAAATCTGGCTTAACGAACTAACCATAAGGGTCTTGGCAAGACCGGGAACACCAACTAAAAGACAATGCCCTTTCGTAAAAATTGCTGCCAAGATTTGATCGATTACTTCTGTTTGCCCGATGATAACCCGGCCCAATTGCTCCACCATTTGTTTGCGAGCATGGTTGAACTGACTAAGATATTCGCCTATTTTATCCGTTGACACCTTTAGATACTCCTCAAATCTAGCCCGACATTGAGATTTAGATTTGATTATTCTAATAAAGAAACCCAAGCTATAACAGCAATAATTATTAATTGCCCAAATCAATTAATATATCCCAAGACATTACCCAGCCAAATCGCCCAGTCGCAGTACTTACCAGAAACCAATCCCCCTGATGATCCAAAACTTTTATCGCGGTGCCAGGCTTCAGAGCAGGCCCAGGATGATTTGGATAGGTAAGATCATTACCCACTTTTAAAAAAAGCGGTTTTTCCGCCACAATCCCTTTAAAAGTAATGTTATGCGTATCATTTGATTTTTGAATAACCGAACCAGCTCCAAGCATACAACCACAAACGAGAAAAAGACCTAGTTTCCGCAATCGGCCCCTAGCAAGAAAAACAGCAACCCAACCAATTAAATTAAACACCCCTAAAAGAGCAATAATATTGCGCGACCCTAAAACTTTAAACGAAGCTGGAAAAACTTCAGTATCAAGTGCCAAGTCTTGTTTGAGCCAATGATTTATTTTTAAGAGTTGGGAATCGCAAGGATACAAGCGCAATCCTTGATTAGAGACCATCAACGCATGGGCAGGATTAGCTGCTAACAATTCTGCAGCAGCCCATTCACGAAAAAAAGTAGGTGTTTCAGGCAAATGGCCCGCACATTTCCTAAAGGCCTCTGAGGATAGTTTAAAAAAAGGGGCAGCTTGAGTCGCATCATTCTTCAAAGCCAAACCTTGATTATAAAAATCCCTGGCTTGATCAAAATCTTCCTGCGCATTCTGGCAAGGAAAGGCTAAACAAATAAAAACTAGCATCCCAAGGTTCATCGCCTGACCTCCAAAATGCGAATCCAAGCAATTGCTTGATCAATGAGGTCGCATTCATTATTCGAGAGATCGGGATTGAATTTAAGCGTTTCAATATCACTAAAAAACTTCGAAAATTGCTGGGTTTCATTCTGATTTAAGCACTTAGCAAATAGCCCGTTTACAATCTCAGCACTGGTCACCACCCCCGACATACCAAAAGAACTATGAAAATATTCCTGCATCAATTTAAATACACCCTCTGCCTGAAGTAAATCAGTTTTATGCTTTAGAGTTGTCAGGTTTTCGAGCACCCAAAAAGCTCGCCCTCGGGCATTAAGCAATTCCATACTGGCGCGGTATTTTGCAACGCTCCAAATTATGATTCCCACAAATGGTGGAGTCAAAAACATCCAGATAAATTCTGTTAAACCAAACCCTCTTACAGAATTCAACCAAGGCGATTTTCGCAATCCATCAACATCAAAAACAACATCTGGCCCGCGTAAACTTACAGCAAAAACCTTCCTCTGCAATACCTCCACTTTAATTGAATCAGAAAAATCCAGCATCAGTTGTTTATTAGGCCAAGGAATATCCGGGTTGATGTAAGCAAAGGGAATTTCAGGGATTTCTAATTTACCTTCTTCCAAAGGCCAAAGCCTGCAAAAATAGCGCCATCGTTTCGCATCGGATTGAGTGAACCCAGGCAATACCTCAACCTTAAAAGAACCATTGCCTGCAAAGATCGACTCAAAATCAAATTCACCCGGAGGCAACAACACCCTTCCAGTAGCCTGAATATCGACTTCAAAATCAAATGCGGAGCCCGGGTTGATAATCGAATCTTTAACCAAGGCGCTAATACGAAAGCGGGATCCTACCGCACCACTAAATTGCATGCCATCAGGTAGGTTTCTAGGAATCCAAGGTGCTAAAGAATCAACTTCATCTACGCCCTGCGAAAAAGCGCAAAAGCATAAAAAAAGAGATAGAGCAAAAATATTTTTCATTGCCTGCATTAAGGTAGATCCTCACCAGCAGCTTGCCTTACCTTTTTTGCAGCATCTCTGATTAATTTTGCAGCATCTTCCTTGCTCAGATCCTGCAAACTCGCCCGATAAGGGACAAGATCAAGATTCCCCGCGCCCGCTTGCACTTTATCCGTCAAGCCCTCTGCTTTCTTATCCGTTTTTTTTCCTTGAGAATTATCTGGATCCTTATCAGAAACACCACCCTTGTTTTTATCCTCTGCAGATTTCGACTGCGAATTTTTATCTCCCTGATTCTTGCCACCTTCGTTTGATTTTGATTGAGAAGATTGATCTGCAGAATCCTCAAATTGCACGATCAGAAACAAGTTATATCTAATTCTTTTGTTGATATTCATTAAATCAACATCAGAAACTTCTAGGGTTTCTCGTGCTTTTTTGAGTAATTCATTGGCTTTCAGAAGGTAGGGTAATTTCCGAATAAGGGAAGTTTGCAACACACAATCATTAAAACCAATAGCTGCAGCCACCGTATAAATCGAAGTAGAACCTGCAAGATTTTCTAGCAACCCCGATGCTGCCTCAAGAAGCACTTCTTTTTCTGTTACATTTGCTTTTTTAGAGATCGCAATATTAGATAATGATAAACACCAAGAGGCTTGAGCAACATCACGGGCCCTAGGTAAGCTGTTGGATAAACATCTCTGGGCGTTTTTAAAATCTCCCTTTTCAAAGAATGCAATGCCCTGCGCAACCTCTTGATCTTCCTGCCCTTGAAAAAAAACTCCTGCAAGCACCAAGGTAATAATAATTGGGTTCATTTATCCCCCCGGTTGGCTAATTGGTGTACTAATACTGAAACTTTGGGCGGAAACATAAAAGCCAACAAAAGGCAAAGTAAACCGGGAATGGCAAACCAAGCAGGCGCTGCGGCATAAACTAATGCAGCATCTTGAAAAAAACCATCGCGGGAATCCCCTTTTCTTAGAACATCGATAACACGACCTTCTGGAATAACTTTAGACCCCAGCGCCAAAGCTTGGGCCTTTCGACTTTCACAATAAGAACTAAAAATTTCGGGCACTTTTAACGCCTCAGGAAACACTAATGTCAATCCAATATCTGAGGGGATATTAGCACGAATTAAAGCATCACGAATTGATTCTTCCCTGCCTGAGTTTTCAAATAAAACAAGAACCATCTGCTTAGAGTTTAAAGTTTGATTTAGCATTGTTTCCAAAGCGCTTTTTAGTGCTTCACCCAATAAGGCACCTTCATCTAAAATATCAGATTTTGCACTTTCTCTAGAAACCCTTTTTAATGAAGAAGCCACATAATTATAAAACTCCGGATCCAAAGTAAGTGGGCAAAAAATATCACTTTCCTCGCCGTAAGGCATCAATCCTATTCTGCCACCTTCCCTGAGAAAATGTTCTTTTTGTATTTGCGAAAGTAATCTAGATTGCAAATCAATCGAAGCTTGTGTTGATTTTTCATTCGCCTTTAATGCGAGGACAACTAACCCATGCCTTGTTTCAAATCCCTTGGCTTTATGATTTGGAAGCAATGGGCCAGCAGCAGCTAAAACCAAAAGTAACATGCCCCCCATCAAGAAAAGATTCTGCCTGATAAACCAAATCAAAGACATGGGTTTGATGCTTCTAGGGGGAACCCATAAGGCCAGGCTTAAAGCAAGTTTTTGTTGGGTTCGGTACAACGCAAACACTGCGAAAACCAAGGGAATTAAACCCAATAACAACCAAGGATGCTCAAAGATATTGTTCATGGGTCACCCAATCCTTTGCCAGCGACTGCCAGCTAAAAAGATGCCCAAGCCACAAAAAAACAAACTTGCGAAAAAGCACCAGGGGTAAAAATCCTGTGCTGGTTTGGAATACAAAGAAAGGCGCGACTGTTGCTCCAATTGCCCGATTTTCTGAAACGCCTCTGCCATGCTTTTTTCGTCTGAAGCATTCATTACCAACCCATTGGTCATTTGGGCAAGTTGCCTTAGCCCCTCTTGCGCCTGCCTTCGCTTTTCTTTTTCTTCAGAAGAGGCAGTTTCTTCAAAAAGCTTATCCCCCGTTGGATAACCAACATCAAGAGGATAAATTGCAATATTTAGTTTTGCAGCAAGGGTTGCAAGATCGATTGGATTCAAACCTGAAAAGGGAGTTACCACATTCTGCTCGCCATCGGTTAATAGAAGAATCAATTTTCGTTGTTCTGGAAGGGATTGTAATTTATCGATAGCTAAAGTGAGCGCATCAGCGATGTTGGTTTCCGAAGAGCCGGGGACTTTTTTAGGTTCTAATTTGTCTAGCACCGATAAAAAAGCGGAGTGATCTAAAGTTAAGGGCACAAGAATTTGGGCACGAGATGCAAAAGCCACTAAGCCAATAAAATCGCCCGCCCGACCTTCATAATTCTGCTTATAAGAATTGGCAGAAAAACTCGGGCTTTTACCTTGCAAAAAGTAGTGGATGTTTTCTTTGGCAAGATTTAACCTTGAAATGGGCTGACCTTGCTCCAAAATCAAGTTTTCAGCCATGCTGCCACTAATATCAAGAACGAACTCAACAGCCAAACCCTCTATTTTAACAGAACTGTTTTTGATGATTTTTGAGGGTTGAGCCAAGCCAAGAATAAGAAACAAAAGGCAAGCGCTAAAAAAAGTTCTTCCTAAACAACCCATCTTTGTTATTTTAGCGGATGGATCTTGAAGTAGGTGGCAACCCGGAAAAGGGATAGCCTTGGCATTTTTATTAAAATCAAACCACGGAATTGCCAAAACAGGCAATAAAAGAAGAAAAGCAGGATTATGAAGAAACCACAAATCCATCGGGCTGCCAAAAAATCCATGTCAATCAAGCTGTTCATTAACAGCTTCTTCAATGAAATCTTACCGCTTTTAGCAGAAATAGCTTTAATAAATCAGATTTAAAATAGCCAACATTTAAAAACCCTCAGTGCCTATCTTTAATTATTTAACGAAACTTTAACCTAATCATGAGTGTTTATTGAAAGATAGGTGAAATTCAGTAAGATTAATTGGCTAGGTTAGATTATGTAGCCTAGAATAACATAGTGTAAATTTATTATTAATTAATGTTTTGTGTCCCTACCCTTAAAAGTTTTAAAGTGTTTGTTTAAATATCACTGCTATGGATAGCAAAGCCCTTGATGAGGATGCATGGATATTTTGGAAGAAAAAAAAACCTGCCCGCCAAAACGAGACTTAGAGCAACTTTTGCAGGGTAATTTGTCTCAGTGGACCTCCCTTGGCTTGCGTCAGCATGTTGAGTCTTGCGTGTATTGCCAAAGGGCATTAGCCAAACTTAGGCTCAATTCTTCGCCTGATGATAGCATTGATCTTCCATCAGAGTTGACCAACACAGACAGTAGTTCCGTTACCCGGAATACCGATTCCATGCCGAAGCTGGAACTTGAAACGGACAATCTTTTCTTAGGCAGCAAGGGTCAGGCAACGACCGCATACAATAGCGATGGCACTTTAGTGCCAGAATTCAAAATATCACCCGAAGGCACCAAAGTATCATTAAGCTTTTTATCTTCCCCGCAAGGCCCCGACGAACTAGGCCGGTTGGGAAGTTACAAAATCATCAAACTATTGGGCGCGGGCGGCATGGGCCTAGTTTTTGAAGCAGAAGATACACTCTTACGCAGGCAAGTTGCACTTAAAGTGATGAAGCCTGAAATCGCAATCAAAGAGGATCATCGCAAGCGGTTTTTGCAAGAAGCAAGATCAGGCGCAGCAATTCCGCACGATAACATTGCAACCGTTTTTCAAGTTGGCATCGAAAACAATGTTCCTTATCTTGCAATGCAATTTCTACAGGGTGAATCGCTAGGTGAAAGGTTGCATAGGGAAGGAAAAATCCCCGTTGAAGAATCGCTCCGCATCATTCGGGAAGTTGCGTTGGGCATTGCTGCAGCCCATGAGACCGACTTAATTCACAGGGATATCAAACCCGACAACATCTGGCTCGAATCAGATGGCCAAGGCAGACCTTGGAAAAGGGTAAAACTTCTCGACTTCGGCTTGGCCACCTCGGTTAGTAATACGGAGGAAGGCAGCAATGAATCCGGCATGATCATGGGAACCCCCCATTACATGGCACCCGAGCAAGCCCGTGGATTGCCCCTCGATAATCGCTGCGATCTTTTCAGCATAGGCTGCGTTCTTTATCAAATGATAAGTGGTGAACTTGCGTTCAAAGGGGATAATGCCCTTAAGATCATGAATTCACTGGCATTGCACGAACCCAAACCACTCAATTTAATCGATACCTCGGTGCCCTATAGAGTTGCAGAACTTGTTCAAAAATTGATGGCAAAAAAGGCATCCGAACGCATTTCTTCGGCCAATGAGTTGATTAAAATAATTGATGAGATCGACAAATTAGACTCCCAAAGTTTGAATTTAAACGGTTCGGCATCGTTAACTTTGCCCACGCCAAACCTGCCCGGCCAGGGTTACCAAGCTAGCCTTACTCCATGGTATTTAAACTGGAAAACAGGACTGATTGTCTTAGTGGTCATCATCAACGTCGGCCTTCTCGCATTCAACTTCAGCAGTTTTGAATCTAATTCCAACTCGGTTGGGGGCCTCAAATTTGGCGAACCCATTAAAGTCGGTGTGCTTCAAAGCACCACAGGGTACATGCGAACCACCGGTAAAAATGTCAAAGATCTAACTATGATGGCCATAGCAGAATTAAACGATAGCGGAGGCCTTTTGGAATACTCCGATAAAGGTGCCCCTATTGCACGCCGTAGAATTATTGCCTATGAATCGGATGGGCAGTCCAACCCAGCTATTTTCGCAACGCAATCCGAAAAACTAATCACCCAAGATAAAGTTAAGGCCATCTTTGGTTGCTGGAATTCCACGGACCGAAAAGAATGCCTCAATATTTTCAATCAACATAACAACATCCTTTTTTACCCTACCTCCTACGAAGGGTTGGAACAAAATCTTAATGTGGTTTACCTGGGTGCTGCACCCAATCAGCAACTTGAGTTCACCTTTAACCACATGATAAACAATCTAGGCAAAAAAAAGCTGTTTCATGTTGGTGTCAACAGCGTTTATTCTAAGGTCGCTTCCGAAATTCTTTCCCAGCAACTTAAGGAAATTAAAGAGGAAGATAAAGCTATCAAAGCTGTTCTTGCAGGTGAAAAACTCCTAAATCAGGGTAATTTCAAATTCGATGATGTGATCAAAGCCATTGTCACAGCAAAACCCGACCTAATCATTAACACCCTTACAGGCGATGCCAATCGCGATTTCTTCCGCGCTCTTAGAGCTCAGGGAATTAAAGGTTCCACCATCCCAACTTTGTCTTTCCACATCAGTGCCGAAATCCTTCAAGAACTCGATGTTGAAAGTTGCACAGGCGATTTTGTAGGCTGGAATTATCTCCCTTCCATTGAAACCGAACAAAACAAGGTCTTCCTCGAAAAAGTTAAAGCGAAGCTCGGCAGCGATACCATCGTCAATGACAGCATGGAAGCAGGCTACTATGGTGTTTACTTATGGGCTCAAGCAGTACGAGAAGCAAAATCATTTGAACCAGAAAAAGTGCTTCAAGCAATTAAAGGCCGAACTTATGTAGCTCCTAGTGGGCCTGTTGAAATTGACAAAGACACTATGCATACCTATATGATTCCAAGATTCGGCAAAATCATAGGGCCGGGAAAATTCGAAATCATCCAAGGTAACGAAGGTAAACCACTCAGGCCCATCCCCTACCCACGGTACCGATCTCAGGAAAGTTGGGACAAGTATCTAAGTAATCTTCATGCTTCGTGGGACAACAATTGGTTCGGTACCAACTAATCCTATTATTGGTTAAAACATTTTTTTAGCAATTTGTAGAACCGGTAAAATTATCCCGATAATAGCCCTTTGCTTGAAATTTATCATTGTTTCATCGATTGAAAAAGTTATATTCAAAAGGCTTTCTGTCTTAATGTTACTTTAATTAAGGAACTTGAATGTGGGTCACAAGCAAACTGATAAACACCGCTTTGGCAAATCTTCCTATCACCAAATCGGCTTAGTCCGCGGACAATTTGGTAATGTCCCTTTTGCAGAATGGGTAAAATTCCTCCAAGAATCCGGCTTTGACGGCTGGGAAGAAGCAAGCTGGGAACTTGATCTCTCCCGTTGTTCCACCGATGCTGGCGCAGAAGCCTATGCGAAGGAAAGAGTCGATTTGGCCAAGAAACATAACTTGGAAATTTTTACCATTGCGTCACATCTTCAAGGCCAGGCCCTTGGTGATGAACCCTCTGCAAAAACCCTGCAATTTGTTGGCGGTGAAGCTGTCGAAGCTTATAAATCATGGCGTGGTAAGGGCAACAACCCACCCCGCACTGATCCTTACTATGTTCCCCCCGAAGTTGCAAAATTAGTGCAGGATCAATCTCGCACCGATTTGATTAACATCGTTCGGTTGGCTCATTACCTTGGAAAATTGCAGAATAGAAAAGTTGCAGTTCCAGGATTCGTAGGGTCACCCGCTGGTTGCTGGAGCCATTGGTTCTTGTTCCCACCTCTTCCAAGTAGCATCGGGGGTTATAATATCCCTGATGTTCGCGACACCAGCTTGGAACTTCTGGTTGAAAGATTTGCACCAGTATTAGACGCTTGCAAGAAATACGGTGTTACTTTCGACCTCGAATGCCACCCAAGCGAACGCGCCATGGGTGACCTCGAATCCGCAAACGATTACCTCAAGGCCATGGATAAAGCCGGCTATCAAAGCGTGGTTGGATTCAACCTCGATGGATCGCACATGGAATGGCAAAATGTTTCAGTGATTCACTTCATCCGTGAATTTTCTGAACGAATCCATTGCGCTCATGTTAAAGGTGTTCAAGTGATGAAAGAACATTGCAGAGCAGGCAGACTTGGTGGGCATCGCCCCATGGGCCATTGGACTAATGGTTGGAATTTCGTCACCCCAGGAACTGACAGGGATGCAAATTCCCTTGAAGAAATTTTTGTGGAACTTAACCGGGTAGGTTATGATGGTGCTGTTAGCATCGAGTGGGAAGACAACGATGCAGAGCAACATGCAGGTGCAAAATCAGCACTTGCTAATTGCAGAAAAGCAGACCTGCCACCAAGCGGAATGCGACATGATGAAATGCTTAAAGCATAATGCATGCCTTAGCTTGAATAATGAACAGGCCCCGGGGACTATTATTCCGGGGCTTCTTTTTTAAGGTGTTATTACTATGATTTCTCTTTTTCTCTCCTCCGTTTTATCTATCAACGCAGATGCCAAAGATCAAACTCTGGCACACACCAAGCTTAAACCTTCCCGTGTCGAAAAAGAGCTTTGCTTATATCGCTACCGAATCTACACCAGTTCGCCGCTATGCCAGGCCTTTAATGATCAAGGGTTGGCATATTTATATTCCTATGCTTGGATGGAATCTGCACGCAGTTTTGAAACAGCTTTAAAGCACGACCCCGATTGCGTAATGGCCCATATTGGCCTGGCCAAGGCATTGGAGCGATGGGGTAAAAAGAGCGAATCAACCAAAGTTATCAAAGACGCCAAGCGCCTAGAAGAAAAAGCTGCACCCAACGAAAAAGCCTTGCTTCAAGCTGCTTTAGTGGAATATGGATTGAACGAAAATCCCCCCGCTGCTGGTGAAGCCAGACAAAAAGCCGCTGCTGTTATCATCGACCAAGCACTTTCGCAATACGATGACGATCAAGAACTATGGTTCGCTAGAGCCCAAATTGCCTGTAATTATTCCACCTTTGGTGGCAATGCAAGCTCCGCACCTTTTTACAAGGCACTTCTAAAAATCAACCCACTCCACCCTGGTGCCAACCACGAGCTCATTCACTTTTACGAAGGTACACAACGCCCCGCACTCGGTTGGCCCCATGCAGAAGGTTTTTTAAATTCTTCGCCAGGCATTCATCATGCCAACCACATGCAAGCACACCTCGCTACCCGCTTAGGGAAATGGGACAAAACCAGTGATCGTTCCACAAAGGCAGTGCAACTTGAAACTGCTTACCACAAAGAAATGAATGTAAAACCTTCCGAAGATCACCAGTTCCAGCATCATGTGCAAACATTGCTGATCTCACTGACGCATGATGGCAGATTTAAAGAGGCAACAGCCTTAAACGATATTCGCCCTGATAAAACCAAAGCTTCCGTTGCATGGTTTAAGTTTCTACTAGCGAGCAAGGATTATTCAGCAGCAGATACAGAAGCGAAGAAATTCCTGAAGACTGAAAAGAACACAGCAGCATACCTCTTAGCGATTCTTTACCTCGCACAAAACGACCCTGAAGGTGCAATGCCCTGGGTCGAATCATTACAACAATCATGGAGCACAGGCAAGAAAGAAAAACTGCAGGAGTTTCGGGTTTGGGAAGTACAAGGGTTGTTGTTTGCAGCACAAGGACAGTACAAGTTGAGCGCACGCCTTCTGAAAAGAGCCATCGACAAATCCAAGTCTGATTATTCCCACCATGCATGGGGTAATGGTTCGATATTCATGGAAAAGCTAGGGCTTATCGCTCTCGCAAACAAAGATCTTGTTGAAGCGGAAGAAGCTTTTTTGGAAGCACTCGCACACGATCCAGGCAATGTGCATGCTGCTCTTGGATTACGCAGATTATGCGAAGTTACCGGCAGAAAAGAGGAAGCTAGCGATTATGCCAAACTTGCATCACACTGCTGGCGAAAAGCAGATCCAGGTTTATTAGAAAAAGAATGGGATATAATCAGAGCATCAATTTCTGAGAGCAGTATCCCTGCAGCTATGCGTTAAGATCTTTCTATTCAGACAAATGAAAGAAGCCTTGGAAGTTGAACTCCCAAGGCTTCTTTTATTGATTTAATAACGGTTATTACAAAGCCCAACCACGACTCACATAATCTGAAAGCATTAAACCGAGCATGATGGTCAAAAAGAACATCGATGCAAGAATAATAACCCAAGTCAATGAGCTACTGCTGTATCCATGCATAAAAATAACAACAACCAAAGCTGCCTTTACCCCTGCAATACCTAAGGCAATAGGGGTGCTCCACATGCCAAAGTTATGGAACCCGGCTAAGATTGTGACTATTGTCAAAAACATCAGCATACCGAATGTAGCTAAATACAACGATAGTGGCGCAGGTTGATGAGTTGAATGTTCTGTAGTAGCCATTAATACACCTTAAAAATTAATGCCCCATGTGGGCGCCAAGAAGATATAGCAACGGGAACAAAAAGATCCAGACTATATCAACGAAATGCCAGTAAAGACCAATGTTTTCAACAGGGGAATAATATTCCGGAGAATAAGCCCCTTGGTAGGCAAAGTAAGCAATAATACCAATAAGCACAAATCCTACCAACATGTGCAATGCATGGAGACTCGTCATGCAGAAATAAAGAAGGAAGAAAAGCCTAGCTTGCTGCGATTCTTGAATCCCTCGAACACCAAGGCTTGGGTCATTATCTGCAAGGACATCATTTCTATTAGGTAAAGAATGCTCTGCAGAACCTTTTTTATGAGCTTCTGTTTCCATATCCTTGGCCTTCTTAGCGTACTGCCAATGCCAATAATCTTTGCCGGACCAATCCTTGCCGGGCATCAAATGAATATGGTAATCATGCTTCCATTCAACATACTTAACACCGAGGAACATCAAACCAAATGCAATGGTTATAAGCAACCACCGGCCTGTCCATAGGGAGTTACCCGTTTGGGAACAGCGCACAGCAAGTGCCATAGTTAAGCTGCTAAGAATTAGAATCACAGTATTGGTAGCACCAAGAGTGATATCCAAATGATTGCTGGCTTCTTCAAACATGGCGGAATACTTATAACGATAAATCGTATAAGCAGCAAATAAGCCGCCAAAGAATAAAACTTCAGTCAACAGGAATGCCCACATACCGAGGGTATTGGCATCATGCTGCTGTTCAAGCGTATCAAAGTGATGCGCCAAGTCTTTGTGATGATGCTGGCCGTGGTCTTGCACGGTTTCTTTAGTGGCTGACAACCGCGGCCTCCTTTCCATGATAATGATAGGGTTCTTCAGTAACTACAGGGGTCTGCTCAAAATTATGAGGCGAGGGTGGCGAAGTCGTGTTAGTCCAGTCCAAAGTGGAACCACCATAAGGATTGGAACTAGCCTTCTCGCCGAAGAAGAATGAGTAAGTCATGTAAAACAAAGGCATCGAATAGCCGATTGCAAGAATACTTGCCCCAGCAGTAGAAAACACATTCAAAACTTGAAACTCATCTGGGTATTCATAATACCTTCGTGGCATCCCAAGGTAACCAAGAATAAACTGGGGGAAGAATGTAAAGTTGAAACCAATGAAAGTGATACCAGCACTAAGCTTGCCCCAAAATTCGGAATACATCTTACCGGTCATCTTAGGCCACCAGTAATGTATCCCCGCCATGTAACCCATGATTGCACCACCCACCATGATGTAGTGAAAGTGTGCAACAATAAAATAAGTATCATGCAAGTGAATATCAGTACCCAAGGTGGAAAGGAATAACCCAGTCAAGCCACCAATGGTAAATAAACCCAAGAAACCGAAGGCATAAATCATTGGGGTATCAAAACTGATGGAACCACCGTACATCGTTGCAAGCCAGGAGAAAACTTTAATACCAGAAGGTATTGCAACAGAGAAAGTAAGCAGCGAAAACACCATTGCTGCGTAGGGTGAAATCCCGGTGGTAAACATATGGTGAGCCCAAACGATGAAACCAAACACTGCAATTGCAATACTTGAAAAAGCAATGATATGGTACCCAAAAACATTCTTCCTGCTAAAAGTTGCAATCACTTCACTGGTTACACCAAGCGATGGAAGAATCATGATATAAACCGCAGGATGCGAGTAGAACCAGAAAAGATGTTGGAACAAAATCGGATCACCACCAAGGCGGGGATCAAAGATACCAACGCCAAGGGTTCTTTCTACACCCAATAATCCCAAAGTTACAGCAATAACTGGTGTACCAAGCAATTGAACAACACTGGTTGCATAAATGCTCCAGATGAACAAAGGCAGGCGAAACCAAGTTAGTCCGGGGCAACGCATGCGATGCACCGTAATAATAAAATTCAAACCAGTGAGGATTGAAGAAAAGCCTACAACAAACAACCCCACTGCCATCACAATCACATAAGAGTTGGAGTATGTCGAACTAAAGGGTGTATAGAAAGTCCAACCGGTATCAACACCACCCAAAAGCAATGCGGTTAGGGCTATTACACTACCTGCAAAGTAGAGGTAATAACTTAGAAGATTTAATCTTGGAAAAGCCACATCCTTGGCACCAATCATGAGTGGAACAAGAAAATTGCCCAGCACTGCAGGAATGGAAGGAATCAGGAAGAAAAACAACATGATGATACCGTGGGCGGTAAAAGCCTTGTTGTAGGTATCAGCAGTTAAAAAATCACCCTTTGGAGTCAGCAACTCCAACCGAATCGCTCCTGCCAACGCACCACCTAAAAGAAACATCAAGGTAATGGTGACAAGATAAAGCAACCCGATACGCTTGTGATCCAAGGTAAACAACCAGGATGTAATGCTATGATCATGATTGAGATAATTTGCATCATCGTGGCGACCAACAACATCGGGAAACTTTTCAAATGTTTTAGATTCAAGACTTACTGTGGCCATGATTAATTTACCTCCTTATTAGGAACTTTATTTTGTATGGTTGCAGGAGTTGGGGTCTCTTCGGTTCTCGGCGGGGTCTGCCCCTGATTAAGCGATTTTATGTAGGCAATTACTTGCAACAATTCTTCTTCGGTCACCAAACCCTGATAGGTTGGCATAATGGATTCCCAACCCGCAGCAACTTTGGCGTTAGGATAAAGGATCGATTCACGAATATAAGAATCATCTGCAAATACTTTGGTACCCTCTTTTATTTTTAAGCCATCAATGTGAGAAATAGGAATGTGCTTACGATAAATACCTTCCAAGTTCGGGGCCTTGGCTTCAGCATTTCCAGTATGGCAGGTAACGCATTGCAATTTTGTATATAGCTTCCTACCTTGCAAAGCCTGACCACTTTCGGCGCCTTCAGATAACCATTTCTGATAATCAGCTTCTTCCATCACGATTACTTTGCCGATCATTCGGGAATGTTCGGTTCCACAATACTCAGAACAGAAAAGCTGGTAAGTCCCCGCTTTGGTAGCTTGGAACCAAAGGCTACTGTATCGGCCAGGCACAACATCTTGCTTTACACGAAAAGCTGGAATCGAAAAGCAGTGAATAACATCTTCAGAAGTCAGGGTAACTTTAACAGGCCTGCCAATGGGAACATGCAAAGCATTAATTTCGCGCTGACCTTCGGGATGCTGGATTTTCCACATCCACTGCCTGCCAACTGCATATAGTTCCATGGCATCGGCTGGAGGGATAACGATATTCGAATAAACTTTCACACCCCAAGAAAACATAACCAAGCAAATACCCACAGGAATAAGAGTCCAGCCAATTTCGAGTGGTATGCAACCAAACCAAGGTGCGGGAATATAGCTTTCCGATTTTCTTCGAAAAGCAATTGCAAAACCTAGGGTTAGAGCCCCCACCAATGCGGTGATGACCACCGTTACAACAACAATGAAAAGCATCAACATATCGACTTCCGGAGCCACGGTTGATGCCTGATCAGGTAGCCACTTAAACTCTTCAAACATGAAGATCACGCCTGCCTTTCATGAGATGAACCAACAACATTAGTTTGGCCATCCACTGCAGAAACCTCTGCATTTTTAATTATAACATGGGCTTTATTAGAGCCTCGAAACAAACCTACCAACGGAGACCAAAACCAGAAAAAGCAAATACTAAAAATGGTTGCCAAAGCACCAGCCTGTACCAATCGAATAACAAGCAATGTATATTGACCGCTATGTGGATCGTAGGCATAACAAAGCAATTTAATCTGATCCGCAAGAGACCCAATATTATTCTTGGAAGATTCAACAAGCGAAAGTTCCAAATCTGTTGGCATATAACGAATTCCCATCAAATAACGAGAAACAATTCCTTCAGGAGTAAGAATCATAACCCCAGTTGCATGCAAATATTCAGATCGTTTTTCATCATAAATATAACGGTACCCAACACTATCCATAACCTGCTTGATGTTTGATTCTGATCCCGTCAGAAAATGCCAGCCACCAACTGAACGCCGTCTTCCCAATGCTGAGAGCATAGATTCTTTTTTATTCTTTGCATGTTCAGCATTTTCAGTCGGGTCCATACTTAACACCACAACTTCAAAATGATCCGAAGGCCTGAACTTTGCATCAATTCTCTTGAGACCGTCAAACATACCATCTAGAACCCGGTTACAAATTAGCCTGCAACGATAATAAGCAGGTACAAAAATAACGGGTTTACCATCTGTAAAGAAATCTCCAAGCTTCACAGTTTTGCCAGACTCATCTAAGAATTCCAACTGTAATGGAACTTGGCTACCCAACTTTTGATCGATACCAATTTTATCTTGGATATCTTTGGGTAACCCAATCTTTGCATCAATATCGCCTGGCCCACGAGCACTACCACGCAATCCAGATGAACCATCTGCAAATGCAGTTGGCAAGCCAATGGCTAAAACCAAACAAAAGCTAGCAAAACCATTCCTCACTTGGCGTTTCCTTCTGGCCTTCTGCCAGCACTGGAATCACTTGGGACAAAATCGTTTTTATCTTTAGCAGAGATATTATTCTTGGAATGAAACTCTTTGTTCTGTTCCATGTACTTTTTGGCAAAGCTCTTGATACCTGCATCGATATTGCGATCTTTCAACTCTTTTTCACCAGTCGCCTTGGTAACATTCACATAGGTGGGCCAACCGGAAATACCACTCATCATCGGACGCAAAGGATCAATACCTTCCAACCGGGATACGATGATTTTCGATTTATCGCCTTTGGCAATCGCTGCATCGCTTGAAGCCTTGTTTGTACCTTGTTTGTATAAATTTACATCGGCTTCAGCATAGGCAGGGCCAGGATGCGCAGGCCTGAAATACCCGGTAGTAAAAATCCTATTATCTTGACGTTTTGCAAAAGTTAGTTCAATCTGCTCCTTAGCTTCTTTAAACACAGGGTCTTTTGCGAGAATTTCTTCGCGTTCTTTTTTCTCTGCTTCATTCTTAGGATTGATTAACCCCATTTTTTTATTTCGATCCAAACAATCAACTTCCGCTTCCTTGATAATTGCAGCCATTAAGTTTGCTTGGTTATCGGTAATTTCTTTAGCTACTAATGGATACTCAGAAACTTTTCTAGCGTTTTCGAAAGCGACCAAAAACTCAAACAGATGCAATCCAATGAAAAAGCCCAACATCACCAATAACCCTAAGATTACACCAACGACCACGATAATCTTAAAATTAACATCCGTATGTTCAACATTAGCTTTAATCTGACCTTTAGCTTCCATGATAAAACCACCCTTCAAATATCTCACTAAATTATAAGCCTACACACCATGAACCGGTTCCTTAAGCGCTCGTGGATCACGAGCTGCAATAGGCGGATAAAGGTTCCACTGGTAAATGAAAAACGAAAGCCATAATCCACCAATACCAAGCAAACTGGTAACCTGACTAACAGGTAAGTGAAAATGCTTAGGGCTGAAACTAGGCCCTAGAAGATACAGATAATCCGCAAACCGCATAAGCAGCATGAAGCAAGCAGCAATTAAAAGGCTACTGCGAACACGCTTGGTTTCGCGTCGTAAAAGAAACAAAAATGGCAGAGCAAAATGGCCTATTGCAAGAATGATAGTCACAATCTGCCAGCCACCCGAAATACGATTTACATAATAAGGAACTTCTTCTTTTAAGTTTGCACACCAGATAAGCAAAAACTGGGAGAAAGTAAGGTAAGTCCAGAAAATAATAAAACCGAGAAGGAAGCTACCAAAGTCTCGCAGATAATTTTTGGTCAAATACTTTTCAAGATCGCCGCCCTGATAAAGCAAAATCATTGCAACGATGTGAAAAATCAATGCACTTAGAATACAACCAAAAGCAAATAATACGGGGTACATTGAAGAATACCAATGCACATCAACAGACATTGCCCAATCGACGGAAGTTAAACCAACAGTAACTGCAAAAACAACAAGGCCTGGTCCACTAAGGGCTTTAAACCACCAACCAATAGATTCATCACCAGTCTCATCTTCTTTCTTAGAAAAATAAGAGAGCGAATAAGCCAAACCTACCCAAATGGAGAAAAATATAGCCTGTCGAATCAGAAAGAAAGGTACATTCAAGTAACCTGATTTTAGCTCAATGATTCGATCCTTTAAAGCATCTGGTCGTGCCCATTGATAAAGTTCAGGCAAGCCGAAAAGCAATGGAATAAAAAGTACCGCAAGTAATAAAAGCGTTCTACTACCAGCTTCAAGTAATCTGCGGATTGAAAATCCCCACGCCCCGCCTGCAACATGCTGAATCATTAAAAGAGCTAAGCTACCAGCACCAATTGCAAAAAAGTAAATGTAAGCAATCAGATAAGATGAAAAGAATTCTCTCCTTTCAAACCCAAGCATAACGGCAGAAACCCCAAGACCCAAAACACCAACAATAAAAGATAGCTTTTGCACAAGTGCCATGTTGGTTCTTACATGATCAGAAATAGTAGCCATTACTTGGCCTCCTTTTGGGCCACAGCCTGGCCAGCCGACTTTCCAAATGTTTCCTGCAATGCCCGGATATAAGCAATAATTGCCCATCGATCCTTGGGAGTAATCTGCGCAGAATAACTTCCCATCCCGCCGTATCCATGTGTAATTACCTGGAAATAATAACCTGCTGGGGCTTCATGCAAAGGCACGGTAGCACCGGTTAAATATTTCAATCCCCGAGAATGATCAACAAAGAAGCTGGGCGGTGGAAGGTAACCACGCTGAACGATCATGCCATTACCCGCACCAGTAACACCATGGCACACCGAACAATAAATATTGAATCTTTCCTTGCCACGAAGAATCAGTTCTTCTGTAACTTCCATGGGGAAAGTTTCGTAATAAGGAGATTTGGCTTGAACGATGGTCATCGGTTCTTTGGAAGGATTAAGATCTTTCCAAGCAGCAGAGGTTCCACCCTCTTGAAGACCAGAATATAAATGTTCATTTTCCTGAAGCATGCCGCGCGCTACAGTGCCTTCTTCATAAGGCCGGTTACCCCTGCCATCCGTGAAGAATTGGAAAGGAACGTGCATTTTAATTTTTGGTTGTTCAGCCATCTGCTGATAAAAACCCCAACCGATATCCTGCTTCTGGCAACCCAAGCTTCCCGCAGCAATAAAAGTTGCAAGCGAAAGATTTAAAATGCGGGAAGAGCCAAAAAGGTATTGTGAGATTAATTTAAACATTATTCTGGGACCTCCGAAACTTCATACGGTTGCAACCCTTCAAGGAATTGCTTGGTTCCCTGCAGATCAAATTTTGAATCTTTCGCTTCGATGCACAAGAAAAACCTGTCTGTGGTCACCCTCGAAAATCTTGGAACATTGAAAAGAGGATGGTAAAGCCTTGGGTACCCATTCAGTAACAACATGCCAAAAACCGAGGTGATGGACGCAAACAGAACCGTGAGTTCAAACTCAGGGGGAATGAATGCGGGCCATGAATTCAATGGCCTTCCACCAATATTCAACGGGTAGTAAAACCAGTCGGGCAAGAAAGGGGTGATGAATGAGGGCGCGCCACCAGAGGTAAAGGTGGTCAGCGTGAAGGCTGTAAGAAATCCTGTCAACCCACCAAAAAACGCCAGTGTCGGCAACATGGTACGCTTGAAACCAACGGCTTCATGCAGATCCATCACTGGAAAAGGGCTGTAGGCTTCCATTGCTGTGTAGCCTGCTTCTCGAGCTTGGTTGGCTGCATCCACAATTTGGGTTGGAGTTTCAAACTCTGCAACCAGACCATAAATCTTGACCTTAGGAGCGTCCATTAATGGCTTCCTCCATGTGCGGAATCTGAATGATCATGCGAATCCTTGTGCGAATGCACATGCGATTCTGGGAGCAAATGCTTCATTTCTGCGATAGAAATCATTGGCAGAACCCTGCAGAAAAGGAACAACAAACTTAGGAATAACCCAAAGGTTCCGATGTAGGTACTGATATCCCAGAAGGTCGGGCTGTATTGACCCCATGAAGAAGGCAGGAAGTCTCTCTGCAAACTCATAAGGATTACAAATCGTTCAAGCCACATACCAACATTAACAATCAATGAAATAATAAAGAGCGCAGCTTCACTGGATCTTATTTTCTGGAACCACAATATTTGTGGCACCAAACCATTACAGAAAATCAGAGCAAAGTAGAAATAGCCATATGGCCCGAATACACGATTCTTCATCATAAGGTCGCGTTCGAATTCATTAGCACTGTAATAAGCCATGAATGCTTCAACCCCATACCCGTAAAACACCATTAAGCCGGTTGCAAGCATAACTTTCGCCATGTTGTCCAAGTGTTTATCAGTGATGAAATCTTTCATGCCATAGAAGTGCCTAATGGGGACTGCAAGGTTGATAACCATTGCAAAGCCTGAGTAAACCGCACCCGCAACGAAGTAAGGAGGGAAAATTGTAGCATGCCAACCTGGCAAGTTAGCCACTGCGAAGTCAAAGCTAATGATAGTATGAACGGAAAGCACCAGCGGGGTGCTCAAGCCTGCAAGCATAAGGTAAGCGGTTTCATAACGATGCCAGTGCATCGAACCACCACGCCATCCTAAAGATAAAACACCATAAATCATGCGGAGAAGTTGATTAGGTGCACGATCTCTAACGGATGCAAAGTCGGGAACCAAACCAATGTACCAATACATAAGAGAGACCGAAAAATAAGTGGAAACAGCAAACACATCCCACTCAAGAGGACTGCGAAACTGAGGCCAAAGTTGCATCGTATTCGGATAAGGAAGCAGCCAGTATGCAAACCAAGGCCTACCCATGTGAGCCAAGGGATAAAGGCCTGCACAAGCTACAGCAAAAAGAGTCATAGCTTCTGCAAAACGATTGATTGATGTTCGCCAAGTTTGATTAAAGAGTAGCAAGATCGCAGAAATCAGGGTTCCAGCATGACCGATACCAATCCACCAAACAAAGTTAACAATATCAAAGCCCCAGCCTACAGGGATGTTAACACCCCAGATGCCGATGCCTTCGTAAATAAGATAAGTGACTGAAACAAGTAAGACTTGAAGAATCATGAAAGCGATTGCAAAACCAACAATCCACCCTTTCGGGGTAGCTGCAAAGATGACCCCGGTGATCTTTTCGGTCATGGAGTCAAACGAGTGATGGCCACCAACCATTGGAGGTTGTGGGTCTGGTCGAAGGTCTGGACCTTTTGGAAAAACTTCAGTTGCCATGGCTTATCCGTGTCCCTTTCCAGTGGTTTCCAACTTAGGGTTGGGATTACGCACTTCCGCCAAATAGGTGGTGCGCGGTCTGGTATTTAGCTCTTCCAAGATACTGTAATTCATATTGGCAACCTTCTTTTGCAATTTTGCTATCTTGCTGTTTGGGTCAACCAGATCACCAAAGACAATCGCACCTGCAGGGCAGGCAGCCTGACATGCAGTTACAATTTCGCCATCTTGAATCTGGCAATCCTTAGACCGATCAAGAGCACGATTTTCGCGTTCAGCTTTAAGCTTACCTCGTTTTTCGGCTTCGATTTCTGCAGCACGAATACGCTGTACACAGTAAGTACACTTTTCCATCACACCACGGCTTCGAACCGTAACATCAGGGTTGTTTACCATTTTCATAGAAACAGAAGCGTAATCGGTGTATTGCAAGAAGTTAAATCTGCGCACCTTATAGGGGCAGTTGTTCGAGCAATAGCGAGTTCCAACGCAACGATTGTAAACCATATCGTTTAGGCCATCGTAGCTATGAACAGTCGCAGCCACGGGGCAAACCTGTTCGCAAGGTGCGTTTTCGCACTGCTGACATGGAATGGGCTGATAATGCGCTTTTAGTGAATTGGCTTTGAGTGGATTTCCTTCGAAGTATCGATCGATGCGAATCCAATGCATCTCACGACCTCGGGTCACTTCCATCTTGCCAACCACTGGGATATTGTTTTCAGCTTGACAAG